>Ga0335073_10009784_pt1 | contig 13448 bp, 9 predicted proteins | sample Lox_Sample_22_FD_207093 | JGI IMG/M metagenome (GOLD analysis project Ga0335073, IMG submission 207093) | Soil microbial communities from Loxahatchee National Wildlife Refuge, Florida, United States - Lox_Sample_2.2 | ecosystem: Environmental > Terrestrial > Soil > Wetlands | place: USA: Florida...
AGTGAAGAGCCGCTAGTTTGGGCGAGTGTTATGCCACGATCACCTCGCAAGCCGGTCAGCAAGAAGACTCGCAAAGTCTCCTCACGTACTCTGTCGCCCGGCGCCATCACAGATGCCCTTTTTTCGAGCGGTCTCCTGGAGACTCTTCCCGACGCCATCGTCGCCGTGAATCGCGATGGAGTCATCATGCAGGTCAATTCCCAGACCCAGGAGCTGTTTGGCTATGACCGCAGCGAGCTGATTGGCCAGAAGATCGAGATGCTGGTTCCCGAGCGGTACCGGCGGCTTCACCACCACCATCGCCAGGGCTTCGCGCAAGCTCCCAAGACGCGACGGATGGGAGCGGATCTGGATCTTTACGGAAGACGGCGCAACGGTTCCGAGTTCCCGGTAGAGATCAGCCTGAGCCCGGTTTCCACTGATAAGGGCACATTTGTTTTGAGCGCCATCCGTGACATGAGCGAGCGCAAGAGGCTCGACGCGGAGTTGCGCCATGCCAGCGAGGAATTGCACCGGCGAACTGCCGAGCAACTGGGAGAATACCGCTCCCGGCTGGCTTCCATCATCGATTCATCTGAGGACGCGATTCTCAGCAAGGATTTGAACGGCATTATCACCAGTTGGAACCGGGGGGCGGAGCATATTTACGGCTACACCGCGCAAGAGGTCGTAGGAAAAAACATATCGCTTTTGATCCCCAATGACCGTCCGAATGAAATCAAGGAGATTCTGGCGAAAATCTCGAAAGGCGAAGTCATCGAACATAACGAATCGGTGCGCGTCACCAAGGATGGACGGCACCTGAACATGTCGATTTCCGTGTCTCCCCTTCGCGACGCGACCGGGGCCATCGCTGGGGCCTCAGCCATTGGGCGCGACATCACAGCTCAGAAACGGGCAGAAGGGCAACTTCGCCAGGCGCAAAAAATGGAAGCGGTGGGCCGGCTGGCGGGCGGGGTAGCGCACGACTTCAACAATATCCTGGGGATTATCAATGCCTGCACCGAATTCCTGCGCGACCGCATCGACCCTGCCGCCGAACCGTCGATTTACATCGAAAACATCAAGAAGGCGACGGAGCGGGGCACGTCGCTGACCAAGCAGCTGCTTGCCTTCAGCCGAACCTCCGCCATCCAGCCCTGTGTGTTGGATCTCAACGAACGGTTGCGGGACATCAGCAAGCTGCTGCGGCCACTTCTGGGAGAAGATATCGAGACGGTCATCGCCTCCAAGTCCTCCTCGGCTGTGATCGAAGCCGATCCCGGCCAGATCGACCAGATCGTGGTGAACCTCGCCGTTAATGCTCGCGATGCTATGCCCCGAGGCGGCAAGTTCATCCTCGAAACCAGTGTGGTGAAGTTCGACGAGGCTTTTGCGCAGCAGCATCAACCGCTGGCTGCGGGAAAGTATGTCGTGCTGGCGGTCAGTGATACGGGCAGCGGGATGGATGAAGCCACGGTGTCGCGCATCTTTGAACCATTCTTCACCACTAAGGAAGTGGGGAAGGGAACCGGATTGGGGATGGCGACCGTTTACGGCATCGTCAAACAGAGCGGAGGTCACATTCTGGTTTACAGCGAGCCGGGACACGGGACCACCTTCAAAATATATTTTCCCAACGCCGAGCACAAAATCGGGATCCGATCGGAGGCAGAAGCTGAACCGGTTGACCCGACGCGCCGGGGGTTGAAGATTCTGCTGGTGGAAGATGACGAAATCATGCGCGCTTTAACCCGGCAGCTTCTGCAAGAGCATGGCTACACCGTTTTCGAGGCAGAGGATGGGAAGGCGGCGCTGGAATGGGTGCAATCTCATTCCGATCATATTGATCTTTTGTTAACCGATGTGATCATGCGGCGCATGAGCGGGCCGGAGTTGGTCCTGCATCTGAGCGCCACTCATCCTGAGCTGAAGGTGGTTTACATGTCGGGGTACACAGGGAAACTGATCGCCGAGCGTGAAGTGTTGAAGCCGGGCACCCCTCTGATTGAGAAACCATTTACTCGTACCGCTCTGCTCCATACCATCCATTCCACCTTGGGGTAGAGGTTTGGGGCAGCCTGCGTACCCACCGTGCACGTGACCAAAGAGTCGGTGATGGGGATCACACAGCAGTGTGGGAAAGCACGCACCGAAACCAGACCGCTGCCGTGAAGGGCGCGCTCCGATCCCAGCTCATTTTCTCTCTAAGTAGTTGCATTTATTATAGTTAGCAACATACCCTAAAGTTTCTGCTGGACCGCCGAGCAATGGCCAGGAATTTGCCGAAGTACCCTATGAGAGGCGATCATGGCCACACACATGGTAACCAGCGTTCAGAAGCAGTTTTCAGCTGACCGAAGCTTTGGCGATCTTTCCCCCAACGCGGTGGATGCCCTGGAGCAAGCCGCACTTACCACTACCTATCCCACTGGAGCCGTGCTATTCGCAGAAGGGCAGGCTTCGCGGGGAGTATTTCTGGTGCGCCGCGGCCGGGTAAAGCTATCCATTTGCGGCAGCGATGGCAGAACCCTGATTTTGCGAATTGTCGAAAGCGGTTGCCCGCTGGGAGTCGCGGCAGTGATTTCCGGGCGTGCCTATGAGGCGACGGCCGAGACCCAGGAGCCGTCCGAGGTCAGCTTCCTCCGGCAAAGCGATTTGCTGCGCTTGATGCGGCAACACGGCGAGATTGCGTTGTGGGTCACGCAGCATATCAGTCAGGACTACTCCGCGACCTGCCGGGAAATTCGCGATTTGATGCTCTCGGATTCTGCCAGTGAGAAACTGGCTCGACTGCTGGTGGGAATGCTCGACCAGAACACCGAGTCCAGACATCCCAGCCAGGTGAAGCTGGCTTTGACCCATGAAGAGATTGGGCAGATGATCGGAACTTCGCGAGAGACCGTGAGCAGGCTGTTCGCGGGCTTCAAGAAGCAACATCTGATCCAGCAGAACGGCGCAACCCTGGTGATCCCCAACCGGGTCGCTTTGGAATCCCTTATTACCGCGTAAGAGAATTTCCCTTCCACCGGGGCCGGCCGATAGGTCGGCCCTCCTTCCTTTTGAAGCGTTGGGGAGCGCTTCCCATCTGGACTTACGGCTTGGTGGGCGCGCTGTCGCTTCGGACGTCTGCGCTGCCCTGCTCATCACTCTCGGCGGCGGGCTCAGTAGGCAGTTGAACCAGATGGGCGCGTTCCAGGGCTCGGAAGTATTCGGGCCGGGAGTGGCGGTAGTGATCGGCTGGAACTTTGCCGTTGAGCCAAGCAGTATCCATCGGATAGACCAGCGGGTCGAAGATCACCATATAAAAGTGCCAGAGCAGGATGGAGAAGGTAGCGAGCAATGCTTCGTAGTAGTGCACGGCGGTAGCGGCGTCCGATATCCACTTGGGGAAGTGGCGGAGGGTGAAATTGTTGAACCAAAGCAACAAGCCGGAGACGGTCATCACCACCGTGCCCCACATAAACGCCCAATACTCTACTTTCTCGGCATAGTTGAACTTCGCGAAATGGGGCTCCTTCTTGCTAAGTCCCAGATTGTAGGACATGACCTGCAGCAAATCGGTGGCATCTTTCACAGTGGGGAACATCGCTTTCAGGAACAAACGGTCGCGCCGGTTCATCGCCAGGTGAAGGACGTGGTAGATGGTGGAGGCGACCAGCACAATCGCCGCAGTCCGATGCACCAGCCCACGGAATGCGAAGTGACCCTCCCAAAGCAGGAGCGGACGCGCCCACCACGCCTCGGGATACTTGAGCGCGAACCCGGTGAAGACGAGCGTGGGGAAGCTGAGGATCACCCCCCAGTGAGCGATGCGGAAGTTACGATTCATCCGCGAGACTTGTCCGCCGGATTCATGCCGCGGCTGGCGGCGAATCAGCTTCGACATAAAGTCGAGCAGGTTGTGCGCGATCATGAAGCCCAACGTCATCGGGATGAGGAGCCAATAGGTCCAGCGAATCCACTTCACCACGGGATGCGCCGGCCCCGAGGCGGTTTGCACGTGCACCGGCCCGATGACAAAATGCTCGCCCGCGCCGGCGTGACAGTTTCCGCAGGTCTTGGGGAGATTGGCGGCGTTCACCGTGGAGCGCGCATCCGCCGAAGGAAAGATGTTGTGCACTCCGTGGCAGGAAGCACAATTGGCTACGCTTTGGGAACCACCGCGCTGCGCCAGCCCGTGGTAGCTGTCGGCGTAAGACGGGACTCGGTCGGCGGGCAGGTTGTAACGAAGGGCCAGGCGCTCATCGCCGTGACAGCGCCCGCACGTGATCAGCGAGACACGGTTGGCGTTCACTAGCGATCCTGCCTCCTTCGGGCCGAGGATCAGATGCTCGCCATGACAATCACTGCACACCGGGGCGCCAGCGACCCCAGCTTTCATGGCCTGTCCGTGGACGCTCTCCAGGTAGGTTTTGCTGATCTCGGAGTGGCACCGCCCACAGGTTGCCGCAATATTCCAGTGGTTGGTCCTGGAACGCGCATCCTTCGGGGGAAAGATGCCATGGCTTCCGTGGCAATCCGAGCAACTGGCGGCGGCTCCGTCTCCATCCACCACCGCCCGTCCGTGCACGCTTTGTTTGTAGAGTTCCACCGGGTGCGCGAAGGGGATCTTGTGGCGGGAGAGGAACTGGGGGTTGCTATGGCAGGAGGCGCAGGTGTCGGGAAGATTCTTCTTGGCCACCGGCGAGGCGGCATCGCCCGAGGCCTGGATTTGATGGACTGGCCCGTGGCAGGACATGCAGTGCGGCGCGTCCGGATCGCCTGCCGCAGCCGCCTGTCCATGAATGCTTTGCCGGAATTGTTTGACTTCATCGGCATGGCACTGAGCGCATTTTGCCGGCGCCACCTCGGCCGCGGCCGTTACCTCGTGCGGGTTGCCGTGGCAGGACTGGCAAGCCTGCTCACCAAGCGCGCTGTGGATGCTGCCTCCGACATGAGAAGTTTCGTCGGCGTGGCAAGTCGCGCATTGAACCTTCGCCACTTTATCGGGATGCGGATACTCTTTAATCGAGGTGTGGCAGTCCTGGCAGGCTAGTACTCCGTGGACGCTGGCGGCGTGCCGGACGGGATCAATGGAAATGTTCTTGCCATTGCCCGAGGTCATTCCGGCCTGGCCGTGGCAGGCCAGACAACTCTCGTCCTGTTTGAGCGGAGAAAGTGCTTTGGCTTGGGCGCGAGCCCATACGGGCGTGGAGATACAGGGGCAAAAGAGGAGCCATGCAAGAAACAGCAGAACGCGATAAAGAAGCCCTCGTTGTTTTGCGATAGCTTCCGCAGATCCCGTGTTTCTCAGCACACTGCAACTCCCACTGACCCAACTCACTTCATGCCCAGATCGGTCAAGACCTTGGGGTTCTCTTCTCCCATCGCCAGAACCTGATGGCAGGCTGAGCAATCGTTGGTAATGGTCTGTCCATCAGCGCTGGTGTGACTGCCGTCATGACAGCGGAAGCAGCCCGGCGAATCGTTGTGCCCAAGATTATTGGGATGGCTGCCCCAGGTCAGACGCATATCGGGGAAGACGTTGCGCAAATAGATGGCCGCTACCTCATCCCCCGCTTGCTGCACCAGGGTGCGCCGCGTCTGATAGATATCCGGGTAATTGGTGCGATAGAAGTCGTTCAGCTCGGCGAGGATTCGCTGCTGCGCGATCTCGCGAGTGGGATAGTCCACCTTCAGAACCTCGACCGCTTTTTTCTTGATATAGGGAAGTTCCGGACTGATCTTGCCCAGCGACATCTGCTTGTCAACCGCATTTTCCGGCAAGTCGAAGGCATGCGTGGGACGGTTGTGGCAATCCACGCAATCCATCACGCGATGCTCTCCCTTATCCAATTGCTGCTGGGTGGGCTTGACATCGGTAGAGACGAATTCGGTGGTCTTTCCCTTATCGTCGGTGTAGTCCACGACTGGAATGGTCTGGCGCTGCGCGTCGGTGGAGATGTAGCGGATGCGCGCGTTGTCGGCGAGGTGGTGGCCGTGAATGCCAACCGATCCCTGCCAGGTGCGGCCGCCTACTTTCAGCAGGAATACATCGGTCTGCGGTGTGTTCTTTTCATCGTCCTTATAGCTGGTGTTGACCAGGAACTTGTCGCCGGTGAAGCGTTGCGGCCAGTGGCATTGCTCACAGGTCTCGCGCGCCGGACGGAGGTATTTGACCGGGGAAGGAATGGGACGCGAATAAGTGTGGAAAGTCACCGCGAATACCTGGCGCAGGCCGGAAAGCTTGGACCGTACAAACCATGGTGCCCCCGGTCCGATGTGACATTCGACGCAGGCGACGTGTGCGTGAGGAGAGTTCTGATAGGCCGTGTACTCGGGAATCATCACCCGGTGACAAGTCGTCCCGCAGAAATTCGTGGAATCCATGTACTCCACGCCGCGGTATGACGCCGTCCCGATAATGAGGAGATTGAGCCCGGTAGCCAGAGCAACCCACTCCAGGGTGCGCCGGACGACGGGCAAGCGCAGGTCGATCGCGGGATAGCCTTCCGGCAAGCTCCCGCTCTTGGTTAAGCTGCACCGCCTCAGCCAGATGCCCAGCGGGATCAGCAGCAAGCCAAGCACAAAAATGCCGGGAAGGATCAGAAAAACCAGAATGCCAATATAGGGGTGCGGAGGCCCGGGCAGGAAAATGTCATAGAACCAAAAGGCAATGGTGGTGAGTGCCGTACTCGTCGTCAGCACCGCTCCGGTTAAGGTGATGGGGTTCTGTCCCAGAAAATAGATGGGTTGCAACCGCTCTCGGATGCGTTGGCGCAGGTTCATTGCAGACCGCCATTCGTATTGTTTTCTGTTGCGTAGAGACACTCTACGCTGTGCGGCGCATTATCTGCCACTGCGAACGTTCTCCTTGATCTGGATGGCAAGGTCGAGGCTCAGAAAGAAAACTATTGCGAAAATAAACAATTTGCGGCTCGCCAGCTTCACCATCAGCTCCATTCGAGTTCTTGTCGATTCAGCCTTGCAACCAAATTCATCTACGTCTGTTGCAATATTGAACGTTTTTCGACTGGACCTTCTGTGATCAGCGTCACAAGTGTGTGTAAGCTGGGCCTCTGCCGCCGTTACCTCAGTAATTTAGTAATTCCGGCCGCATCCCTGAGAATTTGCTTATCCCCTGCTGGCGCGGAATTCCCTTGGCCTCGACCTCTTACACCATGACGACGCATCGCTCACCGTCTCTGCTCCGGATTCGCGGTCTCACTGTGAATTACGGGGACCCGGCCCCTCCGGCATTGCAGCAGGTGAACTTGGACATCTCACGCGGAGAGACCGTCGGCATTCTGGGCGAATCGGGATCGGGCAAGAGCACGCTGGCTCTTTCTGTTCTGGGGCTGCTGCCAAAGAAGGCTCAAGTTGAGGGCTCAATTTGCCTGGAGGGTCAGGACCTGCTGCAAGCAGACGAATCCGGTCTGGCGGCGGTGCGCGGGGACAAGATTGCGATGATCTTTCAGGAGCCAAGCCTGTCGTTGAGTCCGGTGATGCGCGTCGGCGACCAGATTGCCGAGGTTATCCGGGCACATCGCAAGGCAACCAGAGAGCAGCAGAAGCAGGCAGTCGAGGCCGCGCTGCGAGAGATTGGATTCTCGGATGTTGACCGCATTTACCGGGCGTATCCCCACCAGCTCAGCGGTGGCGAGCTTCATCGCGTTGCGATCGCGCAGGCACTGGTGTGCAGGCCGAACCTGGTGATTGCGGACGAAGCCACGCGCTCTCTCGATGCGACCCTGCAGACCGAGGTCCTGCATGCCCTGCGAGATAGCCAGGGCAAGCTGGGATCAGCGCTCATCTTCATTACGCATAATCCAGCTTTGCTGGCCGGGTTCGCCGACCGGGTTGTGGTGATGTACGCGGGCCGCATCGTCGAGGAAGCTGCGGTTACGGCGTTCTTCCGGAAACCGCTTCACCCGTATAGCAAAGGATTATTGCAACTGATCCCGAGCGCTCTGCCGTATTCGGGTTTCGTGCGGCAAGAACGTCTGCCGGCCATTCCGGGCAGCCTGACGGTTTCGGATCATTGGACACACGGTTGCGCCTTCGAGCCGCGATGCTTTGCGAGAACGGATTCTTGCCGGAAGGAATCACCAGAACAAACCGAGATCGAGGGCACTCGCCGGGTGAGTTGTTTTAATTATGGGAACTGATGCTGCAGCCAAGCGTGGGTTAAGCCCGGCAATCATGAAAGTCCGCGGCTTGAGTAAACGTTTTGTGCAGCGTACCCCATTTTCGCACAAGAAATTCGCGATAGACGCTTTAGTAGATGTAGAGATGGATATCGCGCCCGGCTGCGTGACGGCACTGGTAGGCGAATCCGGCTCAGGAAAGTCTACTCTGGCAAATTGCCTGGCGATGCTGGAGAGAGCCGATAGCGGAGAGATTTGGTTTGAAGGGCAGGAAATTTCGCGCTGGAAAGACCGGCAACTTGCGCCGCTGCGTTCGAAAATTCAGATGGTCTTTCAGGACTCGGCGGGAGCCTTGAATCCACGGTTCTCGGCGGCACGGATCATCGAAGAGCCGCTGGAGATCCAGAATCGTGAGCACGGAGCTGGGTTGCGCGGACGCGCTTGTGAAGTGCTTGCAGAAGTGGGCTTGTTGCCGGAGTGGGCGGAGCGGTCGCCGCTGGAGTTGAGCGGTGGGCAGCGCCAACGGCTGGCCATTGGCAGGGCCATCGGTCTGAAACCGGCGCTGTTGATTCTCGACGAATCGCTCTCCGGACTGGATCTGTCGACACAGGCGCAGATCCTCAATCTTCTTCTCGACCTGAAGCAGACTCACGCTTTGACTTATCTGCTGATTTCCCACGATTTGAGTCTGGTGGGACAAATTGCCGATTTTGTGGGAGTGATGCAGCACGGAGGCATTGTGGAGTTTGGTGCAGCTCCGCAAGTATTGGGCAGCCCGCGCCATGATGAGACTCGAAGGTTGCTCGCATCGGCCCGAGGTCTCGAATCAGCTTACAGGACCGCCAGGGCCGGGGGCCGAGCATGAAGTTCCTGGAGCGACGCCTTCTGCACGCAATCCTGCTCCTGATCGGCGCTTCCCTTCTGTGTTTCTTGTTCAGCACGCTTGCACCCGGAAGCTATTTCGATGAAATGAAACTGAATCCGCAAATTTCTTCGGCCACGGTGGCTGCTTTGCGGTCGCAGTACGGGCTTGATCAACCCCTGCCGCTCAGGTATGAGCACTGGGTCAAATCCGTTTTGCATGGAGAGTGGGGCTATTCTTTTGCCTACAACCTTCCGGTGCGCGGCCTCGTGGTGGTACGTGCGCGCAACACGCTACTTCTGACTTCGCTGGCCGCGGCACTGGCGTGGCTGATTGCGATTCCGCTCGGAGTGTGGACCGCCAGCCGCCCCGGTCAATGGGAGGACCGGCTCAGCATGGCGGGGACATCGTTTCTTTTGTCCGTGCCGGAACTGGTGGTGGCGCTTGGACTTCTTTACTGCGTGATTCGGACTCATGCCTTGCCCGTGGGTGGAATGGTGTCCGCTGATCACGACTCTCTCGGCCTGTGGGGACGAGTGCGTGATCTGTCCGCGCACCTGATCGTTCCAGTCGCAACCCTGGTGTTGGCAAGTCTGCCCATCCTCATTCGCCACGTACGCGCGAGCATGATGGAGGTGTTGCAGGCACCGTTTATCCAGTCGGCACGAGGGCATGGAATTGGACGAATGACCCTGCTGTTTCGTTACGCGCTACCCGCTGCGGCCAATCCGCTGATTTCGTTGTTTGGGTTGTCGGTCGCCGGGCTGCTCAGCGGCTCGCTGCTGGTGGAAGTGATTAGCGGCTGGCCGGGGCTGGGCCCCCTCTTGCTTGAAGCCTGCTTATCGAGGGATTTCTACGTGGTGGTCGGTGTAGTGACGGCGTCCACCTTGTTTATGATTCTTGGCAGTCTGCTCGCCGACGTGATGTTGGCTATGGCCGACCCTCGCGTCCGGATGGACAACGTATGACGAGCCGGCGCAAAGTGATTGGGGCATCGAGCTTTCTTCTGGCGCTGCATCTGGCTATTTTGTTCGCGGGATTCATCGCTCCCTCGGACCCGGCGAGCCAGAATCGCGACTTCCCTTTCGCCCCCCCGACCCGGCTTCATTTTGTGGACGCGCAGGGACGGTTTCATCTTCGGCCATTTATTTATCAAACCGAGCCAGCTCCCGAGGGCTTGTATGAATATCTGGAGAATCGTGCGCAGGCATACACGGTGCGGTTTTTCGTTTCCGGGCCCAAATACAAAGTTGCGGGACTACTGCCTTTGCACACTCATCTGTTCGGCGTGGACTCTCCCGCGCAAATCTTCCTGGCTGGCAGCGACAGCTACGGCCGTGATCAGTTCTCGCGGATCCTGTATGGCGGGCAGATTTCGTTGGCAGCGGGCTTGCTGGCCGCCGGTATCTCCTTGCTACTCGGCTTACTAGTAGGTTGCGTCTCAGGCTTTTACGCCGGTTGGATCGACGAATCGGCGATGCGCCTGGCGGAACTCTTTCTGGTTCTGCCATGGCTTTACGTATTGCTGGCCATACGCTCATTCCTGCCGCTGCATGTGAGCCCGGCAGAAACTTTCTTTCTGCTGGTTGCGGTCATCGGGACGATCGGCTGGGCGCGGCCGGCAAGACTTATTCGCGGGATCGTGCTCAGCGCCAAGATGCGGAAGTATGTGACAGCCAGCCGGGGATTCGGCGCATCCGATGCATACATTCTGCGTCGCCATGTTTTACCGCACGCTTACGGCACTCTCTTGACCCAGGCCGCGCTGCTGGTGCCGCAGTATGTGATCGCCGAAGTCACATTGTCATTTCTCGGACTCGGCCTCAGCGAACCGATGCCCAGTTGGGGGAACCTGCTCGCTAACCTGCAGCAATACAGCGTGCTGGTTTCCTACTGGTGGATGTTCCTGCCGGCGCTGGCTCTGGTACTTGTCTCTCTTGGTTACCTTGCGGTAGCGGATGCTTTTCATCAACAGTTACAATCGGGCTCAATGTGAGAACCGAGGCCAGCGGATCCTAGATATGTTTCGTTTGGGTTATCTTCTCTCTCTCCTATTCGCCGGCCTCAGTTGCTTCGCGTCTCCTGCACCGCAACCTGCGCAGAAGGGCGAAGAACTCCAGGTCTCCGACAATGCAGTGGGGCGTTACGGCGGCGTTCTCGTAGTTGCCCAGCGCAGCGAGCCCAAGACGCTGAATCCGGCCACGGCTGCGGACGCGCCTTCGCGCGAGGTAATCGGCCGGCTCAACGCTGACCTGATCCACATAAACCGGCTGTCGCAGCAGACGGAGCCGGCATTGGCGAAATCCTGGACCGTCTCCAAGGATGGCCGGATCTATACCGTGAACTTGCGCCGCGGTTTACGCTTCTCCAACGGTCAGCCTTTTGACGCCGACGACGTGGTCTTTTCTTTCCAGGTGTATCTCGACGAAAAGGTGAATTCGCCCCAGCGCGATTTGTTGATCATCGGCGGGAAGCCAATCCAGGTCCAGAAGGTCAATCAGTATTGCCTCCGCTTCACTCTTTCCCAGCCTTATGCGGCCGCGGAACGGATCTTCGACAGCCTGGACATAATGCCGCGGCGTCTTCTGGAGAAGTCCTATCAAGAAGGTACGTTCGGGCAGCTCTGGACGCTGAATACGCCTCCGGCGGAGATTGCCGGCATGGGACCGTTTCGCCTCAAAGAATACGTACCGGGGCAGAAGATTGTGCTCGAACGCAATCCTTACTTCTGGAAGGTAGACCGTAGCAAGAATCGGCTGCCTTATCTCGACGAACTGGCTTTTCTGTTTGTTGGGAATGAAGATGCGCAAGTGATTCGGTTTCAGGCAGGTGACACCGATGTGATCAGCCGCCTCAGCGCCGAAAATTATGTCCTGTTATCCAGGGACGCTGACAACCGGGGAATCGAGCTTTCCGACCTGGGGCCGAGTCTGGAATACAACTTCCTGGTGTTCAACCTGAATGATCTAAGTTCCAAGCACCTGGACAACGTTGCCGCTAAACAGGCGTGGTTCGGCAATGTAAATTTTCGCCAGGCGGTTTCATCTGCCATTGATCGCCAGGGCATCGTCAAGCTGGTGTATGCAGGGCGCGGAACCGCATTGTGGGGGAATGTCAGCCCCTCCAACAAGTTCTGGGTGGAGGCGACTCTTCCTCATCCCGCCCGCTCCGTCGAGCACGCTCGCCAATTGCTGCAATCGGCAGGATTTTCGTGGCGTGGCGATGGCCAACTGATCGACCATCAGGGCCAGACCGTGGAGTTTTCCATCATTACCAGCAGTTCAAATGCGCAGCGTACGAAAATGGCGACCCTCATCCAGGATGATCTCAGCAAGTTAGGCATGAACGTTCACATCGTGCCGCTGGAGTTTCGGGCTCTGCTCGACCGCATCTTTCAGACCTACGACTACGAGGCCAGCATTATGGGTCTGGGCGGCGGCGACGCTGATCCGAATTCAGAGATGAATGTGTGGCTGTCGGGTGGTGCTACGCACCTCTGGCACCTGGGCGAGACAAAGCCCGCGACGGACTGGGAAGGGCAAATCGATCAGCTGATGCAGAAGCAGCTGGTCGAGATCAAGTATGACGAGCGCAAGCGTCTGTATGACCAGGTGCAGGAGATTCTTGCCGCCGATGTGCCCTTTGTGTTTCTGGCCACACCCAACATTCTGGTCGGCGCAAAGAAAAATCTGGCGAACTTCAAACCGGCGATTCTGGAACCGAACACTCTGTGGAACGTTGAGCAACTGTACTACTCGTCACCGGGTGCGCAACCTTGAAGGCCGCACCTGCCCGGCGCGAGTCTGCCTGGCCTGACGAGCGCATGGTTCGCGAATGCCGGAAGGGCAATCAGGCCGCATGGTCGGCGCTGATCGAGAAATATAAGAATCTGATTTTCTCGATTCCCATAAAATTTGGCTTGTCACGCGAAGATGCGGCCGACATCTTTCAAGCCGTATGCGTGGACTTGCTTTCCAGTCTGCAGGAGTTGCGTGAGCCCAGGGCTTTGCCGAAGTGGCTGATGCAAACGAGCTTTCATAAATGCCTGCGCTGGAAAAACGACCGCCTGCACTTGGCGGAGGATATAGAGATGCTTGACGGTCTGGCAGATGCGAACGGCAAAGATATTGCTGAGGCCATGGTTTATCAGCTGGAGCGCGAGCAGAGCGTTCGCGAAGCCATGGCCGGGTTGCCGCCGCGATGCCATCGCATGGTGAATATGCTTTTTTTTGACGATCCGCCTCGGCCCTACCAGGAAGTCGCGAAGGAACTGGGAATTGCCGCGGGGTCGATCGGCTTCATCCGCGGCCGCTGCCTGAAGAAGATGCGAGAGCTGCTGGAAAAGAAAGGCTTCCAGTGAAGAAGACGGCGCCGGGCCGAACCAATCGTAAGACGAATACGAATACGAATACGAATAAAGACCAGCTCCTGAAAGAACTCATGGGGCTGGCGGGAGACAACCGGGGACGGAGACTTCC
>Ga0335073_10009785_pt1 | contig 13448 bp, 8 predicted proteins | sample Lox_Sample_22_FD_207093 | JGI IMG/M metagenome (GOLD analysis project Ga0335073, IMG submission 207093) | Soil microbial communities from Loxahatchee National Wildlife Refuge, Florida, United States - Lox_Sample_2.2 | ecosystem: Environmental > Terrestrial > Soil > Wetlands | place: USA: Florida...
CCCCTGGAAAGTTGCTGGGCGGCAAGTGAATAGTGCAGAATCGAGGCATGCCGCGTGAGAAGACGCAGTGCCGGTTTGCGCCGAGCATCGGGTTCGCTCTGCACCGGTGCCGCAATGGACAGTGTGCGCTACCTCGTGACCGGTACAGACTTGCACCACAGGGTGACCAGGAGTGTCTATGTTAACGGTATTCCTTTTCCTACTGAGTTTTGGGACCTTGGGAACGACGGCAGGGCCGCTGGCCATGCCGGTGCCGACCACGGAGGACGGGCCGCCCACGTTGCAGGTCGAGGTGGTGGATCCCGTGTGGATTCCTTTGCCGTATTGCGACGTGACGGTGAAGGCGGTAAAGGGAGGGGCGTCCAAATCCGCGCATGCGGACCAGAACGGCATCGCGAAGTTCTGGCTAGAGCCGGGCGTCGAATATACGATTGAAGCCAAGGCGGACAATTTTAAACCGAAGACATTGACACACGTATTGATCGCCAAGCCGAAACCCTCTGCGCCGACCGCACACGTGCAAATTAAGCTGGAGCCAAAAGGGCCGTTCACGAACAGCAAGTGACCCTTCGTGGGGCGGCGCCACAGATTGAGCCTGGGCGTGCGTTGACACAAAAAATCGTGCGACCTATAGTCAGGGTGTCCCGCTCAAGTGCATTGGGTCGGTTAGACCGGACGCGAACCGGCAGGGTTGGAAGTTGGGGCAAGGGAGGGACTTACGCTCGGGCCTGCCTACCAGAAGTGGGGATGGCACCAAAGCAGTTGGTGCGCGACTGTGTTGCTCCTGCTTGTGGCGGTGCCGGGAGCGCTTGCGCAAGGATCAGCCACCAGTGGGCAGAGCACTCCATCCCAGAGCAGCGAAAGCGCAAATACCAGCCAGAACCCGCCCGCTTCTGCCGTAGCTCCCGCGCCTGCGTCTGACAATAAGCCAGCGGAACCGAAGGCCGAGCTTACCAGCAAGGATACAACCACAACGTTCAAAATTCGCGTCAACCTGGTACAGGTGAAGACCATCGTGCGCGACTCCAACGGCAAGCTCGTAAAAGATTTGAAACGCGAAGATTTTGAGGTGTATGACCAGGGCAAGTTGCAGGTGATCACGAACTTCGCCGTCGAGACCGCGGAATCACGCAAGAAAAGGATCGAGGAGGCGGCCAAAACGCAGCAGGATACCGAAGAGTCCGGCAAAGAGATGGCGTTGCCTGAACGATTTGTGGCGTTAATGTTCGACGACATCCACCTGCAGATGCAAGACGCGATGACGGTGAAGAACGCGGCTAAGAAGCTGATTGACAGCATGGCCCCGACAGACCGGATCGGTATTTTCACAACCTCGGAGGAGTTGAAGCAGGATTTTACGAGCGACAAAGAGGCATTGGAGAAGGCGCTGAACCAGGTGGTGCCGCGGCCGAAAATGGGCAAGGTCAACTCCAGCACCAATTGCCCGGACGTGACGTACTACATGTCGGATCAGTACGTCAACAAGAGCGACCCAACCGTGCTGCCGATAGTCACGCAAGAAACCTTGCAGTGCATGTTCCAGGGCGACCCGCGGTACCTCCAACAGGCGCAGACCATGGCCGTCTCGGCGCTGCAGCAAGAACTGGTGGCGGGAGATGCGGATAACAACTACACGTATCGAGCGCTGGAAGACGTGTTGCGGCGGTTGGCACAGATGCCGGGAGAACGCGTGCTGGCGCTGGCATCGCCGGGATTTTTGTTGGCCACACAATATCTGGACGAAGCGGGAATTATTGACCGAGCCAATCGCGTCGGTGTGGTGATCAATGCCGTGGACGCGCGAGGATTGTACGCGCCAGACATTCTGGGAGATATTTCACAGCCGAACACCGATACCCCCCAGACGGCGGCCCAGAAGCAGCAGTTCCGGTCGGCGGAACAAACCGAAGATGCGTTTGTTCTATCGGATCTTGCCTACGGAACCGGGGGCACATTCTTTCAGAATTCGAATGATCTGGCGGGCGGATTGGATCGCGCGGGTGGGACGCCGGAAGTCATGTATGTTCTGGGATTTTCGCCTTCGAATCAGAAAATGGACGGCAAATATCACACGATCAAAGTGGTCATTACGGATAAGCGCAAATATTCGGTGCAAGCCAGGCGCGGATACTACGCACCGAGGAAAATGAACGATCCAGGCGAGCAGGCCAAGGCGGAGATCCAGGAAGCGGTGTTTTCGCAGGACGAAATTCAGGAACTGCCACTGGATTTGCAGACGCAATATTTCCGGACCGGCGATACTTCGGCGCACTTGAGTGTGGTGTCCAAGATCGATGTCAAAGGGATGCATTTCCGGAAATCCGATGGAAGGAATTACGACGACTTGACTGTCGCGACAGTGGTTTTTGACGAGAATGGGAATTTTGTGACCGGCGGAGAGAAAATATTGGAAATGCGCCTGCTAGATAAAACGTACGAAAGGATGAGTCATACGGGGCTGGTGATGAAGTCGAGTTTCGATCTGAAGCCCGGAAAATACATGGTGCGTCAAGTCATCCGGGATTCGGAGGGGGCGCAGATGGCCGCCAAAAGCGGCTCGGTGGTGATACCCGAGTAGGAAACGAATTTGTGTGGCGCTGGCGCATTGCGCCGAACCACGAAATGGGGGCGTTATGAGAGTGGAGAAGGCCAGGAAATTCGGGAGTGTGCTGCTTTTGGCAGGACTGCTGCTGTGCGGGCGACCGCTGGCGCAGGGGCAGGCGCAGACGCAGACGTCCCCCCAATCTCAGGATGCTGCCATACCTGCGGCTACCGATCAACCGCAGGCGGTGAAAACTGACCAGGCAATCAAGACCGAGTCACGTTTGGTGTTGGTCGACACCGTGGTAATGGACAAGAAGGGCCACTACGTGACCGACCTGACGCAGGGCGACTTCAAGGTTTACGAAGACAACAAAGAGCAGGCCATCACCAGCTTCTCGTCAGAGTCGCAGGCCACGGCGCAGGCCGCCGGACAAAGACACTACATGATTCTGTTTTTCGATACGACCACGATGGACGTGGGCGAACAGGCCCAGGCGCGCCAGACCGCGTCGAAATTTGTCGAGAGCAGTGCGGGACCGGACCGCTTGATGGCCGTGGTGAATTACACCGGGAGCCTGGTGATTCAGCAGAATTTCACGCCGAACGTGAAGTTGTTGCAGGCGGCAGTGATGGGCAATAAGGCCCCGAACATTAATTCGAACGCGCAAGTGGCGTCGAACGATCCGGCAGCAATGGCGTCGGGACCGGTGCCGGTGCAGATGAGCGGGTTGCCGAGTTTGAACAATGCGGAAGCGGATTTTGGCGTGCGCTCGATGCTGCTGGCCATCCGCAGCCTGGCGAAGGATTTGCGCGGAATCCCCGGGCGAAAAATTCTGGTGCTGTTCACCGGAGGCTTTACGCTGTCGCCGGACAACATGAGCGAGTTGACGGTGACCATTGACGCATGCAACAAAGCGAATGTGGCGATCTATCCGCTGGACGCGCGAGGATTGATGGCTCCAACCGTGAAGTTATTGGTGCCGGTAAATCCGGCGAACCGCAACGGCGAAGCGACGGACCGGCCACGGCTCGTGCTGGCGAGTTATAGGGTAGCCATGCCTGACCTGCAGCACACCGGCGGAGGTGGAGGAGGCACTGGTGGCGGAGGCGGCGCGGGTGGGGGTGGTGGTCACGGCGGTGGTGGAACTGGCGGCACAGGAGGTACAGGTGGCACGGGAGGTAGCGGCGGAGGCAAAGGTGGCAGCGGCGGAACTGGTGGGACGGGTGGCACTGGAGGAGGCAAAGGTGGCACTGGCGGAACGGGCGGGGGGACCACCACGCCAACTTCGATCTATTCGAACTACTACAACAATCCGTTGAACCAACCGCAGGTGTTGCTGCCGAAAATTCCCAACATGGCGTCGGTCAACCAGCAAGTGATGCAGATGCTTGCGGACGGCACCGGTGGATTTGCCATTTACAACACGAACGATCTCCTTGGTGGGTTGCAGCGCATCGTCGCGGAAATGAACCAGTTCTACTTGATCGGTTATGTGCCCAAGGAAACGGAAGAGGGCAGTTGCCACACTTTGAAGGTGAAAGTGAACAAGGGCGGAGTGGAAGTACGTTCGCGCAGCGGTTACTGCAACGTGCGGCCGGCGAATCCGCTGGAAGGCAAGCCCATCGAGAAGCAGATGGAGGCGCAGGCCGGGGGGAGCGCACAAGGCACGATCCAGGCGAGCATGGAGGCGCCGTATTTCTATTCGTCGCCGAACATTGCGCGGGTGAACCTGTCGATGGAGATTCCGGGCGACGCGGTGGTCTTCAATAAAGACAAGGGCAAGTATCACGCGAACGTGAATATCCTCGGGATCGCGTATAAGCCCGACGGAAGCGTGGGCGCGCGATTCAGCGACACGCTGACCCTGGACATGGAAAAGGACGAATGGAAGGAATTTACCAAGACGCCTTACCATTACCAGAATCAGTTCGACGCCGGACCCGGCACCTACAAGCTGGCCGTGGTGATGAGTTCGGGCGGGGAAGGGTTTGCGAAGTTAGAGAAACCGCTGGTGATCGAGCCGTACGATGGCAACAAGTTCACGCTAGGGGGCGTAGTACTGTCGTCAAGCCTGCAACGAGTCAACGAGATTCCTACGGACGTGGACGCGACGCTGCTGGAGGATCGCAAGCCGTTGATCGTAAAGGGCACGCAAATCACGCCGGCGGCAAGCTACCACTTCAAGAAGGCGGACAGCATCACTTTGTATTCGGAGTTGTACGAGCCACTGTTGAAGACGCAAGACTCCGTAAAACTGGCGGCCGGCTACCGCATTTTCGATAGCGCCAATAAAGAAGTGCTGTTCACGGGTGCCATTCCCATGAGCGACTTTGTGGAGAAAGGCAATCCGGTGGTGCCGTTCGCGTTGCGGGTCGACACCAGCAAGTTGGCGCCAGGAACCTACAAGTTGGTGCTGCTGGCAGTGGATGAGAAGAACGCGCAGGCCCCGCAAAGGCCGGTGGAGTTCACGTTAAATTAGACCAGTGGAGCCGGTAGTTGAGCCTGTGTTGGTCGTTTCGGCACGCAGGGATGGATAGGCAACACCTGTCCGACGAGCCAGCAACTTTCGTGGGTTGGCAGGGTTAATCTGAGGGATATGCGCAACCCCCCTGTCGGTGTGGCCGGCGAGACCGCGAAAGCAGCGGCGAAGGCGCGACCACGCAACGTTTCGTACACACGGCAGGCGCTGCTCGCGGCCGTTTCGGCACTGGCCTGCATTTTCACGCTGGTACTCGATGCGCCATCCCTGGCGGCCACTGCCACCGCTACCAAGAACAAAAAGAAGAGCCAAGATCCCGTGTTGAAAGGTCTGCCGGTCACGGAATTAACCAGCGACGAAGCAATCCAGCATGCGCTGAACCGGCTGGCATACGGACCCCGGCCCGGCGACGTAGAGCGCATCCGGCAGATGGGACTGGCCACGTGGATTGACCAGCAATTAAATCCGAAATCTATTGACGACAATGCGCTGCAGGCGCGCTTGAACATTTATCCCACGCTGACCATGTCGAACGCGCAGTTGTTGGCGGAGTATCCCAATCCCAAGCAGGCGGCTAAGCAGGCGGAGCAAGGTAAACCGGCGCTGACTCAAGAGCAGATTGCGCAGCAACAGGCGGACGCGGCGGTCACCGCCATGGCCCAGCAGATGGATTCGAATGCTGGCAGCAACGAAGCGGCGCCGAACAACGAAATGGCCGCGAACACCGCTCCGGCCGCGGACACGCCTTCGCCGATGAAGCTAAATCCGCCGACGCGTGGAGCCGCGGGGCAAAGGGGAGCGTTGGGAATAGACCCGAACGCGGTGCCGCGTGCAATTTCCGATGACAGCAAAAGACCGCAGCGCGTGGTGGAAGAACTGGCTATGGCCAAAATGACGCGGGCCATTTACAGCGACCGCCAGTTGCAGCAAGTGATGGACGATTTCTGGTTTAACCACTTCAACGTGTTTGCAGGTAAGGGCGAAGTGCGCTGGTACCTGACTTCGTACGAACGCGACGTAATTGAGCCAAACACGCTGGGAAAGTTCAAGGATTTGTTGACCGCGACGGCGAAAAGCCCCGCGATGCTGTTTTATCTGGACAATTTCTTGAGTGTAGATCCCAACGCGGCGCAACGCCTGGCCATGGAACGTGCGATGAAGCAGCAGATGCGGCGCGGGCCTTATGCACCTCCACCGAGACCACCGCAGGCGCAGAATAAGAAACCGCAGCGTGGGCTAAACGAAAATTATGGGCGCGAGCTGATGGAATTGCACACCCTGGGCGTCGATGGTGGGTACACGCAAAAAGATGTGACGGAAGTGGCGCGGTGCTTCACTGGTTGGACGATCGAGAAACCACGCGAGATTGCGCAATTTAAATTTGATGAAAAGATGCACGATCCGTATCCGAAAGTGCTGCTGGGCAAGAAGATCAATGCCGGCGGGATGAAAGACGGCGAGGAAGTAATCGAGTTGCTGGCGAAGAATCCGCACACCGCGAAATTCATTTCCACGAAGCTGGCGCGGCGCTTTGTTTCGGATACACCGCCATCGGAACTGGTTGACCGGATGGCGAAAAGCTTTCAGAAGTCTGGGGGAGACATTCGGGAAGTGATGCGGACAATGATTTATTCGCCGGAATTCTGGTCGCGGGATGCCTACCGGGCAAAGGTGAAGACCCCGTATGAGCTTGTGGTGTCGTCGGTGCGCGCGCTGGGAACGGATGTGGACACACCGATGCCATTGGTGCAGTGGGTGGCGCGCATAGGCGAGCCGCTGTATCAATGCCAGCCACCGACTGGATATTCCGATAAGGCGGAAACGTGGGTGAATTCGGGCGCGCTGCTGAACCGGCTGAATTTCTCGCTGGCCTTGGCGGGGAATAAAGTGCGCGGCTCGCGCAGCGATGTGGCGGCATTGTTGGGAAGCAACAATGGGAGCGACGCGAAGACTACGCTGGACCGTGCAGTGCTAGTGTTCTTAGGGGAAGCGGGACCGGGAACGGTGGATACACTGCAGAAGCAGTTGGAGAATCCGCAGGTTGTGCAGGCGAAGTTGGATGATCCGGTAAAGCAGGTGGATTTGGGCGTGGTAGCGGGCTTGGTGCTAGGTGCGCCGGAGTTCCAAAGAAGGTAGTGAATGAAGCTGAGTCACGGGTGAGGAACTATGAGTAACCCATGCTGCGAAGGAACGAGGCCGGCGAAGTTTTCGCGGCGCTATTTTCTGAAGCGCGGTGGAATTGGCTTGGTGGGGTTGAGCACCATGCCGGCGTTCCTGCAGCGCGCGGTGGCCTCGAGGCCGGGCACCGGCAAGAAGCAACTCGTGGTGTTGTTCCAGCGCGGCGCCGCGGATGGGCTAAATATCGTGGTGCCCTTTGCGGAGCCGAATTATTACCGGATGCGGCCCACCATTGCGATCCCCGCACCGCGCGGAGGCGGCGATGGGGGCGCGTTGGACTTGGATGGATTTTTCGGGTTGCACCCGGGATTGGCGCCGCTGGTGCCATTGTTTCAGCAAAACCAGTTGGCGATTGTGCACGCAGCGGGATCACCGGATCCCACGCGGTCGCATTTTGACGCACAGGATTTCATGGAGTCCGGTACCCCAGGAGTGAAGGCTACGCAGGATGGATGGCTGGATCGCGCGATTGGCACGGTGAAGGAAGAAAATGCTTCGCCATTTCGCGCTGTAGCCATGGGGCCGAATCTACCGCGGATGCTGCAGGGAAGCACGAGCGCGATCGCAATTCCGGATTTGCGGCAATTTAAGGTGCAGCCACAGTCCGCGGCGATGGCCAACGTGGCGGAAGGCGGGTTCGAAGCGATGTATGCGCAGTCGGTGGACCATGCGTTGCATGGCACGGGTGCGGAAACATTCGAAGCCATCGACATGCTGCGCAAAATCGATACGACAAAATTCCCGCCGGAGAATGGCGCCGAATATCCCAAGGGGTCCGTGGGCCAGCGCCTGCAGCAGATTGGCGTGATGATCAAGGCGAATATCGGTGTGGAAGTGATGTTCCTCGATTGCGGGGGCTGGGACAATCACGTGAATGAGGGCGGGGCGCAAGGGCAACTGGCGAACCTGCTGAGAGATTTGGGCCAGTCTCTGGCGGCGTTTCATCAGGATATGGGCAACCGGATGGGCGACATCGTCGTAGTCACAATGAGCGAATTCGGGCGCACCGCACACGAGAATGGCAATCGCGGAACCGATCACGGCCACGCGAACTGCATGTTCGTGATGGGCGGCGATGTGAAAGGCGGCCGCGTGTACGGCAAATGGCCCGGCTTGAACGACCACCAATTGAACGACGGGCGCGATTTAGCGCTGACCACGGATTTTCGTACGGTGGTCGGCGAGATCCTGAATCGTCATTTGAGCGTAAAGGATCTAGAACCTGTATTCCCCGGCTTTGAGAACAACCAGAAGAAGTTCGTGGGCCTGATGCAGGCGTAAGTTCTGCTTTCGGGCCGCTGACTGTCACATAATTGAAAAGTTTGTAGCGGCGGGTTTATCCCCCTGCCTCGTCTGTCAGCAACAACTCAAAACGTGTCATTCCGAGCGGATCTTCGAAGCGAGGAATCCCTCTCGGGTCCCCGGGCCTTGTCTCAACCGAATACTCCTTACTGTAATTCGCGAATCCAGATGTTGCGATAGCGAACCTGGTCCCCGTGATCCTGAAGAGCTAGCGGCAGTTTTTCCGGTGTGGCGACGTAGGTGGGAACGTCGCCAACGGCGGTGCGTCCGTGAATCTCGACGTTGTCTTGCACTAGCACACCGTTGTGAAACACGGTGACGCGGGCGGCGCGTGTGAGTTTGCCAGAGGCATCGAAGCGCGGCCCGTGGAACACGATGTCATAGGATTGCCACTGGCCCGGTGGCCGTGAGGCGTTGACCAGGGGCGGATACTGACCGTAAACCGCGGCGGCCTGGCCGTCGGCGTAGGTGCGATTTTCGTAGGAATCGAGCACTTGGATTTCGTAGAGGCCCATCAAAAATACGCCACTATTGCCACGCTCCTGGCTCTCGCCTTTGGGTGGCGTCGGCTCGGCAAATTCCACATGCAGCTGACAATCGCCGAAGGGCGTTTTGGTGTGGATGTAGCCGGTGTGCGGCACCACCACAACGTAGCCGTTTTCCACTTTCCACTTAGCGGGACCGTTGTCTTTGTTCAGCCATTGCGAAAGATCTTTACCGTCGAAAAGGATGATGGCGTCGGAGGGAGGTTTGCCTTGCGCGTCTTGCGTGCTGGACGTCCCGGGCGTGATGACCGGAGGAACGGGACGACTCATGTCGTGGATTTTCCACTGCGTGTCGGATTGCGCGAGACAGGAAGAACTGAAAACGACGGCGAGAACAGCCAGGACTGCCAGGGCCGAGACGTTTTTCATTGTGCTCACCTCGATGGTACCGCCGAAGATTGTAACACTGGCAAGTCGTGTGACGAGAGGAGGTGAAGTTTCGTTTAGGGCCCAGCGAGGCTGCCGCTGAAAAAGTTTGGATTTGGTGCACCAGCGGGAGCATGGCTCGCACACTCCAAAAAAGAAGGCGCCCGGGATGAACGGGCGCCGGAGGAGTTAGTGTTTGCGTGACCGTTATTCGGCTTGCGCGCCTTTGATACGCATACCGAAGAAGGATCGGTAGACGAACAGGAACGAGATGATGAAGAAGATAGCGGCCAGGGCGTGCGACAGCCCGCTCCCTCGCTGCGTGGTCAGCGAAACCGCGAGTTCGACGGCGAGTAAGCCGAACAGGGTGGTGAACTTGATCACCGGGTTGAGGGCCACCGACGAAGTGTCCTTAAAGGGATCGCCCACAGTGTCGCCGATGACGGTGGCATCGTGCAAAGGCGTGCCCTTCTGCTTCAGTTCGACTTCGACGATTTTCTTGGCATTGTCCCAAGCGCCGCCGGCATTAGCCATGAAGATGGCCTGATACAAACCGAAGATGGCGATGGAGAAAAGATAGCCGATGAAGAAGAAGGGTTCGACGAAAGCGAAGGCGAGCGTGGCAAAGAACACAGCGATGAAGATGTTGAGCATGCCCTTCTGCGCATATTGCGTGCAGATGGCCACGACGCGCTTGGAATCAGCGACACTGGCCTTTTCTGCGCCCTCCAGCTTAATGTGGCGCTTGATGAACTCCACCGCGCGGTAGGCGCCGGTGGTGACCGCTTGCGTGGAAGCGCCGGTGAACCAGTAGATCATGGCGCCGCCGGTGATCAGGCCGAGAACGAAGGGTGCATGCAACAGCGAGAGATTGTTTACCCCGGAAGTCAGGCCGTTGGTGAGGGCCATGATGATCGAGAAAATCATCGTGGTGGCACCGACAACCGCGGTGCCGATCAGCACGGGCTTAGCGGTGGCTTTGAAGGTGTTGCCCGCGCCGTCGTTGGCTTCCAGCAGGTGCTTGGCGCGATCGAAGTCTACGTCAATGTTGTAGTCCTTCTTTAGTTCGGATGCGATGTTGGGAATCTGCTCGATCAGTGAAAGTTCGTACACGGACTGTGCGTTATCAGTCACGGGGCCGTAAGAATCGACCGCAATGGTGACCGGACCCATGCCGAGGAAGCCGAAAGCCACCAGGCCGAAGGCGAACACCGGTGCCGCGACCATCAATTCGCCTAATCCCATGCGGCTAATCACATATCCGATGGACATCAGTGTGACCATGGCGCCGCCGAGATAGTAGGCGGAAAAGTTACCAGCTACGAACCCGGAAAGGATGCCGAGTGACGCACCACCTTCCTGTGCTGAAGTGACTACTTCTTTCACGTGGCGCGATTCGGTGGAGGTGAACACCTTGACCAACTCCGGAATGACCGCGCCGGCCAGCGTACCGCAGGAAATGATGGTGGCCAGCTTCCACCATTGCGAGCTGTCTCCGCCAAGCGAGGGTATGATCACCGCGGACACCAGATAGGTGAGCGCGATCGAGACAAACGAAGTGATCCAGACCAGCCAGGTAAGCGGAGTCTCGAAGTTCATCTCTTTCGCGGAGCCGTAGCGCCGCTTCTGGATGAAGTTGTTCAGGAAGTAGGCAAAAGCGCTGGCGATCAGCATGATCACGCGCATCACGAAGATCCAGACGAGCAACTGAACCTGCACGGTGGGACTCTTCACGGCCAGCAAGATGAAGGTGATCAGTGCGACGCCGGTAACTCCGTAGGTTTCGAAGCCGTCGGCCGTGGGGCCAACAGAGTCACCCGCATTGTCGCCGGTGCAATCCGCAATGACGCCCGGATTGCGCGCGTCGTCTTCCTTAATTTTGAAGACGATTTTCATCAAGTCGGAGCCGATGTCCGCGATCTTGGTGAAGATGCCGCCGGCGATACGAAGAGCGGCAGCGCCGAGAGATTCGCCGATGGCGAAACCGATGAAGCAGGGGCCGGCATAGTCGCCGGGGATAAATAGCAGGATGATTAGCATCATCAGGAGCTCGACGCTGATGAGCATCATGCCCACGCTCATTCCGGCTTCTAGAGGGATCTTGTTGATCGGATACGGGATACCGCGCAGGCCGGCGAACGCGGTGCGCGAGTTGGCAAAAGTGTTCACGCGAATGCCGAACCACGCCACGCTGTAGCTGCCGCCCATGCCGACGAGGCTAAAGAAAAGAATGATCGGAAGCGTGATCGCTACGGACTTGCCAGGCACAGGAGCGAGCACGCCGAAGTACAGCACGATGATGACGGCGATGAAGATCCACAGGAGCAGGAGGAATTTGCCTTGATTGAGGAGGTAAGTCTTGCAAGTTTCGTAGATCAGTTCGGAGATTTCGCGCATGGAATGATGCACGGGCATGTTCTTCAGCTTGATAAAGATGGTCATGCCGAAGAGCAGCCCCAGAATGCAAATACCGATGCCGAACAGCAGCAGGCGGTGTCCGTCGATGCCGAGGAACGAGACCGAAGAGAGGTCCGGTAACTTCAGGTTAGCCTCACCGCCCACTTCCCCCGGGGCGGCGAACAAGCTGAGAGCCGCGAAGAGAGAAAGAGCAGCGCCAACGGATAGGCGCGATGCGATGCTTCTGACCTTGTGCCAGACCGGCACGTTCGAGATGTGCATGGAAGATCCTCCAGAACCTTCACGAAGATAGTGGGGCAAAGCGGCTGAGCGGAACGCCCGTTGAAGCCCCAACAGCTTGTCGAACACACAAAAACGGCTCAACGGGGGAAAGTCCATTGAACCTGCAACTGCGTTATCCACTAACATCGGGGAGCGTCTCGCCGGTACCCGCGAGCGTCCCAAACTTCGGAACGGGACAGGGAATCCTTCGGTTCGCCCGCGATTCCCTCAAACCCCTAAGAGGGCAGGACTACCCCGACCAACCCTGTGTCGCGGGTGAGCGAATGGATAACGCTGATTTATAGCATTTCGCGAATGTTGGGGTCAAACCCTTCGGTATCACATGAATGTGACGCGGCGCACAGGGAAAGTGCGCGAACTGTGCTCCGCGAAATAGTGTGTTGGAATAGCTGATGATAGTATGAAGAGCTACATACGCGGCAGTAGCACAAACCGGGCCAGGTGAGACAAAGATGACGCGGGAAATCGAAGCATTGGCACACGCAGGCAAAGCGGACTTGCGGTACGACTGGACGAAGAGCGAGGTGCAATCTATTTACGACACCCCGCTACCCGAACTGTTGTATCGCGCACAAACCGTCCATCGGGAGAATCACGAACCCGATCGCGTGCAAACCTGCCAACTCATTTCTATCAAGACCGGCGGTTGCCCTGAGGATTGCGCGTATTGCCCGCAAAGCGCGCATTACGATGCCGACGTCGAGCGACAGGGGTTGCTGGATCCGGCGCATGTGATCAGCGTGGCCCGGGAGGCGGTAAGCCGCGGCGTGACCCGCATGTGCATGGGCGCGGCATGGCGCGAGGCTCCGCAAGGCAGGGAATTCGAAAAAGTACTGGAAATGGTGCGCGGCGTGTCCGCACTAGGACTGGAGGTTTGCTGCACCCTCGGGATGTTGACTGACGAGCAGGCCGTGCGCCTGAAGGAAGCTGGGCTGACCGCTTATAACCACAATCTGGACACCTCGCCGGAATTTTACGGAAACATCATCACCACTCGGGTATACCAAGAGCGGCTGAACACGCTGGCCGCGGTTCGGCGCGCAGGGATTACGGTGTGTTGCGGCGGGATTTTGGGCATGGGAGAGAAGGCCAGCGACCGCATCGGGCTCTTACATCAGCTCGCAACGTTGCGGCCACATCCAGAGAGCGTGCCAATCAACATGCTGGTGCGGGTGGAGGGGACACCGCTGGCATCGATGCCGGCCCTGGATCCGTTGGAAATGGTGCGGGCGATCGCGACAGCGCGGATCCTGATGCCGCGCTCGCGGGTGCGGCTGGCCGCGGGGCGCAAGCAATTGTCGCCGGAAGCGGTGACGCTGTGCTTTTTGGCGGG
>Ga0335073_10009787_pt1 | contig 13448 bp, 11 predicted proteins | sample Lox_Sample_22_FD_207093 | JGI IMG/M metagenome (GOLD analysis project Ga0335073, IMG submission 207093) | Soil microbial communities from Loxahatchee National Wildlife Refuge, Florida, United States - Lox_Sample_2.2 | ecosystem: Environmental > Terrestrial > Soil > Wetlands | place: USA...
GCCTCAGAGGGCACGTTTCCGCTGCTCACTTCTCGGGTGCCCGGCTCGCTTCGGTCTCGGCTTTCTCGCGACGGCTGGGGGTTTTGAAACTACTTCTAGTGGATCTCGTCCCAGCTCGCGCCCACGCCCACCGTCACCGCGAGGGGCACGCGCAGCTGCCCGGCGCCTTCCATGGCCTCGCAGGCCAGCGCCTTGGCGCGATCGACCTCGGCCTCGGGCGCCTCGAAGATCAGCTCGTCGTGGACCTGCAGGATCATCCGCGTGGCGAGCTTGCCGGCCTTCAGCGCCGCGTCCGCGCGCAGCATCGCCCGCTTGATCAGGTCGGCCGCCGTCCCCTGGATGGGGGTGTTCACCGCCATGCGCTCGGCGGCCTGGCGCACCGCCGGGTTCTTGCTGCGGATGTCCGGCAGGCGCCGCCGCCGCCCGTAGAGCGTCGTCACCGCGCCGTCGCGGCGCGCCTCGGCGATGGTCCTGTCGAGCCAGGCGCGCACGCCCGCGTAGCGCGCGAAGTAGCGATCGATGATGCCCTGCGCCTCGGCGGACGGGAGATCGAGCCGCTGGCTGAGCCCGAACGCGGACTGGCCGTAGGCGATGCCGAAGTTGATCGCCTTGGCGGTGCGGCGCATCTCGGGGGTGACGGCCTCGGGGGCGACCCCGAAGACCTCCGCGGCCGTCCGCGTGTGCACGTCCTCGTTGCGCGCGAAGCCGTCGCAGAGCGCGGGGTCCTCCGAGACGTGCGCCAGCACGCGCAGCTCGATCTGGCTGTAGTCGGCGGAGATGAGCTTGTGTCCGGGGGCGGCCACGAAGGCGCGGCGGATGCGGCGGCCGAGCTCGGTGCGGGTGGGGATGTTCTGGAGGTTCGGGTCCAGCGAGGCGAGCCGCCCGGTGGCGGCGGTGGCCTGGGCGAAGGTCGTGTGCAGGCGGCCGTCGCGGGGGTCGATGAGCGGCGGCAGCGCGTCGAGGTAGGTGCCGCGCAGCTTCGAGAGCTGCCGGTGCTCGATGACCGCGGCGGGCAGCGGGTGCTGCAGCGCGAGCTTCTCGAGGACCTCCTGCTCGGTGGAGGGCCCGGTCTTGGTGCGGCGCAGCACGGGGAGCTTCAGCTCCTCGAAGAGCACCTGGCCGAGCTGCTTGTTGGAGGCCACGTTGAACTCGTGGCCGGCGAGCTCGTGGATGCGGCGCAGGAGCGAATCGATCTGCGCGCCCACCTCGCGCGAGAGCGCCTCGAGCACGGCGCGGTCGACGCGGACGCCCACCCACTCCATCTCGGCGAGGATCGGCAAGAGCGGCATCTCGAGCTCGCGAAACAGCGGGGACAGGCCCTCGCGGACGAGCGCCCCGTCGAGCCCCTCGTGCAGCCGGAGCGCGGCCTCGGCGCTGGCGCAGGCGGCGGGCGCGGAGAGCGCGGCGTCGAGCCCCGCGAGCGAGAGCCGCTTCCCGGTGGGCAGCTCGGCGAGGGCGGGGGGCACGGCGCCGAGCCGCTCCCGCGCGACGTCCACGAGCAGATGCTGCCGCCCGGAGTCGAGGAGATAGCTCGCGAGCTCGTCGTCGAAGTCGACGCCCGCGAGGCGAACGTCGGCGCGCCGCAGGGCGGTCCAGCTGCGCTTGAGGCCGAAGCCCACCTTGGGCACGGCCGGGGCCTCGAGCAGCGCGCGGAGCGGCGTCGGGACGGTCTTGCCGATCGGAAAGTAGAAGGCCCGCGCGACCCCGGGCCGGGAGAACGCGGCCGCGGCGAGGCCGCGCAGATCGGCGGGCACGGGTCCCTCGCCCGCGACGTCCGCGTGCAGCGCCACCTGGCCGCCCGCCCGCAGCGCCGCCACCGCGGCCTCGACGGCGGGCGCGTCGGCCGGAATCTCCGGCGCGGCCCAGGCGATGGCGGCGGCCTCGGGCGCCGGCGCCTCCACGGCGACCGGTCCGGCCTGGCCCAGCACGGCGTGCAGGTCGCGGGTGAGGCGCGTGAACTCGAGCTCCTCGAAGAGCTTGCCCACCTCGGCCGTGTGGGGCGGGCGCCGGGCCAGGTCCTCCGGCTGCACGTCGAGCGGCACGTCGAGGCGAATGGTGACGAGCTGCCGCGCGCGGCGGATGCCCTCGACGCTCGCGCCCAGCGAGTCGCGCAGCTTGGGGCGCTCCACCTCGGGCAGGCGCGCGAGGAGCTGCTCGAGCGTGCCGAAGCGCTGGATGAGCTGGGCAGCCGTCTTGGGGCCGACCCCGGGGACGCCCGGGACGTTGTCGACGTCGTCGCCGCAGAGGCTCATGAGGTCGATGACGCGCTCGGGGCCGATGCCCAGCTTCTCGACCACCTCGGCGGGGCCGGTCCACTTGTCGCGCATCGAGTCGAAGAGCAGGACGTCGGGCCCCACGAGCTGCATGAAGTCCTTGTCGCCGGTGACGACCACCACGCGGAAGCCCTTGTCGTGCGCGCGCTTGGCGATCGTGCCGATCACGTCGTCGGCCTCGACGCCCGGCACCTCGAGCAGCGGCACGTTCAGCGCCTCGATCACCTTGCGGACCAGGCCGAACTGCGGCTTGAGATCGTCGGGGGGCTCGCTGCGGTTCGCCTTGTACTGCGGGTCGATCTGGTGGCGGAAGGTATCGCCGTCCCGGTCGAGCGCGATGGCCACGTGGGTGGGCTGCGCCTCGCGGAGCGCCTTGAGCAGCATGTTGGTGAAGCCGTAGACCGCGTTGGTGGGCACGCCCTGGCGGTTCGAAAGGTGCGGCACCGCGTGGTAGGCGCGGAAGATGTACGCGCTACCGTCGATGAGGATCAGGGTGGGGCGCGAGTCCGCGCTGGCACCGGGCACGGCCGCGAACGGCGAAGCCATGCCCCCTGTCTAGGCCAGCGCCCCCACGCGGTCAACGCGAGATGCGCGGGGTCGGCAGCTTCAGCCGCAGGCGCCGGCGACGCAGCTGCCGCTGCAGCAGGCGCGCGAATTGGCGGGCGAGCAGGCCGTCCCCGCGGGAGCGCAGGCGCAAGCGCCGTTCTCGCAGGTCAGGCTGCAGCAGTCCCCGGCCGTGGTGCAGGCCGCGCCCTGCTCGCGGCAGACGCACGCGTCGCTCGAGCAGCTCCCGCTGCAGCACTCCGATCCGGAACGGCAGTCGCCCGAGGGCGAGCAGCACGTCCCGCTCACGCACGCCAGGCCTGCGCCGCAGTCGGCGTTCGACTCACAGCCCTGGGCGACGGGCACGCAGAAGCCGCCTTCGACCCTGCCGCTGCAGCACTCCGACGCCGAGCTCGCGGGCGTCCGCTTGGCGAAGCAGCCCCCCGCTACCCGCGGTTCGGCTCGCACGGCCACGGGCGCGGCAGCCGCCGCGGCAGGCGCCGCCGCGGGTCGCGCCAGCACCAGGTTCGGGCCGCGGTCCGCGTTGACGTTCATGCCGTTGGGCAGCCGGTAGACCTGCTGGGACGGGGCGGGCTCCACGCCGCAGGTTTGCACGACGCCGAGCAGGATTCCGAGAGGGGCAATGGCGGCCAACCGAAGCATTGGGTCTTCTCCGTGTCCGGATCCTTTGGCCTCCTATGGAAAGCAAGGTCTGGACCGGCTGGCCACTCCCGCAACCCATTGATTCGATTGGGGACCTGGACGGACGCACGGGGAACCCGTGCAAGCCGCTGCGTAGCATCTCGCAACTAATGCGGAGCTACTTCCCGGAGGCCAGGGCCACGCCGGCAGCCGTGCGGACGTCCTTCGAGCCGTCGTGGGCAGCGGCCTCCTCGAGCAGCGCGCGAGCGACGTCGCCCTCCGGACCCGGCGTGAGCTCCGCCGCGAGCGCCGCGACGGCGGCGAGCCGCCGCGCCACCGCCGCGGCGACGAGGTTCGAACCGCTCTTTCCGTCGACCGCGCAACCGGCGAAGGAGGTGTCCTCGGCGGCGGCCCGTCGCTCCACCTCGGCGAGCGCTTCACTCAGGCGCTCCGCCTGGGCCCGGGCCGGCGGCAACCACACGGCCGCCTCGGCGCCGGCGCCCGCGAGGGCGGCCACGCCCAGCTGCGCCAGATCGACCAGCCCGCAGAGCTGGCGGTCGGCGAGGAGCGGCGGCAGTGCCTCGTCTCGCGTGCGGTCGTCGGCGTAGCGGGCGGCGCCCTCGACGAGATCGTGCGCGAGCGCCAGATGGGCAGCGGCGTCGCCGGCCTTCTGGGCGAGCGCCATCCCCTCGGCCATCGCCAGGAGGTCGAGCACGGCGTAGCGCCGCGACTGCGCGAACGCCGCGCGCGCGGCGGTCACGTCGCCTCCGGCCTCCTCGAGCAGACCGAGCCGGTCGGAGAGCTCGGCGCTGGCGACGAGCGGCCGCAGGGCCAGCACCCGCTGCGCCACCTCCGCCTGACGCACCGATTCGGGCCACCCGGACACGAGCTCCGCCACCGCCCGCGCGGCCGCGAGGCGGACCTTCCAGAAGTGCGAGCCCGAAGCCGCCGCGAGCAGCGGATCGAGCGCCCAGACCGATCCGGTGGCGCCGAGCGCCGTCGCCGCTCGCCAGCGACTCGCCGGGTCGGGCTCCTCGAGCCCGGCGGCGAGCTGTGCCACCGCCGCTCGGTCGGGCCGCTCCAGCATGAAGGCCTGCTCCTGCAACTTCTCGAGCTGCGCTCGCGGGAGACCCGCGATCGGCGCGGCCGAGGCGAGCTGGCTGCGCTGCCGCGCCGCGGCCAGCTTCTGGGCGAGCGCGTCGTGCCCGGGGAGCCGGCCGCCCGCCCTGAGCGCGGAGGCGGCCTCGTCGAAGCGCTCCTCGTCGATCAACGCGCCGAGGCGCGCCGCAAAGAGCTGGTCCTCTGCTTCGCCGCGGTGCGCGCCGTCGGGGTGGGCCGCCACGTAGTCGCTCAGCCCCAGCATGCCCTCCTCCCGCGCCGCCTCGAACGCCCGCGTGTCGGCGAGGCGGCGGGCCTCCGCCAGGTGGGGCCCGTCCGGAAAGCGGGCGAGGTAGAGCTCGATCGGGGCCAGGCCCTTCGCGGCGACGGCCGCCTTCCACTCGAGCTCCGCGAGCTTCGCGCGCGCGTCCTCCGCGAGCGGCCCCGAGGGCTCGTCCTCGAGAAACACGGTGAGCCCGCCCGCGGCCCCTCGCTCGGCGCGCCGGTAGCGCAAGGCCGCGAGGCGCCCTTCCGCCTCCTCGGCGTGGGTCGAATCCGGGAAGTCCTCGGCGAAGCGCCGGTACGCCCGCGCCGTGTTCTCGGCCAGCGCCGCCTGCCAGCTCAGCTTCTCGAGCCGCTCGTGCGCGTGATCGATCTCCTCGCTGCGGTCGGCGTGGCTCGCGAGGAAGGCGCGCCACCCATCGATGGAGTCGCGCGCCTTGGCGCGGCGGAACTCGGCGGTGGCGCAGCCAGCGAGGGCAACCAGAGACAGCGCGAGGACCAGGCGCGGCAAGGCGCCGCGAAAGTAGCACGAAAGCGGCGTCGCGCGGGAACGGGGCGGGCCCCCTCGGGCGGGAGGGAAAGTTGACGGGCGGCCCCAGGGGCGTAGCGTCTCGGAAGGATGCGCCCGCTCGCCGCCTCGCTCGCCCTGCCCCTCTGCTGTGCCTGCGCGGCCTCCGGCGTGGCGCTGCGGCGCGAGGCGAGCCCGGCGCAGGTCCGCGCGCAGGTCGTGCGATCCGCCCGCTCCTTCCTCGGCGAGAAGCGCTTGACCGTGGCGGGCCGTGCGCTGCCGCCGGACTGCTGGGCGCTTCCCGTGGCGGCCTACGCGCGCAGCGGCCTCGCGCTCGGCGGGGGCGACGCGCTGGGCCTCTACCGCGCGGCCGCCGGCCTGGGCCGCCTCTACAGCGGGCGGCGGCCGAAGCCCGGCGATCTGGTGTTCCTGGAGGCCGACCCGGGGTCGGCCCGCAGCGACGTCCACGTGGGCCTCGTCGGATCCGTGGACGACGACGGCACCGTGACCGTGTACCAGCGGATGGCGCGGGGCGTGATCGCCTACCGGATGAACGCCGCCCACCCCGACGACCCGGTGGCGCCCGGCAGCGGGCGGCCCTGGAACGACCGCATCGCCTCGGGCGGGCAGAGCCGGCTGGCCGGACAGCTCTTCGCCGCCTACGCGGCGTTCCTGCCCTGACGCCGGTCAGGCGCGCGAGAGCCGCCGGAGCTCCTCTGCCAGCAGCTCCGCCACGCGGCGCACCCTCGAGATGTCGAGCGCGCTCTTCGCGCACACGAGGTGCATGTCGGCGTGCGCGTAGGGTCCCAGGGAGACGTCGAGCGGCACCAGCGGGCGCGGGCGCGGCGCGGCGAAGCGGTGTGGCACGTCGCCGAGGATCATCGCGCCGAGGCCGGCCTCCGCGGCGCGCAGCTGCACGAGAAAGTTGTCGGCGGTGAAGACGGGCTCGAAGCCGGGGATCAGGGCGGCCAGCTGGGGGTTCGGCGGCACCTGGTCGTACGGCGGCGCCCAGCCGATCCAGCGGAGCTCCGAGAGCTTCGGGCGCTTCGGCAACCTCGCCGCGTAGTCCTTGGAGACGAAGACGGCGTTGCGGTGGCGCAGCGAGGCCACCACGGTGAGGTCGCCCGGCGGCGGCGCGCGCAGGCGCAGCGCGAGGTGCGCCTCCCCGCGCGCGAGGTCGAGGTACTCGATCGACGACAGCACCTCGAGCCGCAGCTCCGGGTGACGCTCCCGCAACCAGGCCGCGAAGGGCGCGACGAACTCGAAGGCCACGCCCGGCGCGGTGGCGATGCGCACCAGACCGGCCGGGGCCGCCGCCCCCCGGCTCGCCGCCCGCGCGATCTCCCCGGCCTGCTCCGCCATCTTGCGCGCCGGCTCGAGCAGCCGCTCGGCCGCCTCCGTCGGCGTCACGCCGGTGGCCCGCCGGCGAAAGAGCGCGGCACCCAGCTCGTGCTCGAGCTGCGCCAGTCGCCGGCTCACCGTGGGCTGACCGACGCGCAACCGCTTGGCCGCGCCGCTCAGGCTGCCGGTCTCCGCGATGGCCAGGAACAGCCGCACGTCGTCCCAGGGGATATTCATGCACGCATGGCTCCATGCCTAGATAGCCAATTCCCATCCGAATTTGAATCGTTAAGCTGGCCTCGTTCCTCGAGCCCGGAGGCCGCCATGCTGCCACGCTTCTCTCTTGCCACGCTGCTCCTCGGACCGGCTTGCGTCTACAGCCACCACGCGGTCCAGCCGTCCACCCTCGGCGTGCCGAGCTCCAGCCAGCAGCTGCTCGCCGTGCTCGACCAGCCCGGACCGCTGCAGGTCGAAACGATCGCGTCGGCCGACTGGAAGGTCACCCGCGCCGGACTCATCGACCTGCACGACCCGAAGGCCCGCGCCGCCCACCTCGACGACGGCGACGAACCCATCCAGATCTTCTTCCACGTGATCCGCCACCCCCAGAAGGGGACCTTCCTGATCGACACGGGCGTCGAGCGGGCGCTGCGCGACGCGCCGGACCGGGCCGCCATCCGCGGCCTGGTGGCCAAGGTGATGCACCTCGAGAAGATGACCTTCCACGAGCCGCTGGGCGACTTCCTCGCCCGCGAACCGCGGCCGATCGCGGGCGTCTTCTTCACGCATCTGCACCTGGACCACGTCTCGGGGCTGGCCGACGTGCCGCACGGCACGCCGCTCTACGCGGGCCCGGGCGAGACCACCGGCCGCAGCTGGATGAACGTCTTCCTGCAGCCCAACGTCGACCGCGCGCTGGCCGGCCAGGCGGCGCTCCAGGAGTGGCCGTTCCGCCCCGATCCCGACGGCCGGTTCGCCGGAGTCGTCGACGTGTTCGGCGACGGCACGCTCTGGGCGATCTGGACCCCGGGGCACACGCCGGGCAGCACCGCCTACCTGGCGCGGACCCCGAAAGGCCCCGTGCTCTTCACCGGCGACACGTGCCACACGGCCTGGGGCTGGGAGAACGACGTGCCGCCCGGGACGTTCACGGCCGACGCGCGCGCGAACGTCGCGAGCCTGGCGGCGCTCGAGAAGCTCGTCGCCGAGCACCCCGAGATCGACGTGCGCCTCGGCCACCAGCGGCTGCCGAAGCTCGCGCAGGCTCAGCCGCGGCCGTAGCCGGAGACCGCGCGGGTGCGCTCCCACGCGGCGCTCTGCGCGCCCCGCAGGTACCGCCACGCGCCCACTGCCAGCGCGACGTTCATCGCGACGAAGTGGTGCGCGAGGGCACAGGCACGGCCGAGGCGGCCCGGGTGGGGCCGCGAGCCCCACAGCGCGGCGGCGTAGCAGGCGAGCTGCACGAGCAGCACGCCGCGGAAGAAGGGCGAGGACCAGAGCACGAGCGAGCCCGCGAGCGCCACCGTGAGCCAGAGCGGCCCCAGCCAGCGCACGAGCTTGTGGAACAGGAAGGCCGCCGCCACCCCACGGCGCGGCCCCCGCCAGAGCGCTCGCAGGAAGCCGAGGGCCTGGAGGTTCCCGGCGCCGATGCGGGCGCGCCGCTTGAACTCGGCCGCGGTGGCCCCGGCCTCCTCGAAGGCCACGGCCGCGGGCTCGTACACCACCCGGTGGCCCGAGGCCAGCAGGCGCATGGGGATCACGAAGTCGTCCGTGATGGTGTCGGCAGGCAGCGGGCGGTAGAGGCGCCGGCGCACCGCGTAGAGCCCGCCGTTCGCGCCCAGCACGCAGCCGAGCTTGCCCTCGTACAGCTTCACGAGACTCTCGTAGAGCCAGTAGGCCGACTCCTCGCCGGCCCCGTGCAGCTTCAGCTGGCCGCACACCGCGCCCACCGCGGGATCCTCGAAGTGGACGAGCAGCCGCCGCAGCGCGTCCTTCGCGAGGAACGTGTTGGCGTCGGAGAGGACGACGATCTCGCCGCGCGCGAGGGGCACCAGCCGGTTGAGCACCGAGGCCTTGCCGGCCCGCGGGGCGCTCGAGAGGACGACCCCGCGGAAGGCGTACGCCCGCGCGATCGCCTCGGTGCCGTCGGTGGAGCCGTCGGAGCCCACGAGGATCTCGAGGCGGTCGCGGGGATGCTGCAGCGCGAGGCAGTTCTCGAGCTTCTGCCGCAGCACGGCCTCCTCGTCGTGGGCCGCGACGACCATCGAGACCGTGGGCGGCAACGGCAGCTCGCGGGTCCGCCGGCGATCGACGCCACGCCGCAGCCGCCGCACGTTGCCCGAGAGCTGCGCCGCCGCGTCGAGCACGACCAGCGCGAGCGGATAAGCGACGTAGCTGAGCCCGAGCAACCCGAGGCTCGCCAGGACGGCCGTCCCCACGATGAACGCCAAGCCCGACCCTCCCCCCGGGGGACAAGGTAAGGCGCTGGATCGAAAGCCGTGGTCCGCCGCGCTCCTGCTGCCGCGGGCGAACGGGGCTCAGCGGCGGCGGCCCTTCTTTGCCTTCTTCTTCGAGGCCGGCGTGGCCGCCGCTTCCGGCTTCGCCTGCTCGGCGGCCCGGGCCGCCTGATCGGCCTGCGCCGCGCGCTGCCGCGCCAGCACCTCTTCCAGATAGTCGACCAGCTGCTTGCCGGCCTCGTGCTTCGGGTTGGCGGCCAGCAGGGCCGCGAGGTCGTCCTTGGCCGCGGGCCCGTCCTTCAGCCCCACGTCCATGGCCACGCGCAGGTACCGGGCGCGGGTGAGGCTCGGGTCGCGGCCGAGCGCCTCGGTCACGTGCGAGATGCCCTCGGTGCGCTTCTGCGCCGACATCGGCGGGGCGGAGTCGAGCTCGGCGCGCGCCAGCTCGGCCCAGCCGTCCTTCTTGCCGACGAGCTTCTCGTACTTCTTCACGAACAGGGCGTTCTTGTCGGCGTCGTCGTGGTCGCCGTAATAGAGCGCGAGCGCGAGGGTGGCCCAGGCGTCTCCCGGGTCGGCCTTGTAGGCGCTCTGCGCCATCGCGAACGCCTGGTTGCCCAGCTGCTCCTGGTCCTTGGCCTGCTTGTTGTAGTCGCCCTGCATCTGCTTCATGTGCTCGATGTCGCCGTTGACCTTCTGCATCCAGTCGGCGGGCTCCTTGCGCTTGTTGAGGACGGCGACTTCCTTGTCGAGCGCCTCGTAGGCCTCGCGCAGCCGGTGCACCTGGTTCTGCATCGCGTCGGCGCGGAACTCGAGGACCATGGCGCGGTGGGCCTGCGGGTCGACGTACTTCGGGTGTGCCTTGACGATCGCCTCCAGCGCGGCGTCGGCCTGGGTGAGGCTGTCCGTGTCGTCCTGGCGAATCAGCGCGAGCGCCTGCCGGTCGGCGGCCACCGACGCACGGTCGGAGCCGGTGGGCCCCAGGTACTGCGGCAGCACGAGCGCTGCGGCCACGGCGAGGCCGACCACGCACACCGCGGCGATGCCCAGGTAGAGGGGCGCGCGACTCTTGCGGACGAGCTTCTGCTCGAGGTTCGCCGCCTCCATGAACATCTGGGTCTGGCCGGGCTTGCGGTGGGCCTCGCCCGTGGCCTCGAGCTGCGCGCTGCGGTTCGCGCGGTCGACCGCATCCCCCTGCGTGAAGAACATCTGCGTCACCTTGCCGGGGCGCGAGATGCCGGTCGGCGTGGGGGCCGGCGGCTCGCTCGGGGACGAGACGGCCGGCGGTGGCTCGGGCGTGGCCGCCGGAACGGGCTCGGCGGGATACGGCCTGGGGATGGGCTCGGCACCGTACGGCGTCGGCTGGGGCACGGGCGAGCGAACGGTCGCTTCGAACGCCGGGGCCTTCGCAGGCGGCGGAGCGGGGGCGGGCGCACGAGGCGGTGGCGGCGCGTAGGCCGCGGGAATCGCGCTCGCCTCGGGGAGGCCGGGCTGGGTGGGCCGCTCCGCGCGCGGTGCCGCCGCGGGAGGGGCGCCGTACTTCTGCGTCGACGTGGCCGGAGGCACCCCGAACGGATCGGCGGCCGGCGGCGCAGACTCGAACTGCATCGTTCCACCCGGCCCGGGGCCCTCGGGCGGGAAGTCCGCCCGGATGGTGGGCGAGGAGGCGATCCCCGCGCTCGGGCGGGCCATCGCGGGCAGCCCTGGAGAGCTGGTGCGGACGGAGCTCGCGGCCGGCATCGCCGGAGCGGTGCGAGCCGGTCCGACCGCGGGCATGCCGGGCGAGCTGGTGCGGACCGGCGCCGCAGCTGGAGCGCTGGCATGGACGGGCGCCGGTGCGGCGACGGCGGGCATCCCCGGCGAGCTGGTGCGAACCGGTCCGGGCGCCGGAGCGGGCGCGGGGCGTGCCACAGCCGGCGCCGGCGCGCGCGGCGCCGCGGGCATGCCGGGCGAGCTGGTGCGGGCAGGCCCGCCGGGCCCGCCGAGCGGGGGCGCAGTGGTGAACGGTGAGGTGCCCCCGTAGGGTTGCGTGACGGCGGGGATGGCGGCGGGCGGCGGGGGGGCCGGGGCAGGTGCCGGAGCGGCCGCGGCATCCGCGGCGAACATCATGACCGTTCGGCCTCCGCCCCGCGACGCCGCCGGTGGATACGCCGTGAAGAGGTTGCCGCACTTGGTGCACTGGACGGGCGCCCCACCCGGCGGAATCAGACCGTCGTCCACCGCGTAGGACGTCTGACATTTTTCGCACGTGATCTGCACGGTCACCTCGAGGCCGGAGCACCGCTCCGCCCACCAATCACACCCGCTACTTCCACCGCCTGGGCCAGCGCCGCGAGGCGCTTGCGGCCGATGCCGGGCACGCCGGCCAGGCCGCCGATCGACCGGTAAGGCCTGCCGGCTGCCAGCCGGGAGGCGAGCTCCGGACCGATGCCGGGCAGCGCCTGCAAGTCTTCCACGGATGCGGCGTTGATGTCGATGGGTAAACGCAGCAAGCGGAGGGCCGGGCCGGGCATGCGACCCACCAGCACTCCGCCGGCCGCGACCTCGACGCGGTCGCCGTCGCGGAGCCCGGCCGGTGCGACGCCACCAAAGCCGGAGACCGTCCGAGGCACCTCGGCCGCGCAGACCAGCGCGCTCCGCCGCTCGGGCCCGACCACTTCCACGCGCACCGGGCAGCGCGGCGGTTCCGGCGGCGCCGCGTTCCAGGCCGCCGCGCCCTGGGCCCCCCAGAGCCCCGCGAGCAGCGCGCCTGTAGCGAGGACCCGCACTCAGGCTTCCGCGGCCTGGGTGGCCGGCACGTCCAGCCCGAAGGCGGTGTGCAGCGCGCGCACCGCCAGCTCCACGTACTTCTCCTGGATCACGCAGGAGATCTTGATCTCCGAGGTCGAGATCATCAGCACGTTGATGCCCTCCGCCGAGAGCACCTGGAACATCTTGGCGGCCACGCCGGAGTGGTTGCGCATGCCCACGCCCACGACGGACACCTTCGCCACCTTGTCGTCGGTGTCGACCTTGCGGACGCCGAGCGGTTTCACGGCCTCCTTCACGACCGCCGTCGCCTTGGCGAGGTCGGTGCGGCCCACCGTGAACGTCAAGTCCGTGTGTCCCTCCTGGGAGACGTTCTGAACGATCATGTCCACCACGATCCCCGCCTCGGCGAGCGGCGTGAAGATCTTGGCGGCGACGCCCGGGACGTCCGGCACGCGGCGCAGCGCGATCTTCGCCTCGTTGCGATCGTAGGCGATGCCGCTGACGACGATGTCCTCCATGGCCCTGTCCTCCTCGCAGACGAGCGTGCCGGGGTCGTCGCTGAAGCTCGACTTCACCCAGGTGGGCACGCGGTACTTCATCGCGAACTCGACCGAACGGATCTGCAGCACCTTGGCGCCCGAGGAGGCGAGCTCGAGCATCTCCTCGTACGAGACGCGTTCGAGCTTGCGCGCGGCGGGGCACACGTTGGGGTCGGTGGTGTAGACGCCGTCGACGTCGGTGTAGATCTCGCACGCCTGCGCCTTGAGGGCCGCCGCCAGCGCGACGGCCGTGGTGTCCGAGCCGCCGCGGCCGAGGGTGGTCACGTTGCCGTGCTCGTCCTGCCCCTGGAAGCCGGCCACCACCGCGATCTCGCCGGCCTTCAGGGCGGCGAAGATGCGATCGGCGTCGATGCTCTTGATGCGCGCGCGGGAGAAGCTGCTGTCGGTGAGGATCTTCACTTGATGTCCGAGCAGCGAGCGCGCCTTGCCGCCCGCGGCCTGGATGGCGAGCGCGACCAGGCCGACCGACACCTGCTCGCCGGTGGCGACCACCACGTCCTGCTCGCGCTCGGTGGGCGCGGGGTGGACCTGCTTCGTGAGCCCCAGGAGACGGTTGGTCTCGCCCGACATGGCGGAGACGACGACCACGACGTCGTGCCCCTGCTGGCGCGCTTGCAGCGAGCGGCGGGCGACGTTCTTGATGCGCTCGACGTCGCCGACGGAGGTGCCGCCGTACTTCTGCACGACCAGCATACAGGCCCGCGAATCTACGTAGGATTGCCGCAGGATGTCAAACGGGGTCTCATGACGCTGCGCGCGTCGCGATTGCCCTCCGATTTCACCATGCGATAATCCGCGGCATGAAAAAGCTGACCCTGGGAGTGGCCATCGCCTGCTGGACGATGGGGATGGCGGCGTGCGGCGGCAACGGCGGCGGCACCGGCACGAGCGGCGGGAACGGCAACGGGTCGGCCTCGGCGGGGACGAGCGGCGGCAGGGGGAGCTCGGGGACGGCGGGGAGCGGGTCGAGTACGGGGTCGCGGTCGAGTACGGGGTC
>Ga0335073_10009789_pt1 | contig 13446 bp, 25 predicted proteins | sample Lox_Sample_22_FD_207093 | JGI IMG/M metagenome (GOLD analysis project Ga0335073, IMG submission 207093) | Soil microbial communities from Loxahatchee National Wildlife Refuge, Florida, United States - Lox_Sample_2.2 | ecosystem: Environmental > Terrestrial > Soil > Wetlands | place: USA...
GGTTGATTCCATGTTCGAGAAGTGTCGGCACAACTCGGTACCTGGGGTGTCCGAGGGGAAAGCGAATCGGATACATGGGGAACAAGACGGCAAAAATTTGTCAAGAGCCGAGGGTGTCGTGGTGACCGGGATCGGAAGTTTGTGTCTGAGATGAAGGGGTCCAAATCGGTGGCTTGAAAAATGCTGAGTCAGCCTCCGTGTGATTCCGATTGTGCACGTTGGCTCATATGAAGCGTGGTTGGAGGGATTGACATCACTTCACCCACAGAACTTTCTTCCCTTCACCCCCAAAACTTTTCCACATCCGCAAGACCTCCCTTCATCCACAGCAGCTTTCCACCACTTTTTCCATCTCAGACCGAGTCAATTCATCTCTGAACATCCATTGCAATGACCATCAACGTCGGAATCAACGGATTTGGCCGTATCGGTCGTATTGTACTCCCCCTGCACTCCCCTCAACAAATAAAATTTCCTTTATCTCCCAAGATTGTGCTGACTGTGTGATACAGGTCTTCAGGAATGCCTTGCGCAACAAGAACGTCGAAATCAAGGCCATCAACGACCCCTTCATCGATCTTGAGTACATGTATGATCCAAACTAATTTTGCGCTGCAATCCTGACTTTGGGGGAATAGGGTCTACATGTTCAAGTATGACTCTACACACGGACGATTCAAGGGCGATGTCCACACTGAGGGAGGCAAGTTGGTCATCGATGGACAACACATCGATGTCTATGGCGAGAGAGATCCCGCAAACATCCCTTGGGGAAAGAGCGGAGCTGAAGTACATCCCGTCCCCTGCCGGTTTGCATATCTGATGTATGCTAACAATCGATCAACTAGTACATTGTCGAGTCGACGGGAGTCTTCACCACAAAGGACAAGGCAGCGGCCCATCTCAAGGGTGGAGCCAAGAAGGTCATCATCTCTGCTCCCTCTGCCGATGCCCCCATGTTTGTCTGTGGCGTCAACCTCGATGCCTACAAGCCCGAATACGATGTCATCTCCAACGCCTCTTGCACCACCAACTGTCTTGCTCCCCTCGCCAAGGTACGTTCCCTCGTTTTCGAGTGGAGATCTGACTACATAGGTCATCAACGACAAGTATGGTATCCTTGAAGGATTGATGACGACCGTGCACGCCACCACCGCAACTCAAAAGACTGTCGACGGGCCCTCCAACAAGGATTGGCGTGGCGGTCGTTCCGCTGCTGCAAACATCATTCCCTCGTCCACCGGTGCCGCAAAAGCGGTCGGAAAAGTCATCCCCTCTCTCAATGGCAAACTCACCGGCATGTCCATGCGCGTCCCCACGACCGATGTCTCTGTCGTCGACTTGACAGTTCGTCTTGACAAACCGGCTTCCTACGCCGACATCAAGGCGACCATGAAGGAGGCTGCCGAAGGCCCACTCAAGGGAATCCTCGCTTACACTGAAGATGCTGTTGTTTCTCAGGATTTCGTCGGCGCAGAGGAGAGTAGTATTTTTGATGCTGCTGCGGGGATTAGCTTGAACGACCACTTTGTCAAGTTGGTTGCTTGGTATGATAATGAATGGGGATATAGTGCTCGTGTTGTGGATTTGTTGGTTTATATTGCTGAGAAGGATAAGGCTGCCGGCAAATAGACATGACCCCCCCCCATACAGAGGGTGCGCAACTATAGCGCAGTTGGATCAGGATGTCGCGTGTTTCTTGCTTTCTGATTAGTTTTGGTCTCGTTATCATCAGTCTCTCTAGGAAAAATGTCAACGTATCGTTATAGATCTTGATCCACCCTTTTTCTATGTTTCAAATAAATTAGCTATTCAATTTTCGCCTGATATCATATTCCCCCTCGATTGACCTGTTTCGTCCACTCTGCAAATTCCTCGTCTTCGGCATTCATCTGAGCATTCCTCGCAGCTTGGACAAACTTCTCCTGTAACCCTTCATCCTCGTCGTCCACGGGATCTGGGTCCACGAGATACCCATCATCTTCATCCTCACCATCTGAGATGGTATCAATATGCACAGGTTCTAATTAGCAAACCTTTATTCAGGGCGATACGAGGACGAAGAGCGCTGCTCCCAACTTTCATGTCCTTCATCAATTTATCCAGTCCCTCAGTTTTCTTCTCCTCCGTCCGTTCCTGAATTCGTCTCTCAAGCTCCGGCTTGTATTCCTTTTCATACTCCAGCTTCTTTTCTTCCATTGCCTTGAAAAACTCGGGAACCCCGATACCAGTAACTGAGGAGACCGGAACAACCTATCGTTACCCCGACGAATAGTAAGATGATACATCCAAGTGATGATAGAACTCTTCCAATACAAGTCCCATACTCCCCATCAAGCTCCCCATGTATCCCATCCCCTCCTCGCCATCAACACTCTTTTCAGCTCTCACGGCAGCCTGAAACGCCTCAAAGTTCGTCATCCATTCCTTTGCAAAGCCCGCATCCTTAACATCCGTTTTATTACACACCAGTACCATCGGCAAAGAAGTCTTGTACAAAATGGAACATGCGTACAACATGTTTGACATGAACGTTGCAGGAGACGAGGACCGTGGGGTGTCGATTATGTACGCTAGGACAGTTGGATAACTTGACGCCAGAGTATCAAGAAGGATCTGTCCTGAGGCAGACCATAGAAACACTTCCATCTGCCCTGGCGTGTCGACAATAATGTATCTAAGATGAACCTACAATACAGATTGGGACAAACTCATGGTTGGGAGCTCTTTTCTCGATGAGGCCAAGGATTTGATCGATTTTTGTAGCGAAGAGGTTGAGACATGTTGTTATTGCCCCGTTAGGACCAAGGCCGTATCTACCTGTTATGACGTCCACTTTATGCAGGTACTGTTTCATGACTTCCTTGTAGTTTATTGAGTCGCGGATGTCGATGTTTGCTTCGTAGGGAAGGTTGAGGACTGCTGGGTCGAGATTGATGACGTAGGGAGGGTTTCGTAGGGTGTGAAGGTGGACATTAAGACGCTGCATGAACGTTGTTTTGCCTGAGCCTAGGAGATACTTAGCTTAGGCGGGAGGGGAGAGGAACCGGCCATGCCGACACAGACAATGACGGTGGGAGGCATGTCTTGCAGGGATTGCGAGGCACAGTGGGAAAGGATCGTCAAAATTTGTAGGCAGCCTCAAAAGTCTAAGCACTTTAACTCACAATATTACATTCATTTTGAGAGAGACAGATACAATGAAGTGAAATGCTCCTGATATCCTTTTATGCTATCTATGTACATCTACGACAGCTCTGTCGTTTACGTTATCCGAGGTATCACTAGACTTCACTCGCTGTCGGAGGAATACCCATCAACCAAATTGCTCAGCCCAACTTCCTTCCCATTTTCAGTGACTGAGCTTTTCTTGACGACTTTGACAGCTCCCTTTAGAGGCGAAGGTTCAGCTTTCCCCGTTTCGTTCAAGAAAGGGTCCGCCCTTTCCCGAGTATTAAGCTTGACCACCCTTTCCAAATCTTTCAGCTTACTCTCTCCATTGCGATCCCTCTTTCCCAACACGAGCGACCCGGTCTTCAACTCTCTCCGCCGTAGCGCAGCCTCCCGTCCTTCCCGTCCATCATACTCAATCATCTTGGCCTTGACAGTGTCCTCCTCTGCTTCAGGCAACAACTCGATATGCAGACCGTTCCGCGTGCGTATATCCTCAGTCAACTGTTTCTTTGCCTTGAGAACTTTCTTTTCTTCTCGGAACGTTTTGCGAAGTTTTTGACTTTGACTCCACGGATCGGACCATTGTCGTTGTGATACATCATACAATTTACTGATGATTTGATGTTGTTCCGAGGCTTTCAGTTTATCCTCCTCATCTTTCTCCAATTTCGAAAATGGATCGTCCATCTTCTTTTTCTCCAACACATCTAACTGTCAACCCAGTCATCCCCAAAGCATGGCCGAAAAGCCGGGGAATATGGTACCTTTAGACTGCACAACACCCTGTTCGGACGTATCCCACTCCTCACTCTGTTTCTTTGCGCCCTCCACAATGACATATCTGGTATGTTCGGGATCCGTTTTAATCTCCATCCACGCACTGCACAAATGACATTTCATGCGAAAACTCCATATCGGCGTGGAATAGTAGTTTCCTATGCGTTTCTTCTCGGCGTTGAAACGCACGCCCTGGCCAATGTGGTTGTTGCACGAGGCGCACCAGATGTTGTACGGCATTTCGAAGCGGACGATGAGGATGCCCTGGTTGAGTTTGTGCGCGCGACGGCCGAGGGCATGGGTGCCGGCCATTTTGTTGATGTTGGACTTGCCATCGTAGTCGGGTGGGTAGTACTTGTTGAACGGTTGCATCCTGACCCACTCGATGCGGACAAAAGCAGCTGAGGATGTCGGCGGTCTTGGACAAACAGAAACTAAGAGTATTTCCACAACCCTAACCCTGATTCTGTTTCCATGGCGATCTGTCATCGGGCGATCATTGTCCCGCCTTTGCCAGCTCTTTGGATTCGAGTGCTGTCTCAGTCAAGATGTGCGGGAGAACAGCGATGAACTTCAACGAGGATGAGCTCAGAGCAGAATTGGCAAGAGCTAACGTCCAAATCAACCAAGTCCGCAACGATCCAGTCTGGCGCAGAACGTACCTCCATGGCTTCCCCGACTTTGCTGATTTGAGTCACAACGTCGCGCCAACATACAACCAACCGGTAATTCGTCAAATTGGGGATCGGAACAATCAAGGCACGCAAGAGGCTCAGCCTGTACTTGATGCATCCTCAGAAACAGCTGTAGAAGCTCCAGCAGACCTTTCCGGAGCAAAAACCGCTTCGTCATTGAGTTCACCATCCAAAGCCAAGCCAGGCGACCTCATCGTCCAATCCATGCGGTACGACCCAGCGCTGAGACGGTCATATTGACTAGAGATGGGGATTAATACCATTCTGGACGAAAAGAGCACCGGATTTCGCATCCATAGCACGGACAATAAATTGTCGCGATGACTCGCTCCTCGAGAACAGAGGGATGTGGAACGCCATCAAAGGGCGCAAACGCTGTATCATTCCCGTAATGGGATACTACGAATGGCTCAAAAAGTCTCCCAAAGATAAGATTCCGCACTTCACAAAACGTGCAGATGGAAAAGTGATGCTTCTCGCCGGTCTTTGGGATTCTGTACAGTATGAGGGTTCGTTCCTGGTTTTGCCGGGTAAGGCTTATGGAAGGCAGCGAAGAACGGATTTACAGCTATACCATTATCACTACTAGTTCGGCAAAGAGTGTGAGTTTCCTGCACGATCGGATGCCTGTTATACTGGAACCGAACTCAGAAGAGATGAAGAAATGGCTCGATCCCAACGAAGGATGGTCAATGGAGTTAGCCAACATACTAAAACCCTACGAAGGAAAACTCGAATGGTACAATCATCCTGAGATCGCTACTAATAGTAGTTATCCTGTAAAGAAAGAAGTCGGCAAAGTGGGAGAAGATTCACCCCTGTTCATCATACCCCTCGATAGCGCCGAAAATAAATCCAACATCGCCAATTTCTTCTCCAAACCCCACTCTCCAGCAAAATCCAAGAGCAACAAGACACTCGTCGAAGAGAAAGCACAGGACAAGAACGCCGGAAAGGACATTAATTCGGAATCCCATGCCACTGGGAAACGAAAAGTCGAAGAAATGAGTCACGAAATACAAATCAAAGACGAGGAATCATCTCAAGGGGACAAAGTAAAGGTGTTGGAGGATGAGATGAAGGGACCGTCGCCCGTCAAAACTGCGCAACGGAAACCGACAAAAAGAGCGCCAGCGCCAACGAAGAAGAGCCCAGTCAAGAAGGAATCAGCGTCAAAGATAACAAGCTTTTTTGGTGTAAAATAGGGAAATGAATAATTGACGTACTGTGCGTAGAACCACCTCTTAATGTTTGCTGAGTAATGAGTTCAGACTCTAGTATCTTCTTCATTTGGACAGGGGGAGAAAACCCAAATCCGTTTTAACGCGTCTCGAATCATCTCTTAGCTAGAATGGATTCTCTTCCCACAGCACATACGTATATATTAGCGCAGCCGCCTAACAGAGGGAGGAAAATGGCTGAAGTTTCGCAGCGCGGGTGGCACTTTGAATTGCCGTTCCTAGCTTGAATATAGATGAATTGACGCCGAGGCCGCGCCGCTGCCCTACTAAACCGGCCCATAAGGTAATGCTCGGAGACCGCCGCGTCCCGAGCGCCTATTAATATTTTAGTCACACGACGCGTCGAAATTTGAAAATTATCGAAACCTTCACATTCGCATTCTCCCTCCACCAGTGGATTTTCGGGCTCACACAAACCATATGATCCGCATTCCCGAATACTACGCCTACCTCGTCACGAAGACAACCCTCGAGCATGACGAAGGCAACCTCGAAAACTTGAGTGTTCACGCGACTGCCGAGCACGCCAACGCTGCCGTCAATTCATACCTCGCCGAATGGGATTGACCTCGAAGAAGAGGAGGAAGTTTAGCTTGTGAACACCGAAAACGAAAATTCACTTTCACCGAGAAAGACGGTATATATGACGTGACCGTTGACGTGCAAGTGGACGAGGTTGATTCATTTAAGATAAAGGTGGAGCGGATGCTACTATTCGGGATCGGATCGTCACCGAGCGAGCGAAATGACAGAGACGAGAAGGAGGACCTGATGAGTAAAAGGCCTGCGGAAAGTCCAGGAGATGACGGAATCCAGAAACGGCGGCAATAGACCATGGTTCTAGATTGAAAATGATAGACCATCTTCGTGGACTAAACGGTATTTCTAGTTATTTAAGTCGAGAGTACTTTGATTGCAACCGCGGATGTGTCTCAGCTATTCCTCTTCTACTTCATTCTCTTCGACGTCTTCCTCGGTCTCGCGCTTCGTCAGGAGGAGGTTATTATAATAACAGAACAGCTGACGAGTTGCGTAAAGTGTTCCAACCCCGGCAAATACCATCGCGGTGATATTGAATCCTTGGCTCTGGTCCTTTCGGACGTACCGAAGCAGCTCGCAGGGTGCCCAAACACAACTGACTATCAACAACGATTGTCCAAAGTTCCAAAATCCACCGGTAATGGCACCGAGGATTGCCAGACCTTCCTGTCCGATAGGTTCGCGTTCCATTTTGCGCTCAGATGACATGTCGGTCGACGAGATTGTGCGGAAATACGTGAATTTATGATTTGAAGTCGATGAGTGAACACGTTTCAGAATGCCGTTGAGTGTCGGATTATCAGACGAAGATCAAGCTGGGATCTACGGACCCACTAAATCCTTCAGATAGACTTGTTTTCAGAGATTTCGTAAACATCTCCGGTAACGCCATGTACCACCGCCACGGTACGAGGTCCGAGCCTTGTCAAACACCTCCCTGCCTTGATTCCATCTGCTCAGCACCATTACCGCCGCTGAAAGCTATGGTCGAGTTGAATCAAAGCCAGGTAACGCGATTCAAGAATGCTCCGATTTCGATGCTCCACAAGCCAGGACTGGCATCACGACGATACCGATTAGAAGTAAATGGAAGATGTCATAAACTGCAAAAAGAACCTGCGTTATATTCTAGCAACTGCAAAACACACTCCTCTGGAAGTCACAAATCAAGCCGTTCCAAGTGGAAGCGAATTTTCATGGCTCCGGTGAATGGAATAGCATGGCTTATGGAGAAGTTCTGTTTTAAGCCCAGCGACGAATGCTTGCAGTGTGTTCAGATGACGTACTTTCTGGTACTCATTCTCGGAGCCATAATCTCAGCAGCAGTGACGATTATGCCATTCATCTGACTGGAGCAACTCGATGACATACGATTGGAGAATGAACCAAAATTGTACAATAGATGTAGAGAAAGTGGGATAGACATTGTTGCTAGCAAACGTCCTCTCTAAGAAACACCTCTAACGTTTCCTCTTCCCGCCTTTCTTTCCACCCGTGACATTAGTGCTGACAGTACTTCCAACCGAACTCGCTCTACTAGTCTGCTTACTCCCCTTCAAACTAGCACTCTGCTTATTCTAATCTCGTCAGCATCAACATGAAGCTCGGAAACATACCTTCAACGACTCGACAACTTTGTTTCCAGCCTTCTTAATCTTTTTGGTGGCAGGGGTACTTTCCCTCGAATCATCATCCTCCAAACCCCTCTTCTCCTCTCCAAACTCACGCATAATCATGGTCAACAACGTCGTACACCGTCGTTGAATTTCCAAACTCGTCCTCGACAAGAAAAACCAATCGAAGCGGAAAAGCGGGGATTCACGAATTTCCTCGCGGATACGTTCGTAGAGATCTTCCCTTCCAACCCCAAATTTGTCAAGTTGAACCAGGAGGAAACGATCTTCTTCCTCGGTGTAGACTTTGCCCTTGTTCTGGTTGTATTGGATTTGCAGTTGGATGAGTGGAGCACGGTACTGCGAGAGCTTTTCGTGCAGGAATCTAGTTTGACGATCTTGTTTGCGGAGACGTTCCTCTCCGGCTTCGATTGCGGTGAGGTACCGATCGTAACCTAAAATCAGTACGGGGAGAGGGTAGACTTGTTACCATCGATTTCCTCGTATCGTTCCCAGAATACTATGGAGTATTCTTTGACTTCTTTGGCTGTTTTGGTGCCGATTTCTTCCGCGATCTCCGCATACTTGTCACGTCCGTATTTCTCGTTTGCACGAATAAAGTGATGGAAATCACGGCGTTGCCAATTCGCGAATCCTTGAGTCGATAACTCTTCCTTCTCTTGGATTTCCTCCTCTGTAAGCGGAACGGCCTCATCGATTTCCCTTTGTTCATCCGCTTGCAATTGTTCGCGTTCCTCGAGATCGAGATCATCTCCTTCGGGAAGAGGTGCCTTGTACCCGATTTCCTTACGGAAGTACATGGTTTCCCTGTCGTGTAGTTCCTTCAACTCGGGTGGATAGAATTGGTGGTCTTGGATGTTGATTTGTTTGGGCGGACGAGGAGCTTTGGGTTTCGTTTGAGTGGGGCCACCGGTGTGGAGAGCGTCTTTGTAGTAGTGATCGATGGAGTAATTGGGGGTGTGACGTTCTCGTTTCGAGGGGTTGATCCAGGCGATTCCGAGTGTCTTCTTTTGCTTGAAATCTTCTCCCATCCAGTTATACGCTGACTCGGAGGTGAAATTTTGTAAATCATCGATTCCCAACTCTGCGTATCGTTCCTGCAACTTCTTTGTCCTTTCCTCGCCGCGACGGAAAATTTCCTCAATATCGTCCTCGCCGATCGTCCCGCCCTCAGCTTCGAAAATGTCCTCTGCGCCGTGCTGCACCATGGTCAACAACTCGTCTTTGGATGCGGCTTTGGTGGTCGCGGTCTGTGCACGACCCTGTTGGATGACGAGTTGGTCGAGCCGGAGTTTCTGCGCTGCTCGTTCGAGGACTTTTTCTTCGATGGCGTTTTCGGTGACGAAGCGGTAGACGTAGACTTGCTTGGTCTGGCCGATACGATGAGCTCGATCCATTGCCTGGAGATCTGCTTGTGGATTCCAGTCGCTATCGTAGAGGACGACGATGTCGGCGCTAGTGAGATTGATTCCGAGACCGCCGGCACGAGTGGTGAGGAGGAAAATGAACTTTTCACTGCCTTCTTTGTTGTATTCATCGATGGCAGAGATACGGTCTTCGTGGGCGGTGCTTCCGTCGATTCGACAGTACTGGTAATCGCGCATGAGACAGTAATCTTCGAGGATATCCAACACACGACTCATCTGAGAGAAAATCAACACTCTTGATCCCTGCGCCTTCATCCTCTTCAACAATTTATCCAATATGACCATTTTGCCAGAATTGAAGACGAGATGTTCGTCGTTGGTGTAAGGAGGACCGGGTTCCGCGCCGTCAAACAAGTAAGGGTGATTACAACATTTCCTCAATTGCATGACGATATTGAGTAGCCGAGTCTTTCCCTCGCGTTTTCCGACTGCGCCGTTGACGGCATCGATGTCCTTTTCGAGGATACGGCGATACCATTTGACTTGCATTTCCGACATTCCGACATAAATATTGGTTTCCTTCTTGGGTTTGAGCGCCTTCTCGACATCGGATTTGACGCGTCGGAGAAGAAACGGACGAAGCACCTTGTGCAGTTGTTGTACGACCGTGTCCTGATCCGCATCCTGTTGTTGAAACCACTGATCAAACGCTGCACTATCCGAAAACACATCCGGCAACAAGAAATTCAACAACGCCCACAACTCGTGCAAATTATTCTGCAACGGCGTCCCCGTGATAAGCAAGCGATTTCGCGAATTGAAAAGTCGGACAATCTGCGACAACATGGACTCTTCATTCTTGATCCGATGAGCTTCGTCGATAATAATGTACTCCCACGCAAATTTCTTGAAGTGTGCCTTTTCACGAAGAACCATTTCATACGACGTGACGCAGACGTCAAAGTTTTGTGGGAGCAGTTTATCCTTGACGAGTTCTTGACGCTCTTCCTTTGCGCCTTGGAAGACGAGGACGTTGATTTCGGGGATCCATTGTGCGAATTCACGAGCCCAGTTGTTGATTGTGGATTTGGGGACGGCGATGAGGTGGGGACCCTTGACGCCACGGAGGAAACGAAGGTATCCGAGAAAGGAGATTGTTTGGAGAGTTTTGCCGAGCCCCATTTCGTCGGCGAGGATGCCGTTGATGCCGTTTTCGTAGAGGGAGATTAACCAGTTGAGGCCCTGGACTTGGTAGTCTCGCATTTCGCCACCTTTGATGACTTTTCGTTAGCGATTTGTCAAGCGTGGGAGGATGTTACATGTGGGAGATTCGCGGAATATAGTGTGTTCGTCTTCCTCGTCCTCCTCGTCTTGGAGGAGTTCGGCGTCTTCTTCCTGTTCGGTCTTTCGATGCCGATGGTCGGCTATTTTGGCGCGAGAGCTGCTGCGTGACATGTTTACCTTTTTAGACTCGTTGAGCAGTTGTTTGAACTCGGCGTCTATACTTAGCGGGGATTCCGGAAGACGTACCTTGATCAGCTCGAATATTGATGAAATGGCGAAAAAGTTCCGTCTGTCCAAGAAGGAAAGCGAATCGCTGCTGTTAGACAATTGTAGGACACGACATACCTTTGCGGAATCAATAATCTAGAGTCAATGTGCGATACTTTGAGGTCAGGTACCTTTGCTCTATCGAGTTTGCTGTGTTTATCATGGTATTCTGCTTTCCGGGCCGAGGACTCCATAGCCCGTCGTTGGAGGTCCTTTTCCCTGGCCGTCATCTACAGTAAGCCCATTGTCCGGGGATCGGAGGGTAGTCGCGTACATGCACTGAGCCATCCTGTATTGTCAACAAACATTCAACTGTGCAGGGTTGGGGGGTGGCGGGTACGTCTGTTGATTCTGGCGTGTCTTCTCCTTTGACACTGCTCTCCGTGATGCTCTCGTCAGGAGTCGCCTGTCCAGAGACGCCGTTTTGGTCAATGTCCATGGGCTCTATCATTGTTGAGAGAGGTGTACTGGGTATGGTGGATGTGTCAGATACACAAAATGCGGTGGTTAAATTTTCCTTGTTTTTTTCTGGCAGGTGGGTTGGGGAGGAGGGTGGTGGAAGGGAGAGCAGTGGGGTGTCAGAAAATTGATTTGCGAGGTACGTACGCGTTAAATTCTTGCAAAACAGACCGATCGGAAAACATTACCTCAGCCCAATCAAACCCCAAAAGGGAAGTTCTCATCTCATCCCATCACAAGAAGTGGTCTTGAGTACAATACGAATTGTTTTGCCAAAGAACGTAACAAAGAATGCTGCATGCTGCAAAAACGCTATTAATAGAAACTTTCCCATCCACACCGACCCCTATACCGAACAGGGGCCAACACCCATTGTCCAGCAAAAATCCATCAATCAGCGCTATTCATCCTCCGCCGACTTATCTAGTTTTTCCCGCTTATTGCTGAAGAGAGAGGGGGCTTCCTCGTCTGGAGTCCTCGCTCGTTTCGCGGGTGTCACACTCTCCACAGCCTTCTCGTCCGTCTTCTCTTCCTGCTTCTCCTGATCCGCACGATCCTCGTCTGCAGCCCTAACCGGCGAGGCCGAGCGATCTCTCGGTCTGTCGTCTCTCCTCCCTCTCCGTCCTTTCTGTCCATCCCGATCCTTCCTCTTGTCATCCCTTCCCCTTGTCCTATCCATCTCCTTGAACGCGGAGAATCGTCGCACATTTCGATCTTTCGCATTGTCTCGTTCTCTCCTCTCGTCCCAGGACATGTTCTGTTCCTCGTCCTTTTTCTGTTGGATCCAGGCTGTTTTGGTCTTTGCTTCGAGGAGATTGCCGTCCCATTCTTGGGGCTCGGAGAGGAACTTTTCTGCGGAGGATTCGGATTTGTAGGTTGCGAGGACAGAGCCCTTGAAGAGACCTGTGGCGGTTCTTCTGAGACGGAGGACTTCCAAGTCGCCGAATCCACGGAAAAATGCCTCCAAATCGATTTGTAAACTAGGTGTCTCCTCTCCAAATCCTTTCTACACACACACAGTCAGTCCAATGCGATTGACGGGGGACGGGTACCGCATAGACAGTCCGATTGGAGAGTTCTTTGTGCACTTCTTCAGAGGGTTTCACCAATGGAACTTTTCGTCTGACGCACGTTCCATCCTCACTGACCTCCAACAATTCCTTGCTCCCTCGCAATGCCTCGACAATTGTTTCGAGGGGCTTGAATCTCTGCATGCGCTTGAAGGAAGCAATGTTCTTGATGGGCACCCATCCCTGCTTCTTTGGGTCTGATTGGGTGAGTGTCCAGAGATACTTGTCCAATGGGAGGTTTGCGTCGCTGAAATAGAATTCGACCTGTTTGAGGATTTCGGCGGCATCGGTGCTGGGAGGGAGGACGGTGGTGGGATCGAATTTGTTCTCGCGGGGACGTTTTGCGGGTCGTTGTCCGGCGTTGGGACGGGAGAGATCTGCGGGAGGAGGAGGAGAGGGGCGTTTTGCAGGCGAGACAGCAGGGGCAGACTGGGAGGTCATCGTTGGAGGGAGAAATAAAGGAAGGGTTCGTTAGGCTGAGTTTGGGTTTGACGTTGGAAGCAGGAGAAAGATTTTTTTGTGGCGGTGACTCTGCAGATCCTCGACTCGCGCACACTGAGCCTGCGCTTCCAAATTGGGCCATGGGAAATTTCGATTCTGACGGTAATGTATGTGTGACTGCTTCTTCTGCCAGACTTCTCACACGAGGTCAGGAACAAAAGTACTACTTGCTACTTGCACTTTCATCTTCACTCCGTTGTCTTCATATCAAACCATGGCAGACAGTCTTGTTCTAAGAGGGACACTCGTAGGTATGTCACCCTCACTATTCTCCTCCATTTTCCCAACAGACAACTGACTGAACAGGTCACAATGGCTGGGTAACAGCATTGGCGACTTCCTCTGAAAACCCCGACATGATCCTTTCCGCATCTCGAGACAAAACAATCATTGTCTGGCAACTCACCCGCGACGACCAAAATTACGGCTACCCAAAG
>Ga0335073_10009790_pt1 | contig 13445 bp, 12 predicted proteins | sample Lox_Sample_22_FD_207093 | JGI IMG/M metagenome (GOLD analysis project Ga0335073, IMG submission 207093) | Soil microbial communities from Loxahatchee National Wildlife Refuge, Florida, United States - Lox_Sample_2.2 | ecosystem: Environmental > Terrestrial > Soil > Wetlands | place: USA...
GCGTCGTCGGCGTAGATGTAGTTGGTCATCCAATTGAAGTTGAAATTGCCGACGTAGCTGATGGTTTCGACCGTGCCGTTAGGCAGGACGGCTTCCACCAGCATGGCCTTACCGCGCAAATGCATGTGCGGCTGGAAATTCTCGATGACGGCGGCGTGCTTCAGCACGGTGTAGTTGTCGCTCGCGACGACCGAGTTCGGCGGGATATCGAGATTGCGGCCGGTCCGCACCAGCGAGCCGGCGGACGAATCGAACCCGCGCACGGCTTGAAACGCGGTGAGATAGGTGCGGTACTTCGGCTCCTGGCCCTTCGGGTAGAACCAGAGCGCCAATTCGACGTTGTCACGAATCTCTTCGCCGACGGCGTGAATATGGATGTCCCAGGAGATCCGCGATCCGGGCTGGATCAATTTGCCCGTATTAGGGCGATATAAATCGTAACCCTTGCCGATGGCCCATTCCATCAAATAGCCCCGGCCGCCAATGTCCGGGCTTGCGCCGGGCGCGGAGTTCTCGGGATCGTCGTCCTGCACCAGATAGGCGACCGCGTGATGCGTGATGCGGCGTCCGGCTGCGGTTCCGGGCCGGATTTCGACGGCTCGCACCCAGCGAGGCTCGCTCAGCGGGACGTCCGAAACGGGCCGCCACCATACGTCTTGATGATGCGCCGCCATGGTGTAGGGTTCTGACTTGATCACCAGGTCGGGCTGGCCCAGTTCCTTGGCGGCCTTCCATGCATTGGCCGCGGGGAACTGTTTGGGTGGCGGCATGTCCTTGGGATCGCCTTCGGGCGCGCCGGCGTCCACCCAGCGCACGATGGTGCGGATCTGTTCGGCAGTGAGCGAAATGTCGTTCTTGAACTTCTGGACGCCTACCGACGGATCGATGTGCCAGGGCGGCATCTGGCGCTGGATGACGCGCTGGCGGATGGATCTGGCCCAGGGGCGCGTTTCTTCATATGTCATCAAGGACATCGGCGCGATGGAGCCGGGGCGGTGGCACTCCTGGCAGCGTTCCTGGAAGATGGGCGCGATGTCTTGGGTGAAAGTCACCGGCCGGGCTTCGGATCCGGACGTGGCGGTAGCACCTGCGGCCGGGGAAGGGCAGGGAAGCAGCAGCAAAGCTCCCAGCGCGGCAGCCGCAACAACTACGTGGCGCATGCAGCACAGCGGAGAGGTCATGCGCGCTCCTTTCGGGACTCGCCGTTACGATCAGCGCAGTTGGTGACAGTTTAAACGCCAGACGCCGCGGAGTCAATCGCCGCGGGCACCCGCGCGGGTGATAGCATCAATGTGCTGTTCCGCGTCCGATATTTCCTGCTTTTTCTGCGAGGCGAATCGGTATGCGTGTGCTGATTTCATTGACGATCCTAATTTCCCCAGGTTTGAGCGCGGATTTCACCACTTACGTTGGTGGAGACCAGCAGTACGTGGTTCAGGCGCTGGCGGTGGATTCGGCGGGCGACAGCTATGTGACCGGAGGGTATGGTTTCGTCACGAAATTAGACCCTGAGGGGAGCATTGTTTTCACCGTCGGCATCGGCGGCCCGTGCTGCGCCATTGGCTACGCCATTGCGGTGGATACGGCGGGCAACGTTTGGGTGGGAGGCAACACCAACTCGCAGAGCCTCCCGCTCGTGAATCCTTTGCAGTCCACACCGCCCGCACCCGCGAGTCCTGGCTCAGGGATTGGGTTTCTGGTGAAAATGGCGCCCGACGGCACTATTCTTTATTCGTCGTATTTCGGCGGAGTGCAAGGCGTCACCACCGTGAATGGCATCGCGACGGACCGGAGCGGCAACGTCTACCTGACCGGTTCGACGACAGCCAGCGATTTTCCAACTACACCCGGGCTGCCTGCCTGGCCTGAGAACCGCGCTCTTCCGGGCACATTTGTCACGGAAGTGGATGCCTCCGGCCAGAAGATTCTCTACTCCACCGTCATTGCTGGAACCACTTCAAGCGGTTGCATCGATTGGCAAATTCAGTCTACCGGCGGTCTCGGAATTGCTGTGGATGCGGCCGGCGACGCCTTTGTGGCTGGCTCCACGGATGCCACGGACCTACCGGTCACGATCGGAGCGAAAACCAGCTGCGGGGCGTTTACACTGAAAATCAACGCGGCGGGAAACCAACTGGGTTACCTGATGTATCTCGGGCCGGCGGCGAGCGTTGTCAATGGCGTCAGCACTTCCACGGATGTCAGCGGGAGACCTATCACCGCCGACGCCACCGGGAATGCCTACATCGTGGGTTCCACGAACAGTCCTGATTTTCCGATAACGCCCGGCGCGTACCAGTCCAGCGGCGCCGGAGGGGCGTTCGTGATGAAGCTGAGCCCGGACGGCGCGACGGCCTGGGCCACTTTGTTCGGCGCCGATCTGAACGGAGCTAACGCGCTCGCCGTCAGCCTCGACAAGTCGAACAACGTTTGGCTGACCGGCAACGACGGATTCAACCCTGGGACCAGCGGAAGCTATTTGGCTGGGTTGAGCGCAGATGGATCCACGCTTCTTTACTCAGAACAGTTCGCGTCCGGCGAGGCGGGGACGGACATCGCGGTCGACCCGAACGGCACGTTGCACGTTCTGGGTCAGTATGGCTTTGTGTCGACGATTACGCCGGCGCAAACGCTGGCTCCGCGCGCATTGGCGATCGTCAACGCCGCATCCGATCAACTGGACGGGATGATCGCTCCCGGGGAAGTGATCTCGATTTTCGGGACGGGAATGGGGCCGGCCGTTCCGCAGGCGGCGACGCCGTTGAATGGGTCTTTTCCGACATCGCTCGGTGGAGTCCAGGTATTGGCCAACGGCGTGCCGATCCCGTTGCTCTACGTTTCGGCTTCGCAGATCAATGCCGAGGTTCCCTCGCCTCTGAACGGCTCGGCGAACGGGATTGTGACCATCCAGGTGATTTACAACTCGGCCACGCTTCCCGATTTCCGGCTCGCGGTGGTCGACTCTGACTTCGCGCCGTTTGTAAAGGCCACCGGTTCCCTGGCGGTGATCAATCAGGATGGCACGCTGAACGAGATCGCGAATCCAGCCAAGCCCGGAAGCATCGTCAGCCTCTGGGCGACGGGATTCGGGGTTATGGGTCCTCCGGTCAACGGTTCCGTCGTGGCGTCCGCGAATAACTACTGTCCCGATTGCCAATTCAGGTTGAATTGGGGCAGCACAAACCTGACCGAAACCGTGCAGTACGCTGGAACATCGCCCGGACTCATTGATGGGCTGATGCAGATCAATTTTATGATTCCCTCGCAATGGCAAACCGACGGCGCCTGGGTGATGTTCACGCCGCCCGGCGAGACGGAACCTTTGCGTCTGGGGTGGGTGAACATTTCACAATGACATGTTAAAGACTTATAAATGATCGGCTAAGGGTCTCCAAGCCCGACCCGCTTCCTATATAGTCCCAGCGCACGAAGGCCGATTTCCAGGATAAGAGGTATTGGGATGAAACTCTTAGGCCCGGCTACCGGTCTGCTGGTACTCGCTCTGCCTGCCGTGGCGGGGGAGGTGTCGGGCCACGCCGTGGTCACCAGGCGGTTGACCAAGAAGGTGTTGTCTCCCATCGTCTACAGCTTGCGGGGCACGGCGACGCCGGTCGAGGCGCGGGAAAGTGAGCCGGTCAACGAGTTCGACCGCATGGTGGTCATCCTGGAAGGGGCACACGCGGTTTCGAAACCGCCGGCGACTGCGGTGATCGACCAGCGCGCGGCGCACTTCGACCCGGATCTGATTGTCGTCCCCGTCGGCTCCACGGTTCAGTTTCCCAATTCCGATCCGATCTTTCACAACGTCTTCTCGCTCTCCAAGGCACAGCCCTTCGATTTGGGCTTCTACCCGAAAGGCCAGAGCCGCGCGGTGAAGTTCAACCGCCCCGGAATCGTCCAGGTCTATTGCCACATCCACGCCAACATGTACGCGGCGATCGTGGTCACCGGCAGCCCGTGGTTCGCCCGGCCCGCGCATGACGGGAGTTTTTCGTTCGGCAATGTTCCGGCGGGTCATTACCGGTTGGTGGCGTGGCACAAGATCGCGGGTCTGCACGTTGTGCCCGTGGATGTACCGGCTGCCGGCGCGGTGGATGTGACGATTCGCGTGCCCGTGGACATGGAGACGCGTCCCTGATGCGGAAGACATCTCTCACCACCCGGGCGTTCCTGTTCTCGTGCCTGCCAGTGTGCATCGTGCTGGCCGCGAGCTTTCTGGCGGTGAACGCGCTCGTGGAGCAGCAGGTGAAGGCGGGCCTGCGGGACTCTTTACAGAAATCGGAGCAGTTGCTCGCCCGTGCGGACGAAGATTACGCGCGGCGCGTCAACCAGTTTGCCTCCGTGCTCGCGGAAAGCGCCGGGCTGAAGGCGGCGATCGGCCTGCTGCATGAAGCTCCGGCCACGCCGCAAAGCGCGGCCGAGATCCGGCGGACGATCGAAGCGCAGTTGCGCGAAATGCACGGGCTGGTGGGTTACGATTACCTGGCCGTCACGGACTGGAAGGGTCGCACGCTGGCGGCGGTGGATTTCGGCGGCAGCGCGGACGGCGCGACCGGGCAGTTGCCCGAGATCCCGGCTCGGGCCGCGCTGCTCGAATCACGCGGCGTGCTGTATGAGCTGACGTCCACGCCCATTGCCATCGACGGCGAGCAGATTGGAGATTTGCGGCTGGGCGCGAAGTTCGATTTGGGCCGCTACCATCTGGGCGGCGAGACGGTTCTGTTGCACGACGGACGGGTTCTTCGCGCAACGGTTGCTACGGCCGAATGGACGCTGCTGGAAGCCGAACTGCGCCGGGCTTGCCCGCACGCCGGCGCTGAGTGCGAGATCCGTCATCAGGGCGAAACCTATCTGGTGTCGGCAGTGCGCGGCGCGCGTTTGGGACCCGGCTACAGCCTGCTGGACCTGCAATCTCTGGATGGAGCGCTGCGCCCTTTCAGCGCGGGCCTGACAAAGCTCCTGCTGCAGATTGGCGTCAGCGGCCTGCTGCTCGCGCTGGTATTCACGCTGGCGACTTCCCGATTCGTTTCCAAACCGCTGCGGGAGCTGGTGGCGCAGTTGCAGCATGGCGAGCGCAGGAGCCAGTTTCCTGAACGCCTGGAGGCCCCGAAAGCGGTCGCCGAGCTGCATCTTCTGGCGGAGACTTTCAATCGCGTGGCCGCGGCGGAAAGCCGGTCGCGGCAGGCCTTGGAACAAGCGAAAATCGCGGCCGAAGCGGCCAACGTCGCCAAGAGCGAATTTCTCGCTAACATGAGCCACGAGCTTCGGACGCCCATGAATGGCGTCATTGGGTTGACGGACCTCTTGCTGGACACGCCCCTGGACGAGGAACAAAGAGACTTCGCCTGCACGGTTCACGACTCGGCGGTTTCGCTGCTGACGATCATCAACGACATCCTGGATTTTTCGCGCCTGGAAGCGCGCAGGATGACGCTGGATTGTTCGCCTTTCGACCTGCGCGCGCTCCTCCATGAAATCACGACCCTGCTTTCGGCGCAGGCATCGCTCAAAGGTCTGGCGCTGGCGCCTCGGTATGCGGACCAGGCCCCCGGAGTTTTCATCGGCGACGCGACGCGCATCCGGCGGGTGCTCACCAACCTGATCGGCAACGCCATCAAGTTCACCGAGCGCGGCGGCGTGGAAGTGGAGGTTCAATGCGTGGAACGAACGCGCGAACAGGCGCGGATGCAATTATCGGTTCGGGACACCGGCATCGGTATTCCCGCCGGCAAGCTGGATCTCATCTTCGAAAAATTCACGCAAGCCGACGGCTCCATGACGCGGCGCTACGGCGGTACCGGCCTTGGGTTGGCGATCGTCAAGCAGCTGGTGGAGCTGCTGGGCGGGACCATTCAGGTGGAGAGCCGCATCGGCGAAGGATCCGTGTTCCGAGTGGAGCTGCCGCTCCAACTGGTTCCCCTTCCCGAGCCGGCGCGAATGCGGCTCGCTGCCAGGGAGATCCAGTGCTGACGCGCGCACCGGCATTTGCGGCGCTATGCCTGCTGCTGGCACCGGCGGCGCGTCCGCAGGATTCGACCTACGGCATTAGCCTGCCGGTCACGATCGGCGGCGCGGCCTTGTACACGGACCGGCTGCAATCGGACGATCCTACGAGTTCACCGGTCACGGGCGGATTTCGCGCGGTGGTGTACCCCACGCTGCAGCTCGGCGCGCATTGGTTCGCGTACGCGGCAGTCCAGCTCGAATACACGCCCTACTTCTATTACGACACTTTTTACGCGGACCACGACTGGTATCTCGACACCCTGCAGGCTTTCATTGGCTACGCGGCTCGCACGCCGGAAACAACCTGGGTGTTCAAGGCGGGGAGGCTCAGCTCGGCATTCGGTTCATTCCCGCTGCACTACGATGATGCCGATAATCCGCTGATGGACCAGCCCCTCAGCTACGCGCAAACCCTGACATTGCGGCACGATCAGATTCCGTGCGGCGTCGCGGACCTGACGTCGCAAGCATATGGTTGGATTCGGAATCGATGCGGCGGCGTTCCGGGCTGGGACGATGGACTGACGCCCGTCAGCCTGTACGGCCTGCCCGGGATTCAGGCCGAATTCTCAGGCCATCGTGTGGATGCGCGCTTCCAGGTGACCAGCGGCTCGCCATCCAATCCGTTGAGTTTGAGCCACACGGCCGAGTATGCCCAATGGGCCGCGGGCGGCGGCTACACCATTTTGCAAGGCTTCCGGGTAGGCGTTTCGGGATTCCGTGGGCCGTATCTCGATCCGTTCCTGGCGGCCTGGCTGCCGGCAGGCACGACGGTGCGCGACTTCCCGGCCAGCGGGCTTGGCGTGGACGTCCAATGGGCGCGCGGCCACTGGAGCGTATCCGGCGAGTGGCAGCGCTTTCAATTCGATTCGCCGAATTTCACCACGGCGCCGTCGGTGATCTCCAGCTATGTGGAGGCCAAACGCACGCTCACTCCTCGGTTTTACGTTGCCGGCCGGGCAGGGTGGCTGCATCCGGGCCGAGCGGCGGACGCGAGCGGGGCTTCGACGAGCGAATTTGCACCCGGAATCGGCTCCTACGAATTAGCGGGCGGCTGGTGGCTCAACCGGCATCAGTTGATCAAGGCCAGCTACGAATGGTTTAAGACTGAGTCTGTTCCGGGTGCGCGCGACAACGTGCTCGGTGTGGAGCTGGTGACCACGTTTCGCGCGTTGGATCGGGCGTTTCGATAAAGGCGCGCCGTTAGAGGGCGTTGGAGAATTTGCTGCGGTAGATCTGAACCAGAGAGCTTTCGTCGGCGCCGATGGCGCGAGCATATTGGCGGATATAGCTGACGTTGTAAATGCCGCCCGGCAGGACTTCAAAGTTGCCGTCCTCGATGGCCTTCAGTGTCGTGACCTTGAGCTTGGTGTCTAAGGCGATTTCTTCCAGAGTGATCCCCTTCATCTGGCGGAGGGACGCGACGCTCCAGCTATCTAAGGGCAAGGTTGCCATAACCTACTCCCGGGCTGCCTATATAGTCGTATCGGCAGGGCAGGCTTCTCACTGTATATGGCAGCTAAGGAATTTAGCTGAGTTTGTAATGAAAATTACACTAGCACCCGGCTGTCAGCGCTGAATGTCGATCTGTGCGGGCTCGACTTGGTAGCCTTCGTCGCTGGCGGTTGCCACCGCCTTGCTCCGCAGCGTTTCTTCGCTGGCGTCTCGCGGGGTTTTGGCGAGAGGCCGTTTGATAACTTCCTCGCCGATCTGGACGCGGACGTGCCAGGATTTCTTGGCGGCATCCCAGGTAACGCTGGCTTTCTCGGCTTTCAGCATGGGAGTTTCTCCGGCCATATCTTAGCTCATTCAGAGGCGCGCGAGGTCACTTTTTTGGCTTCGAGACGCTCGGGTAATAAGACGAAACGAGGAACCGGCCTTCGTCCGTATTGATTGGCAACAGATCGACCAAGGGGGGCCCACCCTCTCCATATAGAAGCCGCACCCGGAAGTAATAGGTAAGCCCGGCCTGTGCGGTGAAGCTTGTCAGAGAGACCCTTTGCGTCACGATCGAGCGGAACAATTTCGAGGCTTGCAAGGCGGCACACAGATGATGGCTGCCCGGCGCCACGGAGAAAGACAACCAGGATAGATTGTTATTGGCTCCCACCCACGCGCCGTCGAGACCGACCCGCGCAGTGGCCGGACACTTGAGGCACTTAGCAGAAAATTCGAAGCCATCCTGGATCACATAGACTAGCGCCTTGCCCGGCTCGCGCTTAGGCAGAGTCAACGTTTTATCCAATTTCACATCGAAATTCACGTTTTCCGGCCCGCAGGAGTGGACGACAGTTCCGTTGTCTTGGGCCAGGGCGCACAAAGCGGCGAGAACGATGCCCAACAGAGGTTTCATGGCGCTATTCTCTCCTCGGATGACATACATCACGTTTGACAACACGAATCTTGCAATGCCACAGTTCTCAAGCGGTGAATCAATGGCTCCGTGAGCTGCTTCCATAAAGATTGCGCAGCCGGATAGATTTGCATGATGGTTGGCAGAAAAAGAACCAGGTCGGAGAGCAGATGACGGCTCTCCGCAGGCAGGTACTCATAAGGATCCTGGGACCAGTTGCGACAGGGCCCGAACCAGAGCATGGCGAGGAACCAGGCGTAGGGGTAATCGTGGCTTGGCCGCGTCCGCAAGACCCGATCAGCATGCTCTCTTCGCCAGAACTTTTCGGCGCCGCCGCAGTGAAATGACCGCTGGCGCAAATCTCCGGCGCTTCGATTAATAAACTGCCCGTCACGGTAGCCGATGATCGAGCTCCAATACATCCAATGCTGGCTCCAAACAGCGTTTTCCAGCAGTTTGACACCTTGCGCGGTTTCGCCGAAAAGCACTGCGTTGAGGACTCCCTGGTCACCGTGTCCAGGGTATGGCCCTCTGCCATTGAATATGGCGGCATCGCAGCATTCCGCCCATTTTTTCAGGATGCGCCGGTTGGGACCGGTCACAGCGCAGAAGTACAGCGACGTACTCATGTAGCGCGCGTTCTGTGCTGGCGTCGATATGCCGTAGATTCGATAAGAAGCGTCGTAGGCCTGACAGGAGTCCTGGCCGCCCAGGAACGCCCCGGTCTCGAAGCAGGTTTGGATCTCCTCCCGCACGTTTGAGCAGAGCAGGCAATCCGAGTCAATCCCCACCAGGACGTCGTATCCTTCGGCCAGGTCGTGCGCGGCATAGGCTTTCAGCTCCCACGCGCCGATGCACCTTCCGTCGATCGCGAATCGGGAGGAACCGACCAGGCGCACTCGGGCGTCCCCCTCCAGAGACGCTGCCTGCAAGTTGTTAAGCGGCTGGTACTCGTTGACAACGACGATAACCTCGGACTCTGGATGGTACTCCAAGATGCTGCTTACCGTGGCAAGCGTGCCGGGGAAGAATCCGTGGTCGGTGACGGTTAGAAACGCGTGCCGGATCAAGCTGTTGCGCCTCCTAATGCAACGCCAGCGGCTTCCATTCCCGCTTGCACCCAGGCGTTCTCGTCAGCGGTTAGATAGTTGATCGCGCCACCGTTAAAGTACATCTTAGCCCGGCTAATCACCTCGTCCGGCTTGATATCCTCCATACAGCGAGGCAGTCCTCTGACGACACTGACGCAGAGGTTCTCCGGATTGTCCTTCTGGTCTCCATCCCCCAGCGGGAGAGTCCTTGCCTTCCAGCATCCGCCGTCAGCGCAGCACGGAAGGGCCCCAACGCGATGGATGAACTGATGATGGGGATAGGCTTCCCAGTGGGGCGGCTCGCGGCCTCCGGCAATCACCACGCACGGCCGGTTCTTTGGCATACCCGGTTTCACCTCGACTGCGGCAGCCAGGTGCATGAGCAGACTTACCGGCCCTAGAATACCTTGCGCGTGGTACACCAATCGGACCAGTTGCCGCAGGTCCGTTTTACCCCGCAAGTCAAGGACCCCGGTCAGCTTTGGATGATAGTGCGCCAGCTGTCCGACCTGCACGAAGAGGATCTTTCCGCGAAAGTGATCGACCACGGCTTGATACCGGCTGCGTTCCCACCACTTTGTCGTAAAGTCGAACTTGCCGCCCGCATTGATAATCCAGAATGGCGCGGGCTGGCCGATGGCATCTTCCACCTGAGACTTACAAGATCGTTCGAGCGGGGAGAGATGTATGTCACCGCGGAAAGCTGTTGGCCTGACGTGGATGCCGAGCCGCTCGTTGAGGAACTCGATGAAACCGTGGATGAAATGCCAAGGTTCCTGGGTGCTCTTGTGAATCAACGGGTAATGGCACTCTAGGGCCTCCACGCTGGGGTCGGCGGGATCAAGTGGACTGAGATATGGGTTGTTTTCCCAGAGCTGCGGGCACGAAGTGCGCACGTCCGTCATGAAATCGCCTCGGTAACAAAGCTGGAGGTCGCGGACGGCGGCGGTGAGCATAACGATGTCGCCTGGGGATTGGAAGTTCGTCAAAATGAGCTTCTTCAGATGCCAACTCCACGCCTGGTTCCCGGCTTGATCTCAACGGTTACGCAGTCTACCGCGAATTAGCCGCGGGGTTGAACATGGGAAGGCGCCACACCGGGGCGGGACTTCGTTCGAAGTGGGCGCCCAACTGTTCGAGCATTGGTGTGAGCGGTTCGTGCGAGACGATCAGCATTCCCTTCTCTTCGGCGCATTCTCGGACGTACGCCACCGCGCCGCTGAACCATTGGTTCAATTGTCGCGAGCCCGCCTCTTCGATCGATTTCCGCTCGAGCAACGGTGCATAGAACGGAAACGAGCGAAGTGTACGGTCTTCGATAGGTGGCAGTAGCGTAGCCCGCGCTCGCTCGAAGAAGTCGTTGTCGGCCGTGAAGACTTCCACTACCACGCCAAAGCCGAGCATAACGTCCAGCGCATGGCGCTTGGTCGGAGGCGGGCCAGTTACGCGGAGGACCTGCTCAATCGGCGGCTTGGGCTTTTCGCCAGGCTCAAGGTCGTCCAGGTCGGCTTGCGAGGGCAACCTCGGGGGCGGCCGGTCCGGCCAGACACCCAATCCGGGCTGCGGCATCCAGGCGCGCGCGTACTGGCGAAACCGTTCCGCCCCGCGAGCCTCCATCCGCGCCGTGTGGATCAACACCTCCGTCGACAGGGAGCCCTTGTCCACCCAGAGATGGCGGAACGACAGCCAAAGCCTGCGCAACGTTCGCAGCTCTTGCGGAGCGAGCGGAAAGTCCTCCACATGAAAAAAAACGGCCTCCCAGGGTTCCACCATGGGAATCCACTCCAACGAAATGAAGTTGGGATCGTGAGCCATTCTTAAGATCACCTTGGGTAGACCAGCGAACCGGCCCTGCATTTACTGGCCATCCGGATAGAGGAAACCGTCGCTACGCATGCGCTCCAGCAGGCTAATCAGATCAGCCTCGAAGTCGATCTTCGAAGCAAGAATCAAACCTCCGTCCGCGGGGCTCTCGTTCACATATACGTCAAATAGTTGAAACCACTTGTCAAATTCTTCCTGGCTGCGACCGAAGAAATCTTCCGCTTGCAACGACGGCAGAATGAACGGAATCCCCGGAAACTGGACCTGGTCCTTGAACTTGGCGCCAAACAGTTCCTTGCTTTTCGCTAAAAAGCCGTCGCGCACCGCAAAGGCGCTTGCCAACAGTGCGTCGACATCGAAGAGCTGGAAGGGCTTCGAATTTCGCATTTTCGGAGGGATCTTTATAGAGGGCGGGGTTGCTTCCGGATCGGGCTTAAGCAGCATCATCCGGAGGCCGCCATGGCCGCCAAAGAGCTCGAGATATTTTCTGGGAGTTTTCTTCACGAACCAATAGCAGTAATCCCCAATCCAGTCCTTCATATTGAACTCTTTGCCGTCCTCGATCGTCCTCTTAATCTCTTCGGTGGACGGCAAGCCAGTCGGCCCCGCCCCGGGTCTGATACTCAATCCCATCAGCGGGGGGATGTCCTGAGCCGCTTTCATGAAGCTGTCGCCAAAATCCAAAGCGGCTCTGTAGGTCAAGAACACTTCCGTCCGCAGCTTTAGCTGGTTCTCGAGTGAATCGAGGAACAGGTCAAAGAACCTTTTGAACCATTCCCTTTGTCCAAACGGCACGGGAAAAGAAGTCACTGGCGCCCAGTAAAGAAAGCAACGGGTCATCTCAGGAGCCCGCCTCCATGGCAGCAGCTCTTTTTCAGTGCTTAACGGTTGTAGCCGAGGCTTAACCATATGCGGCAAGAGACCTAGCTGAAGGGGGTGCTGGCATGAATGCCGAATCCACCCAACAATTTCGAGAACGGGCCAGTCTGAAATCCAAAGACTGCGTCAATTATTTTCACCTTGCACCCGACCGGCACGACGCCTACCGACACGCCAGTAGCAAATGCGGACCCGCCCGTTGCATTTACATTAGCGAGAGTCGCAGAAAGCTTGAGCAGCTTAATCACCGAAATGACTATGTCATACGATGAATTCACGCTTGTTGCGTAATCCTCTTTCGTGTGTACCTTCCTATACTTCGTGTCGGTGACGATCTTGTAATCGTTGCTCAACATCTGGTAACTGTCCGCAACCCAGTGCCAGTCCTGTGGGCCCTGTCCCATGTGAACGAAGGGTGAGAAAAATGAAGCGAAGTCCGGACCAATTTGGACCTTGTTGCTGGATCCACCAATATTAAGGTTGATGTCGCCCCCGATCTTTTCAGTCTGGTTAGCCCCGACTGTCACATTCCAGTTCCCGTTGCCGGCTGTAATCTCCTGGGTAGGCTCGGACTCGGAAAAGACTCCGGACGCGGACGAGGTATTGGCGACATCTCCAGCGAAGTCACTCGGGACATTCAACTTGTTGGTCGAGCCGGTCAAGTCACTATTCGAAATCGGAATCGGTTTACCTAGCTTACCGATCGTAGTCGTGAAGTCACTCGCGACATCCTCGGTCATGAGACCTTCCAGCTCTTGCCACCGGTCACCATGCACGAGCTTTACGTCGATGCCCACGATTTTTGAGTACTTCATGCCGGTAGCCGCGGAACTGCCTTGAAACGGGCTGGTGGAGTTAATCGCCTTTCCGCCGTCGCTGGTGATCAGGTTGCCGAATCCGAAAAACTTGTCGCTGGGGTCGAGCGTGTCTGTTCCGATTTGACCGGTGTCCGTCAAAGTTTGGCCTGTAAAAGTGCCCGGCATGTTTTTCTCCTTTTCTAACTACGATCCCTGCTGCTCAAGTGGGCCCGGACCTACTGGGCCGATGTGTGGGCCGGAAGGTCCCGCTGGTGGGACTGATACTCCACCGGCTAAGGCACCCGCATTTTTGGTTGGGATGGGGAGCGGTGGCGGTGGGGCGGGCATTCCGCCAACTTCGCGCGAGTAGAACTGAGAGTGCAAATGGATGCGCCCCTGCGGGGCGTTCAGCACGATGTCGCCCCTGTCCACCTGCAGCACCAGAGTCTCGCGCTTGGTCGGAGAAGCATTCGCTTCGACCAGCATCACCTTTAC
>Ga0335073_10009791_pt1 | contig 13445 bp, 15 predicted proteins | sample Lox_Sample_22_FD_207093 | JGI IMG/M metagenome (GOLD analysis project Ga0335073, IMG submission 207093) | Soil microbial communities from Loxahatchee National Wildlife Refuge, Florida, United States - Lox_Sample_2.2 | ecosystem: Environmental > Terrestrial > Soil > Wetlands | place: USA...
TGTGGCGGCTGGTCGCCCCAGCCCAGGTCGACTTGCTGTCGGCCAGCGGCGCACCGGCCATTTCGGCGAAGCAGAGCTCGGGGTGGACCTCGATGACGGGGCACGGCGCCGTCGGAAGCCACCGGTCAACCTGCAGGATCTTGTCACGAAGGTTAAACGCCTGACGCGAGATGCCGCTGCCGGCTCGCTCCCTGTTCAGCGCCGACGCCGCCTGGTGATCCGGCACGGTCAGCGCCGCGCGCACCGGCGTCATGAAAACCGACGCCCATCGCGGGCCGGCCGCCTTCCTTGCCAGTACGTCGGCCTGCCGGAGCCCGGCATCAGCCAGGCCGATCGGGATGTCGATGCCGACGGCGGCAAGCTCCCCGTCAGCTGAAGCCCGGGCGACGAGGCCAGCAATCTCCGCGTGCACGTAGGCCCGCACGCGGTCATCGGACAAAGCGATGCCGACCCACCCCGCCGGGCACGCATCAGCTCCGAGTACCGGTGCGCTAGTCACCGCGCCATCGTCTCAGGCCGCCCGGCTAGGGCACCGGCAACTGCTCTAGCACGGGCGTGATGACCTCGTCGGCGAGCCAGCGGGCCACATTGTCCGGCCATGGGGGCCGGAGCGCGAGCACGATGTGCCTGAAGCCGCCATCGATGACTGCGGCAACCGTGCGCCTGGCCGCGGCCGCGTCGTCGCTTGACAGGATCATCTGCACGGACCGGATGACGGTGCGCGGATCCCGGCCAACTGCGGCGCATTGCTGATCAAGCACCTGGCTGCGCTCGGCCAGGTACTCCAGGCTCGCGTGCGGCGGGCCGGGCACGTTCCAGATGTCAGCGTGTTCGGCGACGAGCCCCAGCATCCGGGTGCCGGATCCGCCGATGAGAAGCGGCGGACCGCCCGGCTGCACCGGCTTGGGCTCGTTGCGAGTGGCGGTCAGCGAGTAGTAGCGGCCCGCGAAGTCGAAGACATCCTCGGTGAACATCCGCCGCACGATCGTGATGGTCTCGGCAAGCTTCCCAAGGCCTTCGGACGGAGTCGCAATCGGCAGCCCGTAGGCGAGGTACTCGGCCAGCCCAGGATGCTGCTCTGGCGTCCGCGCGGTACCTGCCGGCAGGATTCCGCCGGCGCCGAGGCCAAGCACGAGCCGGCCGCCCGAGATGACGTCGACGGTGCTGGCGATCTTCCCGAGCACAGCGGGCTGCCGGATCTGGTTGTTCGTCACGAGCAGCCCGAGCCGCAGCCGCTGCGTCTGGGCAGCAAGCGCGCTCAGCAGCGTCCAGCCCTCATAGATGGGGCCATCCTTGGGCCCGCTCAGCGGCAGCATGTGATCCCACAGCCAGGCGTGCTCGATCTCCGCCACCTCGTCTGCCTGCTGCCACGCGCGCAAGATCGCCGCATAGCTGGTGTGCATCGGCGTGGTCTTCAGGCCGAAAGTTAGGTCCATCGCAGCGCCCCGTTCCGTAGCATCTCAGCAGGTATCGTCAACTGAACTGATTATCAGTCTAGCTGAGTATCAGGTGGACTGTACAGTAGCGCCATGACGCAGGGTCTGCCCGACGCGCTCGCGTCCCGGCTGGGCTATTTGCTGAAGCATGCGCAGCAGCAGCTAGCTCAGGCAGCCGCACCAGTAATGCTGGCGTTCGGGATCGACGGCCGCGAACTAGCCGTGCTGACTGTGCTGGCTGGCGAGGTCCCGCTCGCGCAGCAGGAGGCGGCCGAACTGCTGGGCGTCGACCGGACCACCATGGTCGCGCTCGTCGACGCGCTTGAGGCGAAAGGCCTCGTGGAACGGCATCGCAGCGCACAGGACCGGCGCCGGAACATAGTGGAGCTCACTCCGGCGGGCCAGGACTGCCTGCGGCGAGCGAGCAGGGCACGCGACGACGTCGAGCGCGAATTCCTTGACCCACTCGGCGAGGATCTAGCGCAGCAGTTCATCCGGGCGCTGCAGATCCTCGCGGGGGTCGCCCAGCCGGGCGTCGCCCCGCCCGGCGCCGGGCGGCGCGGCAGTGGCCACCCACGAGCCCCGATCAGCCCAGCAGCGTCCTGATCGCCTCGCCGTAAAGCAGCCGCTTGTGCTCAGTCAACGTCGGACGGTCCTTTGCAGCCAGGTCGGCGGCGATCTTGACGGCCTGCGGCAGGACTTGATCTTCGGCGGCAACCTGGTGGACGATCCCGGCCGCCAGTGCATCAGGGCCGCCGTACCGCCGCCCGGTTACGAGCGCTTCATGCGTCGTCCGTCCCGGCAGTCGTGCCGCCAGCAGGCTGACATACTCCTGCGTGAGCGGCAGGCCGAGGTCGGCTTCGGGCATGCACCAGTACCCGCGGTCCTCCCGCATCACCGCGAAGTCGTGCGCGACTGCGAGCAGCGCGCCCCCGCCGAACGCGTGGCCATTGACTGCAGCGACGGTGATCGCCGGGAAGCTGAGCATCCGGCCGAGCAGCCGGTAGATGGCTCGCAGGTAATCGGCGGCCCGGTGCGGCTCGGTAGCCAGCCAGTCCAGGTCCATCCCGTTGCTGTAGAACTTCGCTTCGCCGGTGGTGACCAGGGCGCATGGCCCCTCGGTCGCCTCGACCCGGTCGAGCGCAGCGTTCACCGCGTCGAGCCACTCTGGGTTGAAGCGGTTCTCGCCGCCGCGCATGCGCAGCACGAACACACTGCCGTCCTGGTCCAGCTCGATCACTGTCGTCTCCCGCCTGGCTATGCCGCCGTGTCCTGGCCGCCAAGGTAGGCGAGGATCTGATCTGCTGCCAGCCTGGCGGTGGCAATGCAGGCCGGGATGCCCACGCCGTCAAAGGCGGCGCCGCAGATTGCAAGCCCTGGCTGGGCCTGGATTGCGGCCCTGATGGTGGACACCCGGTCGAGATGGCCCACGCTGTATTGGGGCAGCCCGCCGCCCCACCGGCTGACCCGGACATCCACCGGGGCGCCGCGCACTCCGACGGCATCAGCGAGGTCCGCGACAGCGAGCGCGGCAAGCTCAGAGTCGTCGCGCTGCAGCACCGCATCCTCCCCCAGCCGCCCTATCGAGCACCTGACGAGGTGCAGGCCTGGCTCAGCTCGGCGCAGGTGCGGCCATTTGACGGAGCTGAACGTCACCGCCTTAATCGCGCGGCCATCTACGGGTGGCACAAGGAAGCCGCTGCCCATCACCGGTTGCGGGAATGCGGCTACGGGATAAGCCAGCGTGACAATCGCCATGCTGGCGTACCTGATCGCGCCAAGTTCGGCCGCAGCCGACCCGGCGATGCCCGCCAGCAGCCTGCCCGCCGGAGTCGCCGGAACCGCGATGATCACCGCGTCTGCATCGATTCGCTCGGGCTCGTGCGCCGAGCCGACAGTCAGCTGCCATCCGGACGGCGTGCGGACCAACTCGCGCACCATGGCACTAGTGCGCACAGCTGCGCCCGACGCAGCCGCGAGCGCAGGCGGCAGGGTGCCCAGTCCGCCGCTGAGCGTCGTGAACACCGGCGAGGGCTTCGGCCGATCCGACTCCGCACCAGCATCGGGCGGGGCAGGCATCAGCGACGCCGCCGCCTCCGTCAGCGAACTGTGGCCGCGCGCCGCCTGCGCAAGCGGTGGCAGTGTGGCCTCGAACGACAAGTCCTCGCACCGCCCCGCGTACACCCCGCCCAGCAACGGCTCGACCAGCCGGTCGACCAGTTCAGCGCCGAACCGGCCGCCGACCCTGCTCGCAACCGAGACGTCCGAGCCCGGATCGGCGCCCGGCATGATCAGGTCTTGCTCCGCCCTCGTCAGCCCATCGGCGGACAAGATCCCGGTCGCCGCCAGCTCACCGAGGTCAGCGGGCACGCCCATGAACTGCCGCCGAGGCAGCGACCGGACGCTGCCTCGGGTCCAGATCCCTGCCGACGTCGTACCCGGCACCTCAAGCTGCCCGGACAGGCCGAGCTCGCCGATCAGGCCAGTGCCTTCCGGGCGGCGCGCGAGCAATGCCTCCGCGCCGGCATCGACCGCGACGCCGCCGACTTCCGATACCGCGAGCTTGCCGCCGAGGCGCGGCGACCCTTCCAGCACGGTGACGTCAAGCCCGGCATTTCTGAGCAGGAACGCGGCCGCGAGACCAGAGATGCCCCCGCCAATCACGGCTACCGAACGCTGGCGCGGGCGGCCGTCTGCGCCAGCGGTCACCGGCTGACCTGCGCACCCGCGAATTGCGGTTCGATCACTATAAATGTCACGGCATTGATTATCGCCAGTGTCGGAACCGCGGCCTCGGCGGGCACGTCCGAGAGGCATGACCAGTACCGTCCTCGCCAGGCGAGGGGCGCTCACCGGCGCCGTCTTGATCTCAGGTTGCTTGCTGCTATCCGCGTGCGACAACAGCAGTGCAATGTCCGCGTCCGCGGGCGTCCCGGCATCGCAGAGGGGCCTTGTCAACGGGCCAGCCGCGGCCGGCGGTCACGCTCCATCAGCGAGCAGTAACGGCCTAGGCGTAAGCTCGCGCCCGGCAGGGCGGAACGCCGTTCAGACAGCGAAGCTTGCTCCGGCTAACCAGAGCATCATCTACACCGCGAGCATTGGAGTGCGCGCGCCTAACGTGACTGCCACGGCGAAGCGCGCCATCGGCATCGTGGTTGCGGCGGGCGGCTACACGGCCGATGAGCAAGCCATGTCGGGAACGCCGGGCCAGCCTGGCCAAGCGGTAAGCCTGACCTTGAAGATCCCCGTTCTCGCTTATCAGAGCGTGCTGGCACAGCTGTCCTCACCGGCGCTGGGCAAGCAGATCTCCATGCAGCAGCAGACTACCGACGTCACCCAGCAGATGGCGGACGTGAACAGCCTCGTCACCTCACAGCAGGACGCCATTACCGCGCTACAGGGGCTGCTCAAGCACGCTGCCTCGGTCCCCGGGCTGCTCCTGGTACAGCAGCAGATCAGCTCGGATGAGTCGACGCTGAACTCGCTGCTGGCACAGCAGCGCGCGCTCGATCACGAGACCGCTTACGGGACGGTGACCATGACCCTGTTCAGTCCGCACCGGGCGGTGGTCCGGCACGCCAAGCCGGCCCGGCACGGGTTCCTGGCAGGGCTGGCGGCAGGCTGGCGTGCATTCCGGCATGTAACCGCCTGGGTGCTGACGGCGCTGGGGGCGACGCTGCCGTTCCTAATCGTCGTCATCGTGCTGGCAGGCACCGGGTACGCCGGCCGGCGGCGCATCGTCCGCCTCATCCGTCGGCGGGCCGGCCCGACCGTGACCGGCTGATCACCAGGGAGCTGCAGTGGTTAGGCTGGCCGCGCTGATGCAGTGTGCACCAGGTCGGTCAGCCTGGCCAGAACGTCCGGATCGGTCTGCGGCAGCACGCCGTGCCCGAGGTTGAAGACGTGCCCTTCCGCCGTCCGGCCGCGGTCGAGCACCTGGCGCGCCCGTTCCTCGATGACGTGCCACGGGGCCATCAGTATCGCGGGGTCGAGGTTCCCCTGCAGGGCCTTGCCTGGCTCAACCCGGCTGACGGCCTCATCAAGCGGTACCCTCCAGTCCACGCCGACCACGTCGGCTCCGGCCTCGCCCATCGGGCCGAGCAGCTCACCGGTGTTGACGCCGAAATGGATTCTCGGCACGCCACTAGCGGCAAGGGAATCGAAGATCCGCTTGCTGTGCGGAAGCACGCAGCTGCGGTAGTCATCCTTGCTGAGCGCGCCGGCCCAGGAGTCGAACAGCTGGATCGCGCTGGCCCCAGCAGTGACCTGCACCTGCAGGAAGCCGATGGTGATGTCGGTTAGCCGGCCCATCAGGTCAGCCCACAGCTCGGGCTGGCCGTACATCAGCGCCTTGGTCATCTCGAAGTTCTTGGACGGGCCGCCATCCACCAGATAGCTCGCCAGGGTGAATGGCCCGCCGGCAAAGCCGATGAGCGGCGTACTGCCGAGCTCGGTGGTGAGGTTCGCTACGGCTTCAGTCACGTACGGGACGTCATCGGGTACCAGCGGCCGGAGCGCAGCCAGGTCGGCTGCCGACCGGATCGGGTGGTCGACCACTGGCCCGACCCCCGGCTTGATGTCGATCCCGACGCCGATCGCCCGGAGCGGCACGACGATGTCGCTGAAGAAGATCGCTGCGTCTACCCCGTAGCGGCGGATCGGCTGCAGGGTGACCTCGGTGATCAGGTCAGGCGTTGCGAGAGCGTCCAGCATCGCCATGCCCGTTCGCAGCGCGCGGTACTCCGGCAACGCGCGACCCGCCTGTCGCATGTACCAAACCGGCGTATACGGGACCGGCTGACGGTGGCAGGCGAGCAGGAACGGCGATGATGGTACGGGCGCTGTCACCCCAGGATGATCCCATATCCGCACTCACCGACCGCGCCCCGGTGAGCGTCCTGCGCAAAAGGCCAGGACACGCCGTCGCAGCTACGGTGCTCAAGACCGATGCCGTGCCAGCATCGTTAGTGAGACTAAAGGTAAGGAGGTCGCCGATGAGTGAGATCATCCGGCACTGTCCTGACTGCGACCGCGACCTTTACCTGGAGCAGTATCACGGCATGGGCGGCCGGTGCCCTGATACCGCCGACGCGCGCTGTCCGGAGTGGTACTGCCAGAGGTGCGGGGCCGCTCTGCTGATCGGCACTATCCCGGCCGCGCTCGAACCGGTCATGTCAGCTCCCGTCCGCCAACGCGTGGCCTGAAGGTTCGGAGGCCGTGCCGCACCCGCAGCCGCTGAGGCCCCCTGGCCAGCCCGTGAGCAGCCATCCGGGCGAAGCTGACTTCCGTCAGGCGGTCGCGCAGGTGCAGGCGGGGCTCGCCGTGCAGCGCGAGCAGCGGACCGAGCTGGCATTTGACGAAGAGCCGCCGCCTCGGCGGCTGGCCCCGTTCGCCTATGCAGTGGCGGCGGCCGTTTCCGCAGACGGTGAGGCCGAGATCGGCTGGGGCAGATTCGTCCTGCTATTTGACGCGGCGGGCCAGCAGGGCTGGGATGGAAAGCATCGGATCATCGGATACGTCCGGGCCGAGCTTGAGCCTGAGATGGCGACAGACCCGCTCGTCAGCGCAGTGGGCTGGAGCTGGCTCACCGAGGCACTGGACCTCCGCACCAGCGGCTACAGGAAGATCAGCGGGACCGTGACCACGGTGGTGACTCAGGGCTTCGGCAGCAAGCAGGACGAGCCCACCTCGACCGGATTCGAGCTGCGCGCGTCGTGGTCCCCCGTCATCGCCGACGGCCTATCGGCCGAGCTAGACGGCCATGTCGCCGCCTGGTGTGACGTGATCTGCATGGCGGCCGGCCTGCCGCCGCTGCCACCGGGGGTGGCGGCGTTGCGGTCTCAGCGCCGAAAGCCGCGCCTGTGAGCGGCCCGCTTCCACCGGCTGGCGTTCAGCCCGGTGACGACCAGGAACGGGCACAAGGCGAGCTGGCCGGAGCTTCTGAGCACGCTGTCGAGCTGCTGCTAGAACCGCGTGACGGCCTTCCGCCCCTAGTCGGCAGCCCTGCCGCTCTGGAGGCCGCCATCAAGGCCCTGGCTGGCGGCACCGGTCCGGTTGCTGTTGACGCCGAGCGCGCATCCGGATTCAGGTATGGTCATCGCGCCTTCCTGGTGCAGTTCCGCCGCCAGGGCGCCGGGACGGTGCTGATAGACCCTGTCGCATGCCCGGATCTGTCCGCACTCGACGCCGCTCTCGCTGATACCGAGGCCGTGCTCCATGCGGCGTCCCAGGACCTGCCGTGTCTGGCCGAGCTCGGTTACCGGCCGAGGGCGCTCTTTGACACCGAAGTTGCGGGGCGGCTGCTCGGCTGTCCGCGAGTCGGCCTCGCGACGATGGTCGAGTCGATACTTGGCCTCGGCCTGGAGAAGACGCATTCGGCAGCGGACTGGTCGACCAGGCCGCTGCCTGAGGAGTGGCTGCGCTATGCGGCCCTGGACGTCGAGGTCCTCGTCGAGCTCCGGGACGCCCTCACCCGCCAGCTGGCCGAGCAGGGCAAGACCGAATGGGCTCGGCAGGAGTTCGCCGCCGAGCTGGCAGCAGTGCCGCAGCCGCCGCGCGCCGATCCGTGGCGACGCACCTCAGGTATCCACCGGGTGCGGAACCGCCGGGGCCTCGCGGTGGTGCAAGAGCTCTGGCTGGAGCGCGACAAGATCGCTCGGCGCCGGGATATCTCCCCCACTAAGGTGCTGCCAGACTCCGCCATTGTCGAGGCCGCGAGGACTATGCCGAGCGGGCCGGAGGCGCTCACTCACATCGCAGGCTTCTCCGGGCGCTTCGCCCGTCGGCATATGACCGACTGGCTGCGAGCTATCGGCCACGCCAGAGCCCAGCCGGACCGTGCGCTGCCGTCCGCCTCGGCCCCGCCCGGCGAGGGTCCGCCGCCAGCGCATCGCTGGCAGGAACGCGATCCTGAGGCGGCCAAGCGCCTGACGGCTGTCAGGGCGGTCGTTGCGGCGCTCGCCGATTCTCACAACCTTCCGGCGGAGAATCTGCTGCCGCCCGATGCCGTCCGTCGGCTCTCGTGGCAGCCACCCGCCGAGATCACCGCCGCCACGATCAGCACCGACCTGGCTGGCTATGGCGCACGGCCCTGGCAGGTGGAGCTGACCGCCATCCCGATCGCCCGTGCCCTGCTCCGGATTCTGGAGAAAGGCTCGGAGTAAACCCCAAGGATCAAGCTGTCCGGCGCAGGTTATCCAGGTTGCAGGGCACGGCCGAACCAGGCTGCGGCTGCCCGGCGCACGGCAGGACGCCGACACCTTCGGGGTAGTCCGGGAAGACGTTGAGCAGGACCTCGCAGTCGCAGCAGCAGCCGCCCTTGTCCGCCAGCCTGCGAAGCAAGCCGCGGGCGCGCGGCGCCCGAAGGTCACGCCATCTGATCGTCCACCGGTGCGTGCCATCGCAGCCGAACTCATTGAGCATCCTGAGCAGGAAGCAGCGCAGGCATTCCCGCTCGGCTGGCTCAGTTAAGACGCCCGACAAGGCGATGAGATCTGCCTCGACGGCGTCGGCAATATTGTCAGACATCGCTACTCCTGCCTCTCTACGAGTTGTCCGGCCAGCGGCAGCAGCCGTGCTGGTCTCACCTGGCCGTTCTATCGCCAGCCTCCGACACTTTCCGTGGTGCCAGCCTGCCGGGTGATCTGATCCCAGGCTGCGGGGGTCAGTGCGTAGGCTTCGACGCTGCCGGAGGTGAAGTGGTGCCAGGCAGCCGGCCTGATCAGAGTGGCCATTGCGGCGATCACGACAGGCAGGCCAGCAAGCGGGTCGTGCTGCAGCGGTGTCAGCTCTTCGGCGCTGGCGCGGTACTCGTCTCGGCCCGACAGGGCAGCCCACAGCTGGCGGGCGACGTCGCGGCGCCGTCCGCCATGTTGCGCTGCCCCAAGCACGGCAAGCAGAAGCTGGTGTGTCTGCACGCCGGGGCGCCCAGCGGGTTGAGGCTCGGGGCTGGCACCGCGGGCGATGTCGAGTAGCGCGCCGACCAGGTCGACTCCGGACAGATAGGCGTTGACCGGCTCGACGAGGCGGGGGTTGATGTCGATGTACTGCGGGCCGTCCGCGCTGAGGATCACATCAGCGGACAGCGCGCCATGCCAGCCGAGCGCGGCGCCCAGGACGCGTATGTGCTCGCGGACGGCGGGCAGGTCAATGCCGAGCTTGTGGCTGGCGCTGCCGGCCGCTCCTTCGCGGGTGCGCTCGGCTCCGTGGAAGGCAACCAGCTCGCCGTGGGCGAACACTGACTGCACCATGGCCAGCGGTCCGGTGACGGGCTGCTGGGCCAAGACGCCTCTTGCGTCGAATACGCCGTCTCTTTCGTACCGGTCGGCGAGTCGACGCAGCTGCCCGGCCGTGGCGACCCTGCAGACGCCGGCAGACGCGGTACCGACCGGGGTCTTGATGAACAAGGGCAACGGCCCGGCCGACACGAGCTCGGTGCTGGAGGTGACGACCGCCGAGGGCGGCTGCGGCAGGCCCAGCCGGGTGAGGGTCGCGGTGGCGCTGAGCTTGTCCTGGACCGCGGCCAGCGCGGTGAAGCCGGGTACCGCGGTACGCAGGCCCGCTTCGGCCAGCCGAGCGGCCGCGCATGACATGACCGCGACTTGCTCCTGGGTCGGGAACAGCACGTCGGCATCGCGCTGGCGAGCGATCGCGAGCGCGGCGTCCAGCCAGCCGAGCGGGTCGGCTCCGTAGGCCGGGACGCGGTGAACCCGCTGGACGTGGCGGGTGAACCGGCACAGGCACAGAGGATCGGGGGACAGCGCCTCGACCTGGTGGCCGGCCTGGGAGAGCAGCGTGGCGCTCTGCCGGGCGGTGAGCCCGGTTCCGTCGCTGAGCAGGACTCGCATGAGAATCTCCTGTTGGTATACGTTATAAGCATACGATATAAACAAAGAGGGATGCGATGGGGCGGCAAGCACAGATCGGGCGGGCGGTGATCCTGGATACCGCGCTGAAGATCGCAGATGATCACGGACTTGACGCGGTCACCATGCACGGCGTCGCCAGGAGCCTCGAGGTCACGCCCATGGCCCTGTACCGGCATGTGGCGAGCAAGGCCGCCTTGCTAGACGGGCTAGTCGAGGTCCTCCTGACCGAGATCCCGCTGCCCCCGCGTGCGCAGCCATGGGACGAGTTCCTGATGGCGCTGGCCGCCGCAATCCGCGCCACGGCACGCCGTCACCCCGCCGCCTTCCCGCTGCTGCTGTTCCGCCCGGCCGTCACGCCCGCCGCGACAAGCGTCCGCGATGCGGTCCATCAGGCCCTGCGCCAGGCCGGCGTACCCGAGGCGCAGGTTGCGCGCACCGAGCGCCTGCTCAGCACCGCGGTACTCGGCTTTGCCGTCAGCGAAGCCACCGGCCGATTCTCTCGCCACGATCAGGCCGCCATCGACGCCGACTTCGCCGAACTACAGCGATGGCTGCGCCAGCTCCTGCCGCCGGGATCTACTAACCAGACCGCCGGCAACACCGTTGGCGAGACCAGCTGAGGCCTGGCGATCAGGCCAGGTCATCGGCACAATGCTGAGATGACCGTGCTTTCCTGGGCCTGGCTCAGCACGCCTGTGGGTTTGGTGTGCGTCGGCTGCAGCGCGGTCGGCGTGGCCCAGGTGCGCTACGGCGGCCCTGATCCTGCCCGCCACCCCGTCGACCGTGATCGCCACAGCGAGGCCGACCGGAGCAGTGATCTTGCCGTCATGGCGCGCGACCAGCTGCTCGAGTACTTCCGCGGCACGCGCCGGACCTTTGACGTTCCGCTCGACTGGTCAGGAACGGCAGGCCCGCAGCGCGAGGTACTGAAGGTGCTGGCCGACTCGGTCGGCTACGGCCAGACGATCAGTTACGGAGCGCTGGCCGGCCGCGCAGGTCTCGTCACCGGCGGCGACATCCCGCCGGCCCGCGCCGTCGGCAAGATCATGGGCTCTAATCCGATCCCCGTTATCGTCCCGTGCCACCGCGTCCTGGCCAGCGACGGACTAGGCGGCTACAGCGGCGGCGCAGGCGTCGAGGTGAAGCGATGGCTCCTCATTCTGGAAGGCGCCCTGCCGCCCACCCTTGACTGGCAGCCGATGGACCCGATGGACCGATGACTGTTCCGCGAGCTTCGTAGCGCGCGGCGAGCGTCTTTGTGTGCGGCACGTGAAGGCGTCAAGCTGACCGTTACGTGCACAGAAACCCGGACCATTCTGTGCTGCAAAGCGAAGGAGAAATCGTGAAGCTGCCCAGGTTGCTTGGTCGCGCTGTCCGGTACCGCCACATCCGCACCGTGGCAGAGATTGCCGGCGCACTCATCCTGCTGTCCGGAACTGCGGCCGTTGCCGCCTCGGCAGCGACCGCGAGCTCCCACCCGAGCCCGACTGTACGCGGCTGCGTGAGCACTAAGACCGGTGCCCTGACTGTGCTGCTGAAGGCCGGAACGAGCTGCCGCAGGGGCACTAAGGCGTTGAGCTGGAACACCGCCCTGTTCGGAGCCAAGACGAATCAGGCTGCCGCCGGCACCAGCGGAGCTCAGTGCACTCTCGGCGAGATCATCCTGACCGCCGGCACTACGGCCACCGCTGAGACGGTTCCGGCAGATGGGCAGATTCTGAAGATCAGCAGCTTCACCGCCTTGTATAGCCTGCTAGGAACCAAGTACGGCGGGAACGGCAAGACGACGTTCGCGCTCCCCAATCTGCGGAACGCCGCGCCAGATGGCCTAACCTATTCCATCTGTGAGTTTGGCATTTTCCCGTGACGCACGGCGCTAGTGCCGCGCGGGCTGGCGCGTGAGGCGCAGCGCCTAACCATCTTGCTCATCAAGGTCCTGCACCAGGCCTTCTCCGGTCAGCAGCGGCCGGCAGGGTGATAGCGCTCGATCGCTGCCAGCTTTCCGTCAGCCCGGTGCAGGACCAGGAACTCGCTCTTCCGCAGCGGCTCGACCGGCGGGCGGTCTGCGCCGAGCTCGGCGCAAGCCGCATCGAGCAGGAAAGGCATGTTCTCCCGGTGCGCGCAGACGACCACCGGCCTGTCGGTGGCGGCCAGCACGGCCATCGCCTTCGCGGCCTCGGGATCCGCAACGGGAGCCTTCTTTGCCACCTCGAACGCCGGCTCTATCTCAACCTCTACACCCGCGAGCGCGGCGTATGGGCGCACGCTCGCCACGCACCGCTCGGCCGGAGAGCTGACGACTCGTCCGGTTCCGAAGCAGCGCATGAGGTCGGCGAGGATCTTGGCGTCCTTCTTGCCGCGGGCATCGAGCGGCCTGGACCGATCGTCCTTGCGCCACCGCGACTTGCTGCCGGCCGACGCGTGACGCACCAGGATCAGCGGAACCGTGCGCAGCGGCCCGGCCCGGAAGTTCGCCAGCGTCTGGCCGTCACGTGGATAACTGAGCCTGGCGCCTGCCGCGCTCGCCGCGACCCAGCCGAGCTGGTCGACCTCGGCGTTAGGCACGAACGCGGCCGCGGCAGCAGGGACCTCGGCTGCCCAGTAGTCGACGCGCTTAGGGGCCGAAGCCGTGTCGTAGTGCACCGGCGGCATCCGCCGGCCGAGCGTGATGACGAGCCCGGTCTCCTCTGCCACCTCGCGCACGGCCGCCAGCAGCATGTGCTCGCCGGGCAACAGCTTGCCCTTGGGGAAGCTCCAGTCGTCGTATTTAGGCCGGTGAACGACCGCGACCTGAGCACCGCTGCCGGCCCGCCGCCACACCACAGCCCCGGCGGCATTTACCTCCTCGGCCGCCCCACCATCAGGCATCGGCACCTCGGCTGCGCCGGGTCTTGATCAGCAGTTCCTGGATATCTGTCAGCGGTTCGCCGGCAGCGTCTAGGTGGTGGCGGGTCCAGGTGCCGTCGGCCGACAGCCACCAGGACGCAATCTGCGGGTCCATCGCGAGATCAATGAGCTGGCGCAGCTCGGTCTGCTGCGCCTCGTCCGTGACCCCGACGAGCAGCTCGACCCGACGGTCCAGGTTGCGGTGCATCAGGTCAGCGCTGCCGATCCACACTTCCCCTGGCAATGCCCCGACGCC
>Ga0335073_10009792_pt1 | contig 13445 bp, 10 predicted proteins | sample Lox_Sample_22_FD_207093 | JGI IMG/M metagenome (GOLD analysis project Ga0335073, IMG submission 207093) | Soil microbial communities from Loxahatchee National Wildlife Refuge, Florida, United States - Lox_Sample_2.2 | ecosystem: Environmental > Terrestrial > Soil > Wetlands | place: USA...
AGCGGCGTCAGGCTATCGCGTAGTCCGACAACGGGAATCGTTCCTGCTCCTTGACGGCGCTGCGCACCGACGTCGGCCGGAATAGCGGGGCTTCGCCCTTACCGGTGTGGTTCCTGAACCAGTACGACCGCGAATTCACGCAGTTGCCGAGCTCAAATGCCGAGTCTTCCAGCAGCTTGGTCATCCGGGCCAGGAAGCGGGCGTTGGCCTCTTCGGTGACCTCAAAGGTTCGCGCACCGCGACGCTGCACTTCGCCGAAAAGCCGATCCATGTGGCGCATCTGGTATTCCACTGTGTTGAACCACGACAATCCCACCCACGCGTACGGACTGGCCATCGACAAGAAGTTCGGGAAGTGTGGCATCGAAATGCCTTCGTAAGCTTGGAATTGCGTTTCGCGCCACCACTTTCCGAGGTTGCGGCCTTCGCGGCCGATTACCTCGATCGCGGGTAGGTTGGCCTCCCAGACGTCGAACCCGGTCGCCAGAACCAAGGTGTCGACGAGTCGTTTGGTGCCGTCCATCGCGACGATGCCATCGGGCTCGATCCGCTCGATGCCGTTGGTTTCCAGATGCACATGCGGTTTGGTGAACGCCCGGTAGTAGGTATTCGAGATCGTAGGACGCTTGCACCCAAAGTCGAAGTCGGGGTTGAGCTTCCGGGACAGCTCGCGGTCGCGAACCAACAGCAACCGGTAGAATTTGGAGAATCGTGAGATGGCCTTGTTGACTAGCTTGAAGTACCGGTACTTCCACATGGTGATGACCATGGAAAATTCTAGAATCGTGTCGGTGTACCACCGCAACGCGCGCTGGGTGAGCGGCGCTAAAGCGAACAGCCTTTGTATCACCGGGGGGAACGGAACATCGACCTTGGGCAGCACCCAGATCGGCGTGCGCTGATACACCGTCAGCTCGGCGACTTCGTTGGCCAGCTCTGGGACGACCTGCACACCCGTGGAACCGGTTCCGATGACCGCGGCCCGGCGACCGGCGAGGGAAACATCGTCGTCCCACTGGGCGGTGTGCAGGACGCGTCCGGCGAACGTTTCGATGCCGGGGATGTCCGGCGTGCTTGGCTGGCACAGGAATCCGGTTGCGGCGATGAGGAACTGCGTGCTCAGCGTCTCGCCACCGGCGATCGCAACCCGCCAGACTTGGGCCTCCTCATCCCAGCGAGCGCCTTCGACGGTGGTGTTGAATCGCATGAAGCGGCGCACGTTGTACTTCTCGGCGACATCCAGCGCGTAGCGCTTCAGTTCGGCACCGGGGGCATACATCCGCGACCAGTTCGGGTTCGGCTCAAACCAGTAAGAAAACGTGGGCGACGGTTGGTCGACGGCAAGACCCGGGTAGTGGTTGACGTGCCACGTTCCACCCAGATCGTCTTCGCGGTCGACAATCAGGACGTTGTCATAGCCCAGCCGGCTGAGCTGGATTGCCGCACCGATTCCGCCAAAACCCGCCCCGACGATGATGACGTCGAATTGCTCTCCACCCATAAGCACTAAACGGTACCTTCCGTCCCACCGAGACGACCGTCCGTCACCCACTTGAGCGCGCCGAGCCGATCAATTGAATCATTGTGCAACAGATTCGACGCAGCTGGCGCCGTCGTGCCAAGTCAAGCTGACATTCGGGGGTCAAGACTATTGCGTCGCACCCGTCGCTGCTGCCTCAGCGCCGGGTCGCCATTGCGCGGGACACGCTCCCGTCTGCGGGCGGCGATCCCCGTCGTCGGCCATCCATACGCCGACCTGCTGCGACCTGACATGACCGTGCTGGTGGAAGGCCCGGGGTACGGCAGCATCCCCGACGGGTGGCCCAGGGGGCGGCAATGTGGCTACCCCGTTCGATCTGTTCCCGACCGATCTCAACTAGTCCGATGCGCCGACCGCGCTGGTCAACGCGGTGCCTCAGGGCATCCAGGCCGCCGACGTTACGTTGATCCCGTTCGCGCTCTTCCTGGGCGCCGGACCGATCAGCGATGCGTTGCAAGGTACTGTTCTGAACCCGATAAATCTGATCCCGTAGCCTTAAGAGCCGAGCAGTCAACCAGCGGCCGGGGCATGTTTCCTGTCTAATGGGAACTGGCTGCTCGGGGGCGCAATGGAAGGTGATCGCGGACAGTTCGGCCTCGAAAATGGTCATGAGAATGAGGCCCTCTTGTGCTAGGTCTTTCACCTTTACCCGGCTAGACTCGGGACCCATCTGTGCCCGACGATGCGCATGTGCTGCACACGCGCATCGACGCAAGCGCCGAGGGGAGGTTCGGATTGGCGGGGGTACTGGCTAATATGTGCTGGTTAATGGGGGCCGCCCTGTTGGCAGCGTTGCCGGTTGTGGCGTGGACACGCATGGCCAAGCGGTGGCGACGCAACATGGACGTCAGCGATGACCCTGAGTACGTTGCCACCCTCGCGAGCCTGTCCGAGGCCTCGGTGCGTCGCCACTTCAACCCCTACACCGACATCGACTGGGACGCGCCCGAGTTCGCCGTCAGCAGCAACGACCCCCGCTGGGTGCTGTCGCCGACCGATCCGCTGGGGCGGCATCCCTGGTATCGGGCGCAGCCGCTGGAAAAGCAAATCGAGATTGGATTGTGGCGTCAGGCCAACACCGCAAAAATTACCCTGCAGTTGGAGAGCATCCTGATCCGCGGTCTGATGAATTACACATTCTGGGTGCCCAACGGATCACCCGAATACCGGTACTGCACGCACGAAACCATCGAAGAGTGCAACCACGGCATGATGTTTCAGGAATTGGTTAACCGCATCGGCGTGGACGTGCCGGGCATGCCGCGCTGGCTGCGATGGATATCGCCCGTGCTGCCACTCTACGCGGGGCCGTTGCCAGGCACGTTCTTCTTCGGGGTGCTGGCGGGTGAGCTGCCGATCCACAACATGCAGAAGAGCATGTTGCGAGAGGACACGTCGTCGCATCCCATCATGGAGAAAGTGATGGCGATCCACGTCGCCGAGGAGGCCCGCCACATCTCTTTCGCCGACCAGTTCCTCACCAAGCGTGTGCCGCAGATGGTGCGGCGGAGCCGGTTCGCGTTGTCGCTGTACGTGCCGATCGTCATGCGGGTGCTGTGCCACGCCATCGTCGTGCCATCGCGCAGCTTCTTCCGGAAGTTCGACATCCCCCGCTCGGTGCGTAAAGAGTTGTTCTTCAACGCGCCCGACTCGCGGCAGGCGTTGCGTCACATGTATGGCGACGTCAGGATGCTGTGCGACGACGTCGGCCTGATGAATCCTCCTGCCCTGTTGATTTGGCGTATTTGCAAAATCAACGGTCAGCCGTCGCGCTACCGCGGCGAGCCGCAACGCGCACATCTGCCGAGTCCTGCGACCGCCGCCTGAATGCGCTGCGGTAGAACACATTACGCAGTCGTCCAATAAGTCAGACAACTGCGATTATTTGGCCGCGTCGTCAAATCCACCATGCACCAACCGGCACATGTGACGCTGTGCGATACTTCCAGGATGGTTCGTAGCCCTTCCTTGGACAACGTCGGCGCAAGCCTGGTCTACCGCATCGGGTCGACGGCGACCTACAAGAAGATCTTCCGGTACTGGTATCCGATGATGACCCGCCGCCTGGGTCAGCAGGATGATGTTCAGTTCCTGAACTGGGGCTATGAGGAAGATCCGCCGCTGGGCCTGCCCCTTGACGAATCCGACGAGCCCAACCGGTACAGCATTCAGCTGTACCACCAGACCGCGACGCAAGCCGATATCAGCGGCAAGAAGGTGCTCGAGTGCAGTTCTGGTCACGGCGGCGGCGCCTCGTACCTGATGCGCACTCTGAAGCCCGCTTCCTACACCGGGCTTGACTTCAACGCTGCCGGAGTCGAATTCTGCCAAGAGCGGCACAAACTGCCGGGCCTGAACTTCGTGCACGGCGACGCAGAGAACCTGCCCTTCCCGGACGAGTCTTTCGACGCGGTAATCAACGTCGAAGCCTCACACATCTACCCGCACTTTGACCGCTTCCTTAGCGAGGTCAAGCGGGTCCTGCGTCCCGGTGGGCACTTTCTGTACGCCGATTTCCGCAACCGCGACGGCTTCCCGGCCTGGGAGGCAGATCTGGCGAATTCGGGCCTGCGACAGGTCTCCACGCGGGTCATCAACCAAGAGGTTCTGCGCGGCCTGAAGAAGAACTCGCCGCGCTCTAACGAGCTCATTAATAACCGGCTACCGGCCTTCCTGCGTAAATTTGGCCGTGAGTTCGCAGTGGTGGACGGCTCTTGGTTCTACAACGATCTGGAACGCGGCGAAATCGACTACCGCACATACCATTTGACCAAAGATTAGAGATTCCAGGCCGCAGGGTGGTCACCGCACGGTTGTGACCATCCCGCACGGCCTGGAAATTCAATCCGCACTGGAGAACTAGAGCGATCCCAAAAGTTGCGTGTAGAACTCGGTGAGGTATTGGTTCAGCCCATCGATGAAAGACGTTCCCGAGATGAGCGGTAACCCGTCGAAGAGAACGGCAGGGTTGAGGTCCGCCTCGCCGGGCAGCGTGGATAGCTGTGTCAGGCCCGCTATGAACTGACTATCCAGCCACGAGGTGAAGTCGTATCCCGACGTGGAATCGAGGAGAGTGCTGACATAGTCGGGCAGCGGCGCCTCACCATGGCTGCTCAGATAGTCGTCCGTCGCATCGACGATGCCTTGAACCTGCCCCAGCTGTAGCGCGGCTTCGACGGCTAATGGGTCGACTTTGTCGAAGAACCCAACGCCGACCGCCCCGTCGATGCCCCCCGGGTCCGCCACCAGACCGTGTTCGAGGTTGCCATAGCCCATGTTGACGATGACTTGGAGGTCCGGCTGGAGAAAATCGGCCAGCTCTTTTCCAGACTCGCCGCTGCTATACAGCGGCTGCAGAATAGGCAGCACCGTCGTGGGAATCATGTAGAAGTCGGTCTGTCCGGATTGGCCCAGCAGCACGGCTGATTGGACCTGCTCCATCGTGAGATCCGAGTAGCCGAGGTGCACGTACTCCATCCCCGCGAGGGCGTTCGCGACGGACAGAAGATTGGACAAGTCATCCGGAAAATCCGACACACCGTCGTACTCGCCCGTATAAATATCGGTCGGAAAAAGGTCGGTCGGGCTGGGCGGGTACAAGTCGTAGTTCACCACCGGGTTGTCCAAGCCTGCGAAGCGCTCGAAAAGACCGCCCATGGGATTGTCGGGACCAGCGAGCAACGCGAAGTGCAGCTGACCCAAATCAGCGGGAGGGTTCGCCGCAAGTTGTTGCTCTTCGAGGCTAGCGATCATGGCGCTTTGTGAAACGCCGAATATGACGAGGTTGTCTCCGGCGTACGTCTGAGTGATCGCGTAGTTCAGCTCCTCGACGCCGAAGGTCACCGAGGTGTAGCCGCTCAGCAAGCCGTATAGCGGGAAAGCTTCTTCGGGGGTTTGCAAGCCCACCGGCTCGTAGCCGGGGAAATTGGGCTGGAGAAAAAAGTCATTGACTTCGTCGATATACGCCTGGGTAGGGTCCGGCATTCCGGTGCCGCCCATGATCAAGGCGACGCCAGACCCGGACCGTAGCGATATTTCTGCGCTAATGCGCTTGAAGGTGGTTAACCGGGTCGGGCTCATCGCGGCTGCTGTCGCCGAGACAGCGACAGCGGCCACCAGCGCTACGGCCGGCGAACGAAATCTCGAGTGCATTATTTCCAACCTTCGTGAATAAATACGGTGCGCGAAATGAGAGTGAGATGCCGCGCATCCCAGTGATTGGTTGGGTACGGATGGCATCGGCCGGCCGCACCTACTGGCGAGCCGCCGTCAGCGGCTAAATCAACTCAGGGGGACGCGGTGGCGAGCCCACCCCAGAACACGCTTAGCGTGAATAGATGATGTCGCTTTTTCCCCACAGAAGCCCCCATTTCTTTCTTGCACACACGCCTAATCGGATTGGCAATTCAGTGAGCATACATTGACGGCTACGTCAGAACCTCCCGAAACAGAAAACTTTCATTAACTTCGCCAGGCAATGATTGGAAGTCGAGAGGAACTGCGCGTTACCCGCGGGAGGTGCTGCGAGCAGCGCCGAGCTACGCGCTGAGCCAAAGATTAGCAAGCGATACGCAGTTTCGCTGTCCAATGATTACCCACGAGTTCCAATTCGGTACTCAATTCGTCCTAATTCGTCAGTCTAAGGGTGTCGGACAGACTCTGTGGCCTCAGCGTCGGAACGTCAGGCCATTTTGGTAATGGTTTGAACGGCCACCGGTAACTCCACGGCGACTCGCTTTCGACACGGGCACTTCTAAAGCAGGAAGTGGCCGTCGGTTACGGTAGCTGCCGTAAGCCGGCATAAGTCCTCACGGGGGGTGTCATCGCATGACGTTGGCTCGCAGGCTCCGCTTCCGCGCCAGCCTGATGAAGGTCGGCGTCGACGGCCTGGTCGGGGTTGCGAAGGACAAAGCCACGTCGTACGGCTACACCTTGACCGGGCGGGAAACCGCGCCCGCCACCGACTTCGACCCGTTCTCACGAGAGACGATGCGCGACCCGTACCCGGGTTATCGCACCCTGCTGAACGGGCCGGACGTGCCGAACGTCTGGTACAACCGCAAGCGCGGCATCTGGATCATCGCCGGTTACGACGATTTGCGGAAGGCGTTGCGCGACAACGAGGCATTGTCGTCGGCGGAGAGCCAGAGCCGCTTCCGCGTCCACCTGCCGTCGATGAACGCCGTCGACCCACCGGAACACACCCGGCTTCGCAAGTTCGTTTCGCGTGCGTTCACCCCACGGGCGATGGCGGCCTGGCAGACCAACATCAACACGGTCGCCGACGAACTCGTCGACGCCGTCATCGCGCGTCGCCACACGGAAGTGGTATCCGAGTTGGCCAAGCCGCTGCCGACCCGACTGATCGCGATGATGTTGGGCATACCGCAGCACGATCAGCCTCAGTTCGTGGAATGGTCGGACGAGATGGTCGCGGGCTCCTTCGTGTCGTTGACCCCACGCGGCATGTCGCTTTCCGCACGCTCGGGCTCCGCGACCGCGGCGATGCGGCGCAACCTCGATCCCCTTATCGCGCAACGACGCCGCAATCCCGGCGACGACTTGATCTCGATGATGACCCCCGCCGATGCCGACGACGTGCTGACCGACGATGAGATCTTTTGGAGCGCTGCGATGCTGATCGGCGCCGGCAGCGAGACGACGACAAATATGTTGTCCGGGCTGTTGTTAACGCTCGCTCAGCACCCCGACCTGTATGCCCGGCTGCGCGAGCATCCCGAGCTGATTCCCGCCGCCATCGAGGAGCAGCTGCGATTCGTCGCGCCGGTGCAAGGCTTCTACCGCACCGCAACTCGCGACTACACCGTTGGGGCGAACACGATTCCGGCCGGCGCGCGGGTGCTGCTGCTGTTCGCCGCGGCTAACCGCGACCCCCGGCACTACGACAATCCGGACACCTTCGATCTCGACCGCAATCCGACCGACCATCTGGCCTTCGGTGGCGGCGTCCACTTCTGCCTCGGTGCGCCGTTGACCCGATTGGAAGGTGCGCGGGTGTTCTCCCAGCTGCTTCCCAGGGTCGAGGCGATCCGTCTCACCGGCGACTACCGTTACCTCGACAACCCGACAATGCGTGGGCTGGAACATCTTCCGCTGGAGCTCATTCCCGCCAAAGGCGCCTGAACGGCGACGTTCAGAGCCCCCGTCCGCCCAACCATGTATCGATGCATTGGGCGACGGAGGCCCATCCCGGCTCGAGCATCATGTTGTGGCCCATGTCAGGGAAGAACTCCGCTTTGGTGCCATAAGCGCGTGCGGTGGCGAGTATTTCGTTGCGGGTGTGTGCCCCGTCCTCCTCGGCGCCGAGCACCAGCATCGGCGCCGTGACGCGTTTGGGCCGGGGTAGGCGCAACAATAGGCAGTCGATGCCGATGCGCGAGCTGTCCTCTTGGAGCCGGGCCGCGTACCTGCGGACGTCCTCCTCCGGAGTGTGCGGCGAGAAGAAACGCTGCCGGGCCAGTTGCGGGGGATTGATGTACGGCAACGCCTTACCAGTGATCGTCATTTTGGCAAAGTGCAAGGGGTGATGCCTGATCCAGCGCAGCGCGTTACCGAAGTTCCCCTGTGGCGGAATGGACGTCATCAAAACGCCGGCCGGAGCGGCGTGCTTCTCCAGATACTTCTGCACGATCAGACCGCCCATGGAGTGGCCGATGACCACCGGCGCGGTGGGCAGTCGGTCGGCAACGGAGCTGACATCCTGGACATAGTCGGCGACCGAGCACGCTCGCAGTGGTTTGTCGACCGTGCTCTCGCCATGACCACGGAAGCTGAGCGCCACAGCACGATAACCCTTGTCAGCAAAGAAGCTGAGGAAATTTTCATCCCAGCACCATGCTGCATGCCAGGCCCCGTGGACGAACAGCAACGGGACGGGGTGCGCGTCGCTCACACACCCCTTTTCGATCACCTCGAGCACCGAGATAGCCTATCCGCCCGGGGAACCGGACCCGTGCGGTGTCCAACAATCCGTATGCCCCGGTGGCGCGCAGCCCATGGCGCTAATCCGACCTTTTCGGCAAGTCGCGGCGGGCGAGCAACGGCAGCAGCCGCTCCTGCGGTGCGAACCGACAGAACGCCGCGGCGAGCCAATTGGCCCGGCCCGGGACCACGCGGGCCTTGTTCGCGGCCAAACCGTCGATTCCGGCCCGTGCGACCTCCTCGGCGGACTTCCACATGAAGCTGGGTAACACGGCTGCACGTTCCCCCACGCTGAACCCGGCTACGCCGTCCAATTCGGTCGCGACCGGTCCCGGACACAATGCGGTGGCCGTGACACCGGTCCCCCGCAGCTCGTTGCGCAGGCTTTCGGTGTACGACAACACAAATGCCTTGGCGGCCCCGTAAGTGGCTTGTCCGGGCAGGGGCAGGAAAGCCGCCAGCGACGACACGTTCAGCACCGCGCCGCGGCCACGCTCCACCATTCCCGGTAGGAACCTGCTGCACAAATCCACCACGGCGACGACATCGACTTCGACGAGGTTGAGTTGTTGTTCCGGAACCGATTTCGCTACGAGAGCGCGGCCGGAGAGGCCGGCGTTGTTGATCAGAATGTCCGCCGCCAGGCCCAGCTCCGCGACACGGTCCGGCAACGCGGCGCGATCGCTCCGGCTGGACAGGTCGGCGGGTAGGACGTGCGCCTTGGTACTCAAACTCCCGGCGAGCGCATGCAGGCGGTCGGTACGGCGGGCGACCAACACCAACTGATGGCCGCGGCGGGCAAGTTCCAGTGCAATGGCCTCACCAATACCTGACGACGCGCCGGTGACGATGGCAGCGCGATCATCTTCAGGTATCGGAATCCCCACAAAACGACTTTAACCGCCTTGGCGATGGTGGTGTGAGTGAACTGACCGACCGCTGCGGCCGAACAGCGGACTAATAATCAGACTTCCGACAGGCCAATGTCGCGAATGTCTGCACGCCGGCCCGCGCGCGAATGCAAGATATACGACTGGGGGCAGCCTGACGCCTCAGCCGAGATAGACAAGCTGAGCAGGATCATTGACGTGAATCGAGGTTCCATGACACGACGGAGTTCCCGTTGGCTGGGAATCGGGCTGCTGGCGGGTGCCAGTGCCGGCCTCTTGGAAGTCGCGTCGACGATGAACCCGGCGTTCGCCCTGGGGGACGATACCGCGCTGATCATGGGCTACGCCGGCACGTCCGACCCGGACGAAGCGTACGTGACCACCGTGATGAACGAGTTCATCGACCCGAACCCCCCGTATTTCGCCGGACAACCGGTGTATCCGGGGTACGCCCCGCTTGTTCTGTCCACGCCTGAGGGTGCTGATTACCAGCAGGTCCTGACCCAGGGTGCCAGCGACTTGAACCAGGGCATCATGCAGCAACTCGCGGACGGAAACAAGGTCGTCGTCTACGGCTACTCGGAGAGCACGTCGATCGCCACTCAAGAAATGATCAATCTCGCCGCGCTGCCTGCCGACCAACAGCCCAACCCGGCGGATCTGCAGTTCGTACTCGTCGAAGATCTCAACAACCCCGACGGCGGCTTCGCCAATCGGTTCCCGTACCTCGAGACCGAGAGCTTTCCCGCAACTCCGGCAGACACTGCGTACACCACCGACATTTACAACGTCGAGTACAGCGGAAGCTCCGACTTCCCGCAATATCCTTCGGACCTGCTGGCCGACCTGAACGCTGTCGCCGGATATATTGACCTGCACCCCTTTTTGCTTCCCGACTGGCCGACGAGTTTCACGGCCTCAGAAATCGCCGGAGCCGTGCTGGAGCCGACGTCGCCGGGATATGACGGCAGCACCGAGTACTTCTTGATTCCCACCCAGGATCTGCCGCTGCTGGACGGGCTGCGAGCGGTAGACCCGGCATTGGCCGACTTGATTCAACCCGACCTTCGGGTGCTGATCGATCTGGGCTATGACCGGACCGGATATGCGGATGTCACCACCCCAGCCGACTGGTCTATGCCGAATATCGACTGGACCACCGTCGACGCTGAGCTGGCCCTCGGGGCGCAGCAAGGAATGACGGCCGCCGAGGTCGACCTGGGCATCTTGCCGACGTCGGACCTGCCGGATCTCTACCCATACCTACCGGACCTTTCGGGATTGGAATCTGGCTCGGTAGGGGCGGCCGCGACGACTGCGGCGACCGCCGCAGCGCTGCCGGCTGCCAGCGCGGTGTGGGCGGACCTCAGCTCCTACGCGACAACAGAGCTCGGCGCGCTGTTTGGCCCCAGCACAGCAGCGGACCTGCTGTCAGGTCTCACCGGGCTGTTCTGACACTTCTCGACGAAGTCGGCGGCTAAGCGGCAGCTAGGCTGGCATCCGCACGCAACTCCGGACGCACCGCGCCAGGTCGCCTGCCGGATCATCGATTACCGTTGCAAGGAGCCTTGATTCGATGACAACCAAGCCGATAGCTCTGGTCACGGGTGCGACGAGCGGCATCGGTGAGGCCACTGCCTACCGGCTGCAGGCCCGCAACTATGAGGTGTTCGCGGCCGGCCGCAATCCGACTGCTCTGGAGAACCTGCAGTCACGGGGCCTTCAGGCCCGCGCCCTGGATGTCACCGACGAGACCGCGGTGGCCGAACTCATCGAGGAGATCCAGACCAACGATGGGCCCGTCGACGTCCTCGTCAATAGCGCCGGATTCCCGCTTCCCCGCCCGCTCGAGCAAGTGGCGTTGAGCGAGTTGCGAAATCTGTTGGAAACCAACGTGATAGCAACGCTCAACCTCGCACAGGCGGTGCTACCCGCAATGCGCGCTCGTGGTGCGGGCACCATCGTCACGATCGGGAGCACCGGCGGACGGTTCACCAGTCCAGGCGCGGGCGCCTATCACATCGCCAAATACGGCGTCGAGGCGCTTTCGCTTGCGCTGCGGGCCGAAGTAGCGCAGTTCGGTGTCCGCGTCGTGTTGATCGACCCAACCGGGGTACGCACCAGGTTCGTCCAGTCCCAACTCGAAGCGACGCACTCATACTCCGATGACGATCCGTACGGCGAGTTCAAGCGCCGCTACGCCGACACAACCCGGGCCCTGACCAAGACGCCCGGCATGATGGTCAGCGCCGACACTGTCGCCCGCGCCGTCGTCCGGGCTGTCGAGGCGCGAAACCCCAAGCCCCGCTACATCGTCGGTGCGTCGGGGAAGGCCTCCGTGCTGGCCCGATCCCTGCTGACCGACCGAATGTGGGATCGGGTCATGATGCAGGGCCTCAAGACCTAACGCGGCAGGCCCGGCCCCAGGCTTACAAGGCGCCGAGCGAGAAGAGGTTCAGCAGGTCCATTCCCATTTGGCTGGCGTCCGCGAACGGGTTGACGGCACTCGAGCCGAACACGTCGGCCAACGGCCCCAGAATTGCGTTTATATCCGCACTCGCCTCCGCCCCCGAGCTTGCGTAGGCACTCGGGTCATCCAGAGCCGGAACGGTGAAGCCGAGTTCCGTCCAGAACTGATGGAACTCCGGCGCCAACGTGGCGAGATCGAATGTGCCCGGGGTGTTTTCGCCAACGTAGGGCGCGTTCTGGAAGTCCCAGAAGCTGTTGTTCTGGAGCAGCGCGATGGAGTTCTGGATAGTTGCTTCTGAGGGGACGTTGGCCGTGCCGTTGGCATAGTCGGCCAGCCATTCGTTGATCACCGGGTTGCCGCCCGGCGTGAGGTTGTTGATGTCCTTGATCAGGTCGGGGTAGTCCAGTCCGGCGGTGGTGACTGAGGTGCACTCCCCCGGGCAGAACGGGCTTCCCGGAGTGAACGGATCGAACATCATCAACCCGGCGAGGAAAGCCTGGAACGTTTGCATGATCTCGGTCGGGTCGCCATAGATCGGGTCGATGCCGGTGCCGTCGAGACCGCTAGTGGACGGCGTCTCCATCAAGCTGTTGAAGAAGTTCTCGAACGGGACCCACGGTTCAAACGTGTAGGTTTCGCCGGACCATGGCATGTAGTAGCCCAAATCGCCGTTGGCTGCCCCCGTGCCCGGGATGCCCTCGCCGCCCAGCAGATTAGACGTGGACAGGGTTGACCAGCCGTCGAAGGGATAGACCTGACCGCTGGCCACACTAGACGAAGGGTCGGTCTGGGCGTCTAAGGCGGGATTGAAGAAATACGGGCTGAATATGTTCGGGTTCTGGAACCAGGTGTCGAACAGGGGAAACTTCTCCTGCCCGGTCAGGATTTGCCCCAGCCATGCGTAGAAATCGACTCCGGTCATACCGGTGATGGGGCTCTCCGGCTCCAGCGGCGCGCAGGCCAGCTCGTCGCAGCCAGAACTCGTCGGGAGCTCGGTCGCCACCAGGCCCCAGAGCTGCTGGCCCAGACCCCCACTGAAGTCGGTTTCGGGTGCATCCATTCCGCTCAGTGCTGGGAACGGAACCAAAAAGTTCGTTACCGACATGAAGTGAGTCGGGTCTCCGGGGTCGACGCCCCACAGGTTCGTCGGGCTGACCACGAACCACGGGCCGGCCATAAACAGGTTGTCCGTGAAGAACTGCGTCGCATAAAGCTCGTTGGCCGGAATGTTGATCAGGTCGTAGAACAGGTTGAGCGGGACATTGGCCAGTGACTCGGCGTCGACGAGCTGCGTCGCGATCTGGCGGATAGGAAGTTCCGCGGCAAGTTCCCCAGCTTTGGTCGCGAGCGGTGTGACGGCGACCATGCTGGTCGCCGCGAGTGCCGCAGCTGCCATGACATACGGACGCGAAGCGGCCTGCATGGCGCCCCCCTTCAGTTTCGATGACGCAACGCGATCTGAACTTACACTAAGAGAATCTAAGTTTGGACAGAAACTGAAACAATTCCGCCGTAAAAAATCCGTGATCAGACTCACATAAATTGTCGTCGCGTGCAATAAACGGGGTGTTCGTCCAATATCTTGGACAAATCAGCGGGGCGC
>Ga0335073_10009793_pt1 | contig 13444 bp, 8 predicted proteins | sample Lox_Sample_22_FD_207093 | JGI IMG/M metagenome (GOLD analysis project Ga0335073, IMG submission 207093) | Soil microbial communities from Loxahatchee National Wildlife Refuge, Florida, United States - Lox_Sample_2.2 | ecosystem: Environmental > Terrestrial > Soil > Wetlands | place: USA: Florida...
CCCATGCAAACGGTTTAGGCTTGACGATGTGAATACGTTTGCGGCATGATTGCAGATGCCAGCGAAGCTTGTTTCGACGGCTTATTCAGATCGTCGGAACGCTCTATTCACATCGCCGGAATACGCAGTTGTACGTTATTCAGCGGTTGAGCGGATGCTGATGCTCGCCGACAAGCAGGAAGGCCGTTCCCGGCGCATCACCGGCGGGAGCCGACAAGATTTACAATGCGAAGGACTTCGTCGTCCCCGCGCGGTCCTTTAACGTCACCCCGCACATGACGAAGAACAAAAAGGGCCGCCCGCTCGAACCTCGATGGCAGGACGAACCGGGCATAGCGGTTACGGCATTAGCCTGACCTGCCGCTGGCTGGTCAAGAAAGGGCGTTCGAACCAGCAAACCGTCGCTTGTACCTCAACCAATGGCTGTAATTAAGCAAGTGGTCGAAAAATGTCCAAAAAGGGAGTAAGCTGGAGGCGTGACATCCACATCACCAAGTCGCCGGGCAGAACGTAAGGAGAGGCTGCGGGGCGAAATTCTTGCGGCGGCAAGCAAAATGTTCGCCGATCGCGGTTATGAAGCCGTGACGCTTCGTGCGATCGCTAAAGAGATCGGCTATACGCACGCCGTGATCTACCAGTATTTTCCTGACAAATGGCATATTCTTGCCGAGTTGAGCAGCGAGACGATCGGGCTGCTGATTCAGAACTTCGACGCGATTGCCGCTAAATATCCTGCACCGAAAGAGCGTCTTTTTGCGACTTCACGCGGCTTGATTCAGTTCTGCACTGCCCATCCACAGCAGTTCCGCAACGTCTTCTTCGGGCCGGAGAACCGCAACGGCATCCGCGCTGGACAATATATCAACGACATTGGCACGCCTTTGTTCCAACGTTTCGTACAGCTTTTTTTCGATGTTGCCAAGGATGAAGGATTGCCAAGTAGGGATGACTTAGTGGTAGCCCACACCTGGTGGTACACGATCTTCGGCCTCGCCACGCTCATGGTCATACAAGGGGTTGTGCCTGACTTGCCTGACCAGACTTTCGTGGTCGAGCAAACGATCGCTACGCTTTGGGCGGGCGTTCAGATTGTTCCGCGATTGCCACAGAAGGCAGTCTCTACGTGATCCGGCCGATCCAGTGCCGCAAAGCAATAACAGCTCTGTCCACTTCGGAGTCGTCGGAGGTATGCCCGTGGCCCCGTCGCGGCGCTTGGCCGAACGACACCGTTCGCGGAGACGTTGATCGGCGGCCAGTTGACGGGTTGTCGCCTACGAACGGATTTGGACCGGATCACTCCTGCGAACTGGTCGCGTCAGGGGAGCGGCGGACGTTAATGGCAACCAACAGGCAGGACGCGCCCTGGCCCAGAATGGCGGAGGCTAAGGCGGGACACCAAGCGGGAGACTCGTGCAGGTTCTCAGCCCGATTATCGGATGGCATACTTCTTGTTATGGATCACGTTGGATTCGGCAAATCTGGACCCTTGAGCCAGAAGATGTGGGAGCCGTCGCTCCGCCGTGCGACCAGCCGAGCTAGGGAAACTCCTTCCGGCAATCCCAGGGGCACCCCAGATAGAATGGTTCGCATGCCAAGAACAGTCCCTATGTCTCCGCTTCTCCTCGTGATCGGCGGGCTGCTGGCTTCTCCAGCGGGGGCCGCGGTGGAAACACTCCGTTCCTCTGCTTTGCGGCTGGAGTTGACGACCAGTCCGTACTCCTACCGCGTGCTGGAAGGCTCCACGGGCGAGGTGCTGCTGGCACACAGCGCCTTGGCGCTCACAGCCGCTCACTACAAGGCAGCTTCAGCCAGCGATTTGAAGCGCACGGCGAAGTCGATCTCGGCCACCGTTTCGCTCGATGGAACTTCGAACCAGGCGCACGTCACGTTCACGTTTATCCGGCCGGAAGTGTTGCAGGTGCTGGTCACCTACAGCACCGGCGATGCCGGCGAAGTCTTCCAGGAATTCGCCGACCAAGGCGAGCACAACTACGGCATCTGGGAGTACGGCGAAAACATCGACAACCGCGGGATCGACAGGGATTTCCTCGGAATCAGCCAAAGAGGCCCGCAAATGAATGTGCAGTATTCGAGCGCGCGGGCGCCCTTTTACGTCACCTCGAGGAAGTACGGCGTCTATGTGGAGAGCACCGGCCAGGGGCATTACACCATCGCCAGAGAGGGCAGGACCGGCTTTACCTTCCACGATTCCCAGCTCAAGTACGACATCATCTACGGACCGAACTATGCGGACATGTTCCGGAGGTACAACGCACTCGCGGGTCCCGCGTTCTTCCCGCCCACCTGGGCGCTCGGCAGCTACTGGTGGAGAGACGATGCTCACGCCGATCTGCGCGGCGTTTCCGAGGCACAGGAAAAAGTAATCGACGACGCCGACCAGTTGCGCAAGTACCACATTCCAGCGTCCGTGATGTGGCTTGACCGCCCCTACGGAACGGGAACCATGGGCTGGGGCAACATGGATTTCGATAAGGGCTTTCCGGATCCGGCCAAGATGGTGAGCGACCTGAAGGACCGCGGCATGTACCTGATGATTTGGATCGCCAACCGCAATTGGAATCATCTTACCGAAGTAGCCTCCTCCAAGGGCTGGCTTTTTGCAGGGATGACGACCGCCGGGCCGGCTGTCGATATCCGCATTCCGGCAGCCTACGACTGGTTCAAGGAAGAGCTCGAAAAGTACGTGAAACTGGGAATCCGAGGCTACAAGCTTGATCGCGGCGAAGAAGGCGAAATGCCGGTGACCTTCCAGAACCTCCACGCCATCCTGTTTACGAAGCTGGCGGCGGAGTCGCTTGAATCCGCTTACGGGAAGGATTACATCATTCTCACGCGCAACGTGAATGACACGGGCCGCAAGTACACGGCAGTCTGGAACGGCGATACGCGCCCCACGTTCCTAGGTCTCGCCGTATCGGTGAAGACCGCGCAGCGCGCCGGCGCGATCGACTTCCCGGCATGGGGCTCGGATACTGGCGGCTACCTCGGAAAGCCCGATAAGGAACTGTTCGCGCGTTGGCTGGAGTTCAGCACCTATTCGCCTATTATGGAAGTGCTCAACGGGCCAGGCCGCACCATCTGGAACGATTTCGACGACGATCTCATTCAGATCGCGCGCCGCCAGGTTGTGACACACCACGACCTGATTCCCTATACGCGGTCCTGCCTTTATCAGGCGGAACAAACCGGCATGCCGGTGATGCGATCGCTGATGTTCGCCTACCCGAAAGATGCCAAGCTGACCCAGATGTGGGACGAGTATCTTTACGGCGGCGAGATCCTGGTGGCGCCCGTAGTTACGGCGGGAGCGACTAGCCGGCAGGTCTATCTCCCGGCTGGCCGCTGGCTGGATTACAACAACCAGACGACGGCGTATAGCGGCGGTGCGGAGATTACGGCAAACGCTCCTTTGGCCTCCATTCCGGTGTTCGTGCGGGAAGGGGCGATCATTCCCCGAGGCGATATTCTGGAAGCCAACAACAACTGGGAACCGAACTGGAAGCCTTCGCTACGCGTGGAAGTGTTCCCCTCGGCCAGGGTGCCCGGACGCTTCGAATATTTTACTGGCAAGCAGGCCTTCACCATTACTGCGGAGGCGAGACGCGGCGGCATCGCTGTGGATTTCCCGGATTTGGGAACGAACGGTCAAGTGGAAATTCACTGCGTGAGCGTGCAAGGAGTCACGCGGAACGGCACCAGATTGACCGACGGCGACTATCACTTCGACGCGGCTGCCAAGACGTTGACGGTCGCTTTTCAGGGCGCGACCCGCTTGACGATTGAAGGCGCTCGCAGCGTGTTTGGAGAATAACGGGCGGCTCCGTTTTTGAAGAAAGCGAAACGCTTGCGGGGCAATCCCTAACGTTAATGCGACACATTAGGCCGTGTACGCTGACACGCCGGCCTCGACGCTGAACTTAGCCCTCGGAAACGGGCGAACCCTCTCACGCTTCAGGGTGTGCAGGATGGAAAAAAGCGGGGCGGTGGCGGCGGCCGGCATCTGACAGCGTGTGCCGGTGCCAGTCATATGTTTGAGCGCGATATAATGACGAAACTCGTGTGGATTAACGATTCAGAGCTTTTTTCAATAGACCCACAGAACTGCCCGACGCGCGACCGACGGCAGAGGACCGGGATTGCTGCACTCTGCTTTGCAGTGCTCGTACCATGTTTGTTCGGTGCACAGCCGACTGTCCTGAACATGTCGCACGATTTGGTTACGTATGGAATCGCGGCTGCAAATCTCCAGCCTGATACACCCGCGCAGGACGCCCGTCCGCTCTTTGAGATGGCGGTGTCCTACGCCACAAATAACAACATTGGGACGGTTACCGCGGACCCAGGCAGCTACTACTTTCTGTCTCTCCACGGCGGAACCACCGCACATGCATACCTGAACGCCGCCGCGAACGTGACCATCGACTGGCAAGGCTCGGATTTATATTTTGCGAACAGCAATTACGCCGCGATCACCTGCGCCAATTGCAGCGCGGTCACCCTGCGGAATTTCACCGTCGATTATCAGCAGTTGCCGTTTACGCAAGTGATGATTTCGGCGGTCGATTCCGGCAACGGAGCCCTCACCTATACGACGATGCCGGGCTATCAGGATCCCTCCGCTTTCAATACCAACCGCGCTCCGGACGGCTCGGATGCGATCTATGTTTTTATCTTTCGGAATGGTACGCCGCTGGCGACGGTGGGACGCCTGAACGGGATGCGGACGGTAAATGGAAATGTGATCACCATCTCGAACACCAATGCCCCGTGGGCGAATTCGTCGGCGCTGGCGACCATCCAGCCGGGAGATGTCGCCGTGTATACCGACCGAAGCGGCCCTCCCGCGCTGAATTTCGTGCAGGGACAGAATATTACCGTACACAACGCTTCAATTTATTCCTCCGGCCAGATCGCGCTGTACTTCGGCCGGACGCTCGCGCCCACCGCCGATCATGTGCAAGTGATTCCACGCCCTGGGACTACGCGCCTGATCAGTTCGAATGCGGATGGAATCCACATCAGTTTCGCAAACGGGGCCAGCACCTACACGAATAACATCGTAGAGCGCACCTGCGACGATGAGTTGGCGATTGCGGCCGAGTGGATTGCGACGGTCGCGACCACGGCTGGTGCCCAGGGTACGGTGACCGTCACTCGAAGTATCGTGGGCGTGCCGTTTCCGGAGAATACTCCGGTCTCCTTTGTGAATCCGGCCGATGACATCGTCATTGGCAGCGCCACGATCTCTACTGAATCGCCGCCGTCGTCGGCGCAGACGTTAGCTGCGGGGGAAACGGTGGTCCTGACGTTAAGCCAGCCTGTTTCCGGCATTGCCGCAGGGTATGAGATGATTTACGCCGACTCATCGAAGCACGGAAGCGGTTCGGTCATCAGCGGGAACGTCGCGCGGCAGGGAGTTTTCTCCCGCGGCGTGTGGCTCTCTGGCGTCGACAACGTGAATGTTCACGACAATCTGATCACGCAAACCAGTAAGCCGGGAATCTTCGTCGAACAGCTTGCGGCGCCGCCGGGAGCGGGGAACCTGCTCGATACCGCGCCGTCGTCGGGCGTCACCATTCAGAACAATATGGTGGATCATTCGGTCAATTACGGCGGAATTTCCGAGGGTCCGCTACTCGACGCCGGCTCTATTCAAATTCTTTCTGTTGGCGGAGGGAGCGGTCAGGTTACATCGAGCCCAAATTCGAATATCGCGATTCAAAATAACCTGGTCAGCAATGCCCCGCGCTCAGCGATCCGCGTCGAGAACACGTCGAGCGGCCAAGTGACCGGAAACAGTATTCAAGGCTACGGTTCCGGTGCTACAGCGGACGTCTATTATGCGCCATCCTGCTGTGAAACGGTGGCGCAATACCAGTCGGATTTCGTCCAGCCGGTGGTGGTGATGAACAGCGCCGGAGTTGCGAATTCGTCGAACACCGCGGCAAGCGGAGAGGGTGCGCTGATTAGCAGCGTTTCTGTCGCGAGCTATTTTCCGAAAGCCGCGCCCGGCTCGCTCGTTGGTGGGTTCTGGACCAATCCCACGATCACGACGCCGGCGGCCGCAAGCGCACCGTTCCCCCCGACGCTAGGCGGAGTCACGGTTTCGGTCACGGACAGCGCCGGCACGTCGCGACCCGCACCGGTTTACTACGTTGCATCAAACATATTATTTTTCGTCGTGCCTGAGGGCACGGCTTCTGGCCTGGCTACCGTGACGTCTGCGGGATTCAGCGGGAAACTTTTGGTCGATACGATCGCACCCGGGATCTACAGTCAGAACAGCAGCGGTGAGGGGGTTGCCGCAGCGACGTGGGAGTTGGCTTCCTCCGACGGAACCGTCGTGAATCAGGGTTACGTCGCCAACGTGCCCTGCGCGCCCGGCACCTGCGTCGCGGTCCCGATCGACATGGGAGCGACGGGGGATCAATTGTTCATCACGCTCTATGGTACCGGAATGGCCAACGTGGGTTCCGCGACCAACGTTTACGCGACTATCGGAGGTATGACGGCGCAGGTGACTTATGCCGGCCCGGAGGGTTATCAGGCGCTCGATCAGGTCAACATCGTTGTCCCACGCACTCTGGCTGGCGCAGGCGAAGTCCCAATCGTCCTGAGCATCGACGGACAAACCGCCAATCCGGTCACGGTGAGTCTAAAGTAATCTTGACGATACTGGCGGCAGGAAAACGGCCTTCGCGGGTGCAGGCAGATCGCGAAGTTCGCTCCGATAGTGGCCGTGAGTGGGAGGGCCATGGAAGTAATCCAGCAGTTTCGAACCGGCGGAAAGAACGGCCGCATTTGAAGCGTCAGTCTTCTGGACATGGTACATCACGGCCGTTATGAGGAGTTAACATTCACCCTGTCCGGGGCGGCGACTATGCGTCCAAGTGGATCTCCAATTTCCGAAAAATCGCACTTCTCTCTGTTTTTGGTTGCGTAATATCCGCGACGTGCCAAGGAAGTTCGATCGCACGACGGCGAAACATGGCGACGCGAGCGAAGCCCCAGGAAACGCCTGAACCTACCGCTCCGCTGCGCGAGACGCCGGGCCGGGAGCAGCCGACGAACTCAGAATCAGCGCCATCGTTGCCCATCCCGTTGCCGCCGCCGAGATCGACTGATTGACTCCGTGTGGGAATCCGCTTTCGAAAAACGGCTGCAACGCCAGCGCTCGCGTTCGGACAAACCAGGATCCGTCGGCGAACTGGGTTTTGAGCAGATACTCGATACCACGCTGATACGTCAGTTCGGTCGGCGCCATCCCCGCCGAGTTCAGCGCGACCAAAGCGCGCCCGGTCGCATACGCATTCGCCTGCATCGATGGCAGATCGCCCCAGCCGCCGTCAGATCGTTGCAGCGCGAGTACTTCCCGCTGCGCTTTGGCGATCGCCTCGCGATCGCGCCCGGCCCAGGCGAGCCCTTGAAGCCGCCACAGAGAATCTTCGGTCGTCCTCGCTTCCGCCCTGGCAATCCACGCCGAAGCCGCCGCGACAGCTTTGTCGTATTCGGCTTTCTGACCGGCCGGCGCATAGAGATCGAGCGCGCGCAGCGCGATCGCAGTGTTTCCGACATAATCCGAACAGATCGGCGGACGCGGGTCCGCCGCGGGATACCCCCAGTGGCCGTCGGGAAGCTGATGCGACTTGATGTACATGGCGACCGCATCCGTGTTCAGGTCCGCTTTGTAGTGCTCGGCATGGAGCCCTGCGAGGACGTAACCAAAGACGAACGGGCCGATGTAATCGGGCACTCCGAGCATAAATCCCTGATCGAGGGCGCCGCGCTCGTGCCGAAGATACGCAACGTTCACCCGTACCTGCGCGGCGGACAGCCTTTCGTCCACAGTGAATCCGCGATCGCGAGCCAGGCCAATCGCCATCGCCGTGAAGCTCTCGTTATGGCAGGAGATGCATCCCGATTTCGCAGTGAATCCCGCATCCGCCCGCTGCAGCAGCGGAAGCGCGCGTTCGATGGCCGCCGGAATCGAATTGGCGGGCTGCGGTACGGGAATCGCCGGCGGCGAAACGACGCTATGCGCCCCGGCTTTTACCAGCACAGCCGTTACAGCAGTATCGCCACGCAGCCTGGCGAGATCGAGCACCGACATTCCAGTATCCCCGCTGTTTGCGTGCGGGCTAGTCGAATTGATGTTCGCGCCCCGCTCCACCAGCAATTTTACGACCTCCGCGCGAACGTTATCCGCGCCTGCCGCATAAGCAAGCGCTGTGTGACCCAGCGGATCTGGGACATCGATCGCGGCGCCGCGGTCAAGCAGCGTGCGAGTCAGCTTCACGTCGGCGAAACTCGCGACCTGCCCCAGCACGATCGTGTACGTCATCTTATCCAGCTCGTGCTTCAAAATCAGGTCCACGCATTTATCGCAGCCCTGCACGGCCGACATGATCAGCGCGCTGGCCGCGGAAGCTTTCACGTCCGCGCCACGGTCGATCAGCATGCGCATCATCTCGGGATCGGCCGCTTCGGCGGATTGCGCGAGCGGCGAGGATTCCGAATCGGGGTGATGCGTCGGATTCACGTTCGCCTGATGATCGAGCAGGAACTTCACGATCGGCCGGCCGTTGGGAACGCTGGCGGCGATCATCAGCGGTGTGCGAATGTCATCGGAGATCGCGTTGACGTCGGCGCCGTGCGCCACCAGCAGGCGTGTTTTTTCTAAATTCGTCGCGGCCCACATCAGCGCGGTCGCGCCGGCGTCGTTTTTGAGATTTGGATTGGCGCCCTCCTTGAGCAGCTGTTCGAGCATCACGGCATCGCCGTAGAGTGCGGCGTACATGAACGGCGTGGACCCCTCGGGTCCGCGGGCGTTGGCGAGCTGCGGGTCCGCCGCGAGTGCACCGAGAAATCCCTGGCGATCGCCCGAGCGAAGCATTTCGATCGCGGCTACCGCTTTGGGATTCAGCGGCGGGCGATCGGCTTCGTTCGAAAGCGAATCGGGCCATTCTGCTCCCTGTTCAATCCACGCCTTGATGATCGCGATCTGCTCGGGTTTAAGCGCTCCGGTGGGCGGCATTTGGAGACCGTACTCGCTGCTCACAAGGCGGTGGTACAGAAAACTGTTTTGGCTGCTTCCGGGAACCACACGGCGGCTCCCACCGTTAAAGACGGAGCTCTTGCGATCAAGACGCAGACCGGAATTGGCAACCGACGGTCCATGGCAGCCGATACAATTCTGCTTGAAGATCGGCAGGACGTCGCGGCCGAAATCGATTTTCGCGGGCTGGGCGAATGCGAGCCCGGCGCAAACCGCTAACCCGACAACAGTCTTGCTAAGCATGTTCACCCCTTTGGGGAGAGTGTACACGATCCGCCGGGGGGCGAGCGGGATCAGCTTCGAAAACGGTAGCGGTACTCGCGCGTCGCAGCAACAGGTACGGATCTGTATCAGATTTCATTTTTTGGTTCAACGCACCTTAAGACAAGACCCGGCCGTGGCCGGCTTTATACCATTTTCGCGGATGAGACACTTGAGGGCATCTGAAGCTGCTCACCACGGCAGAACCTTGCGATGACCGCATCTGTATCGCAATCCTCAATTCGCGATGGCCCGTTTCGGCCAAACAACTTTGCTCGCGCGCTATTCATGGCGTCCTGCACGTTAGAGCGCCAAATCAGGCTGGGATGGATGACATATCTTGCCAGATTGGGCATAAGACACGTTCGCCGAATCCCAGAGCCGTGTCAATCCGTGTTTGTCCTGCATGGACGAAGATCGGGACTCCACTGACATTGCTGACCATGCCCGCCACGACTCGGACATTTTGCCGAGGCTGAATTCCCGCGGTGGACAGGGTATCTGCTGCGACTACTCTGCCGGGAGACGCGCTATGTTGTGTCGGCCCTCCCCCCACCGCCGATCATCGCCGACCAGCGAAATCTCGATCGTGCGTGCCTTGCATTTTTCTTGGCGGCAGGTGCAGATTTGGCCGCCGCCACCTCCGCCCCGCGGCATCTCCCATCGCTTTTCGCGCAGCAGCATTAGTCGCTAGACTCCGTTGACGGCGACGTGCGAATCGAGCTTTCTTAACTGCCAGAATTGAAGGAACTCGGCGTAAAAAATTAAGAATGGGAAAGTGACGCCGAGTAGCGCAGATGCAAGCCATATCTCAAAGTCATTTGCCGGAGGACCAGGCTTGAGCGGTCCGCTGATAGAGCCAGAAACCGCGCTATAGAGCAGCGCAAGCACGCTCCCTATTGCGGCTGCAGTCAGGGCATTCAGAATACCTCTCACTGGCTGCGCGAACTTGCTGTACAGAGTTCCGTGCAGCATGTTCATTACGATAATGGTTCCAAAGATGAACGGGATGGGAACGCGGACCATGAACTGGAGCGGGTCCATCTTCAGAGCGAAAATTCCGACATAAAAAACGACTCCCCCGAGTGCAAGGCAGAGCACGGTCCAGGCGAGACCCAGCACCGGCTGCCTCATCAGGCTCGCCGACAAGGTGAACGGCCAAAGCTCAAAATTAATCATGAGAAACATGATTGAGTTAGAGGTGATGTAGAAGACCAAAGCAAGGTTTGCATTAAAGAGACCGTGAGGATCGAGGGACGCGACGTAAACGGGCGCTCCCTGCATGAAGGCATAATTAAAAAACAAGCGAAAAAGGAGATAGTTGATGACGTAGGTGGCTGCCAGCATACTCAGGCCGGAAGTGATGGGGTTCTTGATGAATGAACTGAACGGCCAGCCGCCAAACATGATGGTTGCCGTGAAAGTCATCACCACCATTGCGATCGAGCACGCCATCAACATTGGCGTCGGGGGATTGACATTGCCGCCTGCGACAGCTCGCATTGCCGATCCGCCCACCGCTCCTGCCAGAAATGTCAAAATGATGAGCAGAATTCCCTTGACGGGTTGGACGCACGCATGTGCGAAGTCTGGTTTCTTGCATCCCCACGCGATGCCGATAACGATCTCCATCGGAACGACGGATATGAGGCAAAAAGAAACCCAAGTCATGAACTTCGTGGCGTCGAAAAGTGAGATGAAGCCGAGTGAAACCGCGATCACCAGCGCGGAAGCGGCGATGCCGGCAAATGGTTGTTTGAGGTTTAGCATATAGTTCAACTCCTAACCCGCCGCCTGTGAGGCGGGGTTGTACCAGATCGCGGACCCCAACATCGCTACCGACGCAAACGCAACAGGAGTCGTTAATGTCCGGCATCGAGGCGCGGCACTTGCGCGAATGATCATTTATTCTTTATAGCTCTGGTTTTCGAACTTCTTGACCATGTCGAGAAACGATTCCCGCATGATGAATGGCGGTACTCGTCTTCCATCCGTATCCGTAAATTTGTATTTCCGGGCCAGTTCACCGACGTGGAACGCCATTCCGGAGCGTCGCATCACGCTCTCGTCAACAGCGAGCGCCGCCGCCGCACGCCCTACGTACTCCGGAGACTCGCTCTGCTTCAGCCACGGAATCTTTTTCCAGTCAGATTCGCCTTTTGCGTGGGACATCGCCGGTTCGGTTCGCATGAATCCGGGCGCCAAGGCCACCGTGGCGATACGGGGTTCGCGAAGCTCCATGGCGAGTCCCCAAAGCAGGCGCACAATCGAGTGCTTGGCCACATCATAGAAGCTTCCGATGTACTTGTCGTGGTCCCAAGCGATGGTGCTGACGATTAGCCCCGGGCGCGGCGAACTTTTCCTTCGCGTGGCGACGGAAATCGAGTCGATCATCAACGGAATTGCAAAGTAGGTCGCCAGGAGATGGGCTTTCAGCCCGCGCTCGAACATTGCATCCCAAAGGATAGCCGGCGTATTGAAACATCAGCAACACAAACATTTGACGAGATGCCGTAATCAATTCGGCATCGGGAGTATGGACACTCAAGTCGACAAGAGGATTCGTGACCGATACGCCGATCAGCCTGCGCAGCCCCCATATTACGAGTGGACCGGCGAGGTTCACTCCCAGCACTTCAAGCAGGGCGGCTGCACGTCGTCGTGTCTGGCCGTTCATCAAGCGGAGTATACCCTTTTGCAAGCCGGCCTACCAAACACGCTGGGCAAGCGAGCGCGACGCAACAGCATCCCGGTAACCCTCCCATGTCGTCCAGCGTTTACCGGACTAGCAGGATGCTGAAAAAGATACTTCGTTAACGCGTCACCATTCCAAACACGATTGCGTCTTTATGTTTTAACCCTTATGCGCGGAAAAGACACCCAGCAAAGTGCGATGTTCAGCTACATTTCGCCGGAACGGCGGGTTCCCTCGGATCATCCTCTGCGGCCGATCCGGGCCATGGTGGATGTGGCGCTCAAAGGATTGTCGCGATCGTTTGGACAAATGTATCCCGACTGGGGCCGGCCCTCGATCGCGCCGGAAAAGCTGCTGCGGGCGCTGCTGTTGCAACTGCTGTATTCGATCCGTAGCGAGCGGCTGTTGATGGAACAGCTCGAATACAACCTGCTGTTCCGCTGGTTCGTGGGACTGAATGTGGACGAGCCGGTGTGGGTCGCTACGGTGTTTAGCAAGAATCGCGACCGGCTGCTGGCCGGCGACGTTGCCGAGAAGTTTTTCGCTCAGGTGCTCGACCAGGCGCGCACGAACGATCTGCTGTCGGATGAGCATTTCAGCGTGGATGGCACGCTGATCGAAGCGTGGGCCAGTCAGAAGAGTTTTCAGCGTAAGGACGACCCTCCCACGCCGCCAGCGGATGACGCGGGCAACCCGACGGTGAATTTTCACGGGGAAATACGCCGCAACGACACGCATCAATCGACCACCGATCCGGAGGCGCGGCTGGCGCGGAAGGGCACCGGACACGAGTCCAAGCTGGCCTATTGCGGCAACGTGCTGATCGAGAACCGCAACGGGTTGGTGGTGGACACCGCACTGGTGATGGCCAGCGGCACGGCGGAGCGCGACGCCGCCGTCGAGATGGCTGAGCGGATCGAGGGCGACCAGCGCGTGACCGTGGGCGCCGACAAAGGTTACGACACGCGCGGGTTGGTGCGCGAAATGCGCGCGCGGAATGTCACGCCGCATGTATCGGAGAACACCAATCGCAGCGGCGGCAGCGCGATTGATGGCCGCACGACTCGGCATCCCGGATACCAGGTGAGTCAACGCAAGCGTAAGCGGATCGAAGAAGTCTTCGGGTGGCTAAAGACGGTGGGAATGTTACGCAAGACGCGGCATCGTGGAGTCTTCAAAGTAGGATGGGTGTTCACCTTCGCCGCGGCGGCCTACAACCTGGTGCGGATGAGGAACCTCGCGGTGGTTCCCTCCGCGTAAGTTCAGGGAGAACTGTGCCCGAACGCCAATAAAAAGGCGTTTCTGGCATCCAGGCTCCACGAAAATGCCCGTGAAAAGCTAGTTGGTGAAGGTCCAGAACCTTCGCGGAGTATCTTTTTCAGCACCCTGCTAGGGGAGGATCACGGCGCATC
>Ga0335073_10009794_pt1 | contig 13444 bp, 10 predicted proteins | sample Lox_Sample_22_FD_207093 | JGI IMG/M metagenome (GOLD analysis project Ga0335073, IMG submission 207093) | Soil microbial communities from Loxahatchee National Wildlife Refuge, Florida, United States - Lox_Sample_2.2 | ecosystem: Environmental > Terrestrial > Soil > Wetlands | place: USA...
ATGGGCGACGAAATAGGGATCGAGAGATTCTTCGAGTATGGAAAAACCGTGACCTTCTACCAGCTTGCGCAGCACCTTCGGCGTGAAGTGAGAGAGGTGGAGCTCGCGAGAGGTGCCCACTTTGGGCAGTCCGAATTTAGGGCTGAACTTCTGAAACTGCGGAAGCTGGAGCCACTTTCCGGTCTTTTTCAGAAACGAGGTCCAAGCCAGCAGGTCGTTGGGGACGGCAATCAGCAACACGCCGTTGGGCTGCAACAAGCTCCAGCATCTCGCGAGCAGCCGGGCAGGATCAGGCACGTGCTCGAGCACATGGAAAAGGGTGATGTTGTTGAAGAAGCCTGGCGGGAGATCGAGTTGCTCAATGCTTCCGTGATAGATGTTGAGCCCGTAATTTTCTTTGGCGATCCGAACCGCGCTTGCCGAAATTTCGGTCCCGTAAACCTGCGTAAAGAATGGGCGGGCGCGATGCAGGAACTGCCCAATACCGGTGCCAATATCGAGAAGATTTCCGTCCGCGCAATAAGCGAGCAACTTTTTCAAACGGCGTTCCCACAGGTCATCGCGAGCACGCTCGTCGTCGACCCAGGAGTCATACTTCGTCGGCTTCGAATAGAAGTCGGAAACTTCGGCGAGAGTTGGACGAGGATTATCGAAGACGAAACCGCAGCTCAGGCAGCGGCAAAGGTTCCACTCGGTATCGGCCGGTTCGAAGATATCGCCGCCGCAGACGTTACAGGCTTGAATGGTTTCCATACAAATTTCGCGTGTTACTAGTCTTCGTTGAATGAGGCGTCCGGGAGGTGACTCTCACTGCGCGAATCGGGAGCGATCATCACACTTCGGCAGCGGGAGTTTTTTGTCGGCTGACGTTAGCAGTTGTTTCCTCGCGAACAGCTTCATAGACTTTGCGGTACACGGCCGCCGTTTCTACTGCGGCTTTGGCCCAGGAAAAATTCGACGCACGCCAGAGAGCCCGCGCACCCCACAGTTCCTGCTCGTCCGGATTCGACAACAATGTCGCAACCGCCTGGGCCATTCCGCGCGCATCCATTGGATCAAAAGTCGGAGCGGCATCCGCCACAACCTCTGGCAGCGATCCACGGTTCGAGCTCACCACCGGACAACCGCAGGACATGGCTTCGAGGGCTGGAAGGCCGAAGCCCTCGTACAACGAACTGGTGGTAAACAGCTGGGCATGGCGAAAGAGCGCGCCCAAATCTGCGGTCGGGAGGTACCCAGTACGACAAATATCCAGACCAAAAGTAGAATTTCGCTTCGTGAGAACAGTGATTCCGTCATCGATACCGTAAACGACGGTTTGAAAATTTATGCCGGAGATTTGCTTTGCCAGTGCCAGCGCCTGCAAGGAAGTTTGCAGGTTTTTGGTTCGCCAATTAATTGCGCTGCCCACTACAACGTAAGGAAGGCGAACGCCATATCCCCGGGTGAGGTGCTGAAATTCCGAATCGCTGGAATTTGGGTGAAACACCGACTCGTCTGTTCCCAAGTGCACGGCAGTGATCCGCTCAGGAGAAACTCCGAGTATCGTCTGCAGATCTCTCGCGGTGGTGAGTGAATCCGCAATGACATGATGAGCGCGAAAGACGGCGGCACGGTATCCAAGCTTGACCATCTGCGCCAGCGTCAATTGGAGCGGCCATTTGCGCGTACGAAAGAGAAATGGAATCAGGTCGTGCACGGTGATGACCAGCGGACAAGGAAGTACCAGGGGCATGCCGTATTGGTAGGGCACGTGAAGCAGATCGAGCCGTCGCGACTTGCACAGTGCAGGAATTTCGAACTGCTCTTTAACTGAAAATCGTCCCGCGTCAACGGGAACCCGCGAAATCGAGGCAGAATTGGGCAGCGGAACAGGATTATCTGCAGACTCAAGAACGACCAGTTCGAAATCGCCATGACGTTGTGCAAAGGCTCCCAGTAATTCCCTGACGTAGGTCCCAACCCCGGATCGGTTATACCAACGGGCATCAAATCCAATGCGCATGTTGAACACTCTTATGCGGCTGCGATCGAGGTTGTGCGGTCCGGCGACTCTGAAGCGGAGCGAACAGCCAAACCGACTGGAAACCACAACCAGCAGGCTAAGGGGAAGACGTCATGGAGCGACGCGAACATCATGACCGTACCGAAACCGACTACCACGCCGATGGCAACGTATGCCAGGCGGGTACGTTTCGGCCATAAAAGGCGCACGGTGGAGATCAGAAAACCAACGAAACAAAAGAGCATCAGCAGCCCGTAGCGCCCTGCGACCGTAAGGTAGGTGCTCTCGACGGAGTAGGCATCACGCTCGCCTTCCGCAGTGAGGTGTTCAGTATCGCCCAGCCCAACTCCGAAGGGATGCTGTAGCACGAATGTCAATCCGTCAACCAACGATTCCTGATGACTTTCGGCGGAAGGATCCTCTCCGGTCTTTGTGGCGGTGAGATAGTCGGTAAGGCCGAGAATTGGAATTGCGGCGATAAACAACGCCAGTATGAGCGTCGCAAATTGAAGCAGCCGCTTGGTCTCGCCCATGAGTGCGCAAAGGATAGAGATTGCACCTGCGGTACCGACCCACGCTGAGCGCGTAACCGAGCAGATGAGCCCGGCAGCGATCATTGTGCCAGGAATTAACCTGCGTGAGTAAACCCACCACACAATCAAAGCCACCATGCACAAGGGAGCAAACTGCAGCGGTCCGAACATCGTGGAAGACTCGCGCAGTCCCGTATACATGTCGCCATGGAATGCTGCATTGAGCGCGCCGTGGTCAGTGCCCTCAGGAGCAACAGCCAAATAGAGCAGCGTCCTCGGAGCCTCACCGACAATGAAGACCTCAAACATGCCCACTACAGCCAAGACCGCAACGATCCAGACAGCTCGTTTGGCCCAAGTCGCCTCGCGACCGGCGCTCAGAATTGCGACCCTGCCTGCGGCATAGGCAATGATGAAATTGAAATCGCGGAATAGCGCAATCAGGTTTCCTCCTCCAGCCAGCTTTGTAGCTGCGAAAAGGAACGCGCCCAACAAGAACCAATCAGGGGCAACCGGCCTGACGCCGTTCTTTCGCCAGAGAATGAATACAAAAAGAAGAAGTATCACTCGATCCACTCCTTCGAGTGAACCGATATACGATGGGCCAAGAAACTTTGCGATCAGAAACGCCAGCGTGTAAACGGGCATGAAGGCCAGATATCCGCCCATGCCGGTTAGCGGATAGCGATACGCAAGCACGAGAAGAAAAACCGCCAACGCGACAAGCCCGAGGAACACCAGCGAGACGCCCAACGCGCTGAGAACGCCGGCGAATGCACAAGTGCATGCGATGCCGCTAACGACAAGTGCTCTTTTCAGTATGGCTGATTCGTCGTTATGTGCGAGGACACTCATTGAAACTTCGGCAACTTCAGGATCGGGCAGCGGACTTTAGAACTTCCATGGTCTCTTCGGCACACCGTTGCCAGCTGAAGAGAGCGGCACGCTTTCTCCCGTGTGATGACAGTTCCGCACGCAATTCAGCACTCTCGAGTGCCTGCTCGATGCAGGTGGCAAGGTCATCGACGGAAGTGGGATCGAAATAACGCAAAATGCCACCTGAGATTTCAGGAAGGCAGGAGGAATTGGAGCAGATGGTCGGCGCGCTGCACGCCATCGCTTCCAGCAAAGGCAGGCAAAAACCTTCGTACAAAGATGGAATAACAACCAGGCTCGCACTCTTCAGAAGGACAGAAAGATTTTCATCTGCAACCGGGCCGCTAAAGATGATTCGGCCAGCGCTATGGTTTGACTGCGCTACGGCCAGGATGTCTTCATATTGCCACCCCAAATCTCCAGCGAGCACCAGATCGAGTTCGAGATTTGGATTCCTCGACAGTGCCATCCGGTATGCCTCAATTAGCCTTTTGAGATTTTTCCTTGGCTGGATGGTGCCATGGTGGAAAATGTATGGCCGGTGCAGTCCGAATTTGTTTAGCACGCTGGTTCGCAAAGGTGGAAGAACGGGGACATCGTTAAACAACTTCTCGTCGCAGCCAAGATAAATAACGTGGACGCGGGATTCGGGCAATCCAAAAGTCTCCATCAGATCACGCTTTGAGCAGAGCGAATCAGTAATGATCGATCGGGAAAACCTTGCGGTGTTTGCAAAGGCGAACTTCAGGCCGCGGGCAATACGCTTGGGAAAGGTGGGACAAACGATGGGGGTTAGATCGTGGATGGTCGCAACCACTGGCACGAAGCTTCCGAAGGGAAGCGTTGTTCCGGATGGGCAAAACAGCAAGTCGGCTCTGTTGATCCATGCCGAAAGGCAAGCGCCGCCATAGCGCCATACCCGGCCGATTCTGAAAAGATTCGTTTTGAGCGGCTGAAATCGCGTGCTCGCTTCGAATGCGTTCGCGTCATTTGCTCGAGCAGGGGAGATGAGGGGAGTGACGTGAACGGAGTCTTTCAGCGCCATCTCGCGAAACCGCAACACTAAGTTCCTGGTGTATATATACATTCCGGTGTTGCGATATTGACTCAGCAACGGCCAAGTATCGATCGCGATGGTGAGCGGCTCATGACTCCAGTTTGAAATCGTCATCGCAGTGATGATGCTCAGGCATTCGCCCGGTTCAGAACAGGCATGGTCTTAAGCAAAGAAAGAACCCTTAGGCGCAGCAGGTCGTCCATGGTCCAGCGCCAGATTACCCAGGCAAAAATGGCGACAGAAGGAATGAAATAGCAGATCTCGAACAGTGGTTCGCGTACGCCGACTGCGAGAACCAGTGCTGCAGTCCCCGCTGCCATCGTAATCCACAGCCGCGGTGCGAGGACACCGCGAAGCACAAAGAACAGGACTGCGGCTTCAACGCTCAGGCGGATGGTCCACGCGAGCGCTGCGCCTTCGATTCCGTGCGTCCGAATTCCCCAATAAAGCAGAGCAAAGTAACAAGGAATTTCGACGAGGTGGAGCTTCGCAGTTATGTCCGGTCGTCCCCAAGCCTGCAACAAAGCGTACGGCATATTTGCCAGGCTGTTAGTAAAAACTCCTATGGCTAATATCTGCAGCAGCACGGTGCTGCGGTTTGCAAAATTCGGGCCAAGCCACAGCAGAAGTCCTTCATGAGCAAAGAGCACGATGCCAAGAATCACCGGAAACAAAAGCGCCAGGGTGCTGGCGATGCTGCGCTCATAAAGTGAAATGGCGCGCTCTCGATTCTCGACAGCTAACGCTTCCGAAAACGCCGGGAACAATACGCCGGCGAGGGCGGCGGGAATCAGCCACAGTTTCGTCACCGCATCGAATGGCGCGGTGTAGTATGCGACGACCGAAATGGAGAGAACGGAAGCGATCAGAAAGCGATCGAAATACACCATGAGCGGGCTGCTGAGATTGCTTATGGTGATCCAGCTGCCGAATCCGAGCAGCGCCCGCAGCGAACGCCGTTCCCACTTTACGCGGTATGTGAACGTGGGCACGTAGCGCCGGCAAGCCCAAAAATGGAGCACGCAACCAAGCATTCGCGCCAACGCCAAAGTGACCACGATTGGAAAAAGGTTATGCGAAAAGAGTAAGACGGCAAGCGGGGCGAGATAGGTGATGAATCCAAGTCCGGCGCGAAGTGCATTCACTACCGCGAAGTTTTGTTGCGCCTCAAGCGTTCCACGAAGACCAGAAGTGAGTGTCACAAACGGGACACTGGCCGCCAGCCACGGGATGCAATGCAAAGTTTCCTGCCGCAATTCGGGAGGAATTTTTAAAACTGAATTGATCAAGTACGGCGCGAAAACGAACAGCAGTCCGCCAAATAGTATTCCGAGGAGCATCATGGAAAACGCGGCGGTCCAGATGAGGCTGGCGGCACTCCCGAGATCGTTGAGTGCGATTTTTTCGGCGAGCAGTTTAGTAATAGCACGCCCCATGCCGAGATCGAAAAAGCTGAAATAACCGACCAGAATCCAGACCAGCGTTAACACTCCGAAGCGATTGACCCCGAGTCCGTGTATCAGGACAGGAATCGCGAACGCGGCCAGCAGAAGGGGCGAGATTTGGCCGGCAAAGTTCCACAGACTATTGAGAATCACACTGCGCTTGGGAGCAGCTGGCAGTGGCGGTGAACTGAGGATGTTATTGGTTGGGTTCACTTCACTAACTCGAGGCACACGACAGATTCGGCGGCAGCAAACTTTGGAGTGTTAGAAGGTGGCTGGGAAATGTCGAAGTAACCGGCGTCGCGGGAGGCCTCGGGCGACGATAACTGCCAACCTGAGCTCGTGTATCGGTAATAGCTCTCGCGCATAGATCCTGGTCGAAAAACATCTACGAGTTTCTGGACCTTTTCGGCGTCGAATATCTGCAACCAACCATGATCGCCGGCGCGCCCATATGGCAGGGTTATGTATAGAATGCCGCTGGATTTTAGAACGCGTCGTAGCTCACGCAGCGCCTGCAGGTGCGACTCCGGGCAGCATTCATTCTTCGAGCGATCTTTTGTGTAATGGCGGGTGTTGTCCAATCCGACATGCTCCAATGTGGAAATACTCACGATCCAATCGAAGTACTCATCTCGGAAGCAGCAGTCACGCAGGTCTCCATAGAGGTATGAGATTCCGCGGTGGCAGTAACTCTCGGACTCGGGAGCAAGCGTGTAAATCGATAGAGTTTTATTTCTGAGACGCTCGTGGGATAGAACGCAGTCATGATTGAGAGCGGAGCCGGCATCAAGCAGCCTGCCGGATGTGTCGGGCAGCCGCGACAGAAACCAGGGGTACTCAATCACGCGCTCGTCCAGCCACATGCCCCAGCGATCGGGAAGAACCCCTTCTGGGAATTCCCGGTGAATGTATTGCGGAAGTTCTGTCTGCCGATATGAGATATATCCGCGCGCATAAGGCCTGCGGCCATGGGAAATGAAGACGCGCGACTTCAACTGACGCAAGCTGGACTCGAAGGTCAACGTCGATTCCTCAGGCGACAACCGGGCAAGGGAAAGTGCTCGTGCCGAGCACCGCATCGTAGTTCTGAAGGCAAAGCTCCGCGGCGCTTTTCCAGCTGAAGTGAGATAGATTTTGCTTTCCGCAAAATACCAATTCGCGCCGGAGATACCCATCGGCGAAAACGGCGTGCAGCGCTTTGGCAAATTCCTCTGCGTTCTCGGCGTCTGCATAAAGCGCCGCGTCTCCGCCGACCTCGGGGAGCGACGCTGCGCGCGAACAAACGACGGGAATGCCGGATGCCATTGCTTCGAGAACGGTGAAGCCGAAACCTTCGTAGAGCGACGGGCAGGCGTAAACGCGAGCACCGGAGTAGAGAGCATGTAACTCGTCATCGTCTACGAAACCCGTGAAGATGACGCGCTCGGAAATTCCGAACGTGCTAGCGAGGGCTCGTAACTGCCGTTCTCCGTCGCCGATTGGGCCGGAGATTACGAGTTTCGCGTCAAGCCCGGACGAGAGAAACACGTTGAAGGCTCGAAGAAGGCCTTCGTGATTTTTTCTGGGCTTATAAATGCCGGTGTAGAAAATGTAATCGCGATCGATGGAGTGCTTCCTCAGTATTGATTCCAGAAATGCTGGTTCGCACGATTCCTGAAAGCGAGCGTCTACGGCGGGATAAATAACTGCTATTTTTTCTGGATCAACATGGAGATAGCGAACGATTTCGTTTTTCGAGAATTCCGAGTCAGTAATGATCCTTTTCGCCATTCGCGCTGAGGCATGCATCATGGCCGTGTAGTAAGCGCGGCCCAGGCGCGAGGGAAGGTCCTCAGGGCAGGCAAGATAAATCACGTCGTGAATTGTGACTACTGCCGGGCATGGCCGCGAGAGCGGCAAAAGGAAATGCGGAGAGTGCAGCAGATCGACTTTTTGTTCGCGAAGGATGCGAGGGAGTTCGATCTGCTCGCGAATGGAATAGTAAGGTGAACGCGGGAAGACTCGCGTGACGTTTGCAAAGTTTGAGTTTGAAATTTCTGGATGGTTCAGCGGGAGCAGGAGAAGATATTCATGTTCGGTTCGCTGCTTGAGAATTGCTTCAACCAGGCATTTCATATACCGCCCAATTCCCGGATTGCCGATGCGGCGCAGATCGAAAGCAATTTTCATGGCAGGAGGCGGGAATCGACTGCAACAGAATTATTTCGCTTGCAGGTGAAAAGCGTGGACGGACTCGTCCGATTCTCGGCAAGCGGAGCGCGCGTTGTTTTCACGAACTACGGTGCGCCAGTACGAGAGCACATCGTGCAGAGTGCTCCGCAAGGGGATCTTTGGCTCCCAACCCGTGGTGGCTTTGATCTTTTCGAGACTGCCGCAGACAAAATCATTTTCTCCAATTCGCTGCCGATTGGGATCAGTTTGGATTTCTACCTGGATTCCGGTAAGTGATTCGAATTCCCGAATAAGCTCTTCGATCGACCGTGCGCGGCCGCTGCACACGTTGTAGCTTTCGTTTACTTCACCTTTTTCGAGCAGAAGAGCATAAGCTTCGACCACGTCCCGGACATCGGTGAAATCGCGCTTCACGTGGATGTTACCCATCACGAGCTTTGGGTCACGTAGACCGGCTTCGATTTCCGCAAACTGCTTTGCCATCGAGGAGAGAACGAAATCGGTAGACTGACCTGGACCTGTGTGATTAAAAGAGCGAGCAGTGATCACGCCACCCTTGGATGATTTTCGAAATTGCACTCGCAAAAATTCGGCCATGGCCTTGCTGGCAGCGTAAGGATTCTCGGGGTTTAGCGAAGAAGTCTCGGTCAAGGCCAATGAACTGGGAGCATACACTTGCGCCGTGCTGACGTTCAGGATTCGCACTGGGGTGGGCAAGTTTATTGCAGCCTGGATTACGTTCAGGGTGCCGAAGACATTTACTTCGTACGTGAGGCGCGGGTTGTTCCAGGAAAAATCAACCGCCGAAATCGCCGCCAGGTGATAAATGTGAGCTGGCTTGAAGTCACGCACGGCAGAACGCACGGCCTGCTCGTCACGAATATCAGCTTCGTACCAGTTAACGTTCGCAACATCAACGCAGCAGGCTTGCGCTAGCACCGCGACTTGCGAGCCGCGTTGCTGGAGAAATGGAACGAGATGTTTGCCTACGAATCCCGTTCCGCCAGTAATGAGCGCTCGATTCACGGTATTGACCTAAGCTGCTGACAGGGTTGAAGCCGGCATATTCTTCGCGAGCAGATGGATATCGTTATCCACCATGCACGCGACTAGCTGTTCGAAGCTCATGCTGGGCGCCCACCCGAGGCGCAGCCGGGCCTTGGTGAAGTCGCCGCGAAGATGATAGACCTCAGCGGGGCGCAACAAACTGGGATCGACCTCGATGTGCTGGCGGTAATCCAGACCCGCGCGCGCGAACGCGAGTTCGACCAGACGACGTACGCTGTGCGTAGTGCCGGTCGCGATGACGTAGTCGTCAGGTTCGTCCTGTTGAAGCATCAGCCACATGGCGCGAACGTAGTCGCCGGCGAATCCCCAGTCGCGTTCCACGTCAAGATTGCCCATGCGAAGCTTGCGGTCGAGGCCAAGCTTGATGCGCGCGACCCCATGGCTTACTTTGCGCGTAACAAATTCAATGCCACGCCGCGGCGATTCGTGATTGAACAAAATTCCGGAGCAGGCAAAGAGGTTGTAGCTTTCGCGCGCGTTTACGGTAATCCAGTGGCCATAAAGTTTGGCCACGCCGTATGGGCTGCGCGGATAGAACCGCGTGCGCTCAGTTTGCGGCGACTCTTCAGCTTTGCCGAACATTTCGCTCGAAGAAGCCTGATAAAAGCGGATTGCTGGATTCACGACGCGAACCGCCTCCAGCATGCGGGTCACGCCGAGCGCGGTAAACTCGCCGGTAAGGACAGGCTGGCTCCAGGATGTGGGGACGAAGGATTGTGCTGCCAGATTGTAGACTTCGTCGGGCTCGGATTTATCAAGCGCGGACAAAAGTGAACTCTGGTCGAGCAGATCGCCGGGGATCAGTTCGACTCGGTCCTGCAGATGCGCAATGCGTTCGAAGTTGATGGTGCTGCTGCGTCGGACTAAACCATAAACCGCGTAACCCTTTTCGAGAAGAAAATCGGCGAGATATGAGCCGTCTTGCCCTGTGATACCTGTGATGAGTGCTTTTCGCGCCATAGAAGCCTTCCTTAACCTGCTCTCGCTTTTCTCCGCGATCTTGGCTCCGCGCCGGCGGCTAAAATCTTTTTAAGAGCTCTTAACCGCGCGGAACGCCGAGTAAATCCACAAATCTCGCCGAAAGAATCTGATTACGCTGTTTTCCTGGTTGATCCGTTACGCCCCGTGAGCTTCGTCCAGACCTGGTGGGCGACGACTTTCGATTTCGAATCGGCGGAGATCTGCGACCAGATCTCTGTGGCGAGTTGCTTCTCCGGCGACTGGCTTTGCCTCCACGTCTCCGCGCCAATAATGACCGTCGAAGCCAGGCAGAAGGCGAAGAGCGTGCCCATTACGACAATGAGAGTGCGTGGAGGGAAAGATTTTCTTTCCGGCAGCAGCGGAGCATCGAGCACATTGACGGTGGGGATTTCTTTCGCTTCCTGCACCTTGGCGAATTCATATTCCTGGGTCAGAAGTTCGTACACGGTCTCCTGAATTTTTGCCTGGCGGTAAAGATTGGCCCACTGCACCCCGACCAGCGGCAGTTTGCGAATGGAGGGGAAATCACCGGTAATCTCCGCTTGCTCTGAACCCAGATTCGCCTTATTGCCGCTCATGTTTTCGATCTGCTGTTTGAGTCCGGCGATCTGGCCGCGCAGCGTGCGAATGCGGATATTGCTGTCTGTATAAATTTGCTGCAGGCCCTCGAGTTCGGACTCACTGGCGATCAATTGCCCTTCGAGGCTGGCTTCGCTTTCGAGCATGGCGCGGCCCTGCGATGGCACATCGAGCGTGCCGTTCTTGCTGGAGTATTCACTGAATTGTTTCGCGGCATCGTCGAGGTTCTGCTTGACCGTTTTCAGCCGTCCTTCGAGAAATATGCGCTCGCGACGGGCGGAAGAGGTGGAAACCTTGGCGACTAGACCATTCAGTGCTTCTACGTACGCCTCTGCCATCTGCTGCGCGCGTTTGCGATCGTGGTCGGTTACGGAGATTGTGATCACGCCGCTCTTGCGATCTTCCTTTACGTCAGTGTGACTGGCTAAATCTCTGCGCGCGTCTTGCCACAGGCGGTCGCCATAGACTTTGCGCAGGTTGAACTTCGCAATCAGGTCGTCCTGAATGGTTGAGCCCTGCAGCATGTCGACAAACAGTGCGCCTGAACTTTTGATTCCCAGAAGGTCACCGGCTACCCCGCCGAGTCCGCCTCCGAGCGCGGCGCCAATTCCAGAACTGCCGGAACCGCCATGGCCGGCCAGAGCAGCGAGAGCGGCCAGTCCTGACGAGCCCTGGTCGGGCGGCATGAGCCTGGCCTTTGATTCGTAGCGGGGAAGAATTAAAAATGCGAGCAGGGCGCTGAGAATGAAGCCTACGCCTACTGCGTAGCGAAGAGATTCGCGCCGCGTCCACAGAAGGCGCGCCCACAGTACGCGGTTCGATGCCGGAGACGCGGGCCCACCCGCACCCACGTGACCGTTCGTAGGTTCGAGCTCCGGCGGGCGCTCGACTACATGGAGCGGGTTGTTATTGGGAGGAGTCAACTATGGCGGCGGCAGATCGGGTTCGCCGGGTTTTAAGGTGGCAGAAGACAGAGCTTCGCCGCCTCACTTACGGCGGTGCTTGTGAGATAAACCCGGTTGAATGAATGACTTGTCTTGCGGAAAAGGGGCGCACGCGAATATGCCCGCGGGGACCGGAGTTTCCGAAAGAGTGTTTTTGGATGGTACTGTGAACAGGGCCGTTGTCCGGCGTGGCTCGGCAGAGTGGCGGGTTGACCGAACAAGCAAAACAGGCGCCACCAGGGCGCCTGCATCCTGATTAATCCTTTGTACCGCAAGAAATCTACGCGGCACGACGCCGGGCATTACGGTTGCGCGAGGCACGGGAACCCGAAGTTTTGGCACGCGCGGGAGCTTTCTTGCCGCTCGGTCGCGAGCCTCCCGTCGCCTGACCGCGTTTGCTGGACGAGGTGAGGGCACTCGCAGTTTTCGCTTTACGGTTGCTCGTATTGCGGTTACGTCCCTGCGTCGAACCACCGCGGCGCGCCGATGCAGATCGGCGGGCGGTGCGCGTGCCTTTTCGTCCGCTCGCTCGGGCCGAGCCCTTCCGATTGCGTGAACTTCCCGCTGTGCGAGCACGAACCGGACGCGCTTCTTCTACTTCGGCCTCTTCCTCAATATCTTCCTCCACGTCGTGATCTTCAGTGTCGCCGGCGGAGGCCTGGTAATTTTCCTCATCGCGATTCTCTTCGTCGCGCGAGGTATTCTGACTACGATTGCGGGACCGGGAAGAACGACCGCGCTCGGAAGCGGCTGTTTCTCTGCTGACCAGCTTGTTGAAATTACTCTGCTGGCCGCGAGCGGTTTCGTCCTGAACCAGAAGCGCGAGCCCGCTGTCATCGAACTTATCGAACCAATCGTCCCATGAGATTTCTTCTAATTTCCCCTCGCCGGAATAGCCTGGGAAATCGAGGCGAATCATGCCGATATCATCGTCGGCCCCAGTCCCGCGAACACAAGTAGGGTTGGCGCCGCGCTCTTCTGCCCAACGGCGAATTTCATCATGATCGGTTAATGGCCTGGCGGATGCTGCGGTGCGTGCCATGAGTGTGCTCCTTGAAGAAGAATCCCGTTCGCGCGGGTCAACGCTAGGATGCCCATGAGTTGGAAACAGGTGGTATTGCGGTGATCGCGGAGCTTGCGATCGCGCGTGAGGGCCCGCGACGAATGCTGCTTTATTCCCGCACGATTTCGGGAGTATTGGTTGCGAGTTGCTCCGGCGAAATTTGTGCGATGAACATGTGGGGAAACCGGTCTTCACTGGCTCACGAGAACGCGTCCATAGGGTAGAACCTGTACGTGGGTTCGGTTGAGCTGTGAAGAAGCTGTTGAAACTGTGAATTGAAGTTGAGGCGTTTACGCAGCCCATGCGGTACTTCGCTTTGCGAAGTTTCTCAGGACCGGTTAAAGGCGAGCGCGCGTACCGAAATCCCAAGCGAAGCCGAAAGACTTCCGATGTAATGGACCTATAGTTCGGTGACCCGGCGCTGCAGGTCGGCGGCGATCTGCTCTGCATTCATCTCCGGCGCAAACGTCACCGGCGCACCGATGCGGACTTTTATTTGAAACGGTCGAGCCATTCTTCTGCCCGCCTGCTTAAGTTCGAAGAGATCATCGATTCGCAGGGGGACGACGGGGATGTTGAGATTGTTAACCAGCAGACCGATTCCTGAGCGGAATGGGCGCATTTTGCCATCGGTTGTGTGACGGCCTTCGGGGAAAACCAGAATACTAAAGCCGCGGTCCACTGATTCGCCGGCGAAAGCAAAGCTGTCGCGGAAGCC
>Ga0335073_10009795_pt1 | contig 13443 bp, 11 predicted proteins | sample Lox_Sample_22_FD_207093 | JGI IMG/M metagenome (GOLD analysis project Ga0335073, IMG submission 207093) | Soil microbial communities from Loxahatchee National Wildlife Refuge, Florida, United States - Lox_Sample_2.2 | ecosystem: Environmental > Terrestrial > Soil > Wetlands | place: USA...
GGCGCCCGCGTTGGGCTGGCGATAAGCCGGCCCGGTGGTCAGCCACGCCGGTCCCGGCCGCCACGGGTCCTGACCAGCCCGGGCGGTATCGTGTCTGGGCCGTGGACGAGTTGGACAAGCAGATCGTCGCCGCGCTGGTCAGCGACGCCCGGGCCACGTATGCCGAGCTCGGCGCGCAGGTAGGGCTGTCCGCGCCGGCGGTCAAGCGGCGGGTCGACCGGCTCCGCGCCTCCGGCGCCATCACCGGGTTCTCCGCCCGGGTCGACCTGTCCGCCCTGGGCTGGACGACCGAGGCCTACGTGGAGCTGTTCTGCCGAGGCCGGACGTCGCCCGGCCAGATCGCCGCGGCGGTCGGCAAGCACCCGGAGGTCATCGCGGCCTGCACGGTGACCGGCGAGGCCGACGCGCTGCTGCACATCCGAGCGGCCGACATGCGCCACTTCGAGCAGGTCGTCGAGCGGATCAGCGCGGAGCCTCTCGTAGTGCGCACCCGCAGCGTGATCGTGCTGTCCCGGCTGGTCCACCGCCCCGACTCCCTGCCGCCCGGGGCCGCCGGGGCGAGCCCGCCGGAGGGGGCGTAAGCTTGCGGCCCTTCGGCCGGTTTGGCGCCCTTCTAGCCTGACCAGGCCATTCTCCCGCCTGTGATCCGCTATGGTCGTCCCCATGTCTGAGCGTGACACCGACTTCTCCGCCGGCACCGAGACCACGGATACTTCCCGTAGCACGGCAGAATTCCGTGCGTTCGCCAGCCACTCCGGGAACGAGGCAGAGCAGCCGTGGAGCATGCGAGCGCCGGTGCGCAAGGTTGCCCTGCTCGCCGGGATCATCGTCGCGATTGCGATCGTGCTCGCCGTGCTCGCGCTCACGGTGTTAAGCGCCTAGCTCTTCCGCCCCGGTGCCAGGCCGCGCCGAGGCGGAGCACCCGCGCGTGTTTGTATGAGCGGCCATGACCGTTCGTACGGCGGAGGACCGGGAAGAGCGGCACCGGCTGACCTCATTCGAGGGCATTGCCGCCCTCTCGCTCGACGCGCTGTCCTCCGTGGCGTACGGGCCCCAGGCGATCGTGATCGTGCTGGCCGCGGCGGGGGCCGCGGCCCTGGAATACACGGTGCCGGTGACGCTCGCGATCGTCGTCCTGCTGGCCGTGCTGGTCGTCTCCTACCGCCAGGTGATCGAGGCCTTCCCGGCCGGCGGCGGCGCGTACGCGGTCTCGAGCCGGCACCTCGGCCGGCAGGCGAGCCTGATCGCCGCCGCCTCCCTGATCGTTGACTACGTCCTCAACGCGGCCGTCGGGGTGTCCGCGGGCGTCGCGGCCCTCTGGTCCGCGTTCCCGTCCCTGTACGGGGCCCGGGTCTGGCTCTGCCTCGCCGTGCTGGCCTTGATCACCGGGGTCAACCTGTGGGGGGTGGCCGAGTCCGCGCGGGTCTTCATCGTGCCCACCGTACTGTTCATCATCGCGATCGCGATCGTGATCATCGGCGGTGCGGTACGGACCCACCCCGTGGTCACGATGGCCGGCCAGCTGCCGGCGGTAACCGAGTCGATCGGCATCCTGCTGCTGCTGAAGGCGTTCGCGTCCGGCTGCTCGGCGCTGACCGGCGTGGAGGCCATCGCCAACGCGGTGCCCGAGTTCAAGAAGCCCCGGGTCCGGCGCGCGCAGCACACCGAGATGTGGCTGGGGATCCTGCTCGGCGTCATGCTCATCGGCATCGCGCTGCTGATCCGCAAGTTCCACGTGGCCCCGTCGCCGACCGAGACCACGCTGGCCCAGCTGGCCGCCGCGGCGGTCGGGAAGAACTTCCTTTTCTACGCGATCCAGCTGATCACCACGGTGCTGCTGGCGCTGGCCGCGAACACCTCGTTCGGCGGCCTGCCGGTCCTGGCTTCGCTGCTGGCCCGGGACAACAACCTGCCGCACCTGTTCCGGCTGCGCGCGGACCGGCAGGTGCACCGGTACGGCGTGGTCGTGCTGGCCGTGTTTGCCGCGATCTTGCTGGTCGTGGCCAGGGGGGACACGCAGGCCCTCATCCCGGTGTTCGCGATCGGCGTGTTCGTGGGGTTCACGCTGTCCCAGGCGGGCATGGTCCGGCACTGGCGCGAGCAGCACGGGGACGGCTGGGCCCTCCGCGCGTTCATCAACGGCCTGGGCGCCGTGCTGACCACCGCCGCCCTGGCCATCGAGCTGGTCAGCAAGTTCACCGAGGGCGCGTGGCTGATCATCATCGTCATCCCGCTGCTGGTGCTGATGTTCGACCGGATTCACGCCACCTACGACCGGATCGGCGCGCGGCTCGAGCTGGGCAAGGAGCCCGCGCCGCCGCAACGGCTGAGCTCGCTGGTCGTGGTCCCGGTGGGCGGGATGTCCCGGCTGACGTCGGAGGCGATCTCGTCGGCGCTGTCGATCGGCGACGAGGTCGTCGCGGTCACGGTCTGCTTCGCCGACCCGGAGGACGACGAGGCGGACGCCGAGTTCCGGCAGGAGTGGGAGGCCTGGCACACGAACGTGCCGCTGATCACGTTGCGCACCGAGCATCGTTCGCTCGCCCAGCCGGTCGTCAAGTACCTGCGCACGATCGAGTCCGAGGACCGGTATCACCGGCTGGTGGTGCTGATCCCCGAGGTGCAGCCGGCCCACTGGTGGCAGTGGATCCTGCACAACCAGCGCGGCTTCATCCTGCAGCAGGCCATCCAGCGGGGCACGATCAACGTGGTGATCTGCCGGCTGCGCTATCAGCTCGCGACGGTGGCGTCTGACGTGGCGCCGCCCGAACGGTAGCCGTTGTCCCGCCGGGGACGCTCAGTGACCGAACGCGATCCCCAGGCCGAAGACGATGAAGAACACGCCCACGGCCAGGAACGCCCGGTCGGCGTACCGCCCGTCCCAGCCGTTGATCAGGACGTCGGTCGGGTCGGCGCGGTCGTACCAGACGGGCACCTTCTGGCCGACGGCCGGCCAGGCCGCCTTCCGGATCGGCCGGGGGCAGAGCCGCTCGATCACCCGCCCGTCGGCCAGCGGGTACTGGATCAGGTACCGGCGCGGTGATCTGCTGGCCGGCTCGTCCGGCGCGGCCGGCGACGGCACGACCATGGCCCAGGCCGGCTCGCCGCTGCGGCGCAGCCGCAGTACCCGGCGCCTCGCCGTGAGCCCGGCCAGCGCCGCCACGCCGCCGGGGAACGCGAGGCAGAGCCCGATCACCACCGTCATCTCGCGCCCCGACCTCCGCAGTCTCGGGCCAGCCCACGCCCGCGCTCAGGTGACCCGGCGGCCCGCGCTGACGCCGTCCGTGCTGGGGTCGGGGTCGGGCTGGAAGCGGTAGCCCAGGCCCGGCTCGGTGAGCAGCCAGCGCGGCCGGGTCGGGTCGGGCTCCAGCTTCCGGCGCAGCTGGGCCATGTAGAGCCTGAGGTTGCCGGTCGCCGCGGCGTACCCCGGGCCCCACACCTGCTGGAGCAGGTACTGCTGGCCGAGCAGCTTCCCCGGGTGGCGCAGCAGCACCTCGAGCAGGTGCCACTCGGTGGGAGTCAGCCTGATGTCGACCCCCTCGCGCGGGATGACCCGCTTGGCCGCGAGGTCGACGACCAGGTCTCCGAGCCGGAACTGCGGCTCGTCACCGTCGCCGATCGCGCGCCGGCCGACCGCGCGCATCCGGGCCAGCAGCTCCTCCATCCCGAACGGCTTGGTGACGTAGTCGTCGGCGCCGGCGTCGAGGGCCTCCACCTTGTCCACGGCGTCGGCCCGGCCGGACAGCACGATGATGGGCGCGGCCGTCCAGCCGCGCAGCCCCTGGATCACCTCGACGCCGTCCAGGTCGGGCAGGCCGAGATCCAGGATGACCAGGTCGGGGGGATGCCGCGAGGCCTGCTCCAGGGCCTCGGCCCCGGTGGCGGCGGTGTAGACCTGGTAGTCGCGGGCCCGCAGGTTGATCCGCAGTGCCCGCAGCATCTGCGGCTCGTCGTCGACGACCAGGATGGTCTTCACCTGACTACCCTGCCATGACCGCGGCCATGGTCACCCGCTGTCGGAGGCACCCGCGGCCGACGGAGCCTGCGCGTGGTCGGGAGCGGGTACCGCGGGCAGCGAGATCGCCATGGTCAGCCCGCCGCCCGGGGTGTCCTCGAGGTCCAGGGTGCCGCCCATCGCCTCGGTCAGGCCGCGGGACAGCGCCAGCCCCAGCCCCACGCCCGTGGTGTTGTCGGTGTCGCCGAACCGCTGGAACGGCACGAAGACCCGGTCCCGGTCGGCCTCGGGAATCCCCGGCCCGCGGTCCACGATGCGCAGCTCCACCCGGTCGCCGAGGGCGCTCGCGGTCAGCAGCGGCGGCGACCCGGCGGGCGAGTACCGCAGCGCGTTGGCGGTCACGTTGGCGATGACACGCTCCAGGATCGCCGGGTCGACCCGGACCTCGGGCAGCGTGGCGGGCATCTCCACGATGACCGGCCGGGCCACCGGGCCGAGGTCGTCCAGCGACCGGGACACGACCTCCTCCAGGTCGGTCGGCCGGGGGAACACCGACAGCGCGCCGGCCTGCAGCCTGCTCATGTCCAGCAGGTTGTCGACCAGCCGCGAGAGCCGGTCCAGGGACTCGTCGGCGGTGGCGAGCAGTTCGTCGCGGTCCTCGGGAGCCCACTGGACGTCGTGCGATCGCAGGCTGGTCACGGCCGCCTTGGCCGACGCGAGCGGCGTACGCAGGTCGTGGCTGACCGCCGCGAGCAGCGCGGTCCGCATCCGGTCGGCTTCGGCGATGGGCCGGGCCGCCTCGGCTTCCGCGGCCAGCCGCTGCTGCTCCAGCGCGGCCGCGGCGTAGGCGGCGAACGCGCCGAGGATCCGGCGGTCGCTGGCGGGCAAGGGCCGGCCGCGCAGCGCCAGGGAGAGGGTGTCAGTGACCGGGACGTCCACGTCCACGTCCGCGTCTTCCGGCCGGGTCACCGCCGGCTCCCCGGAGGCGGCCACCGGCACCCACCCGGTGACCGGCCCGCGCGGGGCGCCGGGCGCGCGCTCCAGCAGCGTCACCGATTCCATGCCGAACGCCTCCCGCACCCGGTCCAGCACCGCGGCCAGCGCCTGCTGGCCGCGCAGCACACTGCCCGCCGCGGTGACCAGCAGCTCGGACTCGGCGGTGGCGCGAGCCGCCTGCTTGCTGCGCCGCGCCGCGCCGTCCACCACCGAGCTGACCACGAGCCCCACAACCACGAAGATGCCGAGCGCGAGCGCGTTGTTGGCCTCGGCGATCGTCCACTGGTGGATCGGCGGGGTGAAGTAGTAGTTGAGCAGCAGCGAGCCGATGATCGCGACCAGGACGGCCGGGACGAACCCGCCCACCAAGGCCACCGCGATCACCGCGACCAGGAAGAACAAGACGTCGCTGGTCAGGTTGATGCTGTTGCGGAAGGACGCCAGGAACAGGGTGAGCAACGGCAGCAGCACGACCGCCAGCGCGTAGCCCGCCAGCCTGCGCCGCAGCGGAAGACCGCCGCGGATCCGCGGCAGCCCCCGGCCCCGGCCCATCTGCCCGTGCGTCACGATGTGCACGTCGATGTCGCCGGACCCCCGGATCGTGCGGTTGCTGACGCCGGGCCCGGTGAGCAGCGCCGACAGCCAGTTGCGGCGGCTCACGCCGAGCACCAGCTGGGTCGCGTTCTCGGCCCGGGCGAACGTGAGCAAGGCCTCGGGCACGTTGTCCCCGACGACCTGGTGGTAGCTGCCGCCCAGGGACTCGGCCAGGCGGCGCTGCGCGGCCAGCGCGGCCGGGTTCGCGCCGGTCAGGCCGTCCGACTTGGTCACGTGCACGGCGAGGAGGTCACCGCCGGAGGAACGCGCGGCGATGCGGGCGGCGCGCCGGATCAGCGTTTCCCCCTCGGGACCCCCGGTGAGCGCGACCACCACCCGCTCCCGCGCCTCCCAGGTGCCGTGGATGTCGTGTGCGGCGCGGTACCGCTGCAGGCCCTCGTCGACCTTGTCGGCCAGCCAGAGCAGGGCGAGCTCGCGCAGCGCGGCCAGGTTCCCGGCCCGGAAGTAGTGCGTGAGCGCGGCGTCGATCTTCTCGGCCGGGTAGATGTTGCCGTGGGCCATCCGCCGGCGTAGCGCCTCCGGGGTCATGTCGACGAGCTCGACCTGGTCGGCCGCGCGGACGATCGCGTCGGGCACGGTCTCCCGCTGCGGCACGCCGGTGATCTTCTCGACCACGTCGTTCAGCGACTCCAGGTGCTGGATGTTGACGTTCGAGATCACGTCGATGCCGGCCTCGAGCATCTCCTCCACGTCCTGCCAGCGCTTCTCGTTCCGGGATCCCGGGACGTTGGTGTGGGCGAACTCGTCCACCAGCGCCACCTCGGGATGCCGCGCCAGCACCGCGTCGAGGTCCATCTCCTCGAAGGACGTGCCCCGGTAGGGCAGCCGTTGGCGAGGTATCGTCTCCAGGCCCTCGACCAGGGCCGCGGTGTGCGGCCGGCCGTGGGTTTCGATGAACGCCGCGACCACGTCGGTGCCGCGCTCGGCGCGCCGGTGGCCCTCGCAGAGCATGGCGTAGGTCTTGCCCACCCCCGCGGCCGAGCCGAGGTAGATCCGGAGCTGGCCGCGGCCCCGGGGAGCCAGCCGGCCGTCCTGGCCAGAGTTGCCCGTCTCGTTCATCGTCGTCTCGTCACCAGCTTCTCTGCCGAGAATAAGCGGTGCGAATCATGGCTGGTAGCGGTAGCCCATGCCGGGCTCGGTGAGCAGGTGACGCGGGCGGTGCGGATCATCCTCCAGCTTGCGCCGCAGCCCGGCCATGTGGAACCGGAGGTAGTGCGTGCTGCGCTCGAACCCGGGGCCCCAGACCTCGCTGAGCAGGCGGTCGGAGCTGACCAGCTGCCCGGGGGCGCCCAGCAGGATCTCCAGCAGCCGCCACTCGGTGGGCGTCAGATGCAGCGGCTCCCCGTGGTCCGGGCCCGGTCCCGTGATCGCGTGCGCGTCGAGGTCGATCTCGTTCTGGCCGATGCGGAACGCGGTGGTGTGCGGCGAGGCATCGCTGCGGCGCAGCGCGGCCCGCAGCCGGGCGAGCAGCTCCTCCATGTCGAACGGCTTGGTGACGTAGTCGTCGGCGCCCGCGTCCAGCGCGCCGATCTTGTCGCCGGAGCCGGCCCGCCCGGACAGGACGATCACCGGCACACGGGACCAGCCGCGCAGCTCGCGGATCACGTTTCCGCCGTCGAGATCCGGGAGCCCGAGGTCGAGCAGGACCGCGTCGGGCGGATGCCGTCTCGCCTCAGCGAGCGCCTCGCGGCCCGCCGAGGCGGTCGCGACCGCGTAGCCCCGGGCGCGCAGGTTGATCCGCAGCGCCCGGAGTAGCGCGGGCTCGTCCTCCACGATCAGGACACGGGCCGCGGCTGGGCGCGCGGACGGCTGGGGTTCCGCGCTGGATCCGTGCGCCACTGCCATCGGCCGCGTTGGCTTTCGCTACCTACGACCCGGTTCCGGACGGCACCGGGTACTTCTCGTCCAGGGCGATGTTCAGCTTCAGCACGTTCACCGTCGGCTCGCCGAGGAACCCGAGCGTGCGGCCCTGGGTGTACTGGCTGACCAGCGCCCGGATCGCGGCCGGGCTGACGTGCCGGGCCGCCGCGACCCGGTCCACCTGGACGGCGGCGTTGGCCGGCGAGATGTCCGGGTCCAGGCCGGAGCCGGAAGCGGTCACCGCGTTGGCCGGGATCTGCGACACCGACACGTGGTCGAACTTCTCTATCTGCGCCTGCTGCTGCTTGATGAACTGGACCAGGGCCGGGTTGTTCGGGCCCAGGTTCGACGCGCTGGAGTACAGCGGGTTGCAGCCGTAATTGTTCGGTCCCGTGCCCGTGATCTCATACGTGCCGTTCTTCTCCTGGACCAGTGACCAGCCCACGATCGCGTATGACGGGCGGGACTGGAAGTACTGCGGCAGCGGCTGGCCCTTCGCGTTCACAAACTCCTGGCAGAGCAGGCTGGAGCCGACCACGCGCCCGTGGTAGCTGACCAGCGAGCCGTTGGCCTGGTGGTTGAACGCCACCTGCGCGATCCCCCACATGAACACGGGATAGACGATCCCGCAGAGCACAGTGAAGACCAGGAGCAGGCGCAGTCCTGCGATGTGCTGCCGGACGATGCTGGGGAGACGGTTCATATCAGATCAGCCCTGGAATCCTGGAATGAATTGGATGATGAGGTCGATGGCCCAGATCCCGATGAACGGGATGATCAGCCCGCCGGCGCCGTAGATCAGCAGGTTCCGGCGGAGCAGCGACTGGGCCGAGGCCGGCCGGTACCGCACGCCGCGCAACGATAGCGGGATCAGCGCGACAATGATCAGCGCGTTGAAGATGATCGCCGAGGTGATCGCGGACTCCGGGCTGTGCAGGTGCAGGATGTTGAGCTTGGCCAGTCCGGGGAACGCGACCGAGAACATGGCCGGCAGCATCGCGAAGTACTTGGCCACGTCGTTGGCGATGGAGAACGTGGTCAGCGCGCCGCGGGTGATGAGCAACTGCTTGCCGATCTCCACGATCTCGATGAGCTTGGTCGGGTTGGAGTCCAGGTCCACCATGTTCCCGGCCTCCTTGGCCGCGGAGGTGCCGGTGTTCATGGCCACGCCGACGTCGGCCTGGGCCAGCGCCGGGGCGTCGTTGGTGCCGTCCCCGGTCATCGCGACCAGCTTGCCGCCTTCCTGCTCCTTCCTGATCAGTGCCATCTTGTCTTCCGGCGTGGCCTCGGCCAGGAAGTCGTCCACGCCGGACTCGTCCGCGATGGCCTTGGCGGTCAGCGGGTTGTCGCCAGTGATCATGACGGTGCGGATGCCCATCTTGCGCATCTCGTCGAACCGCTCGGAGATGCCCTCCTTGACGATGTCCTTGAGGTAGATCACGCCGAGAGCCCGGGCTCTGCCGTTTGGCCCGCCCCCCCGCCCCGCGTCCTTCTCGGCCACCACCAGCGGAGTGCCGCCTACGGCCGAGATCCCGTCGACCATCCCGCCGAGCTCGGGCGGCGGGGTGCCGCCGTTGTCCCGGACCCACTGGGCCACCGAGGAGGCCGCGCCCTTGCGTACCTGCCGGCCGTCGGCCAGGTCGATGCCGCTCATCCGGGTCTGCGCGGTGAACTCGACGAACTCGGCGCCCTGCAGCTCGCCCTCGGGCCGCTCGCGCAGGCCGTACTTCTGCTTGGCCAGCACGGTGATCGAGCGGCCTTCCGGCGTGTAGTCGGCCATCGACGACAGCTGGGCCGCGCTCGCCAGTTCCTCGGCCGATACCCCGTTGACCGGCAGGAACTCGGTGGCCTCGCGGTTGCCGATGGTGATCGTGCCGGTCTTGTCCAGCAGCAGCGTGTTCACGTCACCGGCGGCCTCGACCGCGCGGCCGGAGATGGCCAGCACGTTGCGCTGCACCAGCCGGTCGATGCCGGCGATGCCGATCGCGGACAGCAGCGCGCCGATGGTGGTCGGGATCAGCGCGACCAGCAGCGCGACCAGGATGACCAGGCTCTGCGGGGCGTGGGAGTAGAACGCCATCGGCTGCAGGCTGATCACGGCCAGCATGAAGATGATGGTCAGCGAGGCCAGCAGGATGTTCAGCGCGATCTCGTTCGGCGTCTTCTGCCGCTGCGCGCCCTCGACCAGGGCGATCATGCGGTCGATGAACGTCTCACCGGGGTTGGAGGTGATGTGCACCACGATCCGGTCGGACAGCACCTTGGTGCCGCCGGTCACCGCGGACCGGTCGCCGCCAGACTCGCGGATGACCGGGGCGGATTCGCCGGTGATGGCTGACTCGTCGACCGACGCGATGCCCTCGACCACGTCGCCGTCGCCGGGGATGATCTCCCCGGCCTCGACCACGACGTAGTCGCCGACCCTGAGTGAGGTACCGGGCACCGGCTCCTCGCGGAGCTCCTTCTGCCCCGGCTTCCAGTCGATCAGCCGCCGGGCCACGGTCTCCCGCTTGGTCTTCCGCAGCGTCTCGGCCTGCGCCTTGCCGCGGCCCTCGGCCACCGCCTCGGCCAGGTTGGCGAACACCACGGTCAGCCACAAGAAGACCACGATGGTCCAGTTGAAGGCCGGCTGGGTGTCCTTGAAGATCGCGGTGTACAGGGTCAGCGTGGCGCCGACCTCGACCACGAACATGACCGGGTTCTTGATCTGGACCCGCGGGTCCAGCTTCCTGAACGCGGACGGCAGCGAGTTCCACAGGATCTTGGGATCGAGCAGGCCGCCGCCGATCCGGCCCCGCTCCTCCGCCGGCTTGCGGCCCCGGGCCTCGGGGGCCTGGGGAGCGCTGGGAGTTGTGGTGACAGCCATCTCAGTGCAGTCCTTCTGCGAACGGGCCCAGGGCGAGGGCGGGGAAGTAGGTGAGGCCCACCAGGACCAGGACCACGCCGATGACCATGCCGACGAACAGCGGTGTCCGGGTATCCAGCGTGCCCGCGCTGGCCGGCACCGGCTGCTGTCTAGCCAGCGACCCGGCCAGGCCGAGCGCGAAGATCTCGGGCATGAACCGGCCGAACAGCATCACGAACCCGCCCACGACCTGGTACCAGGGCGCGGCCGTGCCCAGGCCGGCGAACGCTGAGCCGTTGTTGTTGGCCTCCGAGGCGAACGCGTAGACGATCTCGGTCAGGCCGTGCGGCCCCGGATTGAAGATCGCGTCCTGCCCGATGTGCGTGCCGACGGACAAGCCGGCCGCGGTGAGGATGATCACCGGCAGGGTCAGGAAGTACAGCGCCGCGTACTTCATCTCGACCGGGCGGATCTTCTTGCCGATGTACTCCGGCGTGCGCCCGACCATCAGCCCGGCCACGAACACGGTCACGACGGCCAGGATCAGGATGCCGTACATGCCGGCGCCGATGCCGCCGGGCGCGATCTCGCCGAGCGCGATGTCGAACAGCGCGATGCCGCCGCCGAACGGGGTCAGCGAATCGTGGAAGCAGTTCACCGAGCCGGTCGAGGTCACCGTGGTGGAGGCCGCGAACAACGAGCAGCCCGGCGTGCCGAACCTCGTCTCCGTTCCCTCCGCGGCATGGCCCGCGAGCATCGTGGCGGTGCCGCCGGTGCCGGTGTGCGCCTCGAAGAGGCTGATCCCGCCGACCGCGAGCGCCCAGATCACCACCATGACCGCGACCAGCGCGTAGCCCTGCCGGTTGTCCTTGACCATCTTGCCGAACGCTCGTGGCGTGGCGAACGGGATCAACAGCAAGCTGAAGATGATGAGCCAGTTGGTGAACGGGTTGGGGTTCTCGAACGGGTGCGCGGCGTTCGTGTTGAACCAGCCGCCGCCGTTGTTGCCCAGGTCCTTGATGCTCTCCTGGGAGCCCACCGGGCCGCCGGGGATGGTCTGGTGCCCGCCGGCCAGCGTGGTCACCGTGTGGTAGGCGTGGAAGTTCTCGATCGCCCCGCCGGCGATGAGCATCAGCCCGACGACCACGGCCAGCGGGATCAGCAGCCGGACGGTGCAGCGAGTCACGTCCACCCAGAAGTTGCCGAGCTTGTCGGTCCGGGACCGGGTGAAGCCGCGGATCATCGCGATCGCCACCGACAGGCCGACCGCGGCCGACAGGAATTGCTGCACCATGAGCCCGGCCGTCTGCGCGGTGTAGCCCAGGGTCGCCTCGCCGGCGTAGTTCTGCCAGTTCGTGTTGGTCACGAACGAGGCGGCGGTGTTCCAGGCCGTGTCGGGGGTGACGCCGGGAAACCCCTGGCTGTACGGGAGGTAGTGCTGCAGTCGCTGCACGCCATAGAGGAACAGCACGCTCACAAAGGAGAACGCCAGGATGCTGCGGACGTAGACGGACCACTTCTGGTCCGCGCTGCGGTCAATGCCGATCAGCTTGTAGAACCCGCGCTCGACCGCCCAGTCCTTGTCGGTGGTGAAGACGTGCGCGATGTAGTTGCCGAGCGGGACGTAGCAGGCGGCCAGAGCGGCGAACAGCAGGGCGAACTGAAGCCAGCCCGCGGCTGTGCTACTCATCAGAACCTCTCAGGAAAGACAAGGGCCACGAACAGGTAGACGGTCAGCAGGATGCCGCCGATCAGGCCGATCCAGTTCTCAGCGCTCAAAGCGCTCGACCCCCTTGACCAGCAGCCACAGCACGCCGAAGGCGACGATGGTCAGGGCGATAAAGAGCAGGTCCAGCATGGAGCTCTCCTAGGCTTCCGTGGAGTAACCGCTCCAGCTAATCCCCCGTGGCAGGCAAGACGTCCTGCCCAGGCGGGACCCATGCGGCGCGGAAGCGATCCCTAACGGAATCCATGCGGGGCCAGCGGGGTAAGGGGGCTCCTAGCTACCTGGGCTGGCCAGGCGCCAGCCCGCGCACGCCGACCTCGTCGGCGCGGGCGAGCAGGTCGGCCGGGTCCGCGTAGACCCGGTACGCGCCGGCTCGTTCGAGTTCCTCGCGGCCGTAGCCACCGGACAGCACGCCGATGCCGAGCGCGCCGGCCCGGCGGGCCGCCAGCAGGTCCCACACGCTGTCCCCGACCACCCACGCGTGCCGGGGCTCGACCCCGAGCAGGGCAGCGGCGGCCAGGAACAGGTCCGGGTCCGGCTTGGCGCGCCGGACCATGTCACGGGTGATCATCGGGGCGTCCGCGGGCAGGCCCAGCATGCCCAGGGCGTGGGACGCGGTGGCCCGGTACCCGCTGGTCGCGATCGCCCACGGCACCCCGGTCTCGGTGAGCGCCGCCAGCAGGTCCGCCGCGCCGGGCAGCGGCCGGACGGAGTCCGCCTGCGCCAGGTACTCCTCGCTGTGCGCCTGCTGCAGCAAGGCGATGTCCTCCTCGGACAGCGTCCGCCCGGTCTCCCGCAGCAGCGCGGACACGAACAGCCCGCCGCTCATCCCGATCCGCCGGTGGATCCGCCACACCGACAGGTCGATATCCAGCCGCGACAGCGCCGCCCGCCAGGCGATCACGTGCTGGTACACGCTGTCGATGAGCGTGCCGTCCAGGTCGAACAGGAACGACGGGGGCGGGGGCTCGGCGTAGCCGGCCGGATCGGTCATGCCACGAACCCTAGTGCAGCCCGCTGGGCGTACCCTGGCCCGGAGCTACCGGGCAGATGGAGGAGGGGCCGTGGCCGGAGCCGATGGCGGGCCGAAGTTCGATCACGTCGTGTCGGTGATGTTCGAGAACCGCTCGTTCGACAACCTGCTGGGCCGGCTGTACCAGCCGGGCGAGGTGCCCTCGTTCGAGGGGGCGGCCGGGAAGGTGCTGAGCAACCCGGTGCCGGACTGGGCCGGGCAGGGCGCGGCCGGCGGGGTCGTGCCTTACGGCGTGGCGCTGAACCTAGATACCCCGAACCCGGACCCCGGGGAGGAGTACCCGCACGTCAACACCCAGCTGTTCGGGGTCATCGACCCGCCCGGCAACCGGGGCGTGCTGTGCGAGCACATGACCGCCCCCTACAACGCGCCCGCCGGCCCGGACCCGGTGCCGACCATGGACGGGTTCGTGG
>Ga0335073_10009796_pt1 | contig 13443 bp, 14 predicted proteins | sample Lox_Sample_22_FD_207093 | JGI IMG/M metagenome (GOLD analysis project Ga0335073, IMG submission 207093) | Soil microbial communities from Loxahatchee National Wildlife Refuge, Florida, United States - Lox_Sample_2.2 | ecosystem: Environmental > Terrestrial > Soil > Wetlands | place: USA...
TCGGTACACAGAAGAGCAGATTGTGGGTGTGCTGAAGGAGTCCGAAGCGGGGCTTGATACGGCGGAGTTGTGCCGCAAGCACGGCATCAGCCAGCAGACGTTCTATCGGTGGAAGGCGAAGTACGGCGGTCTAGAAGTCAGTGACGCGCAGCGGCTGCGCCAGCTGGAAGAAGAGAACCGGAAGCTGAAGCAGCTGGTCGCCGAGCAGGCGCTGGATATCGTCGGCTTCAAGGCGGTGCTTTCAAAAAAGTGGTAGCCCACAGGCGGAACGGGAGGCGGTTCGGGTGTTTTGTGAAGCGACGAAGTGCTCGGAGCGGCGTGCCTGTGGGCAGATGGAGATCGTGCGGGCGATGGTGCGTTATCGACCGCGGCCAACGCAGTTCGCGGCCTCGAACGAAAAGCTGCGCATACGCCTGCGGGAACTGGCTGAGCAGCGGCGACGCTGGGGATACCGGCGCCTGCACATTCTGCTGAAGCGGGAAGGCTGGAAGGTGAACAGCAAGCGGGTGTACCGGATCTATGTGGAAGAGAAGCTGGTGGTTCGGCGACGCCGGCGCAGACGGCGCATCTGTGCGCAAGCACGGTGCTGCTCTCACCGCCCACTCGCCCCAGCCAGACCTGGACGATGGATTTCCTGCATGACGCGCTGGCCAGTGGGCGCAAACTGCGCACCCTGTCCATCGAGGATGCATACACGCGGGAGTTGCTGGCCATCGAGGTGGACACGTCGCTGCCGGCCCTGCGCGTGGTTCGCGTGCTCGATCGGCTGCGCGGCGACCGCGGGTTGCCGGAGCGGATTGTCATCGACCACGGGACAGAATTCACCTCGAAGGCCCTGGACCAGTGGGCCTATGAGAACAAAGTGACACTGCATTTCATCACGCCCGGTCGTCCGATGGAGAACGGCTACATCGAATCGTTCCACGGCAGGTTCCGTGAGGAGTGCCTGAACGAGCACTGGTTCCTGACCCTGGACGATGCACGGGAAACAATCGAACGTTGGCGGCGCGATTACAACCGGGTGCGCCCGCACAGCTCCCTCAGATATCTGACCCCGGAGGAATTTCGCATGGGCTATGCAAATGTGGAAAGCAAACACCGCTTCCCACATTCGCACAGCCCCGACGGCGGCTGCGGATCAAATCTGCAGCTAAACTCAAACCCGGGTGCTCTCACTTACCTGGACTAAACCGAGGGGGCAGCTCAGAATCCTTTGGTCTTCAGTCTTCATTCAAGCAATTATCGTGCTGCCGTCTCAACGAAGTGTTAATAAGTCTGTCATGACGCCGGAAACACCGTAGATTGTGCTTTTTCAGAGGCCCAGTCGCTAGGGTTTTGTTATCAATGCTCTGATGTCAAGATCCAAAGATTCTATTTCTGATAAGTAGAATTCAATTTTCTCCGAGTCGCGTTCTTTCGGGGGTTTTCCCTTCTCGATTTCCAAAAGTTGCTGCAGATTTTGCCGTTCCTTGGTAAACGCAGCTACAAGTTGTTCCCGGGTCCCACTCATGAGAGACATTTTAGCGTTGTCCTGGAGCGACCTACCGTCGCTTTTCGCAGAATTGGGTTCTTCCACCCGAGCGAAAATGAATGTAATTTTGTCCAAACTCAGTTTGCATGAATTGTTCCGACAGTTCCTCGATTTCCTCCACGCTCTCATTTGAGCCTCAGTGTTTCGAAGTAATCCTCGTTGATGCCTGGGCGGCATCAACCTTGACGTAGAAGGTCTTGGACACACGCCGATAACCGGGGCATCATGACGCCAGAGAAGGCAAAAATGACGCAGATTTTCTCGCGTTGTGACGGCAATAATTTGCCTGCCTACTGGGATTGGGCCCGGCTCGAAAACGAGCGAGCGGTCGTCCTACTGCACATTGATGTCTGATAGCTGGTTACCGAGGTCAGAACATGCTGGAAAAAAATGCTGCTCAAATGTTGTCAAATAGAAACATCGGTAGGCGGCTCCTGAATGTCAGGGAGGCAGCCCAATACCTCGATCTCGAAGTGGACACGGTCTACAAGAAGTCGAGGTTGCGGGAAGTTCCCTGTGTCAAGGTCGGTCGTGCGTTGAAGTTCGATGTAGAAGCACTGGATCGCTACATCGAGCAACACACAATCGAAACCATTGACTGAAGGAGCAACATGTCAATTCACAAAAAGAAGGAAGGATTGTACGAAGTCCGATGGCGGGAAAGTAGACGCAACAAGAGCGTCCGCGTCCGTGGATCGGTAGAGCTTGCGAAGAAGATAGAGCGCAAGCGAATGTCGGTCAGGGATGAGAACCGTCATCTCGATGTAAAACGGGAAATCAACTTCCGCATGTCTGCGTTGATCGACCGGTACTTGGAACAGTATGGGGCGAAGAAACGCTCGGCGGACAGAGAAAAGAGCATCGTGGAAGGCATTCGGCTAACTACGTTGCCCAGGACATAAATGAATAAGCGAGCCACTTATGTCTCATCTCCTAAATGTGCGGCGGCGTATATCTGATTCAAATAAGGTTACCTTTTGTCGTATGGTCCTCGTCGTTCCGGCCGCTCACGAGTGGGCCGACACCGACGTGACACTATGATCTTCCATAAAGGGCTCGATGTGAACGTCCTTCCGTTGTTCGGGGCCTTCGATCAGCGCCATGTCAATTTCTCTCGCCAGGAGGGCTTCGAGCATCTCGTCGCTATTTCCGCTGCGAGCTGTGATCTTCACCTTCGGATTGGCACGCCGAAAGCCAGCAATGAAGTTCGGCAACAGATATTGGCTGATCGTCTGCGACGCGCCCAGCGCAAGCTCGCCCGCCTGGTGCCCGAAGGCGTTGGCAACAGCTTCGGCAGCTTCATCGGAGAGATCTTTCATCTTGTCGGCAAAGGGAAGCAGCGCTTTTCCGCCGGCGCTCAGCGCGATGTGTCCGCCGCCCCGCTCGAAAAGAGGCACTCCGAACTCATCCTCGAGTGCTTTGATCTGCTGAGTCACAGCGGGTTGCGTGAGCAGCAGCTCTTCCGCAGCGCGGCTAAAATTCAAGTGGTGAGCGACAGCTCGAAATACGCGGATTCGAAAGTTCTCGATCATAGTTGCAGTTATACCTGTCTTGGCCCGCAGTCGAAGCTTAAGCGATCGATCTGGAAATTGGTGCTCACTCTGTGGCTCCGGACTTGCGATTCCATAAAGTGAAGAGGAAGAAATCCTGCGGGCAATATTAGATGCGAGCCATGCGCATGGCAAAAGAACAGGCAGAATGTCCCACTGCCCACTCAGTTCCACAGCCATGAATGCCGCCATAATGGGCGCGTGCGTGACAGCAGCCAGGAGAAACGCCGTCCCGCAAACCGCGAGAAAGATAGAGGCGTGGCTGTGAGACGCATGGGCCGACAAAAGCCCGAGTGCGGCACCGGCAAAGAGTGTAGGTGTGAAAACGCCTCCTACGGTCCCGGTTCCAACACATAGAGTCGTCGCCACCAAGCGGAATACAAGCAGTCCCAAAGTTGCGGTCCATATCGTCCCGGGCTGCAAAATGCTCGTCAGCGCAATATCTCCGTTACCCCATACGCGGGGCTCGAACAGACTCAGGATGGCTACGGTTGAAGCTCCCCAAAGAAGCGGCAGCGGAAGCCGCTTTGCTTCTCTCGCGAAATGAAGCAGCTTCTGGTAGGCAGGTCCCACTATGCCGAGCAGAAGTGCAAGAGGAATACTCCATAGCAGAGAGAACGTTAGATGGAACGTTCCCGCAACAGGAAAAAGTGGGCCTCCGCCAAGAATCATGCGGCTGACCAGCCACCCACTGGTCGAAGACAGGAAAAGCGGCAAGGTATTGCCCCATGTCCATTCTCCCAGTACGATCTCGCTTGCAAAGAACACCCCCGCAATCGGAGCCTGGTATGCGGCGGCCACGGCAGCAGCGGCTCCAAAGGCGACTCTCTGAGAGAGAGAAAACATCCGAGCCTGCGTCCGTGCTCCGGCCCAGGAAGTCACAGCAGTAGCAAACTAGATCATCGATCCCTCTCTACCGATCGCTGCACCCGAAGCAACAGAAAAGGCCGAAGACAAAGTTCGCCATGCCGTCGAGAGGAATGGAATTCTCCCGCCCCTCAGTCGTACCGCTTCGACATACTCTTCGAAGTGCAGCCCTGGTGAAAAGCGCTCAGATAGCCAGATTACCAGCGTTGCCATGGCGGCCCCAATGATGGGAGTTGCCAGGCGGCGGCCAGGCGAGAGTGCCTCGGCAGCAGAGGGTAAGGAGCTCATGTGCTGGACAAATCCCCACTGTAATAGTCGAAAGAACAACCGCACGGCTACACAGGCCAGAGCACTTATAACTCCCAGAGCCATCGGCGATGTAATTGCCGAAATCCATTCGATCGCTGAGCGTTTGGTTAATCTCGAATAGACCAGTGCAACCGCGCTCATGCTGCCACCTGGTTCTCCGTCGTGTGAGCAGTACGTGGAGACTGTGGCGGATAAATCTCCTTCATGAGAAGCATGGTTAACGTTTTAGCAAGATCAATCGCCTGGTGACGTATCTCCGGAACGGCGATGGATTCAAGCAGGTTTCCCAGCCGTCCCGGTCCAAGGTTGAAGAACACCTCAGAAATCTGCCCATTGGCGTCGATGAGAGCGCCATTCTCGGCACAATGGAATCCTCCTAACGGCCCTGCCGTCGCGATCCCGCGGTCAAACAGTTTCCGCAACAGAGGCGAATTGACTCTCCGATAGTTCATGTTTGGGCCGGTACAGTTGATGACTCGGTCTACATGGAAGGTCTCAACGCCTTCATGTGTCCGCAGAGTGACCTGGGCACCTGCCGGTGTGGCGTCAACAGATTCGAGATGGCCTTCGTGTACCACAAGCGTTTTGTTGTTCAGCTCTGCCTCGATCAGGTCGGCAATCGGCGGCGCCATGCGATGACGCACCACGTCCCACCTTCTTTGCAGATGGCGGCGGAAACGCATTTGCTCCGCAAGCGGAAGCCGTAGCCAAAGCGCATTCGTTGTATCGCGAATGCTATCGATTGCGGCCCTCCACCCGGCTCCCGCCTTGATCGTTGCACGCAAGGCGCGAAGGTATGCAAGCGCAGTTGCAGGCGTATCGAGAGGTACGGCGCTGAAGCCGAGAGGTGTGTACTCTGCATGCCGATTGGGGAAGATTCCATGACGCGAGAGAGCGATGATCTTTCCTTCGTGGCCGAGTTCGCGCAGCCTGAGCACGACATCGACTCCCGTGAGCCCGGTGCCGATTAAGGCGATGGGAGCATTGTCCGGAAGGTCCTGATAGGTCTCCTGAGCCCAGGCATTGTGATGATAGACTCCGTCCGCAATGGCCTCCGGAGCAATCCCCGGCAACGGAGCAGGATCGAAGTTTCCGATAGCAAGCACAACAAGGTCAGCCTGGATCGTACGTCCATCGCCCAGGATGACTGCCGCGCCATTCGCTTCAGGCTGCACGTCGACCACGGATGCGACTTCCTGTCGTACACCCGATATCTCGGCCAGCAGAGATTGAATGTAGCGCCCAAAGACCGCCCGTGGTGCAAAGGTCTTTTCAGTTGCCTGCGGATCGTAGTGGCTTTGCAGCCAATCAAGAAAATGACGCGGCTGGTTAGGCAGTGCACTAATTTTGCCAGCCGGTACATTTAGCAGATGGCGCAGGCTTGGTGTCGAGTAGGCAAGCCCAAGCCCGAAGTTTGGCCGCTGATCGATCAGGATTACCTCGGCTTGCACATTCTGCCGAATCAGATGGAAAGCCGTAAGCGCTCCGCTCACGCCTCCGCCGACGATTGCGATTGTCCTTGAGAGCTCATTCCGTGTCTTCATGCTTCGACAGTAAGCCCGTCATGAAGCGATGAGAATTCGCAAATTCTTATGCGGTATAAGGCGACTCGAGCAGACTTATACCCCATCAGGATTACTGCTTGGACGCATGGATTTTTAAGAGCCAGACTAGATTTCGAAAAGGAGAAACACCATGAACAGCATCATCAAGTCCGCTATCACACTGAGCGCCGTAGCTGCCGCCCTGATTCTTCCCGCGGTTCCTGCGAACGCCGCAGTTCATTCGAAATCAAAGGAGCTAGTCGTTATGACTCCTCAGGATCTTCCCGAACAGGCCCAGACCAGGGGAAATGCGCTTCTCCTCCATTCTGACAATGCAGGCAGCACCTACCTCTATGTAGAGCAGCAGGAGGGAAAGCGTCTCTCAGTCTTCGACGTAACCGATCCGTCACAGATAAAGCTCGCCGCCTCGACCGAGATTCCTGACCAGGGTCCGTTCGATTTCATCCGTCCGCTCAATGACAATGCTGAGCTTGTCTACTTCCGCGACGGACAGAAGGCAGGCATCCTCAATCTGCGCAAGGCGAAGAAGCCCGAACTGCACGCCATTACAACGACCGCTAACCTGGTCACCGCCGAGCAACTGGGGCGGAGTGGGATGTTGGCAACCGAGGCCTCTTACACCTACGCTCCTGCTGTGGCACGAGACTTCCAGGTGATCGATATCTCCTCCGCAGATCCTGCTCCGCTCGCGGTCGTCAAGGATGTGAAGCATCGCGCGACGAACGATGAGACCGGAACAATGTTTCTGCTCGGAAGCGATGGACTGACAGTCGTTCGCCGGCTCAGTGTAGAGAGAGAGCACCAGATCCACGAGATGCAGATGCAGGGAAACTAATCGGCACCTTCGAAGTCATAACGAGGCCATACAGCCATCGGGCTGTATGGCCTCTCTTTTTTATCGGTTGGATAGCCCTCAGGACGGTTTCTCCGGGAGAGGTTATGTCCCTCCGCCAAGGTGAAATTACGGAACCATCCCATTCGGTATTCCTGCCAAGTATTTCAATGAGTTAGGGGAGATTTCCTGATTTTCTGGCGAATCCCTTCTATTGACAAGGCAGGACCACCGCATGAAAATCAAGACTCCATAGGCGAACAAAAAGCGAATGATGACTGCAGCACAAATTCGGTCTCAGATTGAATCGGTTCTTCGTGAAGTGGTTCCGCATAAGTCTGTGTTGCGAGCGACCAGCCCGGCTGGCAAGAAACTTGCACACGAGATCTTCGCTAGTTGGACCGACGCCGTTGCCTATCTTGCCCAGGAAAGTGGCATGACAGAGTTGAAGGCGCGCCGATTTGGTGAAGGCTGGATCGCCCGCGTGCAGGGATCACTGATCCTGCATGCTGCAACTGGCGACTGCAGGCCTTTTGAACGTGCAATGAACGTACTGGCCGATCTCGCGAAAGCAAAATCGCCACGAGATCGAGTTTCGTAACTGACTCGTTCTTCCTTCCTGCATCTTCTCCCTCGCGCTACCTACGGCGTCAAAGACGGGAAGAGCGTCTACCTGGACTGATCGTAGTCTGATCAGGTCGGTCCTGGTTCCGCGGTCTCCCAAGTGCAAGGCACCTGGGAACCCGTCTAAGTCGAAAAATGCACTTCCATTGCGGCTAGGCCCCCGCTGCCAAAGGCAGCATCCTCCCATTCAACAATCTTCCGCCATTCCGGCTTTACCGTGACCTTCAAGACCACGTTTGAGATATGCACCAGGGTTAGCCCCGACAACTCGCTTGAACGCCTTACTGAACGCAGCGTCGGACTCATAACCAACCGACCGGGCAACGTCGATGAGCTTTTTGTCACGCTGTTCGAGGTACTGCATCGCCTTCTGCATCCGCCACTCGGTTACATATTCCAGTGGCGTTTGTCCGAGTAGTTCTTTAAACCTTGCTGCAAATGCGGAGCGAGACATGCCTGCCGCCGCGGCCAGGGATTCGACCGTCCAGGGGGTATTCACGCTGTTGTGAACGGCATTCAGAGCGGTGCCTACTTGAGGATCGAAAATCGCACGAAGCCATCCGTTGTTGCGTTCCGGTACCGATGCGATATGCGCCCGGAGTGCCTGAATAAATAGAACCTCGGCCAGTCGCGTCGCAACGACCTCCGACCCCGGTGCCTGTTCTGCCATCTCTAACGCCAGCGCCTGCATCGTGGTGTGAAGTGCAAGGGTGTGGGCCTGGTCGGACTTGATCAGAATGAAACTCGGCAATAACTGCGTGATCGGCTTCACGCTGGCTCGATCAAAGCTCAGCGAGCCACAGACGATTGTCGTCGGTGCGCCGCCACCTCCATAGTGAGCGACGTTGCTGCCGTCCCAGGCTGCGACCTCGCCGAAACTCTTCTGCGGACGTGTTCGCAGGCTGTCGCGCAAAACAAACGAAGTTCCCCGAGCCAGAAAAAAGCAATCACCGCCGGTGAGGGGAATCGGCTCTGGGGTACCTTCCACACTCAACCAGCAGTTGCCGCGCGAAAGCATGGCAAAGTGCGCCAAATCTGTGGGTGAACTCTTTTTGCCGGAAGGCGCGAATTCGTCTTCGGCCTGCTTCACCTGTACCAAGCCCCACGGCGCGGTCGCTTCAAGCCGGTGCTGGCCGAAGGCGGTTACGTGCATCGTTCGGAAGATGTCGGTTATCGGGTCCAACATGGCCTCACATTTTGGACGAATAGACAGAAGATTAGGACGTATAAACAGTTCTCGTCCACAGCTGGAGCAATCTACTCGTTAGTAACAGATGCTTTACATCACAGAAGGGAGCAGTTATGGGAAAGCTTGAAGGTAAAGTTGCAGTTGTCACGGGTGGATCGAGCGGCCTGGCGCTGGCGAGCGCCAAGCGGTTCGTTGAAGAAGGCGCCTACGTTTTCATCACGGGCAGGAGGCAGGAGCAGCTCGATGAGGCCGTCAAGTCGATTGGCCGGAACGTGACCGGCGTGCGCGGTGACGCGGCCAATCTCGACGACCTCGACCGCCTGTTCGATACGGTCAAGCGGGAAAAGGGCAAGATCGACGTCCTGTATGCAAGCGCAGGCTGGGGCGAGGCCGCACCGTTGGGCGCGGTTACTGAGCAGCACTTTGATAAGATCTTCGGCCTGAATGCGCGCGGAACGCTCTTTACAGTCCAGAAGGCGTTGCCGCTGTTCAACGAGGGTGGCTCGATCATCATGACCGGGTCCGTTGCTTCGATAAAGGGATTTCCCGGTTTCGGCGTATATGCGGCGAGCAAGGCAGCATTGCGCTCCTTCGCACGCACGTGGCTCAACGAACTGAAGGGGCGGAACATCCGGGTGAACGTGTTGGGGCCGGGGCCAATCGCTACGCCGATGCAGGACGAAGCTATCACCAAGGAAGCGAAGGAGATGTTTGAATCCCTGATCCCACGGGGAAAGATGGGTCAACCGGACGAAATCGCAACGGTCGCGCTGTTTCTTGCTTCCGATGATTCGAGCTTCGTGAATGGGGTGGAGTTGAATGTCGACGGCGGCTTCTCGGCCATCTGATATCAGCGGATCTCGGTGAGTGCATCACCAATGCACTCATCAAATCCTGTTGGTGCCGCTGTGCCGAATCTCCGATTGCTGACGGCTATAAAAAGAATGGTACCTGGAAGTCCTGCGAAATTAGTGGGTACGTCCTGCCACTGCCTGCACGAAATCAATAAATGCCCGCAGCTTCGCCGGGGGCAATGTGCGGGATGGATAGAGTATGTATAGAGCTCCGGAGGCCTGGCAGCCGCACGCGATTCAGGATCGCGAGTTGATCACGGGCCAAAATCCTGCTTCGGATGCTCCTCTAATGGATATCGTGCTGCGCACGTTAGAAACCAGGTGAGCAACAAAGCTTCACGCAGGGCAGGTCACCCCAATCCGCTCTGTGTGGACGAGCGAGTTGCGCCTTTCGTAGATGATCTTGCGGGGCTGAAGGGCGATCTGGCTACTCCGTCTGGATTGACGACTTCACGGCAACGCACTCACTGAGGATGCGATCTTGATCGCATGTTCCCAAATTCAGCGTGTGTAGTCGGCGACCCGCAAGTGAAGCTGCGCTTGCACAATGACCGCCATCCAGGAGGAGATAATAAGAGACGTGACCAATATCGGAGTTGTCAATTCAGTTGAAGCAATCGAATTGCGCCTGACGCCGTTACGTGAGCGGCTGGCTGTGCATCCACTCTATCAACGGATTCGTACGCTCGGTCACGTCCGCCTTTTCATGGAGTCGCATGTCTTCGCGGTATGGGACTTTATGAGTCTGCTTAAAGTGCTACAGCGTGAGCTGACTTGTGTGGCTCTACCTTGGGTACCTACACCCCTCCCTGTGAGCCGACGCTTCATTAACGAGATCGTCCTGGCCGAGGAGAGTGACGAATATCAGGGGCGCCCGATCAGCCATTTCGAGATGTATCTCGAAGCGATGGAGCAGGTGAAGGCAGATACCCGCGTGATTCGCCACATAGTAAGCTGCGCACCACTTGGCGTTGGCAGGTTGAGTCTCGAAGAAGTTCCGGCAGCGGCGAAAGAGTTCGTCGAGGCTACCTTTCGATTGGTTTACGAGGGCTCGTCGGCTGCACAGGCTGCGGCGTTCGCATTTGGCCGCGAAGATGCGATTCCGGACATGTTCCGATCTCTGGTGCGTCAGCTAAACCAGGAGATGTGTGGCGAACTCGACAAGTTTGTTTGGTATCTGGAAAGGCATATCGAGGTTGACGGCGACGGTCATGGACCGCTTTCGCTGAAAATGGTGGCCGACCTATGCGGTGAGAACCCAGTGCTTTGGGAGGAAGCCTCCCAAGCTGCTGAGGAAGCGCTTCGTGCACGGCTGAGACTGTGGGATGGTGTGCTAACCCAGATAAAAGAGAGCTAGTCACGATAGGCAGAGAGGCACTGTTTTGAAACGGATTGCCTCTGGGTTGCCCGTAAATCCGCCAGAACCCAGAAATCTGGAAGTCTTGTGTCCGCATTCCTCGATGAGTGCTTTGGCGATTTGGCATCAACTGAGATTCTGGAGCGCGGCAACAAAGCCCTCTGCACTCACTACATCGGCTCGCGTAGGAAAGAATCGCTTGATCAGTGCAGAATGAAGGTCCAGATCCAGGTCTGCGCAACAGTCTTCAATTACGACGATGCGATAGTCGAAATCACTAGCATGTAGCAGGGTCGAGAGTACCACTCCGCTCGTCGCAATTCCGAACAACACAATCGTGTGAATCTCTTTTGCGCGAAGGATCATGTCGAGGTCAGTCCCGGCAAATGCGCTGATCCGATGTTTGACGATAAGGATGTCGTCGGGCTTGGGTCCGAGTGCGGGGTGAATTGTACCTGACGAGCCTTGAAAAAAATCCTGGTGTGGCTTGGAGGCTTTAATGGTCCCGATGAGCTTGTTGCGATCGCTCACCTCGGGCAGATCCGGTCGGAACCCCACTAGAACCTGAATGACCGGCATCACGACAGCTCGGGCTGCATTCAGGACATCCGCAGCGCGCGCTATGAAATCCTCTTGTGGCTTCGCGTACACGGAAACGACGCCGGTCTGGCAGTCCAGAGCGAGGACAGCCGTATGACGAGGATCAAAGGTGACATTCATGCCAGTAATCTAGCAGGAACGGAATTGGAACACCGCAAATAGTCTCGGTTTTCACTGAAGAACTCTCGCTGAGTTGTGCAAGCTGTTCACTACAGGAGGCCAATGCACTGATTGAGAAAGGCAGACTGTACGCATTTTGCCAGTGAACCGGTTTACCGACTAGCCGGACGTTTCAGTTTAGAGATTAAGAATGCCCTTACAGATCGAGAAGAGCTGTGCCGTTGTACGGCACGGGTTGCGGCAGGGAAGTCGAGGCTTAAGGAACTCCTACCGGTGTTTCTAGTATTTTTGAGTGATCTTGTTAGCCATCGGTTCTCATCTTTTCAATGCGTTACTTCTAAATGCACTTCTGTCACTGCAGTGGGAATCGCGAGCAGAATGCAGGGCGCGGACGGAAACGATTGGGTGTATTGTGTTGGGTACTCAGGATGCCAAAATGGAAATCCTGGCTGAGAGGAACAATGATGCAGATGCTCATTCAGGACCTGCGATACAGCGCGCGAATGCTGATGAAGAATCCAGGGGTAACTGTAGTGATTGTGCTTTCGCTGGCGATCGGTATTGGTGCGAACACGGCGCTTTTCAGCGTGACCAATACACTGCTGCTGAAGCCGCTCCCCTATGGGCATCCCGAACGGCTGGCGATACTGTGGCTGCGCTCCCCAGGAATCGGGATTCCTCAGGACTGGCCTTCGCCGGGACAATACCACGACATCAGGACGCAGAACCACGTCTTCGACGAGACCGCGATTGCGATTGGCGGCGGTTACACCCTGAGCGGAACCTCGAAGGCAATCAAGGTGGATGGGATCGAAGCCTCGTCGAGTCTGCTGCCGATGCTCGGAGTGAAGCCGATGCTGGGACGCATCTTTGCCGCGGATGAAGACCATCCGGGCAAGCCGGATACGGCAGTGCTGACTTATGGGCTGTGGAAGGATACATTCGGCGGCGACCCAGGGCTCGTGGGCCGGAACATCACGCTGGATGGCAAGCCGCGAACTGTGGTCGGGGTGCTCCCCCGGAAATTCAGGCTAAGTCATGAGGTGATTCCGGTGATCGGGGGAATCGACAAGGTGCAGATTTTCCTGCCCCTGCCGATGGATGCGAAGGAAGAGCTGAATTACGGGCCCGAGGACTACAACATTCTGGCGCGGCTGAAACCCGGCATAATGATGGAGCAGGCGCAGGCGGACATCAGCATCATAGCGGCGCGACTGCGCGAGGAGAAGCATCGTGACCGCACGTTTACGATTAGCGTGGTGCCGCTGACTGAGCAAGTGGTGGGCAATGTGCGAACTTCTGTGCTGATATTGCTCGGCGCGGTGGCGCTGGTGCTGCTGATCGCATGCACCAACGTGGCGAACCTGCTGCTGGCGCGAGCGACAGGACGCCAGAAGGAGATTGCCATGCGGACGGCTCTGGGCGCCGGGAGGGCGCGGCTGGTAATTCAGCTGCTCACGGAGAGCGTTCTGCTGAGCCTGCTGGGCGGAGTGGCGGGGCTGGCGGTGTCGGCAGTTAGCTTGTATGTGGTGGAGAAGATTCATCCGGGGAATATTCCGCGGCTCGATGAACTAGGAATGGATTACGGGGTGTTGCTGTTCACGTTCGGGATTTCGATTCTCACCGGTGTTCTTTTTGGACTGGCGCCGGCGCTGCGCGCTTCTCGCGTGGATCTAAACACGGCATTGAAGGCGGGTGGACGGAGCTCGACGAGCGGCGGGCTACGTGTGAGACGCGACAAGCTTCGTGGGGCGCTGGTGATTGCCGAGCTGGCGATTTCACTCACGCTGCTTGCAGGCGCTGGGTTGCTGATCCGCAGCTTTGTGCGCCTGGTGAATGTGCCGCCGGGATTCAATCCGGACAAAGTGATCTCGATGCAGGTTGCGGCGACCGGGCCTAAATACAAAGACCATACGCAGAGGCTTCAGTTCTACAACGAGCTTGAGAACAGGGTGCGCAGCCTGCCGGGCGTGGCCGGATTTGGAGCGGTGTCGGTCCTTCCGCTAACGCCTTCGGTCGGATGGGGAGGCATGCAGGTCGAGGGA
>Ga0335073_10009797_pt1 | contig 13442 bp, 12 predicted proteins | sample Lox_Sample_22_FD_207093 | JGI IMG/M metagenome (GOLD analysis project Ga0335073, IMG submission 207093) | Soil microbial communities from Loxahatchee National Wildlife Refuge, Florida, United States - Lox_Sample_2.2 | ecosystem: Environmental > Terrestrial > Soil > Wetlands | place: USA...
GCCGTACAGCACCCCGCCTGGCCCGATCACGGGCGTCGAGTTCGGCTGTCCTCCGTCGCCAAGGGCGTAGCCGCCGAATGTGTACAGGATGTCTTCCGTCCACGCACCACCGGGCGATGAGGGCGGAATAAGGTGGAATACGGTGCCACAATAGGTACACGGGTCGGGACCCTGCGGCGTTCCCATCGCCGTGCCGTAGAGGGACCCGTCGGGTGCTAACACAACGCCCGTGGGAAAGTCCTGGTCCGCAGTGAGGGGCGGAAAGGTATGAAGCGTGGAATATGTCCAGGCTGCACCGGGAGCGTTCGGAGGGGACAGCTGGTAGATCGTACCGCCCTCCGGTAGGTTGGAGGTCGCCCCGTAGATGGCGCCGTCGCTGGCGATCGCGATGGGACCGGTCGGCGGCGACCCGATCGAGAACTCGAAGCTATAGACGACCTGCTCAGCCCATGCGCCTCCGGGGGCGCTGGGGGGTACGAGCCTGTATACGGCTCCGCTGCCGTTGACGCCGCCGTTCTCTGTCGCTCCGTAGAGAACGTTGCGGGGCCCGAACACGGGCGGCGCCACCGGACCGGCCGCGTCAGTGCCCGATACGCCGAAAGTGTAGAGAACCTCGTCGCGCCAGTAGCTCCGCGTGCTGTTGGGTGGCCAGAGCCGGAAAGCCGTGCCGGCAGCCGAGTTCTCTCCCGCCGCTCCGTACAGCAGGCCGTCGGTCCCCATGGTCAGGGCCGTTGAGGGCCCCGGGCCGTCTTGCGCTGTGAAACTGTGCAGGCCGATTTCGGTCCACGGCGCCCCGGGGACGTTCGGCGGCACGAGTTCATACACGACCCCAAGCCCCGCATTGCCGCCGTGTTGCGTCGTGCCAAAGAGCGTCCCGTCGGCCGCGATGACTACGCCAGCCGTCGGCTGCGACCCGAGCTTGTTATGCCCAAAGCTACAGATGGTGTTCAGCGTCTGGCCGTACATGATGCCCGATAGCACCGTTGCCACTAGGATATAACGATAACGGTTGAGCGCATGGGTTAGTCTCATATGTTTATGGTCTCCGTCATGGAAGTAACTTCCCGCCCGTGAGCTTGCACGCTCCCTGTATCCCCGCGGCGTTCCACTGGGAAAGGATCGCCGACAGCTTTACACCCGTTATGCTGTACTGGTGGTTCTCCATAGCGATGGTCGCGGTATTCAGCACGTCATTGTCGTCCTGCGGGTTGTCGGGATACACCGGCGCACAGGCCCCCAAAACCGACGCGCCGTAAAGGGAGGAATCTGTGACGCCTTGGCTAGAGAGAAAAGGAAGAAGAGAGGCAAAGAAGTCCTGATTGAAAGTGCTCCACGTGCACGACTGCAACCCCACGATGGCGCAGCCCTCGCCCGTTGGCCCGTTGTAGTAAGTCCAGGCGTTCGGCCCGAACTCTTCCACGAACACGCCATGTTGGTAGCCGCTAGCGGAGTTACCCTGGAACATCGAGATCGTTTTTGTGTACTCGGTCTGGCTGGAAGGCTCGAAGTCATACATATCCATTCCCATGGCTATATTGGCGGAGAGCCCGTTAGTAAATGCAGTCGCGTAGTAGCCCCCCGTCATGCCTGAGCCGGTCGCCATTTCCTTCGGGTTGACGGTAGCACCGTAAATAATTCCGCTTGGCACACCGGACCAGCCCGGTAAGTCAGTGTTGAAGAACGGCGTCAGGAAGTTATCAAGCCAATCCTGGGGGCAGGTCCGATGCGATTTGGAGATGGTGGGCCCGGGGGCACCAGAGCAGTACTGCCCGTTCGTACTTCCACTCGCGCTTTGGGAACAGTCGGTGGCGCTGGTGCTGTTACTGTTCGTAAACTCGTTCCACTGCGATGCCTGCGTGGTCGGCTCGTGGACCGGCACGAAGCGGTCGCCGGGCGACAGCCAATAAGTGAGGACGTACTGATAGGCGGGCATCCCAGTGAGCGTTCCGAGACTGGGCACAACATATGTCACGAGGCAGTGATGCCAGTCAAAGACCCCGCTACCATAGTTTGTGCCGGCGATGGTGCCCGAGTTGATGGGACTCCCAAGTGCCGCCGCGCACGCTCCCCCGATTCCGCCGGCCGCGCCGTTTCCGGGGCAACCAGCGTCGCCACATGACATAGCCGTATTACCGCTGGCTGTTGTATAGTAAGCCGGATTGATCGATACACTCATCCCCAGGTCGTGGGCGTGCTTGATGGCGCCCGCGTAGAGGCTCAGGCACGACGGACGATTCGATATCAAGCACTCCAGGTCGACCTCAATGTTCACAATCTTCATGCCGGCGTCATTCATGGCATCGACCCAGGCGTTCCAGGCGGACTGATTGTCGTACCGCGAGTCGCGGAAGAACGGGTTGGCGATCACCAAGTGGCCGCCGGCGAGGATTGGTGGAGGGGACGGTCCCGCTGCCTGCGCCATCTGGTGGAAATACGAATATTGGTCGGAGAGGTACGTGGCGTATGCCGGCGTCCAACTAACGGAGATAGAGAATTGCTGCGCCGTGGTCCCCGTGGACGTGGAGCTAGCTTGTACGGTAAATGGGCAGACCATCGGGTTGAAGGTGTAGTTACAGTAGCTCAGGTCACAGGGTGCGTTGCCGGCCCAGAAGTTGGCGCAGGCCTCCACGGTACCCGACAGCGCTCCGCCGCTGCTCATGGTGAGCCCGTAGAGCGCTGTCATGTTCGATGTGATGCTCCAGGTGCACCCACTCATCCCGCAGCCGGTCGCCGCGAAGGTCACCCCGGCGTACGTTGCGCCGACCGTGCCGGCGGGGATGCTGGCTCCGGTGGTAGTGATCACGGGTTGTGCAGTGAGCGGCAGTCCGGCGAATAGCAGGGCCATCAGACTGGCCCGCACAGAGTGCGTTCCGGCAATCATGGCTTGACCACCTCGATGCACGCCACGTAGTAGTTGATCGTGAAATTCGCGGTGGACGGCTGGACCGTCAGTTGAACCAGGTTAGTCGCGGTTGTGTCTACCGTCTGCGTCGAACTTGTGGTCGAGACGGTGGTTGGAAGTGCAAAGGCCGAGGTTCCGCTGGTGCCGCTTTGGCCCACAACACTCAGCTCGGCGATTGCCGAACCGCTGGACCCCGGCGACTGGACCGTCAGGTATCCATCCACCCAATATGGCGCGTTGCTGGTCACGCTCGAGTTGGCGTTCGAAACCAGCGACGCCATGGGGGTGCCACCGAGCGACGCGGTCGCTAGCCTGATGCGAAAGGTAAGGTTTCCACCGCCGGCGCTGTCGCTCTGCACAGCGTACGCGCGCAGGTGAAAGGTAGTTCCCGCGGCTAGCGTGTTCGCCAGGAAAAGGGGGGTGGTAATAACCGGGTTCTCGCTCGTGACGCCCGAGACGGTGACCGTGCTCGTCAGACACGTCTGGCCACCCAGGTACACCTGGGTCGGCTGCCCGGTCGCCGAGCTGATCGAGTTTATCACCATTCCGCTGGTTGCGGATGCGGACTCGACGCCGCCAAGCGATCCCGTCGTGGGAAGAGGTAGCTGCGCCGCCGGCAGGGTGCCGTGGATAATGTTGCTGGCGTTGGTAGTGTCGGTGGTCGCGGACGCTGCCAGCGTGGTCCAGGTCATAGCGCTGGTGCCGCCCCCGGCACTCGTCAATACCTGTCCGGTACTGCCCGCATTCGCTGGCAGGTTGAAGGGGTAGGGAGAGGATAGCGTCCCGGGTGCCGTGATGCCCACATAGTTCACGCCGGAACTGTCGTAACCGCGCAGATTGCCGTTGGCGGAGATGGCCCAGTATGGCACTGCCGAATTGCTCTCGACTGTCCAGAGGCTGTTGCTGCTTTGCGCGAGACCGGCCTGAATCACCTCTCCGGTGGTTCCGCCGGCGCCGGTGAGGATCTGCCACTGCTGCCCGTTGGTAGGCGAGCCACCAGTGAAGTAAATGGTCACGCCCTGGCTGAGGTTGCACGGCAAGCCGGACGTGCAGCTACTGATTAAGGACGTGCCCCCTGAAGAGCAGCTTGCTCCGGTGCCCCACTCATATTGGGTGGAACTAGTAACCTGGACGCAGTAGGTGGTTGCCGAGGTCCCGGTGTACAAACCGCCGGACGTAAGCGCCAAGGTGCCCGTGCCGCTCACCTGGATCGTGGCCGGGGCGATCTGCTTCGGGGTGCTGTCGTAAACCGTCCAGGTTGCACTTGGCGCGGTTCCGCTCGACCCAAAGCTGCCGACGCCCCAGTAGTACGGCACGTAAGCGCCGGAAGCGGTGCCAGAGGCTATCCTCACCATGGCGCTGATGTTGCCGATCGAATCCACACCCATCGGCACCGGGAGGGGCCAATCCGTTGCATTATCGAACCAGATACTTCCTGATCCGGCGGTAACCCCTCCGGGCCGGGTGCTGGCCTGGACGTTCAGGTTGCCGGTCAGATTGGTGGAGACGGACACGTAAGTTGCGCCCCCGCTGAGACTACACGCCGCGGTACCGGACGTCCCGGTGATATTGGCCTGTGTTGGCGCGGAGGTGTAGCCGTAGCCTGTGCTGGTTATCGTGAGCGTCGAACCGACGGAACCGCTCGTTACCAGGACAGTTGCGGTAGCTCCTGCCCCCCCCCCCGCCAGTGAAGGTAAGGGTGCAGGTGCCGGACCCGGTGGCGGTGATGCCGGAGGTGTAAGTGCCACCGCCGACACCGGCTTTGGCACTGAGGCTGGCGTTGGCCGTTACGTTACCGTTACTATCCACGCTAAGCACGGTGGTCTGCGCGAGGAGCGGAGCCGTAACAATCATTACGAGAGCGGCACCAGAGAAACGACGAGTCATGCGTGGAGTGCGGCGCATAGGTGTAATGATAGATACCACGCTCCCGCCGCCGGTGTCAAATATTCAGGTACTATAAATGAAAGCGCGGGTACTTATGCGGCAGTGAGCAGAATCGGCTCGCCCTTAGTAACTACCAGGGTATGTTCGTAGTGCGCGGCCAGGCTGCCGTCTGTCGTGCGGATGGTCCACTTATCCGGCTGCACCCGTGCGCGGCCATTACCGGCCGAGATGATTGGCTCGATGGTGATCACCAGACCCTCGGTCAACTTCGCGTGGTATCGCGGATCGTAGTAATTCGGCACGCTCGGTTCCTCATGAATCGCGCGGCCTACGCCGTGGCCGCAGAATTCCCGGATCACGCTGAAGCCGCAGCGGCGCACCTCGCGTTCCACCGCGCGGCCGATCTCGTTCACGCGATTGCCCGCGCGCGCCACTTTGAGCGCTTGGTGGAAAGCCGTCTCCGCACAGCGCGCCATTCAGCCTGGGCCGAGACGCGGCCGGCGCGCACGGTCACTGCGGCATCCGCCACGAACCCGTCTTTCTCCGCGGTCATGTCGAGCTTCACCAAGTCGCCTTCGGCGATGGTGCGGCTGCCCGGGATGCCATGGATGGCTTCATCGTTCACGCTGATGCAGGCCGTGCCCGGAAATCCGTAGGTCTTTGGCGGAGACGACTCCGCACCGTGCCTGGCAAGTACGGCCGCACCTATGGCGTCGATTTCCGCCGTGGTCACGCCGGGACGCACGGCCTGCGACATTTCGTCCAGCGCGGCACGCACGATCTGCCCGATGGCTTGCAGTTTCTTCAACTCCGCTTGCGATTTGATCGACATAGGCCTTTACGCGCGCGCCAGCACGACCGGCCCGGCTTCCATCACTTCCGGACTGACGCCGGAGAACTTTTCGAAGTTCCTGTTGAAGCGCGCGCTCAGGTCCAGCGCTGCGCGATCGTAAGCCTGCTTGTCGCCCCACATGGCGCGCGGATCCAGGAAATCGGGCGGCACGTGCGGACAGGCTTTGGGCATCATCACTTTGAAAAACGGATGCGGCTCCATGGGCACGCCGTCCAGTTGGCCTTCGAGCGCGGCCGTCAACATGGCGCGCGTATAAGGCAGGCGCATGCGCTCGCCGACGCCATAAGATCCGCCCACCCAGCCGGTGTTCAGCAGCCAGCAATTCACCTTATGGCGGCGCATCTTCTCGCCCAGCATGGTGGCGTATTCGCCCGCGGGACGCGGCAGGAAGGGGGCGCCGAAGCAGGCGCTGAAGGTGGCGGAAGGCTCGCTGCTCAGTCCGCGTTCAGTGCCGGCGACCTTGGCCGTGTAGCCGCTCAGGAAATGATACATGGTCTGCTCGGGCGTAAGCCGCGAGATGGGCGGCAGCACGCCGAATGCGTCGGCAGTAAGCAGGATGATGTTACTGGGATGGCCGGCCACGCTGGGGATCACGGCGCGATCGATGTACTTCAACGGGTAAGCGGCGCGGGTGTTTTCGGTGAATGCCGCGGAATCGAAATCGAGCAGGCGCGTCTCGGAGTCGATGGCCACGTTTTCGAGCACGGTACCGAAACGGATGGCGCGCCAGATCTGCGGCTCGTTCTCGCGCGAGAGGTGGATGCACTTGGCGTAACAGCCGCCCTCGAAATTGAAGACGCCGTTCTCGCTCCAGCCATGCTCATCGTCGCCCACCAGGCGGCGCTGCGGATCGGCTGAAAGGGTCGTCTTGCCGGTGCCCGAAAGACCGAAGAACAGCGCCACGCCGCCGCCGTGTCCCACGTTGCACGAGCAATGCATCGGCATAATGCCGCGCGCAGGCAGCAGATAGTTCAGCACGGTGAAGACCGACTTCTTCATCTCGCCGGCGTAGCTGGTGCCGCAGATCAGCACGATGCGGCGCGTGAAGTTCACGGCGATGCAGGTTTCCGAGTTAGTGCCATCCTCGCCGGGATCAGCCTGCAGGCGCGGCGCGAAGAAAATGGTGAACTCTGGAACGTGGTCCTGGGTGTGCAGCGGATCGGGGCGCACGAATAACTGGCGCGCGAACAAGGCATGCCACGCATACTGCGTGATGACGCGAATGGGCAGCCGGTAGCGCGGATCGGCGCCGGCGAAACAATCCTGCACAAACAGGTCGTGCCCCTGCCAATAGGCCAGCATCTTCGAATAGAGGCGATCGAAACTGGCGGGCGCCATGGGCTGATTGACAGGTCCCCACTGCACGGTGGACTCGGTCTCGTCGTCGCGCACGATGAATTTGTCTTTGGGCGACCGGCCGGTAAACTGTCCGGTGCGCACGACGTAGGAGCCGCCTTTAGCGAACAGGCCTTCGTGGCGGCGAACCGCATGCTCCAGGAGTTGCGAGCTGCCGAGATTCCAATACGCGATGTTGATATTGCGAATCCCGTGTTCGGTCAGACCATAGCGGCTGGGCCGAATGCCAGCGTTCGGAGTAGCGGAGGATTGTTCCGTGTCCATCACTCTATAATATAGTTACATGGAACCGGGTCTGTCTCGCGCCGTGACTCTTGTGGTTGGAATGTGCTTGAGCATATCCGGCCAGGTGATTGAATTCGAGTCTAACGGGCTGAAGTATCAAACCATCACCAAGCGCGGCGTGACGCTCATGTTCGCGCACATGCCGGGCCATGTGCGGGAGTTCACGGTGCTGCAAGTGGCGGTTTCTAACGGTTCCACGGGACCCTATACGATCCGGCCGGAGGATTTTTCCTTCGTCAAGCAAGACGGCCAGGAAGAGCACGCCTGGCCCGCGCGCGATGTGGTGGAACTGCTGAAGGAGAAGGGCGGCCGCAGCGACGTGATTAAGCTGGTGTCCGCATACGAAGCGGCTATCTACGGCATTCCGCACATGAAGGTGGCCAACGCGTACGAATCGCGGCGGCAGGCGGCTCTGGCGGAGGTCAATTCCACCAAGTTAAAGGCCGCGGCGGCCGCTTCCGCGATCGCGCTGGTGCAGGTGAAGCTTCTGCCGGGCGAATCGACCGACGGCGCGGTGTTCTTCGCATCGGACGGCAAATCGTTCGGCCCGGGACGGCTGATCGTGCGCACCAACACGGACACGTTCGAGTTTCAAACAGAATAATGGCCAGGACATCCGCGCGGCCGCGCGAACCACGCTGGCCGGTAATCGTAGCTGTGCTATCGGTGGCCGCTTTGTATTGGGCGCTGCCGGAGCCGCTGACGCCAGGGCCAAGCTGGCTGGCGCTGGCGGTGGCCGCGCCACTTTCGGCCGTGAATACCCTGCTGCACCGGCGGGCGAAGACCGCACTCAACCAGATTGTGGGGTATGCGCTACTAAGCATCATCACAGCGGCGATGGTGGCGGCGCTGACATTGCTGATCATGGCGCTGCTGCGTCACAAGGAAACTCCGCCGGAACTGCTGCGTTCGGCGGTGGCGCTGTGGATCTCGAATATCCTGGTGTTCGCATGCTGGTACTGGCGGCTGGATGCCGGCGGCCCGAACGCACGCGATCTGCGCACGGCGCACACCGAAGGCGCGTTTCTGTTTCCCCAGATGACGGTCGGCGACCAAAGCTGGACACCCGGCTTTGTGGACTACCTCTTCCTGGCCTTCAATACCAGCACCGCTTTCTCGCCTACGGATGTTCCGGTGCTGTCGCGCTGGGCCAAGGGCATGATGATGGTGCAATCGCTGATTTCGCTGGCTACCGTGGCGCTGGTCGCGGCGCGCGCGGTCAACATTCTGTAATTTACTCGCTGCGGATCGCAGCCAGCGGGTCGATACGCGCGGCGCGCCGTGCGGGGATGAAGGTGGCGATTGCGGCCACCATGGCCAGAACGAGAATCGCGGCAGCCAGCGTCGCCGCATCGAGCGGGCTGACGCCGTAGAGGAGCGAGCGGAACAGGCGATTCGCCATCCAGGTGAGCAACAACCCAGCGGCGGCTCCAGCGCCGATCAGCCGTGCCACTCCTGAAACCAGTTCGGTGACGATTTGTCGTGGCCGCGCGCCCAACGTCATGCGGACGCCGATCTCGCGCACGCGCGCCGCAACGATCAGCGAGACCAGGCTGTACAAGCCCACGGAAGCGAGCAGCATGGCTGCCAGCGCAAATACGGTCACGACGCGGCTCTTGATGCGCGGTTCGTCGAGCCCGGCATCCAAGACTTGGGGCAACGTCTGCAAGCCGAACAGCGCGCGGGCGGGATCGGTTTGGTGAACGATGGGACGGATGGCTTGTTCGAGAGCCGCGGGGCTGCCGTGCGCGCGGACCACGTATTCAGGGTCGGGCCAGCCGCCGGGCGCAATGCAGACGTAGAGAAACGGTCCGGGCGCCACGTTCTGCGCGTCTTCGCGGATATTGCCGGCGATGCCCACGATTTCGAGCGGCGGCGCTTCCGGCTGATCGAGGAAGCGCAGATGCCGGCCGACGAGATTGCGGCCGTGGGCGAACAATTCGACGAAGCGGCGATTCACCAGCGCTTTGGGCGGCGGCTTCAGCAGGGTGCGCAAATCGGGACAATCGGAACCCGCCAGAATCGGCGCGCCCAGCGCGGCCAAGTAACCGCGGCTGATGCTGCGCTCGCCCGTGGTGATCTTGTCCGTGCCGGCGAGCGACACCTGATACCGGAGCGTGGCGCCCGACGCTGGCAGAAAATTCGCAAAGCCCGCGGCTTCGACACCGGGCAGGCTGTCGAAATGATCGAGCAGCGCCTCCTGCAACTGGCCGACACGGGTACGATCTTCGTCCCAGGCCGCGCCCACATGGAACGTCACTGTGCGGTTGGGATCGAAACCCAGATCCACATGCGCCAGATTGTAATAGCTGCGGAGCATGAGGCCGGCGCTGGAGAGCATCAGCACGGTCAAAGCTACCTGCCCGGCGACCAAGCCGCGCTGCCAGCGGTGCCGCGCACCCGATCCGCCGCGGCCGGCCTGCGCCAGGATCGCGGCCAGATTTTCGCGGGTCGCTTCGAGGGCCGGCAGCAGGCCGCACAACATGGCCGCCGCGGCGCCGGCCAGGGCGGCGAAGATCAGGGCGCGCCAACCGATGTGGAATCCGCCGGGAGCCGGCAGCGTGGTGAATATCGTTTCCATCGCACCGACGAGCCAGACCGAAACCACGCAGCCCAGCGCCGCGCCCATGGCGGCGATCAGTACGATCTCGCGCATCACGGCCGCCAGGATCTGGCCGCGGGTTGCCCCGATCGAACTGCGGATCGCCATCTCCCGCGCGCGGCGCTGTAGCTGCGTCAGCATCAGCCCGGCGATGTTGGCCACCGCAATCAACAGCAGCAGCGCTACGGCGCCGAAGAGGAACAGCAGCGTCTTGCGATAGTCGCCCACACGCTCCTCTTTCAAGCTGCGTACAATGGCCGACCAGCCTTTATCTGTCTGCGGAAACTGCCGGCCGAGTTCCTGCTGCACACCGGCCAGATCGTCGTGTGCCTGCCGGATGCTCACGCCTGGCTTCAGGCGCCCAACGCCGGCGAGGAAGCGCGCCTCGCGGACCCGCATCAGGAACGGCGCGAATCGCGCCGGCAGCCAGACATCGACCGGCGCGTTCGAGAACTCCTTGGGCATTACGCCGACGATGGTGAAGCCTGTCCCGCCCATGATGAGACGGCGGCCAATGGCGCCGGTCCATTGGTGATAGCGGCGCGTCCAGAGCGAGTAGCTGATGACGGCCGCAGTGGGTCCGCCATCAACCTCTTCCTGCGGCGTGAACGTCCGGCCAAGGACGGCCGGCGTGCCGAAAACGGTGAAGTAGCCGGGCGAGACGCGCCGTCCAGCGAGACGCTCGGGTTGATCGCCACTGGTGTCGGTGACGTTTTCGGTGTAGCTGGCCGCGATCCCCTGAAATGTGCGGTTCATGCGGTTCCAGTCCGCCAGGCGGCCGGGCGCAATCAGGCTTACCGGCTCGCTCTTGGATGGGCTGGCCTCCATGACGTAGACCAGGCGTCCGGAATCCGGGTACGGCAGCGGTTGCAGTAACACCGCGTCAACGACTGAGAAAACCGCGGTATTCGCGCCGATGCCTAAGGCCAGGATCAGCACCACGGCGGCGGCAAATCCCTTGCGGCGGGCGAGCGAACGCACCGCGAGCTGCCAGTGTTTCATGGGGGTTGGACGGGGGGAACGCGGCGCGGTTAGGTACGATGTTGGCGGCCTATGAGGCCGCCGCAGGCTGGGAGCCTGCCCCACGAAGGACTTCGTTGAGGGAGCCCTGGCGATAACCTTCCAGATCAAGCGTCACGTATTTAAAGCCGAGGCCTTTGAAAAGTGCGGTAAATTTGCGGGCCATTTCCTGATTTAGCGCCTTAGGCAGCTCATCCGGCGCGATTTCCAGGCGCACCAGCTCACCGTGATAGCGCACACGAAACTGGCGGAATCCGAGCGACTTCAGATCTTCTTCGCCGCGTTCCACGGTCTTAACGTTCTCGATCGTGACCGGTGTGCCGTACGGAATGCGGGAGCTGAGGCAGGCCGACGCCGGCCGGTCCCAAGTGGGCAGGCCGGCCATGCGCGACAGTTCGCGGATCTCACCCTTGGTGAGTCCCGCCTCCACTAGCGGCGCTTTCACCTGGTGAATGCCGGCGGCTTTCTGGCCGGGCCGATAGTCGCCTAAATCGTCGGCATTTACGCCGTAGACGATGTTTGGGATGCCGCGCTCGCGGCCAACCTCTTCCAGCCGGGTGAAAAGCTCGTCCTTGCAGTGGAAACAACGGCTCGGGTCGTTCTTCAGGTAATCGGGATTGTCGAACTCGAGCGTCTGGATGTATTCGTGTGGAATCCCAAACTGGCGGACGAAAGCCTCCGCGTCCCGCTTGTGCGATTCGGGCATGGAAGCAGAATCCGCCGTGATGGCCAGGGCGTTCGCGCCGAGAACCTGGTGCGCCGCCCAAGCCAGGTAGGCCGAATCGGCACCTCCCGAGTAGGCGATCATCACCTTATCCAGACCCCGCAGCACGGAAAAAAGCTTCTCCTGCTTTTCGTGCAGCAGGGCCGGATGGGCAAGGTCTACCAAGGTGGCCATAGCCCGATTATATCGTCACGCGGCTCTTACCAATTCGACCTCGAGGGAGATCTCGATCTGGTCGCCGATCGCCACGCCACCGGCCTCCAAAATCTGGTTATAGTTCAAGCCAAACTCTTTGCGGCTGATCTTAGCCACGGCCTCCGCGCCGCGCCGCATATAACCCCACGGATCCTTGATCTCCGGTGTAGGCCCGGTCACGAACATCTCCACCGCGTGGGTGTTGCCGCGGATGGTCAGGTCGCCAGTGACTTTATAGCCTTGCTCGCCGTCCTTGTCGACCTGCTTCGACTGGAACGTCATCACCGGGAAGTTGGCCACGTCGAAGAATTCGGCGCTCTTTAAGTGCTTGTCGCGATCCGGCTCGCGCGTATTAATCGAATTCACATCGATCTCGGCTGTGATGCCGCACACGGTCGAGTCGGACGGATCGAATACCACGCTTCCGCTGATCTTGCTGAATTCGCCGCGGACGTTGGCGATCATCAAATGGCGAACCTTGAAATGCGCGCTCGAATGCGCCGGCTCGATCGAATAGGTCACGGGTCCAGAGGCCGCGACGGGTGTAGAACTCATCAAAAATCTCCTCGGGGTCGTAGATGCGGCGAACCGCGAGGAGGATTCTTTCGCGGCGTTTACCGCATTTTGGCGGCTTCGTCTCGCATGACCTGCGCATTGTGCCATGCCTGCTGGGCCAGCGGACCCTGAATAGCGGCCGCCTGCTGGCTGAACTTCATGGCTTCCAGCACCAGCGACTTCTTCATGGTCATTTTGCCGAGCTGGTAGTTGGCCAGCCCGAGGTAAAAGAACGCCACAGCCTTACGCGCATCACTGCCGGTCACCAAGGGCAACGCCGCGCGCAGATTCCTGTCGGCATCGTAGTAGGATGCCTTTTCCGCCTCGGCTACGCCCGCGATCCAATAGCCGCTGGCCAGCTCCGTAGCACGCTTGCGCTCCCATTCGTTGGCGGGCATGCCTTCCGGGCGGGCGCGCTTGTTGGCCACGGCAATCAGGCGATTGGCGTAACCCAACGCACGCTCGGACTGCTTGCGGGCGAACAGCGACTCGGCCAGCACGGCCAGCGAGTCGTCGTTGTCCGGCAGGTTCTCGACGGCTTTCTCGGCGATTCCGAGAATCTTGGCGGCGGCGCCGGTCTGCTGCAAGGCGTGGTAGTACAAGCCGTAGCCCTGGTCCAGATATTTGCTTTTGGGATTCTGTTGCTCGAGAGCCCCGATCAGATCCACGACGGTTTCGGGGCTGGCGCCCACGGCGGTGGCATACAAGGCGTACTCGGAATATACGTCGACTTCGCGGGCAAACGTCAGGCGATCGTTCCACTGCTGCTTCTCATCATCGTCGGTGGGTGCGGGCGAGTTGATAATCTGACGGGCGAGCACGCTCGTCTGAGCTGCCAGGTCTTTCACCTGGGCAACCTGCTTGGCTGTTACGGCATCTTTGAGTTTCTGGTATGTGGTATCGAGATCGCCGGGATTGACAACGGCCGGCGCGAAGAGGAGCGCGACGCTCACCAAGGCTAACATGGCAACCTCCTTGTATCGCTGCTATTAGATTATAGATCGAGACATCCGGAATTAACAGGTCAATCAGAGGTGAAACACCGAAAGACGCAACCGTCTAC
>Ga0335073_10009798_pt1 | contig 13442 bp, 11 predicted proteins | sample Lox_Sample_22_FD_207093 | JGI IMG/M metagenome (GOLD analysis project Ga0335073, IMG submission 207093) | Soil microbial communities from Loxahatchee National Wildlife Refuge, Florida, United States - Lox_Sample_2.2 | ecosystem: Environmental > Terrestrial > Soil > Wetlands | place: USA...
TTTTTTGAGCTTCGCCTGGCCTATGCTCTGGCAATCCAACCTGTTGATCCTGGTTGTGTTCACCATTGATTTTCTGAGCTGCGGTAGAATCCGGGCTTCGATCCGTTATGCGCTTTGGTTGGTCGTGCTGGTGAAACTTTGCCTGCCACCGGCCCTGGCGTTGCCGACCGGAGCGGCGTGGTGGCTGTTTCCCAACCATGCGGCTGCCCGGACGCCAGCGCTGCCAAAATATGTCGTTACTTATGATTCCACGGCGCCGTCAGGGGATTTCGTGCCGGCAACAATGCCCGCATTCACTCCACCGGCACCGAAGTTAAATGCTGCCGGCTGGACATTACTTGGATGCAGTTTCGTGAGTGCGGTTTTGTTGCTGTGGCTGTCATTCCGGTGGTGGCAGATTTCGCGAAAAATCAGCCGCGCAACACCTGCTGAAGTAGCCACAGACCTGCTGGATGAAATCCGGCGACAGGCCGGTTCGTGTTCGCCGTTGCGCTTAAAACTGGTCAGCGGGCGGATGTCGCCGGCGGTTTGCGGATTATTCCAGCCGGCCATTTTATTGCCCCAAGTGCTGGCCGAGCAGCTTTCTGACCGGCAATTGCGCGCCGTGTTGTTGCACGAAGCCATTCATCTGCGGCGCAAGGATGTCTGGGTGAATTGCGCGCAGGCGCTGCTGCAAATTGCCTATTGGTGGCATCCGCTGTTATGGCTGGCCAATGCGCGGATTCGGCGCTTGCGGGAGGAGGCGGTGGACGATGCGGTGATGCTGGCGTTGAGGAGCGAGGCGGAGGATTACGCGCCGACGCTGCTGGCGGTGGCGAAGCTCGCGCTCAGCCGTCCGCTCATGAGCCTGGGACTGGTCGGCATCATGGAATCGCGCACGGCTTTGCGGAAGCGCATTGAGCGGCTGGTAAATTTCCGCCCGGTGCGCAAAGCCGGCCTGAGCTTCCTGTCGTTCTGCTGCATTTTCGTGTTCAGTGCCGTGGCCCTGCCGATGGGTGAAGCACCGGGTCCGGCACCAGCATCAAGTGCGGCCGACGCGACGGCGGTGGAACCACAATCGCTCACGCTGAAAGTCGATCCGGATATTTTCATAAAAAACGTCAAAGCTCAGGCGGCGAAATCCCTGCTGTCGCCGACGAATGATGATTACACAGCCGTCCTGCTTGACCTTTTACGGGGGGAAGGCGTGGATTGCGGCCCGTCGAATGGGATCACGTTGAACACCCGGACCGGCGAGATCACCACGCAAAACACGCCGGCCCGGCTGGAAATATTTCGGCGGGTCATCGAACAATTGAACCGTGCCGATGGCCTCTGCAAGCTGCCGCTGGGCAACAATCCGCTCCGAAGGAACGTCTTGATTGAAGTCCGCATTTATCAGACACCGGCCGCCGACTTTGACAAGTTTGTCTCCGGCTTGCCATTTTATCACGGCCGGTCGTATGGCGATGACTGGTGGTCGGCCTCGCCGGAGAAATTCGAGGAACTGGTCGAAAGCCTTCAATCCTCCGGCCTCCAATTGATTCAACGTCCGCGGATCCTGACCGGCAGCGGGATAACGGCGGAATTTTTTGTCGGCAACGGGACCAACAGCGTCGAGTTCGACTGCGAACCGATCGTAGGGGACGGTGCCGTTGATTTGAAGCTCCGGGGAACGGTCGTGGGTGGCCCGGCGGGAGCCGCGGTTACCAATTATTTCCACACCGAAGCTTCGGCCGAAGACCACGGCGGCATTGTGGTGCGGGTGAAGAATTATGGCGGTGATCCTGACCACAGTCTGCTCGCGGCGATCAGCGTGGGAATTGCCACCAACACGGTCCGGTTTCAGGAACGGCTGCAGGCGACTATCCCAGACAAGGCGGCGTCGGCAAATGATTTGGTCAGGGTTGCCAAGCTGCTTTATGAAATGGGCAAATTTGACCAGGCGGAAGAAAGACTTAACTCGGCATTGACCCTGGAGCCGGATAACCAGGCGGCGCAGTACTACATGAATCTGGTCCAGGCGGCGAAGGCGAGCCACCGATCGGGAATGATTCAAACCTTGGCGGCTCGGAAGAACATCATGGATAAACTCAACCGCATCCAGTTTGACCAATTCGGGCCCTACAACCGCCGGCCGCTGAGCGAAGTGGTCCAGGAATTGAACCAACTGACGGCCAATCTGGATTCAGGCACGACCGCTATTCACTTCTTCATGGCTGACGATGCCAACGGGCCGCAGGCGCAAATTGACCTCAACACCGGGCAGCCGGCGGATGATACCGTTTCGAATGGCGCAGCCATCAATTCCGTCATCATCACCGTTGACCCGGTTCTAACAAACGCAACTTTGACGTCGGTGTTGGATGTCATTACCTTGGGGGCCAACAAAAACATCCAATATTCGATTTCGGATAAAGGGATCGTCTTTTCGCCCAAAGACAATTTTGAAGCTCCCCGGCTCTATGCCCGGACGTTCCGAGTACATCCGGTTGTTTTCCTTGCCAATTTGCAGAAGCAGGCCGGTTCGGAAACCAATGTCGCAAAGGCTTTGCGTCGGCTTTTCTTAAGCGCCGGGCTGGACCTGACGCCGCCTGAGTCGATATTTTATAATGAAGGGTTGGGCCTGTTATTTATCCGTGCAACCGGATCGGATTTGGATGCGGCCGAAAAAATTATAGTAACTTTGAGTGATACGCCGCCTCAAATTCACATCAAGGCGAGATTTATTGAACTACCGAAAGGAGCTTTGGAGGGCTTCATAAACTTCGGAAACATGATGGGCAGTACGAATCGACCGGATTACTTCACTGGCATCTTGACCAGCGAGAGCGCGAAAGTGACGTTGAAAAATCTGGAATCGCGATCTGACGTCGAAGAATTGGCCGAGCCGGAAGTGACGACTTCCAGCGGGCGGCAAACACAGATGCGGGCAACCCAAATCATAACGGTTGTCACTAATTTTACATTGCAGGAAATACGACATAGACCTTTGATTGTGCCTCAAACCAATCTGGTGGAAACCGGCCCGGTTCTGGATGTGATCCCGTTTGTTTTGTCGGATGATTATACGATTTACCTGCGGTCAAATGCTTCAGTGACGCAATTCCTGGGTTATGACCAGCCAACCAATTCGACTGTTGTCCACGACTCAAGCGGACGAAAGATAGATTTGCCGACGATTCTGCCCGGCTTCGCCATTCGCAAAGCCAGCGCGAACATTAAATTATGGGACGGCCAGACACTTGTTCTGGGTGGAATGAAAGCGCGCTTTTACGACGGTGGCAAGGAAGTCGGTGCCGAACCTGATTATTTGGCGAAAGCAAAAGTGGCCCGAGGCCAGCCGGACGAGGCGGATAAGGAATTGCTGGTATTCATTACCGTGAACCTGGTTGATCCGGCCGGTAACCGTGTTCACTCGGACGATGAGATGCCGTTCGCGAAAAGTTCAATTCCTCCACAGGACGGTCCGTGATGCTTTGAGGAGGAACGGCGTGCCGAGCTTCCTGAAATCACGGTCGCCGCACGGCAACCCTCCCACTGCCTCTACAATTTCGGCGGAACGTCCGTAGGCGTCATCCATTCACTGAACGGCCGCATCGTTCCGCATTCGGGGCAGGAGATGGCGGTGTATTGAGTTCCGCAATTCGGGCAGGCGCCCTGGGTGGCAAAGATGTCAAAGGGATGCCGGCATTTGCCGCAAACCCAGAACGCGCCCTGGGGCGGCACGGTTTTGCAGTTGGGGCAGACGTACCCGTCGCGCCGCGGGGCGTTCGCCACTTTCGCCAGGGCGCGCGCATGCCGCAGTCCGCCCCAGCAATTCATTAAGATAAATACCGTCATGGCCGCCAGTTGGATCGCAGAAGCCGGAGCGGCGAAAAACGATAACAGGGCCAGGAGAATCAGCAGGGCCACACCGATGAAACCGATAATACTGGTAATCAGAAGACTGTTGGCGCGGCCAAACGGAAACCAGAGGAGCGAACGCAGAATTTGACCGCCGTCCAGCGGGTAAATGGGAAGCATGTTGAAGATCAGCAAATAAATATTGATACCCCAGACGTTACGAATCAATTCATAAACATCGGGATTCGTGTCATACCAGCCCAGATGCGAACTTGCCAACACCAGCGCGGACAGGATGGGAATGAGGATGACATTCACCAGCGGTCCGGCGGCGATGCTCCAGAGTTGGGCACCCGGGCGTTGGGGTGGGGAGACATACGCGACGCCGCCAAAAAACCAGAGAACGATATCGTGAGTGTTGCCGCCGACCGATCGGCAGGCAAGCTGATGCCCGAATTCATGGATCAGTACGATGAGGAAAAGACAGAGAAATTCCAACAAGGTCCAAGTCGAGGAAGAATAAATATGCGTGCGATACTGGACGTAATAAGCCGCCAGGAAGAACCACGCCCAGTGCAAATAGACCGTAATCCCAAAAAGTCTGAACAAACGGATGGAGCCTTGTTTCATTGGCATCTTCCTGCAGGGTTACCAGAACGGCCCGGATCGAACAAGTTTTTTAGCCGCGTCCGTTTCCATTTCGTGACACAGCTTTAACCGTGTCGTCATGGTGTTTGGCGCGAAACCGGCTTAACTTGACAGGATGGTGCCTCGCATTTTGATCGTGGACGACGAGCGGGATTTTGTCGAGCTGGTGCAGTTCCGCCTCGCCGGGCTGGGATACGACCTGATCGTGGCCAACGACGGCGTGCAGGCGCTCAGCCAGGCGCGGCAATTCAAGCCGGACCTCATCCTCCTCGACATTCTACTGCCCGATTTGGACGGTTTGTCCGTCTGCGAAATCCTGCGCCGCCAGCCGGCCACGAAAAAAATCCCCATCATTTTCATGAGCGCGCTTTCCGGCGAGGTGACCAAACGCACCGTGGCGATGCACGCGGACGATTTTTTCACCAAACCGCTCGATCTCCCGCGTTTGGAACGTCGGATTACCGACCTGCTGCACCCGGAAAGACCGTCCGTGAACGGCGCTGAAGCTTCACAGAAATAGGGCTCGTACCGCGGCTTAAATGGCGGCAATTAGGTGCCGTGTCCAACCGCCCATTCAAAAAAGCAGCCGCCGAGGTGAATCGGCGGAGAAACGCCCGTTTTTCGGACCGGTCCGCGGTTGATCCCGCAATGCGGGACGGCCACAAACCATTTCTGATATTTTCGATCGGTTGCGGCCGGGACAGCTGCGCTCCCCACGGCGTCCGCTTGACACGCCTGCGCGCAACCTTCATTTTTATGGTTAATTGAGAGCATTACATGAGCATGCAGCATCCTCTGTCCGGCATCCGGCAAACGTTTGAACTCGGCGACGGCAAAACGGGGAACTTTTACTCGTTGCCGGCACTGGAAAAGACCGGGGTCGGCCCGGTTTCGCGCCTGCCGGTTTCCATCCGGCTCGTGCTCGAATCCGTCCTGCGCAATTGCGACGGCAAAAAGGTGACCGAACACAACGTCCGCGCGCTGGCCAACTGGCAGCCCAATACGGAGCGCACGGAGGAGATTCCATTCATTGTGGCGCGGATCGTGTTGCAGGATTTTACCGGCGTGCCCCTGCTGGTGGATCTGGCGGCGATGCGCTCCGCCGTCGCGCGCCTGGGCGGGAACCCGAAAATCATCGAGCCGCTCGTGCCGGTGGACCTGGTGGTGGACCATTCGGTGCAGGTGGATGTAAACGGGTCGCCGGACGCGTTTGCCCGCAATCTCGAAATCGAGTTTCAGCGCAACCGCGAGCGCTATCAGTTTCTCAAATGGGGCATGCAGGCCTTCGACACCTTCAAAGTCGTGCCGCCCGGCATCGGCATAGTTCATCAGGTCAATCTGGAATATCTTGCCAAAGGCGTTTCGAATGCGGATGGAGTTTATTACCCCGACACGCTCGTCGGCACCGATTCGCACACGACGATGATTAACGGCCTGGGCATTGTTGGCTGGGGCGTTGGTGGCATCGAAGCGGAAGCCGGCATGTTGGGTCAGCCGGTTTATTTCCTGACGCCGGACGTCGTGGGCGTGCACTTGACCGGCGCGTTACGCGAGGGTGTTACGGCCACCGACCTGGCTTTGACCGTGACGCAAATGCTGCGCAAGGCGAAGGTGGTCGGCAAGTTTGTGGAATTTTTTGGTCCGGGAGCGGCGGCGTTGCCGGTAGTGGATCGCGCCACCATCGCCAACATGGCGCCGGAGTACGGCGCGACCATGGGTTTCTTCCCGATTGACGAGGAATGTGTGAATTACCTCCGCGCCACCGGCCGCAGCGGGGACCATTGCCGCACTTACGAGAACTACTACAAGGCGCAGGGGCTTTGGGGCATTCCGAAGAAGGGCGACATTGCCTATTCCCAGGAACTGGAACTCGACCTCGGAACAGTGTTGCCGAGCGTCGCCGGGCCCAAACGACCGCAGGACCGCATCGAATTGCCAAAGCTGAAGGAAAGTTTCATTGCCACTTTCAGCAAGCCGGTCACGGAAAGCGGTTTTGGCATGAAACCCGAAGAACTGGGGAAAACATTTATCGTTTCCGGCAACGGTTCGTTTGCCGATGGCGGTGGGAGCCAGGAACCGATTTCGCTCCAGAAGGCGCGGTCGCAGAACGTCAATCCGCAAACGGAAATCGAGATGGCGAACAATCGTCCCACACCGGATCACGTCGCCGCAACAGGACAGGCATTGAAAAGCGAAATCCGCAACGGCTCGGTTTTGATTGCGGCCATCACGAGCTGCACCAACACATCCAATCCCAGCGTCATGCTCGCCGCCGGTCTCCTCGCGAAAAAAGCCGTCGAGCGCGGCTTGAGCGTCAGTCCGGTTGTGAAGGCTTCACTCGCGCCCGGCTCGCGCGTCGTGAGCGATTATTTGAACAAGGCCGGTTTGCAAAAATACCTCGACGCGCTGGGTTTCCACCTGGTGGGTTACGGTTGCACGACGTGCATCGGCAACTCCGGCCCGCTCGCCGCGGCGGTGGAAGAGGCGATTGTTAAAAACAACGTGGTGGCGGCGGCGGTATTGTCGGGCAACCGCAATTTTGAGGCGCGCATTCACCAGAACATCAAGGCGAACTTTCTCATGTCGCCCCCGCTCGTCGTCGCCTTCGCATTGGCGGGCCGCGTGGACATTGACCTAGCGCACGAGCCGCTGGGCACGGGCAAGGATGGCCGGGCGGTTTGGTTGAAGGACATCTGGCCGTCGTTGCGCGAAATCCGCGATCTCCTGCAGACCGCGTTGCAACCAGACGTGTTCCGCAAGCTGTACCAGGATTTCGCGGCGCAAAATCCGAAGTGGAACGACATCCCGTCCAGCACCGGCAATGTCTATGAGTGGGACCGGAGATCCACCTACATCCAGGAACCGCCATTCTTCGAGAACTTCTCAATGCAGCCCGGCGACATCCGCGAAATCAAAGGCGCCCGCGCGCTGGCCATCTTCGGCGACAGTGTGACCACCGACCACATTTCACCTGCCGGTTCCATCAAGAAAACGTCGCCCGCCGGGAAATATCTGATGGAGTGTGGCGTCGAGCCGGCGGACTTCAACAGTTACGGCTCGCGGCGTGGCAACGACCGCGTGATGACTCGCGGCACCTTCGCCAACGTACGAATCAAAAATTTGATGGTGCCGGGCGTCGAAGGCGGCGTGACGCTTTACATGGGAGGGACTGGGTGTCGCAGTCCCAAATCCGCGGACGGCGGCACGCCGTCCCTGCCCGAACAGCTGAGCATCTACGACGCGGCCATGAAATATCAGCAGGCCGGCACGCCGTTGGTCGTTCTTGCCGGGCAGGAATATGGTACCGGCTCATCGCGCGATTGGGCGGCCAAGGGAACCAATCTGCTTGGCGTGAACGCGGTCGTGGCCCAGAGCTTCGAGCGCATCCATCGCAGCAACCTCGTGGGCATGGGCGTGTTGCCGTTGCAATTCAAGGAAGGCACCAACGCGCAAAGCCTGAGGCTCGACGGCGCGGAGACTTACGACGTGGTCGGCCTTGGTGCGAACCTGAGACCGCAGCAAGACCTGACGCTGCGCATCACCCGCAAGGACGGTAAAGTGGAAAATGTTTCGGTCAAATGCCGGATTGATACGCCCATCGAGATTGATTACTACCAGCACGGTGGGATTCTGCCTTTTGTATTGCGGCAGTTGATGGCGAAGGTTTGCAGGTAGAATCCCAAAGGGATTCAATCTTTCAGCCCGGCGTTGACGCGCCGGCGGCTACGCCGGGTCCAGTCCGGTCTGATGGCAACTCTGAAAGAGTTGTATCAATCCCAAACAGACTGTCAGTTATTACGGACTTCAAACGTCGCCACGATGGGCCGGTGGTCGGAAGCCAGGCCCCAATCCGGCAGGGTCAGGATATAGGTGCCGTTCCGGTCCCAGGCCCGCGCCAGGGCGGGACTCAACAGGATGTAATCCATGCGGGTGTAAACGTCTTCCTTGCCGTAGTATTCCGTCCAGGTGACGGCGCGCGGGTCGTGGAAAGCATTGGCCGCGTGCGCGTGGTCGCCATTGTGCTCGGCGGGCCGCGTGTCGGTGAGCCGGAACCGGCCGCGCCCGATGATTTCCTTGACGGCGTCGGAATCCTTCACGTCGTTAAAATCGCCGAGGACGACCAGCGGCGCGTCGGGCTGGCGCGACAAACGGTGGTCGATGATATCGCGCAGGATTTTGGCTTCCTGAACGCGTTCCTCGGCTTCGTCGGCTTCCGGCACGGGCCGGCGCGATTTCAAGTGCGCGGCGATCAGCGTGAAGGTGAAATCCGGCGCGGCCCGAATGTCCACCTCGGCGAAACCGCGGCTGACGCGAAATCGCCGGCCGTCGAGCAGGAACATCTCATTCGTGTGCGGCCGGGGCGCGACAATGGGCAATTTGCTCAGAATGGCGATGTGGATGTTGGTATCTTCGCCGGCGACCAATTCCCAATAAGGGAAATCCAAGCCGTCGGCCTTTAGCGAGTTGCGCAGTTCGGCGAGCGCATCGCCGCCGCCGATTTCTTCCAGCGCGAGCACGTCGGGATTGAGCGCGCGGATGCTTTCGCGGACTTTGGCTTTGGCTTCCGCTGATTTGACAAAAGGCCGCGATTCAGTCGGCTGGAGGAGATAATTTTCCACGTTATAGGTGGCGACGCGGACGGTGTCGGCGGCCGAGGCGGGGAGGCACGATGGCAGCGCCAGGAGATGGATAAGCCTGAAGAAAACTCGTGTGCGCATGGATTAGAGTTCATTGTAATTGGCTGCCGCCCGATAGACCAGACCTTGTTCATTGAAAAATAAAATTTCCGCGGCCCGCTGGCCGGAATTTCTTTGGTAGTGGAGCACAACACTGTTTGCGCCAACGAACACGTCCAGCAACTCGAAATGCAATTCCGGGTTTTTCGCCAAGGCGACCTGCCAGCAGGCCCGCACTTTTTCTTTTCCGCGCAAACGACCGGAAGGTTCTTCGGCGATTTCGATGATGAACGGCGAGCTCATTTCGAAGTCGTCGGAGTAATGCGAAAGCACGCGCGGCAAATCGCGGGCGTTCCAGGCGGCAATCCATTCGGCCGCGAACGATTTTGCCCATCCCAGGGTGATGGCCATAACGGGAAAATAAATTTTGGCCGTTGCTTGTCGAGTGTTTTGCATCGCGGCGTGCCGCCATGGCCGGCTTGGGAGCCGACAGCCGACTTTTTCCGATGATTCCCTTTTGCCAAATTGCCCAAAGCTGCTAGTTTCCTTTCATGCTTAAGATCAGCCGGAATGGCAGCGTTAACCGCGTCGCGCGCAGAGCGAGGGTGGCGGATAAGCTGCACGACATGCAGAGCCGGCGTGATTACCGCGAGTTGCGGATCGACAAGGTCGGCGTGCGGAATCTGCGTTTCCCCATCCAGGTGCGCGACAGGGCGCACAATGTCCAGAACACGGTGGCCACCATCGGCATGTTTGTGGATTTGCCGAAGGAATTCAAAGGCACGCACATGAGCCGGTTCATCGAGGTGCTCAACGCGCACGGCAACGTCATTCACGTGGAGAACATTCCGGGTATTCTTCGTTCTCTGCAAAAAAAGCTGAACGCGTCCACGTCCCATCTCGAAATCGAGTTTCCCTATTTCATGTCCAAGCGCTCCCCGGTGTCGCGCGGGGAAAGTCTGATGGACTACATCGCGCGCTTTGACGCCGCGGCCATCAACGGCGGGATTGATTTCGTTCTGACGGTAAAGGCGCACGTGACAACGTTGTGTCCGTGCTCCAAGGCGATTGCCAAATACGGCGCGCACAACCAGCGCGGGCTGGTGACGGTGGCGTTGCGGTTCAACAAACCGGTCTGGATTGAGGACGTGGTGGCGATGATTGAAAGCTCGGCGAGTTCGGAGCTTTACGCGCTGCTCAAGCGCCAGGACGAAAAGGCGGTGACGGAGCGCGCCTACGAAAACCCGGTGTTCGTGGAGGACCTGGTGCGCAATGTGGCGCTGAAGCTGAACGCGCATCCGCAGGTGAAATGGTACCGGGTGGAGGCGGAAAACTTCGAGAGCATCCACAATCATAACGCGTACGCTTGCATTGAGAAAGGCTGATGGCCAGCAGAACCAAAAATTTGTGAAAATTTTTATGGCATATTTATTTTCCTCTGGTAAATTCCCGCGCCTTTGATGGACCGGAAGTTGCTTTGAAGGCCGGAAAATCAATTTTAACTGTGACAACGAAGAAGAAAGAAAACAATACGGGAACGCCACGCAGCAACCTGCCCATTTCGCCGACGGCGGCGGCCATTCTCGGCCAGCCGGTGTCGAAAACCAGGACGGTTGCTGCGGCGCCGAAACGGATCAAACCCGAGTGGCAGAAGTATTACAACCGGCTGTTGGAACTGCGCGACCAGTTGCGCAACCAGATGAATGGTCTGGCCAAGGAGTCCGCCCAGGAAATGCCGGGTTATAGCCTGCACATGGCGGATTCCGGCACGGATAATTTTGACCGCGACTTTGCTCTCAGCCTGCTGTCATCGGACCAGGACGCGGTTTATGAAATCGAAGAGGCCCTCAAGCGCATCGAAAAGAAGACCTACGGCATCTGTGAGTTGACCGGGAAAACGATTCCCCGGGCGCGCCTGGAGGCGATCCCGTGGACGCGCTTCACCGTTGAGGCCCAGGCGCAATTGGAGCGCGAAGGGGCATTGCGTTCGCGCCGACTTGGCGCGTTGGGCTCGATTGACAGCGCCGGGGTCACGGAAGTGGACGGCGAGGAGGAAGAGTTGGAGGAAAAGGCCAAGGAGAAGGAATAATTTATGCCGCGCGAAATCATCACCATTGAATGCACCGAGGCGCGGAAGCAGGGGAAATCACCGTCGCGCTACACCACCACTCGCAACAAGAAGTTGCAGACGGAGAAGCTGGAAATTAGAAAATACAACCCGGCCTTGCGCCGCCACACGCTGCACCGCGAAATCAAATAATCATGCCCCGCCGAACCAACACCGATAAATCGGATCGCCGCGGGTCGCGCCGTACGATGGAATCCCGCACGGTGCGTCCGAAACCGAAAATTGACTTCACCGCCGACGCGCTCGATTTCAAAAACACCAATCTGCTCCGGCAATTCGTGACCGACCAGGGCCGCATCCTGCCCCGCAAATACACCGGCCTGCCGGCGCATTACCAGCGCCGCCTGACCAGCGCCATCAAACGCGCGCGGCAGATGTTACTGATGAAGTAATCCCGCGTTGCGGGTGCGGCTTGCGTCCAGCGGCTTGCTTTTCCGGGTCATTCGTGGAATTTTTGAGCGGCAATGAAATCGCGTGCTCATGCCCGCAAACATAAACGGCAGGAATTGTCGGTTCTGACCGGCCGTTTGCGGGGGCAATCGCGAAGGATTACCGGCCCGCGCCAGGCCATTCTGGAAATTCTGCGGCGTCACCCGCATCCGATGACCAATCGGGAAATCTTTTCCGTCATGCCCCGTGGCCGCTGTGACCTGGCCACGATTTATCGCGCCATGCATCTGCTCGAGGGAATGGGAATGGTGAAACGGTTCGACTTCGGTGACGGCGCGGCGCGGTTCGAACTCGTGGGCGAGGGCGATGACGGACATCATCATCACCTGATTTGCACGCGTTGCGCGGGCGTGGTGGAAATTGATGAATGTGTTCTCCGCGAAATTGAATCACAGATTGCCGTCCGGAACGGCTTCAAAGCCGTGACGCACAAACTGGAATTTTTTGGAATCTGTCCCGCCTGCCAGCGGTGATTTTTCCGGCTCCGTTAGATCCGACTGAATCTAACTGGTTCTTTCTGAACAGGCTGTTCAAAACCGGCCTCAGGCCAGTTCTTCAGCCAACCAGTCGCCAAGATGAATGAATTCCTTGATTTTTCGCCGTTCGTAGCGGTGTTTCCGCTCTTTTCTGGGCTGATGCTCCGCCTTGCGGAATGAATATTTGGGGTTGCGAACTGCTTCGCCGATGACTTCCAATGTCTTCATCATAGCTATTTCCTTTCTTCCCCCCGGACTCGTAGCGTAAAGAATGCCAATTTCCATTCTTCCGGCCAATACTTCACGCCCTCACTCAATCAGACCGACTCCCCTTTTCTGCTGTTCAAATTATTTTAAACCGCCAAAACGGAATGAACCCGAGCGCCATTCCTTTTCATCCCGATGCAAAACCAGGCGTAATCCCAAGGTTTTATAAGCTCTTTGGACTTCCCTGAATTCCGGCTTTAAAATACCCGCCAGCACGAGCGTCCCGGAGGGATTCAATTGCGCCGCAATCCGGCGTCGCTCCGTCAGGAGCAGGCTGGAAATCAGGTTGGCGCAGATCAAATCATATTGCCGCCGGGGTCGGAATGGCAGTTTGGTCACGTCGCCGCGCCGGATTGCCAGCTTTGGCCCGACGCGGTTGACCCGGGCATTGGCGCGGGCGACGCGAACCGGCTCCGGGTCAAAATCCATTGCAAACACAGGCGAATATCCCAGTTTTGCCGCCGCAATCGCCAGAATTCCGGAGCCGGTGCCGAGGTCCAGAAAAGACAGCGGCTGAAGGCCCGGACGGCTCGCCGAGCCGCGCGAACGGCGCGGCGCGCTGTCCTTGTCTTGTTGGAATCGTACAAGTTCGTTAAGACAGAATGCCGTTGTCGGGTGATGGCCGGTACCGAAGCTCAGGCCCGGATCGAGCACGATTTCGGCCTGGCCTTTCTGCGCCTTGCGCCTGCTCCAGCTTGGCTTGATCAGCAGCGATTTTCCAGTTGCTTTGGAGGGACGAGTTGCACGAGTTCCTGATTTTCTGCGCCGAGATGGGGACTCACAGAGTTCGTCCCTCCGATTTCGGAAACTGATTTCGATGGGCCTGAAATGTCGCTTCCACGATTCGGCCCAGTTTTCCCGCCGCACCTTTGCCAGGACGATTTTGCCGGCGCCCGTTTTCAACCCGCAGTCTCTGATCAGCCTCAGTCCGGTGGAAATTGCAGCGCGGATTTTGCGCGGCGAACGCAATTT
>Ga0335073_10009799_pt1 | contig 13441 bp, 10 predicted proteins | sample Lox_Sample_22_FD_207093 | JGI IMG/M metagenome (GOLD analysis project Ga0335073, IMG submission 207093) | Soil microbial communities from Loxahatchee National Wildlife Refuge, Florida, United States - Lox_Sample_2.2 | ecosystem: Environmental > Terrestrial > Soil > Wetlands | place: USA...
TCGGGAAGTTCCACGGCACGATCAGGCCCACGACGCCGACCGGCTCGTGGAACGTCACGTTGAGCCCGCCGGGCACCGGGATCTGCTTGCCGATCAGCCGCTCGGGCGTCGCGGAATAGTAGAGGAGCACGTCGCGCACGTGGCCGGCCTCCCAGGTGGCCTGGCCGAGCGGATGGCCCGAGCCGGCCACCTCGAGGTCGGCGAGCTCGCCGATGTGCGCGTCCACCGCGGCGGCGAACCGGCGCAGCAGGGCGGCCCGGTCCCCGGGTGCCACGGCTCGCCAGGCCTGCTGCGCTGTGACCGCGCGCGCGATCGCGGCGTCGGTCTCCTCGGCACCGGCCTGCGCCACGGTCGTGACCGGCCGCTCGGTGGCCGGGTTCAGCACCGTGAACTCGGACATGCGCTTGTTCCACCTTTCCCTCATCGCACGCGAAGGCGCGCGTGCGAACGGGCTGCCGGGCCCCAGGTCCTAGAGACGCTCGAAGCAGCGCCGCAGCTCCCAGTCGGTCACCGCGGCGTCGTACGCGGTGAGTTCCACGCTGGCGTAGTTGGTGTAGTGCTCCACGACCTCGGACCCGAACGCCTGGCGGGCCAGGTCGCTCTTGGACCACAGCTCGAGCGCGTCGCGCAGGGTGTGCGGCACCTTGGCCGAGGTGTCGAGGTAGGCGTTGCCCTCGACCGCCGGCTCCAGCGGGAGCTCGTTGTCGATGCCGTTCAGGCCCGCGGCGATGATCGCGGAGACGGCCAGGTAGGGGTTCACGTCCCCGCCGGGGACGCGGTTTTCCACCCGCAGCGAGGCTCCGTGCCCGACCAGGCGCAGCGCACAGGTGCGGTTGTCCGGGCCCCAGCGGACCGACGTGGGCGCGAAGCTGCCGGGCACGTACCGCTTGTAGGAGTTGATGTTGGGCGCGTAAAACAGCGTGAACTCGCGCAGCGCCGCGAGCTGCCCGGCAAGGAAGTGCTCGCCGAGCGTGGACAGGCCGTATGGCCCGTCGCCGGCCATGACCGGGTCACCGTCCGTGCCGCGGATGGACAGGTGAATGTGGCAGGAGTTGCCCTCGCGGGCGTTCGGCTTGGCCATGAATGTGATGCTGGACCCGTCCTGCGCCGCGATCTCCTTGGCCCCGGTCTTGTAGATCGAGTGGTTGTCGCAGGTCGCCACCGCCTCGGCGTAGCGGAACGCGATCTCGTGCTGGCCGAGGTTGCATTCGCCCTTGGCCGATTCGACGTAGAGCCCGGCCCCGGCCATCTCGTTCCGGATCCGGCGCAGCAGCGGCTCGATCCGGGAGGTGCCCAGGATCGAGTAGTCCACGTTGTACTGGTTGGCCGGAACCAGGTCGCGGTAGTCCTTGGCCGCGGCCTGCTCGTAAGAGTCGTTGTAGACGACGAACTCCAGCTCGGTACCGACCATCGCGGTCCACCCGCGCTCGGCCAGCCGCTGCACCTGAGCCCGCAGGATCTGCCGCGGCGAGGCCACGACGGGCGAACCATCCAGCCAGGTCAGGTCCGCGATCACCATGGCCGTGCCCTCGTGCCAGGGGACCCGGCGCAGCGTGGCCATGTCCGGCACGAGCACGAAGTCCCCGTAACCGCGGTCCCAGGACGACATCTCGTACCCGTCCACGGTGTTCATGTCCACATCGATCGCGAGCAGGTAGTTGCAGCCCTCGGAGTAGTGCTCGGCCACCTCTTCGAGGAAGAACTCAGCGGACAGCCGCTTCCCCTGGAGCCGGCCCTGCATGTCGGTGAACGCCAGCACCACGGTGTCGATGGTGTCGTCGCTGGCCTCGACCCGCAGTTGCTCCATCGTCAGCATGCCGCGCTGGCGGCGCTGCGGACCCGGGCCCCGGTATTTCGTCGGCATTGACATCCCATCAGGTTAGGCGGGCAGGCCGGGGCCGACGGTGATCATGCGGAGAGCTCCTGCTCGATGGCCGCCAGCTCCTCCGGCGTGCCCTGCACCTTCGGCCCGGTGAACCAGTTGCGCGCGGACACCAGCCAGTAGATTCCGGCGAAGCCGATCACGGCCAGCACGGCCACGATCGTGTAGTTGAAGTTGCCCCAGCCGATCGGGCTCGCGGTGGGCAGCATGAACAGGATCGTGATGAAGATCACCCAGACGACCGCGGTGATGCCGACCAGGTAGCTCCACCTGCCCAGGTGCCACGGGCCGCGCTGGAAACTCGAGCCCTGCCGCAGGCGCAGGAAGGTTGGCGACACGTACGCGATGTACAGGCCGATCGTGGCGATCGAGGTGACCGCCGCGTACGCCGCGCCGTTCCACAGGTAGGGCAGGCCGAGGATCAGCGCGCCGACCGCCGCCAGCCAGATCGCGTTGGTCGGCGTCCTGGTCCGCTTGTTCACCTTGTGCCACACGGACGAGCCGGGCAGCGCCCCGTCGCGGGAGAACGCGTAGATCATCCGCGAGTTCGCGGTGACCGACGACATCCCGCAGAACAGCTGGGCGCCGATCGCGATCAGCAGCAGCAGCTTCGCGCCGGTGTCCCCGATCGCGGTGGCGAAGATCTGGGCCGGCGGCACCAGTGCCCCGGTGTAGAGCGAGTAGTGCGCCTTCTGGATCGCGAACGTGATCCCGATCAGCAGTACCCACCCGGCGAACAGCGACACGACGATCGACATCACGATGCCGCGGGGGCCGCTGCGGGCCGCGTTGTGGGTCTCCTCGGTCATGTGCGCCGACGCGTCGTAGCCAGTGAACGTGTACTGGGCCAGCAGCAGGCCGAGCAGCAGCACGTAGAACGTGCTGTGCCAGCCGGTGTTGTTGACGATCCCGCTGAACACGTACGACGCCGACGCGTGGTGCGACGGCACGAACACGAGCACCGCCACGATGATCAGCACGCCGAGGATGTGCCACCACACGCTCACGTCGTTCAGCAGCGCGACCAGGCGGATCCCGAACTGGTTCAGCAGGCCGTGCACCAGCAGCACGCACGCGAAGATCAGGATCGTGACCCCGTGCGCGGTGCTGACGCCCCACTCCAGGCTCAGGAACGCGTTGATGAAGAACGCGCAGCCGAAGTCGATGCCCGCGGTGATCGCCACCTGGCCGAGGAAGTTGAACCAGCCGGTGAACCAGGACCAGGCGGGCCCGTGGGTACGGGCCAGCTTCGCCGACCAGTAGTACAGGCCGCCCGCGGTCGGGAAGCTGGAGCAGACCTCCGCCATGGCCAGGCCGACCATGAGCGTCATCACGCCGACGATTGGCCAGCCCCAGACGATGATCGCCGGGCCGCCGGTGTTCATGCCATACCCGTAGAGGGTCAGGCACCCGGACAGGATCGAGATGATCGTGAACGAGACGGCGAAGTTCGAGAACCCCGACATCCGCCTGCGCAGCTCCTGGGCGTAGCCGAGCCGGTGGAGTTCTTCCTCGTCGCTGCTGAGCGCTTGCTCGTTTATGGCCACGGCGTGCTCCTCGGATCAGGGGGGTTTGTGCAGTTCGCCGCCTCATCGCTGGCCGGCCGCCAGGATTAATGGTTCAATATCGAACCAATGATGGACGCGTGCCACGGAATGTTCAAGACCCCGGGGGACTCGACTCGGAACATCCGCCCCGCGGGTGCCGGCACGCGGGTAAGGGGGGGACCCGCGTGCCGGTTACCCCTGCGCCGTAAAGTCAGCTGGATGGTGCCGGTGCGGCAGAGCACGGCCCCGCCGGAGGGTCAGCGTGGCGAGCAGCGGGCTTGACCTGACCGGCCTGCTCCGGCCGGTGCGCGAGGGTCTTGCCTTCGAGGAGACCGTCGAGCGGCTGCTGACGCTGATCAAGCTTGGCGTGGTCGGGCCGGGGGAGCGGTTCCCCGCCGAGCGCGAGCTCGCCGCCCAGCTCGGCATCAGCCGCCTGACCCTGCGCGAGGCCCTCAGCGAGCTGGCCCGCGCCGGCTACGTCGAGTCACGCCGCGGCCGGTCCGGTGGCACGTTCGTGACCGGCACGCCCCCCGCCCCGGACCGCGGTGAGCTGCGCCGCCTGGCCCAGGACGACGAGGGGAAGGTGGCCGACGCGCTTACCTACCGCCAGGCGGTTGAGACCGGGGCGGCCGAGGCCCTCGCCCAGCTCGTGGCCCAGTCCGCGGCGCGGCCCGACGCCCGCGAGGTTCTGCTCGCCCGGCTCGCCGACGTGAACGGTGCGTGCCCGCAGGACTACCGGCGGCTGGACACCCTGTTCCACCTGTCGATCGCCGAGCTCACCGGCTCCAGCCTGCTGACCGCCGCCTGCGGGGAGGCGCGGATGCGCCTGAACGACCTGCTGAACGCGATCCCGGTGCTGCAGCGCAACGTCGATCACACCGCCGGGCAGCACACCGCGATTGTCGACGCGATCCTGGCCGGCGACGGCGCCAGGGCACGGCAAGCGATGGCGGAGCATATCGCCGGCACCGCCGCGCTGCTACGGGGTTTTCTCGCCTGACCGCTGGGGTCCGCGAGCGGCTGGGTACCGGCCCGCTAACGCGTCCGTCAGCGCAAAGACGCCAGGCCCTGGCTTGGCGCCGGTAACGAAATGACCCAGGCTCGGATGCTTTTTGATCCCAAAGCGTTACCTGTGTACTCCTCGCCCGCTGTGTCCGCTGGCGAATATGATCCCCGGCAAACGCGAGGCGTCGGCGAGAGATTTCACCGGCTGGAGGATTCAGATGAAGCTAGTGCGCTCGGCAACACATCAGGCTCGCCGCATGCGGCGACGTCCGCTGCTGTACGCGGGCGCGGCCGTGACCGCCATGGCCATGGCGCTGGCAGGCTGCGGGACCAGCGGGTCCTCGCCCAGCGCCAGCAACTCGGCCAAGCCGAAGAGCGGCGGGACGTTCACGATCCTCGCCAACTCCGCCTTCGGCGTGGCCGATCCGGCGCAGAATTACACGCTGGAGGAGTGGCAGCTTCTGATCAACACCCATGATGGCCTGACGCAGTTCGCGCGCGTCGCGGGCGTCCCGGGAACCAAGATCGTTCCCGACCTGGCCACCTCGATCCCGACGGCGACCAACGGCGGCAAGACCTACGTCTTCCACATCCGGCGCGGGATCAAGTTCTCCAACGGGCAGACGCTCACCCCGAGCGCGTTCGTGACCACGTTCGAGCGCCAGTTCACGGTGCCTGGGCCGACCGCGTTCTACAGCGACATCGTCGGCGCGAGCGCGTGCTCGACCAAGGGCTGCAACCTCAGCAAGGGGGTGGTGGCCAACGACTCCAACTACACGCTGACCATCAACCTGACCGCGCCCGACGCCGAGCTCATGGACCAGCTGGCGCTGCCGTTCGCCTACGCGGTGCCACCGAACACGTCGCTGAAGCTGACCGGCAACAACGTGCCGCCGGGCACCGGGCCGTACATGTGGAAGTCCTACAACCCGAACACCGAGGCGGTGCTCGTCCGCAACCCGTACTTCCACGTCTGGAGCGCGCAGGCCCAGCCGGCCGGCTACCCCAACGAGATCATCGAGAAGTACGGCCTGCAGGTCTCCAACGAGGTAACCGAGGTTGAAAACGGCGAGGCCAACGAGGTTTTCGACGGTGACCAGATCCCGTCCGACCAGCTGACCCAGCTCAACAGCGCGAAGTACGCGGGCCAAGTGCACGTGAACACGCTGACCGCCGACTGGTACATGGCCCTGAACACCAAGCAGCCGCCGTTCAACAACCTCAAGGCCCGGCAGGCGATCAACTACGCAGCCAACAGGTCCGCGTACGTCAAGATCGCCGGCGGGCCGTCGCTGGCGGTTCCTGCGTGCCAGATCCTCCCGCCGAACTTCCCCTCCTACAAGCCGTACTGCCCGTTCACTACCGGCTCACAGACCGTCTGGTCCGGACCGAACCTGGCCAAGGCTAAGCAGCTGGTGAAGGAGTCCGGCACCGCCGGCCAGCATGTCATCGTCGACGGCACCAACGACCAGGTGGGCACCGCGCTGGTCCAGCAGATGATCTCGGACCTGGACTCCATTGGCTACAAGGCGTCCCCGCAGCTGCTCAGCGCGTCCATCCAGTACCCGTACGTGCAGAACTCGACGAACTCCACCAAGTGGAACGTCGGCTGGTCGGCCTGGTACCAGGACTATCCGGCCCCGGCCGACTTCCTGAACGTGCTGCTGGGCTGCGGCAGCATCCACCCCAACAGCGACGCCAGCCCGAACATCGCCGCGTTCTGCGACCCGTCCATCCAGGCACAGATCACCAAGGCCGAGTCGGAAGAGGCGACCGACCCGAGCGCGGCGGCCGCGCTGTGGACCCAGATCGACCACGAGGACACCCTGCAGGCGCCATGGGTCGACCTGTACAACCCCAAGCAGATCGACTTCCTGTCCAAGAACGTGCACGGCTACAAGTGGAACCCGCAGTGGTACATCCTCATTGACCAGCTCTGGCTCTCATAGGGTGGTCGCCGCACCGGGAGCAAGCAGTCCATGGCCACGCTGCTAGAGCAGGTCGAGCCCGACGCGGGGTTGCAGCCGGCGATCGTCGGCCGCAACCCCTGGGCGCTGGCGGGCAGGCGGCTGCGCCGAAACCGCATCGCGCTGGCCGCGCTGGGGCTGTTCCTGCTGATCGTGCTCATGAGCGTGCTCGCCCCGGTGTACGCCCACCAGATAGCGCACGAGAACCCGTTCGCGCCGAACCTGAACGGCACGACGATCGTGAACGGCAAGGTCGTCCCCGTGATGCAGCAGGGCACGGGCGGCCTGCACCTGGGCGAGACGCCGATCGGCCCCACCCTCGACCCGCACCACTACGCCCTCGGCGCGGACGATCTGGGCCGCGACGTGGCCGCCCTGCTGCTGTACGGCGGCCGCAGCTCGCTGCAGATCGGGATCGCCTCCGCGGTGATCTGCTGCGTGGTCGCCACCATCGTCGCGCTGATCGCCGGCTTCTTCGGCGGGGTGGTCGACGCGGTGCTGTCCCGGATCATGGACATCATCTGGGCGTTTCCCGTGTACCTGCTCGCGATCTCGATCGCTACCGAGTTGCTCACCCACTCCAACGGCATCCCGGTCGGCCCCTTCCGCGTCGGCGCGGCCAGCCTCTGGGTGCCCACGTTCATCATTGCCTTCATCTACGTCCCGTACGTCTACCGCCCCATCCGCGGCCAGGTGCTCTCGGTGGTGAACAAGGAGTTCGTGGAGGCCGCCATCGCCCAGGGGGCGTCCAACCTCCGGCTCATGTTCTCGGAGATCCTGCCCAACGTGGTGTCCACGGTGATCGTGCTGCTGCCGCTGATGATCGCCACCAACATCCTGACCGAGTCCGCGCTGTCGTTCCTCGGCATCGGCGTGCAGCCGCCGAACGTGAGCTGGGGCACGATCATCTCCGATGGCGAGGACCTGCTCTACACCCGGCCGTGGGTGTCCCTCGCCCCGGGGATCATGATCGTGCTCACGGTGCTGGCGCTGAACGTGCTCGGCGACGGCGTCCGGGACGCGCTGGACCCACGCGCCAAGCTGCGGGTGGAGGGCTGATGGCGCGCGGCAGCGCTGGGGGGCGGCGCCGATGCTGACGTTCATCGTCCGCCGGGTGCTGTGGACCGTGCTGGTGATGTTCGTGATCACGGTGATCACGTTCATCATTTTCTTCAAGACCCCGGGCGTCGACCCGGCCCGCGCGATCGCCGGCCGGAACTCCAACCCGCAGGTCCTGGCGGAGATCCGGGCCCAGTTCGGGCTGAACAGGCCGCTGTTTGTGCAGTACGCGCTGATGATGAAGAGCCTGTTCATCAGCCGCAACCTGGTGTCCTACTCGAACCAGGGCCTGCTGGTGGTGCCGGAGATCGGCGCGGCCGCGCCGGCCACGCTGTCGCTGGTGTTCGGAGCCGCTGTGCTCTGGGTGATACTGGCGATCGCCATGGGCCTGGCCGCGGCGCTGCTACGGGGCACGGTCCTCGATCCGCTGCTGATGATCATCGCGCTCATCGGCTTTTCCACGCCGCCGTTCTGGGCTGGGACCGTGGCCAACCTCATTTCCCAGAGCAGCCTGCACAACACGTTCCTGTTCAGCTGGGTGCCGCCGCTCGGCTACACGTCGTTCGCGCAGAGCCCGACGCTGTGGTTCAAGGGCCTGGTCATTCCCTGGATCACGCTCTCGTTCCTGTACATCGGCTTCTACGCCCGGGTTCTCCGGGCGAACCTGCTGGAGATCCAGAACGAGGACTTCGTGCGCACGGCCCGGGCTAAGGGGCTGCGGGAGCGGCGGGTGCTGCTGCGGCACGTCCTTCGCAACTCGATGATCACGTTCGTCAGCCTGTTCGGCCTCGACTTCGGCGCACTGGTGGCCGGGGGCGCCCTGCTGACCGAGGTGGTGTTCGGCATCCACGGGATCGGATTCCTCACTTACCAGGCCTTTACCAACCTGGACCTGCCCACGATCATGGCCACGGTGGTGTTCGGCGCGTTCTTCATCGTGCTCGCCAACGCCGTCGTGGACGTCGCCTATGCGTGGCTCGACCCGAGGGTGCGGCCCACGTAATGGCCGCGCCACTGCTGGAGGTGCGCGACCTCAAGGTGTCGTTCCGCACGGAGGATGGGCTCGTGCGGGCGGTTGACGGCGTATCGTTCGAGGTCGCCGAAGGGGAGACGCTGGGCATCGTCGGCGAGTCGGGCTCCGGCAAGAGCGTGACGATGATGTCGGTGATGCGGCTGATCAACGACCCGAACGCCCGGTTCGAGGGCGAGGTGATCTACCGGGGCCGCGATCTGATGACGCTGCCGCCGGACCAGGTCCGCGCGATCCGCGGCGCGGGGATCGCCATGATCTTCCAGGACCCGATGACCTCGCTCAACCCGGTGTACCGGGTCGGGTGGCAGATCGCCGAGCAGATCCGGGCGCATCAGGACATCTCGAAGCAGGCCGCCCATGCCCGCGCGGCCGAGCTGCTCGCGGCCGTCGGCATCCCGCACGCGTCGGAGCGGGTGAACGACTATCCGCACCAGTTCTCCGGAGGCATGCGGCAGCGAGTGATGATCGCGATGGCGCTGTCCTGCAACCCGGACCTGCTGATCGCCGACGAGCCTACGACCGCCCTGGACGTGACGATCCAGGCGCAGATCCTCAAGCTGATCAAGACGCTGCGGGACGAGTACGGCACCGCGGTGGTCCTGATCACGCACGACATGGGCGTGGTCGCCGACGTCGCGGACCGGGTCGCCGTGATGTACGCGGGCCGGATCGTCGAGCAGGGCAGCCTGCGCGGCTTGTTCTACGACGCGCAGCATCCCTACACCTGGGGCCTGCTCGGGTCGATCGCGCGGCTGGACCGGCCGCGGCCCCGGCGGCTGACCGCGATCCGGGGGCTGCCGCCGTCGCTTATCAGCCTGCCGGCGGGCTGCGCGTTCGGGCCGCGCTGCCCGTACCGCTTCGCGGCCTGCGATGACGTGCCGCCGCTGTCCGACAAGGTCGGCGAGGGCCACCTCGACGCCTGCCACCTCGATCCGGCCGAGAAGAAGAAGCAGCGCGTGAGCGCCATCCGGCCAGACCTGGCCGCAACGGGGGAGGCACCGTGACCGAGCCGGGGGGCGCGCCGACCTGGGATCGCGATGTGCTCGTCCGGGTGGACCACGTCAAGAAGTACTTTCCGATCAGGAAGGGGCTGCTGCAGCGCGAGGTGGCGCGGGTGCACGCGGTGGACGACGTCAGTCTCGAGGTGCGCGCCGGGGAGACGCTCGGCCTGGTCGGCGAGTCCGGGTGCGGGAAGTCCACGCTGGCCCGGTGCATCGCCCGGCTCTACGACCTGACCGAGGGCACGATCACCTTTGAGGGCAGCGACATCTCCCGGCTGTCGCGCCGCAAGCTCCGGCCGATCCGGCGCGAGATGCAGATGGTGTTCCAGGACCCGTACGCGTCGCTGAACCCGCGCAAGCGGGTGGGGACGATCCTCGCCGACCCGCTGCGCATCCATAAGTACGGCGACCGGGCGAAGATCAAGACCCGGGTGCGGGAGCTGCTCGAGCTGGTCGGCCTCTCGCCGGAGCACGTCAACCGGTACCCGCACGAGTTTTCCGGCGGCCAGCGGCAGCGGATCGGCGTCGCCAGGGCGGTGGCCCTGCACCCCAAGCTGATCATCGCCGACGAGCCCGTGTCCGCGCTCGACGTCTCGATCCGTGCTCAGGTGATCAACCTGCTGGACGACCTGCAGGACGACCTCTCGCTCACTTACGTGTTCATCGCGCACGACCTGGGCGTGGTGCGGCACGTGTCGGACCGGATCGCGGTCATGTACCTGGGCAAGATCGTCGAGGTCTCACCCGCCGAGGAGCTCTACACCCATCCGGTCCACCCGTACACCGAGGCGCTGCTGTCAGCGGTCCCGGTGCCGGACCCCGATCTGTCCGCCCGGCGGGAGCAGATCGTCCTCGAGGGCGACGTGCCGAGCCCGGTGGCGCCGCCGTCCGGATGCCGGTTCCACCCGCGCTGCCGGTACGCGACCGACATCTGCAGGCAGAGCGAACCTCAGCTCGAGGTGCACGGGAGCCCCGGGCACGTGGCCGCCTGCCACCATCCGCTGAGCCTCAGCCAGCCTCCCGCCGTGGCCGAGGCCGCGGCACCGGGTTCCTAGCGCCGGGTCGGCTCGATGCTGGCGAAGCCGACGGCGAGCGAAGCCGGGCCGCGCAGGTTGAGGTTGGGCTTGTAGACCAGCCCCGCCGGCTCGAGTTCCGGCGCGGTGACCCGGGTCGCGAAGGCCTGCACCGCGATCGTCGCCTCGAGCCTGGCCAGCGGTGCGCCGAGGCAGAAGTGCGGCCCGGCGGCGAAGGCCAGGTGGCCTGCTGCGTTGCGCCCGATGTCGAACCGGTCGGGGTGGGCGAACACCGCAGGGTCCCGGCCGGTCGCCGCTATCAGGAGCAGCAGCATCGCGCCGTCCTGCACGCTGAGCCCGCCGACCTGCATGCCGCCGCGCGCGACCCGGCTGGTGAACTGCACCGGCGCGTCGTAGCGCAGCGTTTCCTCGACCGCGCCGGCGGCGAGGCCCGGGTCGGCGCGCAGCGCCGCGAGCTGGCCCGGGTGCCGCAGCAGGGCCAGGATCGCGTTGGAGATCAGCGACACCGTGGTCTCGTGACCGGCCACGAGCAGCAGCACGCACGTGGCGATCAGTTCCGGCTCGGACAGGCGCTGCCCGTCATCCTCCGCGCGGATCAGCTCGGACAGCAGGTCGCCGGCCGGGCAGGCCCTGCGGACGGCGATCAGCTCGCGGAAGTACCCGGCGAATTCCAGGCTGGCCTGCTGCGCCGCAGTGAAGGGGGATGGGGAGGTGGGTGGGCCGTCGTCTTGCCCGAGGAATCTCGGCTGCAGCGAGTGCGCCAGGCTGGCCGACCACCCCGCGAACCGGGCGTGATCGTCCGGCGGCACCCCGAGCAGCTCGGAGATGATCTGGACCGGCAGCGGATATGCGAGCTCGCCGACGACGTCGATCTGCTGTTCCCCGGCCGCCCCGGCCGCGGTCAGCAGCTCGTCGGACACCTCGCGGATCCGGGGCGCGAGCCCGGCGATGACGCGTGGCGCGAACGCCTTGGAGACCAGCTTGCGCAGCCGGGTGTGGTCCGGCGGGTCCAGCGAGAGAAACGACGGAGGCCGCCGCTGCCGCGGCTCCGGCGGCGCCAGCAGCGACCTGAAGCGCTCGCTGCTGGCCCGCGGGTCGCGCAGGATCGCCGAGCAGTCCTCGTGCCGGCCGACCACCACGAGCGCCCCATCCACCTCCGGTAATGGCGACGCCTCGCGCAGCGCGGCCAGCACCGGGTACGGATCGGGCAGCACCGCCGGGTCGGCGAGCGCGGACAGCCCCGGCCGGGTCCCGCCCGCGGCTCGGCCGGCCCGTTCTGGTGCGTTCATGGCCTTTTCCACCTCAGAATGTGGAACTATCACCACTTGAGGCGCACGGCAAGTCCATGCCGGTGCCGTGCCTGGTGTCATCTGCTGCCACCCGGGCACGCTGTATCCCGCGAGCCTCGTCTGCCTCTAGCGCAACAGGAATCACTGAAGAAACCGGCGATCCGGTTTGCGGCGGCGGAAGCATTTACGGCACACTGATGTTGTGAAAAACGTGGGACTGGATGAAGCCGTGCACGGCACCGCTGGTGGTGCCGGGCTCGCTGCTGCCTCCAGCGCCGCGGCGGGCCAGATTCCGCCGGCCCACCCGGGCGCCGAGCGCGCCGAGCAGGGCACCCGTGCCAGGATCGCACGGCTGATCCTGGAGAACGGGCCGCTCACGGCCGCCGGGCTGAGCGGCAGGCTCGGCCTGACCCCGGCCGCGGTCCGCCGTCACCTGGACAACCTGCTGGCCGAGGGCATGATCGAGGCCAGGGAGGCGCGCTGCTACGGCAGCCGGGGCCGGGGCCGCCCGGCCCGGCTGTTCGCGATCACCGACGCTGGCCGCAGCGCGTTCGAGCACGCCTACGACGACCTCGCGGCCAGCGCGCTGCGGTTCGTCGCCGAGACGCTGGGCGACGAGGCGGTCGCCGAGTTCGCCCGCAGGAAGATTTCCGACCTGGAGCGCCGCTACCGTCCGGTGGTCGACGCCGCGCCCCCCGGCGGGCGGGTGCAGGCGCTGGCCGAGGCGCTGTCGGCGGACGGCTACGCGGCCGCCGCGAGCGTCGCGCCGGTCGCTGGGGAGGCCGCGGGGGAGCAGCTTTGCCAGCACCACTGCCCGGTCGCGCACGTGGCCGCCGAGTTTCCGCAGCTCTGCGAGGCGGAGACGGAGGCATTCGGCCGCCTGCTCGGCACCCCGGTGCAGCGCCTGGCCACGATTTCCCGCGGCGACGGGATCTGCACCACCCACGTGACAGCGCCGTCGCTGGCTCACAGCCGTAACACACCGGATGACGGTGACATAACAACAACAATCGGAGGCATCTCCGCATGACGACCATCGCACGTCCCGAGCTCGAGGGGCTGGAGCGGTACAAGTTCGGATGGGCCGACCCGGACGAGGCTGGCGCGTCCGCGCGCCGGGGCCTGAACGAGGAGGTCGTCCGCGATATCTCGGGAAAGAAGGGCGAGCCGGAGTGGATGCTCGACCTGCGGCTGAAGGGGCTCAAGCTGTTCGGCCGCAAGCCGCTGCCGACCTGGGGCTCAGACCTGTCCGGCATCGACTTCGACAAGATCAAGTACTTCGTCCGGTCGACCGAGAAGCAGGCGGCGAGCTGGGACGAGCTGCCCGCCGACATCAAGAACACGTACGACAGGCTCGGCATCCCCGAGGCCGAGAAGCAGCGCCTGATCGCCGGCGTGGCCGCGCAGTACGAGTCCGAGGTTGTGTACCACAAGATCCGCGAGGACCTCGAGGAGAAGGGCGTCATCTTCCTGGACACCGACACCGGGCTCAAGGAGCACCCGGAGCTGTTCCAGGAGTACTTCGCCTCGGTCATCCCGGTCGGGGACAACAAGTTCGCGTCGCTGAACACCGCGGTCTGGTCCGGCGGCAGCTTCATCTATGTGCCGAAGGGCGTGCAGGTGG
>Ga0335073_10009800_pt1 | contig 13441 bp, 8 predicted proteins | sample Lox_Sample_22_FD_207093 | JGI IMG/M metagenome (GOLD analysis project Ga0335073, IMG submission 207093) | Soil microbial communities from Loxahatchee National Wildlife Refuge, Florida, United States - Lox_Sample_2.2 | ecosystem: Environmental > Terrestrial > Soil > Wetlands | place: USA: Florida...
CGGTGCGCTCGGCGTTGCTGACCAGCTGCTCGTCTTCGATGACCGCGAGCGAGGCCAGGCCGGCGGCCATGGCGGCGGCGTTCGAGCCGAAGGTCGAGTCGTGCACCAGCACCCGGTCCATGGACGAGTAGACCTTGTCGAAGATCCACCCCTTGGCCATTGTCGCGCCGACCGGGACGAAGCCGCCGGACAGCGCCTTGGCCACGGTGACGATGTCCGGCTCCACGTCCTCGTGCTGGTAGCCGAAGAACCGCCCGGTCCGTCCGAGCCCGGTCTGCACCTCGTCGCAGATCAGCAGCGCGCCGTGCTCGTGCAGCAGGGCGCGGGCCGCGCCGAGGAACCCGGGCGGCGGCATCCAGACGCCCTTGCCCTGGATCGGCTCGACGATCAGCGCGGCCACGTCGCCCTTGCGCAGCTCGGCCTCGAGCACGTCGGTGTCGCCGAGCGGGACGGCCACGTCGGGCAGCAGCGGGTCGAAGCCCTTGCGGAACTCGGCGGCGCCGTTGACCGACAGCGATCCGGTGGTCAGGCCGTGGAAGGCGTGGCTGCAGTACAGGATCCGCTTGCGGCCGGTCGCGTACCTGGCGAACTTGAGCGCCGCCTCGACCGCCTCGGTGCCGCTGTTGCCGAAGTACACCCGGTCGAACTCGGGCGCCTTGGCCAGCAGCCGCTCGGCCAGCAGGCCGGGCAGCAGCGCGCAGTCGAACTGGACCAGGTCGGCCAGCTCGGCGTCCAGCACGTCCTTCAGCGCCTTGCGGACGACGGGGTGGTTGTGCCCGACCCCGAACACGCCGAATCCGGCCAGGAAGTCCGCGTAACGGTTCCCGTCCCTGTCGTACAGGTACGCGCCCTCGGCCCGCTCGTACACCTTGTCGAACCCGATCGCGTGCAGCATCTTCGGCAGCTGCGGGTTGAGGTAACGGGCGTGCAGGTCGTACCCCTCGCCGCGGCGGGCGGTGAGAAGGGACGGCAGGTCGAATCCCATGGCAGCAAGTCTTTCGTTCCTGGCAGCCCTCTGGTCTGCCCCGTCGGACAATTCTGGCCGAGGCCCGGCCACCCTGCGGCCGCGGCCTGGCGATCAACCCCGGATCAGGCTAGCGGGCGCAGCGCGTCGGCCAGCGGCGGCAGGGTGTCCGGCGCCGCGCCGTGCGGCAGGTTCATGATCGCCAGGTCGGCGCCGGCGTCGCGGTAGGCGCCGGCCATCGCGACCGCGGCCTCGAGCCCGTCGTCCATCCGGACGTTCACCGAGCAAGTGATCTCGCCCGGGTCGCGGCCGATCCGCTGGCAGTGCTCGACCAGGGTCTGCTTGAGGCTGAGCCAGTCGTCGGTGCCCTGGGTGATCGCGTTCCACTGCTGTGCCCAGCGCGCCGCCGTGCGCAGCGTCCTGGTCCGGCCGCGTCCCCCGATCACGATCGGCGGGTGCGGGCGCTGCACCGGCTTGGGCTCGCAGCGCGCCTCGGTCAGCCGCACGTATTTGCCGTCGAACGTGGTCGTGGTGTCGCTGAGCAGGCGCGCGATGACCTCGACGCCCTCGTCGAAGCGGTCGAACCGCTCGCGCAGCGGCGGCAGCTCGATGCCGTACGCGTCGCACTCCATCTGGTTCCAGCCCGCGCCGAGCCCGATCTCCAGACGGCCCTGCGAGATGATGTCCACGGTCGCGGCCATGTTGGCCAGCACCGCCGGGTGGCGGTAGATCATGCCGGTGACCTGGCAGCCGATCCGCAGCCGCCGGGTGGCCTGCGCCATCGCGGCCAGCATCGTCCAGCCCTCGAGGTTGGGCCCGGTGAGGTCGCCGGTCAGCGGGTAGAAGTGGTCCCAGTTCCAGCCCGATTCGAACAGGTCGATCTCGTCGGCCGCCTGCCACACGTCGCGCAGTTGCGCCCAGGTCGTGTGCTCGGGCCTCGTCTTGATCGCGAAGCGCAATGCTCCTCCTCGTCGCCGCGCCGGTGCACCCCTACTGCGTCATGCCCGAAACGTAACAGAACGCTCCGGCTCGGGGTGCCGCGGGCAGCCGCACCGGCCGGTCACCGCTGCGTGGTGCCGACCCCGCCGCCGCTACGCTGGTCCGGTGGGCAGGGACGCCGACCGCCAGAACGTGCCGGCGCCGATGCGCCGGGATGTCCGGCTGCTCGGGGACCTGCTCGGCGAGGTGCTGCGCGAGGCGGGCGGCCAGGAGCTGCTCGACGACGTGGAGCGGCTGCGCCGCGCCGTAATCGCCGCCCGGCACCGGGTGCCGTCCGCGACCGGCGACGGGGGCGGCGACGGGGAAGCCGCGGCCGACCCGTTTCCGCAGATCGCGGACATGGTGGCGGGCTGGCCGCTGGAGCGGGCCGAGGCCGTCGCGCACGCGTTCACCGTCTACTTTCACCTGGCCAACCTGGCCGAGGAGCATCAGCGGATCCGCACGCTGCGCCACCGCGACAGCGGCGACGAGCCGGTCCGCGAGTCGCTGGCCGACGCCGTGGCCAGGCTCCGCGCCGGGCCGGGGCCCGAGCGCCTTGATGAGCTGGTGACCGGCCTGCGGGTGCACCCGGTCCTCACCGCTCACCCGACCGAGGCCCGCCGCCGCGCGGTCACCGAGGCGCTGCGGCGGAGCGGGTCGCTGCTGAGCCGGCTGGACGACGATCGGCTCGGCGCCAGCGAGCGCGCCGAGATACGGCGCAGGCTCAAGGAGGAGATCGACCTGCTATGGCGGACGTCGGCGCTGCGCACGGCGGCCATGCGCCCGCTCGACGAGGTCCGCGCCGCGATGACCGCGTTCGACGAGACCCTGTTCCTGGTGGTCCCGGCCCTGTACCGGTCGCTGGACCGGGCTCTGAACGGCCCGGAATCGGGTCGGGCCGGCCCGGCGGCGACCGCGTTCCTGCGCTTCGGCAGCTGGATCGGCGCGGACCGGGACGGGAACCCGTTCGTGACCGCCGAGGTGACCAGGCAGACCGCGACGATCCAGGCCGAGCACGTGCTGCGTGCCCTGGAGAACGCCACGGAGCGGATCGGCCGGGCGCTGACCGTGCACGAGGGCCCGGGCCTGACGGCGGCCCTGCCGGGCCTGACGCGGGCGCTCGCGACCGCGCAGGCCGAGCACCCGGAGCTGATGGCCGACATCACGGCCCGCGCGCTGGAGGAGCCGTTCCGGGCCTACCTGCTCTACGCGGCGCGCCGGCTGCGCGCCACCCGGGCGGACCTGGAGGACGAGGCGCCCGGCGGCGCGGGCCAGGCCGACCCGGCCTTCCCGCGCCTGGCCTACCCCGGGCCCGCCGAGTTCATCGACGACCTGCGCCTGGTGCAGCGGGAACTCGCGGCGGCCGGGGCGCCCCGGCAGGCGTTCGGCGAGCTGCAGCACCTGCTGTGGCAGGCGGAGACGTTCGGCTTCCACCTGGCCGACCTCGAGATCCGCCAGCACAGCGCGGTGCACGCCCGCGCCCTGCGCGAGATCGCGGCGGGCGGCCCGCTGTCGCCGCAGACCGGCGAGGTCCTCGACGCGTTCCGGGCGGCGGCCTGGATCCAGGCCCGGTTCGGCACCGACGCCTGCCGGCGGTACGTGGTCAGCTTCACCAGGTCCGCCGCGGACGTCGCGGCGGTGTTCGACCTGGCCCGCCGGGCCATCCCGGACGGGCGCCTGCCCGAGCTCGACGTCGTCCCGCTGTTCGAGAGCGGCGCGGACCTGGAGAACGCCACCCGGGTGCTCGACGAGATGCTGCTGCTTGAGCCGGTGGCGGCGCGGCTGGCGGCAACCGGGCGGCGCCTGGAGGTCATGCTCGGCTACTCCGACTCGGCCAAGGAACTCGGACCGGTCAGCGCGACGCTGCGGCTGTTCACCGCGCAGCAGCGGCTGGTCCGGTGGGCCCGGGCCAACGGCATCCGGCTGACGTTGTTCCACGGCCGCGGCGGCGCGCTCGGGCGAGGCGGCGGCCCGGCCGGCCGCGCGGTGCTGGCCCAGCCGCCGGGCTCGGTGGCCGACCGGTTCAAGGTCACCGAGCAGGGTGAGGTGATCTTCGCGAGGTACGGCCATCCGCTGATCGCGCAGCGGCACCTGGAGCAGGTGGCCGCCGCGGTGCTCCTGGCCTCCGCCGTCCCCGTGCCCGCGGAGGCGGCGGCGCCGGAGGCCGATCGGGGAACGGCCGGGGCCGCTGACGCCGAAGCGCCCGGTCCCGGCGGACCCGGCGGAAGCCCTGGACCCAGCGGAACCCCGGAACCCGGCGGAACCCCGGGAAGCCATGGGCCCGGCGGAACCCCGGGTGCGGGCGGCCCTCTCGAACCCCCCGGGCCGGGCCTGGGCCGGTTCCGGCGGGCCGCCGGGCTGATGGATGCCGGCGCGCTGCGGGCCTACCGGGCACTGGTGGAGGCCGACGGGTTCGCCGAGTGGTTCGCCCGGATCAGCCCGCTGGCCGAGATCGGCGCGATGCGGATCGGCTCGCGGCCTGCCCGCCGCGGCATCGGCACCGGCGCGGGCCTGGACGATCTGCGGGCGATCCCGTGGGTGTTCGCCTGGTCGCAGACCCGGGTGAACCTGCCCGGCTGGTTCGGCCTCGGCAGCGGCCTGGCGGCCGTGGCCGACGGCGCGGGCGGGCTGGCGGAGGCGCGGGATGCCTACCGGTCCTGGCCGCTGCTCGCGGTCCTGCTCGACAACGCCGAGATGAGCCTCGCCAAGACCGACCGCAGGATCGCCGCGCGGTACCTGGAGCTGGGCGGCCGGCAGGACCTCACCGCGATCGTGCTGCGGGAGTACGACCTGACCAGGAGGCTCGTGCTCGCGGTGACCGGGCATGACCGGCTGCTGGCCAGCCGGCCCGTGCTGTCGCGGGCGGTCGCGCTGCGCGACCCTTACGTGGACGCGCTCTCCCTGCTGCAGTTGCGCGCGCTGACCGCGCTGCGGACCGGGGCGCGGGAGCGCGACCGCCTGGAACGGCTGCTGCTGCTGACCGTCAACGGCGTCGCGGCCGGGCTGCAGAACACCGGCTGATCCGACGGCTCCGGTAGGGTCGGTCCGTGGCCAATGACTGGCGGATTACGGTGACGCTGCACGACGAGTCCCACGTGGACCGCGCGATGCGGGCGGTGCGCGAGTACGAGGCGGAGGACGACGCCCGCCGTCGGCTCGGCCGCCGCGTCGCGGTCAGCGCCGAGGGCAACCGCATCTTCCTCTACGCGGGTACCGAGAACGCGGCCCGGGAGGCCGACGGGGTCCTGCGACAGCTGATGGGGCAGCACGGGCTGCCCGCCGACTTCGCGCTCGACCGGTGGCATCCGGTCGAGGAGGAGTGGGAGAGCGCCGACGTGGCGATGCCGCAGACCGACGAGGAGCGCCGGGCCGAGCACGAGCGCCTGGAGCAGGAGGAGACGCGCGAGTCGCTGGCCAGCGGCCGGGCGACGTGGGAGGTGCGCGTCCAGATGCCCTCGCATCACGCCGCGGTCGAGCTGGCCAAGCGGCTGGAGGCCGAGGGCCGCCCGGTGACCAGGCGCTGGACGCTGCTGGTCCTCGGCGCGAACGACGAGGACGACGCCACCGCCCTGGCCGAGGTGGTCAGGCGGGAGGCGCCGGCGGACGCGAAGGTCGAGACCGAGGAACTCGGCCCGCTGCTGCCGTTCACCAACATCGGGCCGATCTCGATCTGGTGACCGGCCGGGGGCGCGGCCGATCTCGTCCTGGTGACCGGCCGGGTTACAGCCGATCTCGGTCCCGCTGGGCCTCAGTGATAGGCCCCGAGCCCCAGCCGGGCGGCCAGCGCAAGGCCGCACACCCCGACGCCGACACGCAGCGCCGTCGCGGGAAGCCGCCGGGCCACGGCCGGGCCGATCAAGCCGCCGGCCAGGAAGCCCGCCGCGAGCGGCAGGGCGGCGGCCCAGCGGACCGGGCCGAACACGGCGAACTCCGCCGCCGCCGCGGCATTGGCCAGCCCGGAGACGACGTTCTTCACCGCGTTGACCCTGACCAGCGGCTGGTCCAGCATCGCCGACAGCACGGTGAGCAGCAGGATTCCGGCGGCCGCGCCGAAGTACCCGACGTAAACGCCCACCCCCGCCAGCGCCGCGCACAGCGGCCGGCTCCGCTCGCCGCCCGGCCGCGCGGACAGGCCGGCGACCATCGGCTGGACGATCAGCAGCAGCGAGGCGGCGCCGATCAGGCACGGGGCGACCGCCTCGAACGCCGGGGCGGGCGTGAGCAGCAGCAGCGCCGCGCCCGCCGCACCGCCGGCCGCGGTCAGCGCGCCCAGGCGCAGCACCAGGCCGCGCTGGCCGGCCAGTTCCCTGCGCGACCCGGCCGCCGCGCCCGCGCCGGTGAACACCAGCGCCACGGTGTTGGTCACGTTCGCGCTGACCGGCGGCAGGCCGAGCGCGAGCAGCACCGGGTAGGAGACGACGGAGGCCAGGGCCGCGACCGTACTGCACACGCCCGCCAGGGTTCCCGCCCCGAGCAGGGCCAGGATCGCGAGCACGCCCACCCCGCTGACCCAAGCACATCGCGGCCGGATGCGCCATTGATCCCGTAACGGGCGAGGTTGTCCGGCCGCCAATACGGGCGGCGGACTTCCCGGCTAACGTGAAGCCGCGCACAAGCCATAAGGAGGAGCCGGTGCCGGATGAGATCGCGACCCGGGAAGGCGCCGGCGCGGCGGGCGCCGGCCTGCCCCGGCAGTGGGCCAGGACCCGCCGGTTCACCCTTGGCGCGCCGAGGTCGTTCACGATTTCCGACGACGGCGGGCGGGTGCTGTTCCTGCGGTCGCGGGGCGGCGACGACCCCGTGACCTGCCTGTGGACACTTGACGTGGCCGCCGGCACCGAGCACCTGGTCGCCGACCCGGCCGTGCTGGCCCAGGCGGGCGCGGGCGACGAGGACCTGCCGCCGGAGGAACGGACCCGGCGCGAGCGGGCGCGCGAGCATGCGACCGGGATCACCGCGTACGGGGCGGACCGCGCGGCCGGGCTGGCCGCGTTCACGCTGTCGGGCCGGCTGTGGGCGGCCGATCCCGGCGCGCTCACCGCTGCGGGGCAGGCAGGCCGGGCCCGGCCCCGCCAGCTGCCCGCGGCCGGGCCGGCCGCCGATCCGCGGCCGGATCCGCGAGGCTCGCTGATCGCGTACGTGTCCCGCGGCGGCATGCGCGTGATCGGCGCCGACGGGTCGGGCGACCGGCTGCTCGCGGAGCCGGAAGGACCCGACGTCAGCTACGGACTGCCCGAGCACGTCGCGTCCGAGTCAATGCATCGCCACCACGGGTACTGGTGGGCCCCGGACGGCACCCGGCTGCTGGTGGCGCGCGTAGACCTGGCCCCGGTGCAACGCTGGTACATTTGCGACCCTGCCAATCCGGGGCGGCCGCCGACCGAGATCGCCTACCCGGCGGCCGGCACCGCCAACGCCGACGTGAGCCTGTGGATCATCGGCCTGGACGGCAGCCGGACCGAGGTGCGGTGGGACCGTGCCGCCCACGAGTACGTCGTCGCGGCGTGCTGGGCGGCGAGTGAGCTGCTGGTGGTGGTGCAGAGCCGCAGCCAGCGCAGCCTGCGCGTGCTGGCGGTCGACCCGGCCACCGGGGAAACCCGGCTGCGGCGGGAGGACACCGACCCGTGCTGGGTGCACATCGTGCCCGGCGTCCCCGCGCTGACCGACGGTGGCGCGATGGTCTGGGCGGCCGATACCGGCGGCGCCCGGCGGCTGCTGGTCGACGGCGCCGCGGTGACCCCGGACGGCCTGAACGTCAGGGAGGTGACCAGCACCGACGGGGACACCGTGCTGTTCACCGCGTCGGCCGAGCCCAGCGAGATCGGACTGTGGGCCTACTCACCGGGTGCCGGGGTCGTGCCGGTCGACGACTCGCCGGGCGTGCACAACGGCTGGCAGGCCGGGGGCACGACCGTAGTGCTGTCGGAGTCCCCGGGACGGCCCGGCCAGCGGGCCGTCGTGCACCGCGGGGACGGGGCGGCGAGCGTGATCACCTCGCTCGCCGAGGCCCCCGTGCTCACCGCGCGGCCCGAGGTGCTCAGGCTCGGCGAGCGCGACCTGCGCACCGTGGTGCTGCTGCCATCCTGGCACCGGCCGGGCTCGCGGCGCCTCCCGGTCCTGATGGACCCGTACGGCGGGCCGGGCGGCCAGAAGGTCCTGGCCGATCACGACGGGTACCTCGACTCGCAGTGGTTCGCCGAGCAGGGGTTCGCCGTCGTGATCGCCGACGGCCGCGGCACGCCGGGGCGCGGGCCGGCCTGGGAGCGGGAGATCCACGGCGACCTGGCGGGCCCGGTGCTGGAGGACCAGGTCGCCGCGCTGCACGCGGCCGCCGAGCGGTTCGGGGACCTGGACCTCGGCCGGGTCGGGATCCGGGGCTGGTCGTTCGGCGGCTTTCTGGCGGCGCTGGCCGTGCTGCGCCGCCCGGACGTCTTCCACGCCGCGGTGGCCGGGGCCCCCGTCATCGACCAGCGGCTGTACGACACCCACTTCAAGGAGCGCTACCTCGGCCACCCGCAGCAGGCGCCGCAGGCCTACGACCGCTCCAGCCTGATGGCCGACGCCCCGCATCTGCGGCGGCCGCTGATGCTGATCCACGGGCTGGCCGACGACAACGTGGTGGCGGCGAACACGCTGCGCCTGTCCGCGGCGCTGCTCGCGGCGGGCCGCCCGCACACCGTGCTGCCGCTGTCCGGGGTCAGCCACATGACCCCGCAGACGGCCGTGGCCGAGAACCTGCTGGTCCTGCAGGCCCGCTTCCTCAGGCAGGCGCTCGCGATGCCCGAGCCCGGGGCGGGTCCGGCCGGCTTGGCGGGTCCGGCCGGTCCGGCGGGCCCGGCGGGCCCGGCTCCGTCGGCCGGACCCGGACCTGGCGGCGCGCCGGGGCCATCGCCGCATCGGCAGGCTTCCTGAGCGCCGCGTCCGGCACCGACCCGAGCCAGCAAGCCGCTGCGCCACATAGATTGCATTCAGCGACTTATCGCGCCAGTCGTGCCCGCTGCCGTGGCGTGCTCGCGCCGCGGCCCGATTGGAGGATGTCCGTGGCCGCACCGATGGTTACCCCGCCCACCGGCGCCAGCCTGCAACGCCTGACCGAGCAGTCATGGGACCGGCTCGCGGCCGGATCCGTGCTGCACTACGAGGGCCGGCTGTGGACCGGTGAACAGCTTGCCGAGCGCGTCCGCCGGGTGACCGGCGGGCTGCAGGAGGCGGGCCTGTCCCCCGGCGAACGGGTCGTGGTCTGCATGGCCAACTGCCCCGAGGTCAGCATCACCTACTCGGCCATCTGGCGCAACGCCGCCGTGGCCACGCCGGTGCTTTTCCTGCTGAGCGTGGACGAGCTGCGGCACGTGCTCAGCGACAGCGGCGCGGCCCTCGTCGTGACCACCCCGGAGTTCCTGCCCAAGGTGATGGCGGCGGCGGCCGACCTGGCCACCGTGCGCGGCATCATCGTGGTCGGCCAGCCGATGACCGAGCGCCCCGCCGCGGCCGCCGGGCCGCCGCTGCTGCCGTTTGCCGAGCTGGAGACGGCCCCGCCGGCCAGGCTCGTGGACTGCGACCCGGCCGGACTCGCGGCGCTGCTCTATACCGGCGGCACGACCGGGCGGTCCAAGGGCGTGATGATCAGCCACAACGCGCTGTCGGCCTCGGCCTGGGCGGCCACGGCCACCTCCTACGAGCAGGAGCTGAGCTCGGCCCTGCTGCCGTTGCCGTTGTCGCACGTCTACGGGCTGATGGTGAGCGTGATGAGCCTGCACGCTCCCGGCCCGGGCACCTCGGTGCTGATGAGGTGGTTCGACCCGGCCGGCTGGCTCGAGCTCGCCCGGCAGCACCGGGTAAATGTCAGCCCGATGGTGCCCTCGATGCTGCAGATGCTGCTGCAGCAGCCGCTCGAGGACTACGACCTGTCTGCCCTGGTCCGCCTGACCAGCGGCAGCGCACCGCTGCCGGCCCAGGTGGTCGAGGACTTCCGCAAGCGGCTGCCGCACGTCGAGATCGGCGAGGGTTACGGCTGCACCGAGACCGCGGCCATCATCTCGACCTCACCGCGTGGCCAGGTCCGCCCGGGCAGCGTGGGCAAGCCCGCGCCGGGCGTCGAGGTCCGCATCGAGCGGCCGGACTCCTCGGCGGCCGGGCCGGGCGAGGAGGGCGAGATCTGCGTGCGCGGGCCGGTGCTGATGAGCGGGTACTGGCACGCCGAGCAGGAGACCGCGGAGGTGATGCGGGGCGGCTGGCTGCACACCGGGGACGTGGGCCGGCTCGACGAGGACGGCTACCTCTTCATCGTGGACCGGATCAAGGACCTGATCATCCGCGGCGGGTACAACGTCTACCCCCGCGACGTGGAAGACGTCCTGATGCGCCACCCCGACGTGGCGGGCGCCGCGGTGGTCGGGCGGCCGGACGATAAGTACGGCGAGGAGGTCGTCGCGTTCGTGCAGTTGCGCGAGGGCGCCATGGCCGCGCCCGCCGACCTGGTCGAGTTCGCCCGGCGGCACCTGTCCGCCGTGAAATACCCGCGCGAGGTCCGCCTGGTCGACGCGATCCCGCTGACCAGCGTGATGAAGACCGATCGCAAGCTGCTGCGCGCGATGGTCGCCGGCGACTAGCCCGGCGGCCTGGTGCTGGTGTGACCATCGGGACTGCTGAGGCTGATCGCCGGGGCGCGGCCAGCCGCGGGCGGCGGGAACGGAACGGCGCCAACGGGCTTGAAGCGCGCGGCTACCGGATATGCGGATGTGCGCCCGGGCCCGTTGGAATACGGTCATGGGCATGGAGCAGCCGCAAGCGCCGCCGGCCGGCCTGATCAGGTGCCCGCACTGCGGGCGGCGGAACCGGGTCCCCGCGGCGGCCAGGGGCACCCCGCGGTGCGGCAACTGCCACCGGCCGCTGCCGTGGGTCGTGGACGCGGGCGACGGCACGTTCGCCGAGGTGGCCGAGCGCTCCCCGGTCCCCGCGCTGATCGACCTCTGGGCCCCGTGGTGCGGCCCGTGCCGCATGGTCAGCCCGGCGCTCGAGCAACTGGCAGCGGACATGGCCGGCCAGCTCAAGCTGGTCAAGGTGAACGTGGACGAATCGCCCTCGCTGCAGCAGCGCTTCGGCGTGCAGGCCATACCGACGCTGCTGCTGCTGCGGGACGGGCAGGTGGTGGCGCGCCAGACCGGGGCGGCGCCACCCCCTGCCCTGCGGGCCTGGGTAACCGAGGCCCTGGCACCCTGACCGCCGAACGGGCTAGCGGTAGCCGCCCTGCCCGGCGCCGGCGTACATCTGCTGCGCGGGCGCCGGCTGCACCTGCGCCCGAACCACCATGGTGTGGGCCATGTGGTCGCCGGTGCGCTGCCGGTAACGCGACATCATCATGACGATGAAGCCCACTATCACGGCCAGCGCGCCGAACAGGACCAGCAGCACGGAGCGGACGGCGAGCTGAAGGTAGCTGGCCCGGCCGCCGTCGGCGCTGATGATCCGTATCCCCATCACCATCATGCCGGGCGTCTGCCCGTTCTGCCGGTACGGGATCCCGGCCCAGTACACCAGGTACAGGGCGACATCCAGGACCGCGATGACGAAGACCAGGAACGCGTGCACACCGCCGGTGCCCCGGTTCAGCACCCAGGAGATGACGCCCGCGATGGCGTAGTAGATGATCGCGTCGATGATGTACTGAACGGCCCGGCGGCCGGTGACACGGGTCTCGGCCTCGTTCACCGGCGAGAGCGGCCGGCCCTGCATCGGGGCGCCCATCGGCGCGCCTGCGGCCGGCGGGGGCGCGCCGTACGCCTGGCCCTGCGGGCCGGACGCCTGGCCCTGCTGGCTGCCCGTCCACTGCTCGTCCGAAGCGCTCTCCTGGCGCGGCGCCCCTGCCTGCCCCGGAACGCCGGGCTGACCGGGCATGGTGTCCTGGCCGGGCACCGTGCCCTGACGCGGCGCGCCGCCCGGCTGCTGCGGCGACCCGCCGCCCTGCCCGCCCTCGTTCGGCTGACGCGGCTCGCCTCCCTGAGGCATGCTCATCTGTCCCCCCCGATCCACCTAAGGCCGCGGTGGGCGGCTTGGCGGCTGCGTCCCCTGGCCGGCCCGGCGTCGGGGCCTGCCGTCCAGCGGGCGCACTCGGGGACTTACTACCCGCAGTGATGGAAGAGACACTTTTGGCCACACTGAGTGCATGCAATCTCGTTACCCGGGGGCGACCCGCCGGGACGCGGTCCGGGCGGCGGCGGGCCGCCAGCAAGCGTTACGGCCGGGGATGACCCTGCCCAGGGGACCGGCGCGCCGCCGTGCGGTGCCGGCGCGTGCCCGCCAGGGACTGGGTCAGCGTGCGGGCGGGCCGGCCGCGGCGCACCCGGCTGGCCGCGGCCGGCAGCCTGCCGCTGGGCAGGGGACTGAGCCGGCCCGCGCGCCAGCGCACGTCCTTGCCGCCGTCGGCCAGGTCCTCGACCTCGAGTTCCTGGCGCAGCCGGTCCAGGTGCACCAGCAGCTCACCGCGCAGCGGCCACGCCGCCGGCTGCGCCTCAGGCCCGGCCGCCCGCAGTGAGCCGTTGAGCCGGTCCACCGCGTGCGCCGCCCCGGTCAGCCGTGGCTCCAGCCCGGCCTCGGCCAGGTGCCGGTCCGAGGCCGGCTCGGTCCAGACCAGGCGGCCGTGCGCCCGCAGCGCGGTCGCGAACTGCCGGAGGGCGTCGGCGAGGATCTCGCGGGTGTCCGCCCGCAGCGCGGCGCTCTCGCCGCCGCTGAGGCGGGACTCGTCCGCTATGCAGCGAGCCAGTCCCCTGATGATCACCGCGGCGTGCTCGAGCATCTCCAGCCCGCCTCGCAGCTCGCCGGTCGCCGGCGGAAGTCCCAGCGTCCTGGGGTTGAGCCGGGCGCTGTCCTCGGCCTCGGTCAGGGCGCGGTCCACCCGCTCGATCTCGCGGCCGAGCTCGCGGGTGCGGGAGAGCCAGGCCCCCGCGTCGTCCAGCGCCGATCCCTGCGCGATGCCCGTGGCCATCAGGCCCAGCACGTCGGCCAGCTGGCGGCTGAGGTCGTCGATCGCCTCCTTGGCCGGCTGGGTGCGGACCGGCGAGAGGAGCAGCCCGGCGATCAGGCCGGCGCCCGCCCCGATAAGGGTGTCGGTCACCCGCGCCGTCGCCGCGGACGTGTGGTCGACGATGGACAGGATCAGCATGGCGCTGATCGGGACCTCGAGCGCGGCCTCGCCCAGGCGCAGGGCCGAGCCGATCACCAGGGTCGCGGCGATCGTGATGGCCAGCGACCACCAGTGGAAGCCGATCACGGCGGCGAACCCGGTGGCGACCAGCACCCCGGCGGCCACGGCGCTCACGCGCTCCACCGCGCTCCTGACCGTCCGGGACAGCGTCGCCTGGAACACGAGCAGAGCGGTGAGCGGGGCCAGCACCGGCCGCGAGCTTCCCGGCACCAGCGAGGCGAGCAGGTAGGCGAAGATCGCGGTCGCGGTGAGCCGGGCGACGAGCGCCGCCCTCGGCTGAGCGCGATGGCGGATCACCG
>Ga0335073_10009801_pt1 | contig 13441 bp, 9 predicted proteins | sample Lox_Sample_22_FD_207093 | JGI IMG/M metagenome (GOLD analysis project Ga0335073, IMG submission 207093) | Soil microbial communities from Loxahatchee National Wildlife Refuge, Florida, United States - Lox_Sample_2.2 | ecosystem: Environmental > Terrestrial > Soil > Wetlands | place: USA: Florida...
GCGGGCTGCCGCCATCAGTCTGGACGATTCGAATGTCATTCGTGTCCTGGATCAACTTCGGATCAATGGTGAACCGGCTCGGCGCGCTTAAGACGTCCGCGGGGCTAAAGTGCTGTTCGGCCACCTGGGCGCCATTGACGAAAAGGCTGAATGTCGTGGCGCTCTGGAGTTCTCCGCTGGCGCGCAGGTAATCGTTCAGCGCCAGCACGGCGATGGCCGTGTCGCGCGTGTTGTTCCATTGCGCGCCGCGCCGGTTTTTTATGAGCCAATTTGCCACCGGTTCAGTGAGTTTATTCGTCGGGTCAATCGCGAGCAACGCGCGCAATGCAAAGGCCGTCGACTCCACGCCGCTGTCCGACCAATGCCAAAAGACGCCGTCATTCCCCCAATGCGCCGTGGCCATGACAGTGGGCGATGAGTTGGTTGGTGACGAACCCATGAGGATGGATTGGTCCGGATGCTCGTCGCGAATGACGCCGTTTTCAAGATTCTCTGCCAGGATGTGGGCCCGGTCGTCAAATTTGTATTCGTGCGCGCTGAGGGCAAGCAATGCACGGGTGTAGGCATTGAGTTGATCGCGGTTTTGCCAGAGGTTGTTAAATGCCGCCCTTTGAAATTTGCTGATTTGACGCGGATGGCACGACGCCAATGCGTACAGCATAAATGACTGCATATCGTAGTTCTCTTTTTCGTCCACCAAATGCACGTTGAGATAGTCAATTCCGCGCCGCAAAACACCTGGTTTGAGATGAACTCCCGCTTCACGCGCCAGCCCAAGGCCCCAAATCACATACGCCGTCATCCAATGGTCACTGTCGTCCTCTTTCCACCAGCCCCACCCACCGTCATGATGTTGAAAATCATACAAACGGTCCAGGGAGGCCTGAGTCATTTGATCCAGTTCATCAAGGCTCTTTTTGCCATTCCGATGGGTCGCCGCAGCACTGTTGGTTTCAATGCCGCCGAACACGCGGTCTGCAATATCTGCCGGCTGCAAGCCAAGGTCGCGAAGCGTTTTCGCTGTGACCACTGTCGGCAAAAAGCGGCTCATGGTCTGCTCGGTGCAACCATACGGATAATTGATTAAATACGGCAAAGCATCCAGCATCGTCACGACCATGCTGGGCGTGACCTGGACAGTGAGCGAACTTGAATCCGGTTTGCGCTCATGCGGCAGGACCAATTCCACCGTCGTTTCATTTGTTCGAGTTTTGCCGGATTTGGAGATGAATTTATCGATGCCGTGCTCATAGGCCGTGTACGAATTCTCCATCGCGTCCGCGTATTGATCGCTTCGCGCGGTGACCTTCAATTTTACGTCGCCGGGCGATTGGACCGCAGCCGTCCAATCGGCGCGCGCCTCGCCATTGGCGGGGACGTGTAGCATCTGAGTGCCGGAATCCTGCGCGACGTCCAGGCCGCCGGCGTCCAAAGCGACTTTCGCATCGAGTGCTTTGTCTGTGTTGTTGTTGACGACCGCGGAAATCGTGACGGTATCGCCAACGACAAAAAAACGCGGCCCTTCAAGACGGACGATCAGCGGTTGCCGCGTGCGAGTCGTCGTTTGCGCAATGCCGAATTGATTGGCCCTTGTGACTGCTCGCGCCGTGGCCCGCCAACTCGTGAGCGAATCCGGATACGTCACCTTCACCGTGGCCTCGCCGTTTTTGTCGGTCATGACATCCGGCTGCCAAAAAACCGTCGAGCGAAAATCACTGCGCACAACGACGGCGGGTTCTTCTCCTCCGGCTGCTGTACGGCCAAAGCGAAGGCGGTCTGCTTGAAATAATCTGCCCATGACAGGGACGTCCCCGAGCATCGGCGCACGGGTATTCACACTCATCGTCGGCGTGGGCGTGATCGCGCTGACGCCGGGCTGAATTGCGTCGCTGGCAGTGGTGGCATAAAGCGGGCCTCCTCCAGGCGGCGGCTCAAAATTAACCATCCCTCCATACCTTGCGATAAATGGGTTTTTTGGCGCCCACGCGGCTTCGCCACCTCCACCGCCTCCGGACATGCCACCGATACCCGCTTGCATTTGTTCTATCCGACTCTGCTCCTCCAACTGTTCCTTTTCCTGATCGTCAATCAGCTCACCGTTCCATGTCACAAGCCTTGCGTAAGGCTTCTGGTTGATCGTGGATTGCGTTTCGATTTGCTGATTGCGTTTGTCTCCAAAGAAAAATTCGCGCGGATCGCCTGCATAATCGTCCTGGATGTAAAACACAGATTCATCCGCAAGACTGAGCGCCACTTCAGCCGGAACCGGTTTGCCCTGGTCATTGCGTGTGGTGACGGTCAACGTGCCGGCATCGCGCGGCAGATAGTCATTGCGATCGGCTTTCACTTCCACGTTCAGAAAATTCTTTGTCGGCGGCACAACGATTTGCTTTTCATCCGTAAAAATCTGCCGGTCGCTCACCAGCGTCGCATCCAGAAAAATATTGGGCACATCGCTTTCATCGATGTCGAGGTTGACGAGCTTCACCGTGCCATCCATGTGAACGAGTTGGTAATGATAAATGCCCCGGCCCTCGACGGTGAACAGCACGTAGCGATCGGCCGACGGCGAAACCAGCATCACGGGCGCGGCGCCTCCGACGTGGAATGTGTCTTTGTCCGCGATGATCTCGATGCCGCCGGTCCGATAACCCAACTCCGTAGTGCGATTATTCACGGCCCAAATCGTAGCGTCTGCATTGACGGGCTGCGGCAGATGATTTGCGGGGGCGTCACGGCCCATCCAGGCAACATGGTAATAACCTTTGCGCTCGGGCCTGAAACTGAGTTCGGCCTCGCCATTGGTGTCCGTGGTCAAATGGCGCGTCAAAACATCGTCATGCTCATAACCGCGGAATTTTAATTCCCAATCTTTCTGGTCCGGCCGCGTGGGCGGAGGCGGCCATGATTTGTATTTCTCCTGCAGCGTCTTGAGCTCGTCGCCTTTCACGTCATGGCCATCAGGCGCGCGCCAGATCTCATACCAATAATCACGCGTGACCTTTACATCGCCGCCGACCTGTACGGGCCGATCATTGGCATCCAGCGCCTTGAAATTCACCGTCACTTTGTCGTGCGGTAGATAGAGATTATGCGCTGGTTTGGCGTTCACGTAATACGATTGTCGGGTCACGCGAACCGACCCGTTTCCCGTAATTTCCCGGCGGGAAGCGTCCGTGACTCGCGCTTCGATGTCGTACTCAAAATCGTTGCCGGCATTTTGGGGCGTGCCAAACGTGAGCGTCGCCTTGCCGGTCGCGTCGGTTTTGAGCGTGGCATTGGTAATCGTCTGCCCATCGCCATACCAGCCGCCATAGCGCAAGGCGTTATCGATGTCCTGGTATAACCATGGGTAATCCCGCGGCTCATGCCAGAAATGCGAAAACGGTTTTTGGCGCACGACCACGTTCACGTCCGCGTTTGCCACCGGGCCGCCAAAGTAGTAATCGGCCTGGATCGTGGCCTCGACGGTATCGCCCAGCCGGAAGGTCTTTTGACGTCCGTTTTCCTCCGGCGTTTTCACCGTCACTTTAAATTCAGGCAGTTTATATTCCTCCAGCCTGAACAGAGTGGCCCCGCCGATGTCCTGATGATGCCCCAGGTTCCAAAATCGCACCTGATATTCGCCCAGCGGCATTTGTTCCGTAAGGTCCAGCGAACCCCAGGCGCTGCCAAATTCGTTCAGCGTGATTTTGCCCGATTTCACCTTCGTCCCGCGTGGGTCCCAAATCTCATACTCGATCGTACGTCCTGACGGCGTCGAATAGACTGATCCGTTAAGATGCCGCGCGATCAGTTTCCAGTTCACGGTTTCTTTGGGGCGATACGCCGGACGATCGGTGAACGCGTAAATGCGCCAGCCTGCCGATTCGTCGCCGCCGCCATAGCTGTAGTTCGCCTCCGTTACAAAAGCCTGTCGGTTCCCGCTCCGGGCTGTGGCATAGAAGTTCATGCCATTGTCCGTGTTTCGAGCGAAGGGAATCACCGCAATGCCATTTGAGCCGGTGAACCCATCGTACGAGCGCGAATGCCAGCCGCCATTGTCATTCCAAAACGTCCATAACTTTACCGCGGCATTTGTGATGGGCGCACTTTTCAACGCGTCACAAAAATAGACCAGCCCCGAGCGGTCGGATGTTTTCAAAACCAGCGCCGCATCGGTCACTAAGACCAAATCCCGACTGCGTTGTCCGCCTCCTTGCGCGTCCAAAATATAAGCGCCCGGCTTCAATTTCCTGTCCAACCGCACCACAGCGCTGGTTGGTGCGTATTCGTCCGTGTACTCCACTGTCCGCGTCCATTTTTTCAGAGCCTTGAGCCGCTTCAAATCGATGGTCTGAATCCAGTCGGGTTGGTTTTGGTCCGTTGCCGGAATTGCCGAAAAATTCACCGCCTCGTTTAAATCCACCGGATACAACGCCAACCGCATCTCCTTCACATTCCGCGAAGACAGCGAATATTGGATTTCAGAATCCGGCAGGAAGATGTTGTACGCGCTCACGGTGATTTGTGGACCGGTGATATTTCCGATTGCGTTTGTAGCCGGATCCCATAACCGCGATTCTCCTTGGGCAAAGGTATTCGTGAGCTGACGGTAGAGCGCAAGCGCCTTGACATAATCGGGTTGCCGCGACCAATTGCCATCTTTGTCCATCGTGACCCGGCCGTTTTGTTCGAGCCATTGGGCGTAATTAAACAAAGCGGCGTCATACCAGTCGGTTTTTTTGCCCGCGTGGATGGCTGCTTCAAATTCCTGCGTGACACGGTCTGCCTGTGTCCAATTGTTCCATTGCATTCGCAACGTCATAGCGATGAGAAAGTGCGCATGCGCCTTGTCCTCGTCCGTTTGCGCGATTTTGGCCGCGTTCTCAAGCACATCCATCGGAGCGTTGTAACCGATGTCGGCAATACCGAGAAAGGCCGCCATGGCCGGCGAGCGCGACGTCTTCCAAACGATGTTGAGATAGCGCGTGCGCGCCAGTTCTAAATCGCTCTGCCCCGCCCACCAATCCAGCGCCGCCTGATAATACGGCCATGCCGTGTTCCAATCGGCGTTTTGGGCTCGCCAATAGAAATCCGCAAGCGATTCTTCGACTTCAGCCCAAATCCGGTCATGCTGATCCTCACGCGTCAAGTCGCGGATCTGGTTCTGGAGGCTGTCGCGAGCCGCATCCAATTCGCTGGTGTTCCCCATGCCCGTAGCGGCGGCGGAACGCCATTGCGTGTCGGCCAGGCGAAACTGGACCCATCGCGTGTCTTCGTTGGGCAGTGTTGAAATGTCGATTTTTGAGTAAACCTCACGTGCTTTTGCATACGAGCCTTCCGAATAAAACTTTTCCGCACTGGCTTTGCCCGCGGCGTAATCGGTTGATTGGCTGAATGCGGCATCCGTGCAAGCGAGGAACGCAATGACGGACAGAAGATGGATGATGGATGATGCCAGGCAGGATTTTGCCGCCGGGCGGTCCTTGTTTGCTTCTGGAGTGCTGAAAAGCCGGCACTGGAAAAAAGTTTTCATGTTCAGAAACGCGATTTGGATACATTCCGCCATGGTTTATCAGACGGAAAGCGATACGCGATACTCCCGCATATTCTATGGCAACACCACCCTGAAAATCTTGTTTCCCTGTTTAATGGATATATCCGGTCGACGGAGATAGTTTCTCCTTTGCTGAATTGCGTGATTGTCAATCTCTGAAGGATGGTCCAGCCGAGGTCAACGAGACGGAGATTCAATGGCAGGAACCAACTTGGCGCCGGTATGGCGGATATTCTGCGCCTCGCAGAGATAGACAACATCCTCGGCGATATTGGTCGCGTGGTCGGCAATGCGCTCAAGGCTCCTGGAAACCACCATCCAATGGAGGCAGCGTTTGATGGTATCGGGATGCTCTGCCATGAATTGCGCCAGGAGACGGTGAACCTGCGTGTTGAACAGATCCACTTCTTTGTCGCGGGGTAGAACGCGGCGAGCCAGCGCAGGGTCGCAATGGCGAAAAGCGGCTAGAGCGGTTTCGAGCATGTCCAAAGCCAGGCTGGCCATGGCTGGAACGTCCAATTGGATCGGGATCGCTGGTTCGCGAGACAAATCGGCCGCGCGTCTGGCAATTTTTGCCGCTTCATCTCCAACGCGTTCGAGGTCGTGGGCGATCTTCGTGGCGACTGTGACCAAACGTAAATCGCCTGCAAGAGGCGCTTTGGCAAGTTGCTGAATCCCCAGGTCATCGATCTCAATCTCAAGCCGGTCAATAACGCGGTCGCTCTCTTTGACCTGCAAGGCCAGGCCATCGTCGCGCTCCCACAATGCCTGCAACGCGCGGCGCACGGCGGTCTCGGCGCAGCTTGCCATGACCATGAGCCGCTGTTTCAGCGCATCCAGCTCTGTTTCAAAGCGATCCATCAGTAAATATAATCGAATAAATTTAGTTTCGCCACTTATACTAAAGCTTTAACCGTACCAAAAAGCGCCTTTCCATTCGACTTGGGGAGAGACAATCGAATTCTGTATTTATTGCGAATGCCAGGATTTTGACCCGCACCGATTTATGGGCATATACTGGCCACTGCAATTGATATTGTGGGCAGGAAAAAACCAGTTCCAAAACTTGAACATCCAACGCTGAGCGTTGACATGCGGATTATCGCCAACGGGCGCCTTCGATTTTTGCAGTCCGTCGGCTGGGCGCCTAAGAGCCAGCGGGGCTATGCGATAAAGCCATTTCGCTGCTACACCCGCGGATATGTGCTACAGGATGGCATTATCCTGATGTTTGACCCGGAGCTTTTTGACGTCCGTAGTTCGGCCCTTACCGTTCGAAATTGTGAGCCGCCGCTTGAGGTCTGGATTTTGAATGATGACAAAGTTGTCGAGTATTTCGAACTGGGCGGCGATGAGGCTGCCTGAGACTGCCGAAACCATGCTCATAGCGTCATGCCCTCTGAGCGCGAGGTCCTACTTGCTCCCTACCGCATTAGCGACCGCATCCGTCAGTTCCTGTCCGCGCAAATCTTTGCCGATGATCTTTCCGTCGCCATCGAGGAGAAAGGTCATGGGGATGGATTGGATGCCGTATTTCACGGCGAGCTTGTTGCTCCAGCCTCCTCCGTCAAAGAATTGCTGCCAGGTCATGTTGTTCTGCTTGATAAAGTCCAGGAGTTTCTGGTGGTCCGAGTCCAGGCTTACCCCGATGATCTCGAAGCCCTTGTCGTGATATTTCTGATACGTTGCCACCACGTTGGGAATTTCACCACAGCACGGCGGGCACCAGGTCGCCCAAAAATCGATCATCACCACTTTGCCCTTATAATTGGCAATGGACAGCGGCTTGCCCATGACGTCCGTTTCATTGAAATCGGGAAATGGCGCACCCTCCGACAATGCCGACTGAATTTTTTTTGCCGCGGCTTCCATCGCCTGCTCTTTTTGGAGCTGGGTGACAAACTTTGTTCCGCTGAAATCATTCGTCAATTGGCTGATCAAAGCGTCGCCTTTGGCGGTGTCATGAATGACCTGCGAATACAGCATGGCCTTCATGTATAAAATGCGAGCCACGGCATCGGTCTTCTCGCCTTTATGTTCGGCGAGCAGGGCATCGAACTGTTTGAGATCATCGGACAAATCGGCTTCACTCGTTTTGCCGGACTGGATATCGGCCCGGACTTTCGTGACCAGGTCCTTTAATTCCTGGCTGGCATCTGCCGTCCCGTCGGCGAGGACAAAGCGGCAGGGTAACGTCGCGGCAATAAGGGCAATGAGAAGGGTCTTTTTCATAAGAGGCAGTGGTTGTTTGGTGTCGAAAAGGTTGTTCGCGGCTTTTTCTTTACTTTATTAATTCATTTCCAAAAATCCCGCAAATAAAATAACGTGGCCGTTCCCCTCCACTTTGCACAACCCCTGGATGGTCGATGCATTGATCCAAAAATTCATTTATCCAATAAGAAATGGTCGGGGCGGTGAGATTTGAACTCACGACCTCTTGCACCCCAAGCAAGCGCGCATACCAAGCTACGCTACGCCCCGAACCATTGAACTTATTATTATGCCCGAATCAGTGTCCGCGGCAAGTTGATTTGGAAATTTGTCAAACTGTTTTCGTAAAACTGCGGTTCTCCGCCAGCCGAGGGCATTATGCAACGACTCCTTGGACGATTTGCATAAAGCACACAACGCCATCCAATTGGCCTGCGCCACTGTGTTGGAAAATGGGTTTTTGCGCCACTTTTGTCCGTGGCACAGCGTCAGCTTAAGAACAGTCAAACAAACACAAGAAAACACAAAATGCTTATGAAAAAATTACTGACACTGGTTTACGGTCTTTCTTTTACTCTTTTGCTTTCGGGTTCGGCCTGGGCCTCAGACACGGCCAGGACCGGACAATTGCCTTCCATTGACATGAAATTCGCGCAGGACGCGGTCCAGGGCGGACGAAACGAAGTCCAGCTTGGACAAATTGCCGCCGAAAAAGCAACAGACCCGGCCGTCCGGGAATTTGGACAGCGAATGGTTAACGACCATCAGAAAGCCAATGACGAATTGAACCGAATCCTCACCGAAAAAGGAATTACTATTCCCACGTCAACGGCCAAGTCCACACGCTCGAGCGGCCGTTTGGAAGACATGAACGGAGCCGACTTTGACCGGGCATACATGCGCGATGCGGTCAAAGATCAAAGAAAAGACCTCGCCGAGTTTAAAAACGAAGCTGCCAACGGCAGAGATCCTGAGATCCGGGATTTTGCGGCGCGAACCGTTCCGGTCCTCGAACGACATTTGCAAATGGCCCGGCAGACCGGGGCGAACCTGCCCAAATAGTTGTGATTTAAATAGCCGCGATTTGTGAGTCCGTTCGTCACGTAAGGGCGAACGGACTGCTTTATTGGCGGTCGGGTGGTGAAGTGGCGACGCGTCTTCCGCGAAGCGCCAGCCAGATCCTGCGCCCGATAAGTAGCGTGACCAAACTCAGGATGGCCGGCCAGAATCCGGAAAGGCAATACGCACCTATCCACAGCGCAACGCCAATAATGGCGATCCATACGCCTGCATACATCCAAAACCCCGACAGCAGAATGACGGGAACGAAGAAAAACCGAACAGCCCCGGCATACTGTTGGGCCTCCGAAATCGGCCCGTAAATGTAGCTCAGTATCGGAATGCTCAAGAGCAGGTGAATCCAGCGGAGCATGGAACGTTTGGCGGCGTGACTAATCATTTAATCCCTTTCCCTTGAGAATTTGAGGCAAACATTTTTCAATTCTGGCTTCCCGGGTTTTAGACTGTTTGGCTCCCGAAAAATAAAGAATGTATGCTCTTTGCCGTCCCGGCGTAAGCGCGTTGAAAGCAGCTTTGACGGCGGGATCTTTATCAAATTTATTTTGTAATTCTTCCGGAACAGGTTCGAGATTCCTTTTGAAATTCACTTCCAGGCCGGCCTTTTCCACTTCAATGGCCTGATGAACATAGGCCCTGAGGATCGGTTCCTTCTCAGCGGTTTCCTGGACAGTTGTGAATCGAATCTGACGTCCAGCCTGTGAATGTTCACCGGGTTTGACCAGGACGCCATGGGTATCTTTTAACAGGGCGCCTTTGAAAAACATCACGGCGCACTGTTCCTTGAATGGTTGTATTATGACCACGTTATTTTCCTGAAACGCGTAACACGGTTTGCCCCACTTCAAATCTTCGGTCAGTTGACAGTCAAGAAGTATGCTTCTCAACCGGGCCATTTCCTCCCGCCACTGTTTGGCCTTTTTCAAAAAGCCGTCGACCCTTGGATTCGTTCTTATTTTTGTCATGGCAATTTGCTTGCGATGGTTTGTAACCGGTTATGGGCCATATTGATGCCTTGAGCAAAGGCAATTTCAGCACCTGGTCTCTTTGCGCAACCGATTCATAGACGACGTGCATATTGAGCCTGCTGGTTCCGGCGGTGAGCTTTTCAAATTCCAGGAATTCAAGCTGGACGCCGAATGGCGTATTCTCCATTTCAAACGTTCGTATAATTTTCCGGTTCGGGCTGAACTCATGGATGACCCCGTTGAACGCGTATTTGTTCCCTTGCGGATCGGTGGTTTCAAACTGGTAACTGCCGTGCTTCTTGCTTTCCAGTTTGAGCACGCGCGTTCCCATCCATTGTTGCAGCAGGTCCGGCTCGATATACGCCTTGAAAAGCAGCTCCAGCGGCAAGTCGAATTCCCGCGTAATCGCCAGTTCCTGTTTGCCGTCTTCGGCATTGATTTTTGTTTTTTGTTCCATAGCGATCTATTTGGGTTTGTATTGTTTCATTATGGCTTCCAGCCTGTTAAACCGCTCATCCCAGAGTTTGCGGAACGGTTCGATAAACCCGGCGACTTCCGTCATTTTATTCGCGTTGATGTGATAATAAATTTCCCTGCCGTTTTGCTCGAATTTCAGCAATTCGCACTCGGCAAGTATTTGGATGTGCCGGGAAATGGTCTGGCGCGATGACCTGAAATTGTCTGCAATGGCCCCAGGCGTTAATGCCTGCGCCGCGAGCAGCGTGAGAATCGCCCTGCGCGTAGGGTCCGCAATGGCCTGAAAAACATCTCGCCTCGATTTCATTATGCAGTTATTTGACTGCGAATATATCCGCAGCTAGTTGGCTGCGCAAGTGCTTTTTCGGAAAAAGTTTTTCCGGACTTCTGGAATTTAGGTTGCGTTCCGCGCATGAAACTTCCATTGACCGGGGGCTGCGTTTCATGTCGCAAAGGCAACCGTAGCCGCTTTGTTAAAGCGATGGATTTCGGAGGAACGTCAACATTCAGGCGTATTTTTTGCCGACGAAAACACAATTGGGCCGAACCATCCCGGAGAAGTGGAGCGCTGTAGCTGCGCTTGCAAAGGAAATCGGCGACGCGGACACGACGAACTTAATCCTCTTTCTTCGTCCAGCGACTTAAACCTTACTGTTTTCTCCTAAACTGGGGGCGGACTCGGGCTTGCAGCGGAATTTTTGGCGGCACGCCTTGAGAGACGTTGGCCCATTGCTGTCGCGCCAGTTCCGCCGCCTGTTTTGCGGCGGCTTCGGCTGATTCCGCGACAGGTTCGACTTTCTGAATTCCTTGCTCCGCCGCCAATTTCAATCCGTCTGTTTTCGCGGAAACCCATTCGCCGATTTTTGCGGCTGGAAATTTCATCTCGCCCATCTCGAAATCCTTAAGCGCGCCGACCCCGCTCAATGGCGGCAGGGCGGCTGAGGGTTGGGGCGCTTGCGGCTGGGCCCGCGTTTCGTAACCGTTTACAATCCAATCCAGTTTGCCGGTCTCAATATCGGCCAGGAGTCCATGCACGGGAATGTGGGGCCCAATAAGTGGGCTCTGCCGCACGAAATCGCATGCCTTGATAATGTTTTGCCGTTCCGAGGCGAACATGCCGAAAAATTCGTTCAGATTATCCGGCAAACGGTTGCGGTCCACGCCCAGCGCCCTGAGTTTTTCCAGCAGTTCCATTGCCGTAGTCCGGGCCACCTGACAATCCGTGTGTCCGATGACGGCGATTTCTTTGCCGCCTTTAACCGCGGTGGCCAGCGCCAGCGAACGCATGGTGCTGCTCAAGGGACTGGTGATGATATTGCCCGCATTGCGCAGCCAGATGAATTGGTCCGCCGGAATACCGAGGATATTCGGGAAAAAAGCATTGAGCCGCGGATCAATGCACGTAAGCGCAATAATCGGCAGCGCGTCCGCGAACTCGTCCGGGTGCAAACCCGCCGAAGCGTCGCCTGCCACTGCTTTGTGGTTGGCTTCGATGATGGATTCGAATAAGTGCATTCAATTTACGAGTGGCAGCGCCACTTGCCGTTAGGATTTACGCGGTTGCCGTGCCTATCGCGAATTCCAGTGAACCAGTCAATACTCGCACAGAAAGCAATTGAGTTCAAATTCGCCGTTTTCAAAGCGGGCAAACTTTGGTCTGTTCGGTTTCGGCCATAAAAATCATTCCGCAATCGGGCGGAGTCGATTTATTTTACCTCACACAAAAAATCTTCGATTTCGACGTCGGCATCACGTAGAGCGCCTTTAAGATAAAACGGTCCACTTCGTCGTGAAATGGAAAGACGATTAACCGTCCATCACGCCCACGCTTCGTTTGTTCTGCGCAAATCGCAACGGCAGGTGAATGCAAGTGGTGCTACGATTCCTGCCACTCGTAAATCATAAATTGCGAGTTACTTCTGATCTCCCTTGTCCATCGCCTTTCTCAGCGCCGGGACCTGTTCCAGCAATTTTTCAAATTTCACGCCGGTCAAACTTTCGAGAATCGGCGGCAATTGGCTGATGATGGTGGTGACGTCGCCGGTCAGTTTGCTGGCGCCGCCGCCCGGGCCGTTGCCGGAATTGATGATGACCATCTTTTCCATTTTGGATAGCGGTTCGCTGACTTTGCCCGCCACTTCCGGCATCACCCGCACAATCATCTCGATCACCGCGGCCTCGTTGTATTGCTTGAACGACTCGGCCTTCGCGAGCATCGCTTCGGCGGTCGCCTTGCCTTGCGCCTCGATTACTGCCGCTTCGGCCAGACCGCGCGCCTTGTTCGCTTCCGCCTCGGCGATGCCCGTGGCCTTCGCCACGTCCGCGCTGGCGAAACCGGTTGCCTTGGTCGCCGAAGCCGAGCCCGCCGCTTCCGTTTCCAGTTGGAACTTTTTCGCGTTCGCCAGGGTTTCGACCTTGTAGCGCTCGGCATCGGCCGGCTTTTGGACGGTCGCCTCCAATTCGCGCTGTTTGCGCATAATTTCCTGTTGCTGCAATTCGATCTGTTTCTGCTTCTCGATGATACTGACCTGCACTTCCTCCGCCTTGACAAGCTGGCCGGTTTTGAATTTCTGCAAATCGTAAGCCAGGTCCGCCTCGGCTTTTTTCTGGTTCACCGCCGCCTGATACTGCGCCACGTTGGCTTGATAATCCCGTTGCGCCTCGGCAATTTTTGTGTCCGCCTGAAACTTCGCTTCCTGGCCGGCCTGATTGGCCTGCGCGGACCGAATCGTCGCATCGCGGTCAGCCTCGGCCTGCGCGATTTGCGCGTCGCGTTTGACCTGGGCGATGCGCGGCTTGCCCAGGGCGTCCAAATAGCCCTGCGAATCGCGGATATCGCGGATTGTAAAGCTGACGATCGTCAGGCCCATGTTTGCCGTGTCTCCCGCCGCGACTTCCTGGACCCTTGACGCGAACGCGTCGCGGTTCTGATAGATTTCTTCGACGGTCATCGTCCCCAGGATGGCGCGAAGATGGCCTTCCAAAGTCTGCGTGGCAATGTTCCGGACTTCATCCGTCGGCTTGCCCAAAAACTGCTCGGACGCAGTTCGGATGGAAATGTCGTCGCCCTTGACCTTGACTTGCGCCACTCCGTCCACCTTGACTGGCACGCCTTTGCTCGTATAGACCTCGGGCGTTTGCACATCGATCGTCAGCAGTTCAAGTGAAA
>Ga0335073_10009802_pt1 | contig 13441 bp, 10 predicted proteins | sample Lox_Sample_22_FD_207093 | JGI IMG/M metagenome (GOLD analysis project Ga0335073, IMG submission 207093) | Soil microbial communities from Loxahatchee National Wildlife Refuge, Florida, United States - Lox_Sample_2.2 | ecosystem: Environmental > Terrestrial > Soil > Wetlands | place: USA...
CGCGATGAAATGCGCGCATGGTTTTTCTCAACTTCTTGCATTGGCCGCCGTGTTCGCAGCAGCCGGCTCACTCGCCGCCCGCGCCGATGAGGATGAACACTGGGCGCAAATGGCCGCAAATTCCGCCATCGCGCGCTGGCCCGATGGCGACTTTACTGCCGGTACCCCTTCGAAATGGAACTACGAGCTCGGTACACTGCTCGACGGCATGGACGCCGTCTGGCTTGCCACCGTCGATCCGGACTACTTCAACTACATCAAGTCCTCCGTCGATCATCTCGTCACAGCCGAGGGCGCCATCCCCACGCTCAAGCCTGAGGATCATGAACTCGACAACATTCTCCTTGGCCGCCAGCTTCTTTTTCTCTACAACGTCACGCGAGACAAGCGTTACCTCGCTGCCGCAACATTTCTCTACGATCGGCTAGCCGCGCAGCCGCGCAACGCCGAGGGCGGCTATTGGCACAAGCAGCGTTATCCCAACCAGATGTGGCTTGACGGTCTCTACATGGCCGAGCCCTTCCGCGCGCAGTACGCCGTCCTCTCGCATCACCGCGAGGCGTTCGCCGACATTACGCATCAGTTTGTATTGATGGACGAACACGCGCGCGATCCCAAGACCGGCCTGCTTTATCACGGCTGGGACGCATCGAAACAGGAGCGCTGGGCCAACAAACAGACCGGCGATTCATCCGAATCCTGGGCGCGCGGCATGGGCTGGTATTTGATGGCCCTCGTCGACACGCTCGATTACTATCCCGAAGGCGACGCCGGCCGCGCCCGGCTCATCCAGATTCTTCGGCAGGAAGCCGCTGCCGTCGTGCGCTATCAGGATAAGAAGACCGGCCTCTGGTACGACGTGATGGACAAGCCCGGCGCCAAGGGAAATTACTTTGAATCGTCGGCGGCCTGCATGTTCGTCTACGCGCTGGCCAAGGGCGTTCGCCGCAGCTACCTGCCCGATCTTCCCGGCGGCTATCGCGCCGCCGCCGAGCGCGGCTACAAAGGCATCCTTGCGCACTTCGTCAGCATTGCGCCCGAATCCGAATTCACGATGATGGATACCGTGAAAGCCTCCGGCCTCGGCGGCAATCCCTATCGCGACGGCACCTACTCGTATTACATCTCCGAGAAAGTCATCGACAACGATCCCAAAGGCGTGGGCGCATTCCTCCTGGCCAGCGTGGAAATGGAGTACGCGCCCCAGTCTGCGCTCGCCCAGGGCGACAACGTCGTCGTCGACGGCTGGTTCAACTCGCAGCAGCGGACCGATGCTTTCGGCCGGCAGGTTGAGTTTCATTACAAGTGGGCCACGTGGGATGCACCCGGCTACTCGCTCTTCGGCCATCTCTTCCGCGAGTTCGGCGCGCAGACGAGCGAACTCGACGACGAGCCGACGCTCGCCGATCTCAAGGGCGCCGATGTTTACGTCATCGCCTCACCCGACAATCTTGATAAGAATCCGCACACACACTTCGCCACGCAGGGCGACGCGGAACAGATCGCGCGGTATGTCGATTCCGGCGGCGTGCTCGTCATCATGGAGAATGACACCTCGTTCGCCGATCTCGATCACTTCAACACCGTCAGCGACCGGTTCGGCATTCACTTCAACAGCGTGCTGCGAAAGCACGTCGTCGGAACCAATTGGGAGCAGGGCCGTATCGACATCAAAGGCAAGGGACCCATCTTCGATCGCCCGTACGCCATCTACATCAAGGACGCCAGCACCATCACCGTCAGCGGCAAGGCTCGCCCGGTAATTGCAGAGGGCGGCGACATTTTCATGGCTACAGCGAAGTACGGGAAGGGAACTGTCGTGGCCATGACCGACCCCTGGCTCTACAACGAGTACACCGACGGCCGCAAACTGCCGGCTACCTACGACAACTACGCCGCCGGAAAGGAATTTGTGCGCTGGATTATTGAGCAGGTTCCGCAACACTAGTAGCTTGACGCGCAAACTTACGCTTCCTGCCCTGGAGGGTCCCCGTGGCCAGTCCACTTGAAAAGCTTGTCTTAAGAATCGCTGATCTCCCCGCGGTCGACCGAATCATTTGGAGAAATTCAATGCGGATTCTTCAGTTGCTTTCTCTAGTTGCGGCGCTGCCGCCAGCGGTTTCTCCGTCCCTCGCTGCACAGGACACACGCACCGTCACGGAACCGAAGATCCCGCCGGCCTGCGTCACGCTTGAAGCCAACGTCGCGTCGAACCACGGCATCATCGCCGAAGCCGACGAGCAAAAGCTCTCCACCACTCGCATCCAGGACGCGATGGATCACTGCGCGCACGGGCAGGCTGTGGTTTTGCGCGCCCACGGCAAGAAGAACGTTTTCATCACCGGCCCGCTCACACTCCGCGCCGGTGTCACGCTCGTCGTCGAGAAGAACACCGCGCTCGTCGCCTCCCGCGATCCGCGCGTTTACGATCTGTCTCCCGGCGCCTGCGGCATCGTCGCGCAGCGCGGCCGTGGGTGTAAGCCGCTGATCACGGGCGACAACATTCCCAACGCCGGCATCATGGGCGAAGGCTCTATCGATGCGCGCGGTGGGGCAAATCTACTTGGTCAAAACGTCACATGGTGGGACCTCGCCCACGAAGCCAAGGTGAAGGATCTCTCGCAGAGCGTTCCCGCCATGATTGCCCTGCGCCACGCCGACAACTTCATCCTCTACAAGATCACGCTGCGCAACTCGCCCGGCTTCCACGTATCCGTCAACCAGACTGACGGCTTTACCGCGTGGGGTGTCAAGATCATGACGCCCAAAACCGCGCGGAATACCGACGGCATCGATCCCGGCTCTTCGAGGAACATCACCATCGCCTACAGTTTCATTCACACCGGCGACGACGATGTCTGCCTGAAGCCCAGCGGCACCGGCCCCGTTTCCAACATGTCGGTCCTGCATAATCACTTCTACACCGGCCACGGCATGTCGATCGGCAGCGGCACTTATGGCGGTGTCGATCATCTGCTCGTCGACGACCTCACGATCGACGGCGCCGACAACGGCATTCGCATCAAGTCCGATCGCAGCCGGGGCGGCCTCGTGCACCAGATCGTCTATCGCAACATCTGCATTCGCAACGTTCCCAATCCGCTGGTCTTTACGCCCCACTACACTACGTTCACCGGCGACCGCCTGCCCATCTACAAAGACATCACGCTCGAGAATGTCCACGTGCTCACGCCCGGCGCCTACACGTTCTTCGGTCTCGACGCCAACAACAAACTCGAAATCAAGCTGGACAATGTCTTCGCCGACGACCAGCAGGACTCGCTCTTCTACGACCAGGATGCATCGATCACCGTCGGGCCCAAGCGCGGCAATCTCGTTCCCAAGGGCGACGACGTCACCGATACTGAAACCAATCCGTCTGCTCCCGGTGAGCCGCTCGACTGCAGCGCGCGTTTCGTTCCATTCCCTGAAGACAAGACCGCTCCCGAGATGGCTGGCAAAATTCCACCCGAAGACAAAACCTATTACGTTGCCGCCGACGGCACCGGCGATTACTACTCCGTGCAGCGCGCGCTCGACATGGTTCCGAAAACCGGCGGAGCCGTTCTTTCTGTCTCGCCCGGCGTCTATCGCGAGGTCATCACCGTCGACAAACCGAACGTGACTATTCGTAGCGCGAATCCTGACGCCAGCAAAACCGTCATCGTCGACGATCGCAACGCCGGCGAAAACGGAGGCACACTCCACTCCGCCACCGTCAACGTCACCACCGACAACTTCTTTGCTGAAAACATCACCTTCGAAAACGACTTCAATCGCACGCACGAGCAAAAATCGCAGGGTTCGCAGGCCCTCGCGCTTCTCGTCACGGGCGACCGCGCCATCTTCCATAACGTGCGCCTCCTCGGCAACCAGGACACAGTCTACCTGGGCACGCACTGCGGCCCCGACGGCCAGAACTGCGCCGTCACCCGCCAGTACTTCTCCGATTGCTACGTCGCCGGCAACGTCGACTTCATCTTCGGCGACAGCAAGGCTGTCTTCGAGAACTGCGAGATCCACTCCACGCCGCACGACGGCGGCTTCATCACCGCGCAGTCGAAGCACTATCCCGCGCAGGACTCGGGCTTCGTCATCGACCATTGCAAGCTGACCGCAGATGCCGGCGTCACCGGCCCCGTGTTTCTGGGTCGCCCATGGCGCCCTTACGCGACGGTGATTTATATGCACACGGAGATGGATGACAAGATCGATCCCGCGGGATGGCGCGAGTGGCACCCCGGTGAAACGCACTCGCTTGACACCGCGTACTACGCCGAGTTCGACTCGACCGGCCCCGGGGCGCATCACGACCAGCGCGATCCGCACACGCACTTCCTCACGCCCGAGCAGGCCGCGCAATATGAACCGAAGATTTTTCTGCGCGGCAGCGACAACTGGGACCCAACCAAACTGCCGGCGCCACCCGAGCGGTAAAATTGAATTGTTCTCGCATCGAATGCGCAATCGCTCGGAACACACAGAGTTTTCTCCGGCGCACTCCGAGCCCACTTCAAATGAGCTGATAGCTGGCGGCTGACAGCAACTCTTAGGAGATCCCATGAAGACCGTACTGATGGCCGATCCGGTGCGCTACCCGCGCATGACCACCGAAGAACTGCGCGAAACATTTCTGCTCGGCTCTCTCTTTGAATCCGGCAAGCTGCATCTCGCCTACGTCGATCTCGATCGCTCCATCGCCGGCTTCGCCGCTCCCACCACCGCGCCCATCGCTCTACCCACTTATCCCGAACTTCGCGCCAGTTACTTCACCGAGCGCCGCGAAGTGGGCGCGCTCTCGATCGGCGGCGCCGGCTCCATTACCGTCGACGGCAAAACGTACGAGCTGAACAACCTCGACGTCCTCTACATCGGCCGCGGCAGCAGAGATGTCTCCTTCGCGTCGAAGGATCAGAGCAAGCCCGCCGTCTTCTACCTCTTGAGCTATCCGGCCCACGCAGAATTTCCCACAGCGCTCGTTCGCAAAGAAGACGCGAGCCCCACCGAACTCGGCAGCGTGGAAACCTGCAACAAGCGGACAATTTGCAAATATATTCACCTGCAGGGCGCGCGCAGTTCGCAGCTCGTCATGGGCGTTACGCATCTCGCGCCGGGCAGCAACTGGAACACCATGCCTCCGCACACCCACATGCGCCGCTCTGAGATTTACATGTATTTCAACGTCGCCGCCGACGCGCGCATCATGCATTTCATGGGCCCGCCCGCCGAAACGCGTCACCTCGTTCTCGCGGACAAGGACATTGTTGTTTCGCCGGGCTGGTCCATTCACTGCGGCGCCGGCACGCGCGCCTACAGCTTCTGCTGGGGCATGGGCGGCGAGAACCAGGACTACGCCGACATGGACCCCGCGCCGGTCGACACCCTGCGGTAGTGGGCCGAAGCTCGGCCCTCGGCGCAAACCGGCCAACCTGGCTTTTCCCCGGTTGAAAGCCGATTCGCCGGGATGAAACTGGATGAAATCGCCGCCGGCCTCACCTACACGACCGCTTCACGCGATCCCTCCGCGAAGCAGCTCAAGCAAATAAGTGACTTAGCCCGTCGCTCACGTCTGCGTTTCCATCTCCGCCACCATGACGCAGCCCGTGATAAACTTCTCGCCTCCCCTAAAAGCGTTAGCAGGAGCGCTCTAAGTCACGTTGCCCACGCACATGATCTGCCAGATAATGGGCCTAGAGGGCTCCATATATATGAAGCAGTTTATTGCAGCACTTGTCTGCTCTGTTTGCGTATTGCCTTGCGCCGCGCAGAACCTCACCTCGCCCATCGAGACGATGAAAACTTCGTACGCGTCTTCGGGAACCATCGTTGTTCTCGACGATCGCACCATCGTTATTGAGCCCAAGATGCCAAGTCCGATCTGCGCCATGCCGGTAAACAAAGACGGCAAGATCATCTGGTCGTACTACGCGTTTCCGCTTGCATCCATCGTTGTGCCGCTCGCTACGGTAGACGAGTCCCTCATCTCAGAGGATCTCGTATTCACGAATCCCGAAGCGGCCAAGGGCTACAAGCCGGGCGACATGGGCGACACGACCATGGTGGTCGTCGCCGGCGTGCCCGGCAAGCAGTTCCACACCATGATCTACGATCGCGATAAGCTCGCCAGCCTCGGCCCCGGCCCGCATTCGCCTTCGGCCTACGGCCAGGCGCCCGACGACACGGCAGCCTTTGGCCTCACCTTCAGCGATCGCGCTCAGGCCCGCGCCTTCGAACTGGCGCTCAAAGACGCAGTGCTTCTTGCCAAGGCACAAACCGCCCGCCAATAATTCGCGCAGCGTGCAAAACAAAGCGGCGATCTTCTCTCGAAGATCGCCGCTTGTATCTTTGCTGAAAGCTGATCGCGAGCGGCTGATAGCTACCTTTACACGTTATACGTCCCCGACGAGACCCTTCCGCCATGTCCCGTCCAATTGGTGTGGAAGAACTGCCCGCGCGGCTGGTCGACGCGCTCGTAAGTATGCGCGCCGAAGAAGTCCCTCTGCGCCTGCAGCAGATTTGCCGGCAGCCGGCCCGCACGGTAGCCGTCGAAGAACGCCAGCGCCGTTGAGAAAGCCGGCGTGGGCACACCCAGCTTAACCGCGTGCGTCAGCGCCTTGCGCCACGACGGCTGGTACTTGTTCACCAGGCGTGAGAAATATTTGTCGAGCAGCAGATTGTCGAGGTTCTTGTTCTTCCTGTACGCGTCCTTGATTTTGCCCAGGAACTGGCTGCGGATGATGCAGCCGCCACGCCACATCAGCGCGATGCCGCCCATATTCAGATTCCAGTTGAACTCCTTGCCCGCTGCCCGCAGCAGCATGTAGCCCTGCGCGTAGCTGATGATCTTCGAGCAGAACAACGCACGCCGCACGTCCTCAATAAACTTCGTGCGGTCGCCCACCTTCGGCGCCGACTTCGGCCCGCGCAGCACCTTCTCGGCCTCCACGCGCTCTTCCTTCAGCGCCGACAGGCACCGCGAAAACACGCTTTCGCCAATCAGCGTCACCGGCTGGCCGGTATCGAGCGAGCTGATCACGGTCCACTTGCCCGTGCCCTTCTGCCCCGCTGTATCCAGAATCTTGTCCACCAGCGGCGTGCCGTCCTCGTCCTTTTTGGCAAAGATCTGGCTCGAGATGTCGATCAGATAACTGTCGAGCTCGCCCTTGTTCCACTCGGCGAACACCGTGTGCAGCTCGTCCGGTGTCAGGTTCAGTCCGTGCTTCAACAGGTCATAGGCTTCGCAGATCAGCTGCATGTCGCCGTACTCGATGCCATTGTGCACCATTTTCACAAAATGGCCGGCTCCATCTTCGCCTACCCAGTCGCAGCATGGCGTCCCGTCTTCAACCTTCGCCGCAATCGCCTGAAAGATCGGCTTCACGTGCGGCCATGCCGCCGGATTCCCACCCGGCATGATCGACGGTCCATGACGCGCGCCTTCTTCGCCGCCCGAAACGCCCGTCCCGATAAACAGGATTCCCTTATCGGCCAGCACCTTCGTCCGCCGGTTCGAATCGCTGAACAGCGAATTGCCACCGTCGATCAGGATGTCGCCCGCTTCAAGATGCGGCGCCACGTGATCGATCATCTGGTCCACCGTATCGCCGGCCTTCACCATCAGCATCACGCGCCGCGGCCTCTTCAACAGGCTCACCAACTCTTCCACGCTGTGCGCGCCCACCACCTGCGTGCCCTTCGCCTCGTTGGCGATGAAGTCGTCCACCTTCGAAACGGTCCGGTTAAACACTGCCACCTTGAAGCCGTGGTCGTTCATATTCAGGACAAGATTCTGTCCCATCACTGCAAGGCCGATCAGGCCAATATCACATGAAGCGTCGGGCATGCTCTCTCTCCAAAACACTGAATTCTAACACTGCGAATCATGCATCTTGATCAATTGTAATTCCGTGGTCTGACCTCACAAAGGCGCAAACAGCCCGCTCAGGCTATAGCGGCCGACAGCTTTGTACGAACGCTGAGCCGTAACCGCGGCTGCCTGTGTCAGTCAGCAAGAATTCAAGATTCCTGCTTGCGCTGCAATTTACTTTGTGATACAAAGTTAATCCATGAAAACGATGCTCCGCTCCGTCGCCGCCCTGGAACTGCTGTTCGTGTTCCCGGCAGTTCTGTTTATGACTGCGCTCTTTGCGCGCAGCATCCAGCCGCTCGAATTCGAGCCGGCGCACACGGCGCAACGCATTGTTGACTGGTATGCTGCCAGGCCGCACCTGGGCTTGTGGATCCTTCTGATCGCGTTGCCGCTCGCGGTAGTAGTGATTGGCTCGGCAACCCTGGTGCGCGAGTGGCGCCGCAACCGGGAATTGCGCGAAGCAACCCTGAGAGCCATTGGCTTCATCCGCTCCGAGGCGTCTTCGCTGCTGATTGCAGGTGCGACCTTAGCGGCTGCGGCGATTCTCGCCATCGTCGCGCTTCATGTGCTGACGGATTGAGGTGAGCTTCTGTCGACTCACCCTCCGATAACGTGGCGGGACTATTGTTTTGATGGGTTTCTTTGAATCCACGTCCAGCGCGGTAGGTACATGTCCTGATAGCCATCGCTGTCAATTTCGACATCCGCGTTGTCCGCCAGGCGTCGCACGCGAATGCGCCCGATCTCGCACATGCAACGGAGCGTGTCTCGGAGTGCGCAGCAGTCTGCATAGAGCCCATAACGCATATCGGGTGACCACTGCAGCGGCGAGAGTGCGTTGGAGCGGCGAAAAAGCTTTCTCCTCCCCTCGCCTGAGGGGCGGACCGCCCAGTATGTCTTGTCTTGGAAGTACCCGATCCATTCGCCGTCCGGAGACCATGTCGGGTAGGGGCTCTCGCACATGATATTCCCGCTGCAATCGGGGCCACCGTGAAACAGATCGTGGGACACATGAGTTGCGGTATCCAGAATGCGAATCGCGCCAGGCCCCACCGGGCTTTTCTTACCCACAAAGTAGACCATTTGTTTTCCGTCCGGCGACCAGCACTGCGGTGTCACCGCGACAGCTTCCCCATTGGCCACGCGGTCAACTCTTCCGGAACCCAAATGAAGGACGAGCAGTTCCCTGTGACGGTCAATGTCCGGCTGCGCAACCATGGCGAGCTTTGAGTCGTCGTGAGTCCAGCACATTTCGGAAGGAAGCACGATCTGCTCATACAAACTGACGCCGTTCCCATCGGTGTGCGCGATCGCCAGGAAGAAGTGACGGCCCGCATTTGCGTCGCACGATTTCCACGATGGGCACGGGTCGACTCCCCAATATGGAAACGCGGCCAGCGTTCCATCCGGAGAGATCATACCCTCGTAAGAAAACGAATGCCCCATCGCACCAGGGATTTCTGCGTCTTTCCCATTACTTTTTGTTGACCAGGCACTCAGTTTACCGTGGTCGAACATCGCCACAGAAATTCCCGTTTCCGTCGGCAGATTGGTGAGTTCGTCCTGAAAGCTGCGCGTCCCTGCCCAACAGACTCCCACCAAGGCCAGTCCGCTGAGCCACCCCATTGCCATTTGCTTGCGCATGGATCACCTCGCTGGCGCAAGCGTAGGCGAAGGTTCGAGCCGGGTGATTGTTCAATGTGACACAATTCCAACTGTCACAGTGCAAGGACTAGCGAAAGGCTGCCGTTTGGGCGTTCACTCCAAGGCCTGTCTACTTCTAGTTAATTCCACGGCCGTGCAAGTCACTGACGCACACAAAAGCACCAATCCTGCGACAACCGCCCTCGGAAGCGTCTTCGTGACGGTGTCGCGGCACTCAGGGCTGGCACCCCGCCACATGGGTTTCCGACAGGGCGGAACGACCTGGCTTGGCGTTTTGAGCCAGAATTCGCCTATATGATTAAAATTCAATTAGTTACACTCAGAAATTTCGGTCGAGAAATCCACTGCCAATCGCTCTGGAAGGCACGCTTTACTATTGATTTTTGAAGAAAATATCCTTAAAATAACAGTTGTAACAAGTTCCTCGGTCTTTCTGAGCATCCCCAGCCCAATCCGAGGATGAATCGACCAAATCCTCCTATCAAGGATCAAAAAACCAATGGCAAAGCGTCGTGGAAATCCAAATTGGGGCAAGCCGGAGCCCATCGGCCCCGTCGTGCCCACTGTCACATCATTCGAGCAGATTACGAAGGAGTTCAAACTGCCCCCCGACCAATTCATCCGGTCGACTCGCCTCCGCGAGTGGGCCAGGCGGAATAAGAACTCCAAGTACATCCCAGAAGCGTTGCTCGAGGCCTGGGGTTTTGAGATTGAGTCCACGTTGTAAGCTTTAAGCCAGTTTCGACAAAGACGCCGCCTTCGGGCGGCGTTTTTGTTTTCCACGTAGACGCCCGGTGGTCAAACCTCTGAGGCACGTTGCCGCGGCCTTTCCACACTCCCAATCCCCTTCATCAACCGGACCGAGACTTGAATGTTCTTCCACGGCTGTGCGTGATGCAGGCAATTTTTCATTTGGTTCCGCGATCCTGCTTGTGATATATAGCCGTTAGGTTCGCCCCCCTCCTACATCTCGACTTGATCGACCTTGGGCTCATCAAGACGAGAGTCTCGTTCGCCATTTCAACCGCTGGACTAAGGAGGTTCCGTGCGACTCTTCGTCACTCTGCTGCTCACGGCTGTTGTATCGATACTCACCGGCTGCTCGTCCTCGCCGGTATTTAACTCAACTTCAAGCCCTTCAGGCGCGACAAAAGGCGCCGTAATCGCGGGAAAGGTCCACGGCGGCCAAAATCCCATCTCCGGCGCGCATGTCTACCTGTACGCGGTGAATAACACCGGCTACGCCGGCCCCGGCATCACTGGTACGCCAAGCAATCAGGCAGTCTCACTGCTGACGACGGGTGACGGCACCGACAGCCTCGGCACTTATGTGATGACGGACTCAGGGGGAAACTTTACGCTTACGAGTTTCACCTGCCCGACGGCGACCCCGAATGTTTACATCCTGGCGGCGGGGGGTGATTCGGGCTCGGGGAATAATTCGGCGATCACGCTGGTCGCCGGTGTGGGAGAACCGTGCACGACGAGCGGGTTCTCCTCCCTTTATGTGATTGTGAACGAGGTGTCCACGGTCGCAGCGGCCTTCGCCGGGGCTGGCTTCGCCACCGACGTGACGCACGTGTCGACTTCGAACACTACGCTGGCTGTGCGAGACGTCGGAGACGCCTATGCCGCAATTCTCAATCTGGAGTCGGTAAGCACGGGTGCGGCCAACTCCGTTTCAATCGGCGGGAACGGGGTGGTGCCGCAGGCGGAGGTCAACACGCTGGCCAATATCCTGGCAGCGTGCGTCAACTCCACGGGATCCACCTCGAGCGCGTGCAATACGCTGTTCAATAACGCACTGTCAGCCGGCACCACCGGCAAAGCTCCAACCGAAACGGCAACAGCCATGCTGAATATCGCGCATAATCCGGGCGCGAACGTGGCGAATCTCTTCGCCCTGCAGGGCAGCAGTCCCCCATTCGTGCCTGACCTCGGCTATTAGCTTCACTGGAGGCGGGCTCAGCTCTCCGTGGGGCCTAGCAATCGACGGCGATGGGGACGTCTGGACAACCGACGGAGATAACGACATCAGCAAATTCAATGCCGTCGGCGTGCCGCACTCCGGCTCCCCCTACACCGGCGGCGGCCTCATTAATTCCCTCGGCATCGCCCTCAACAGCGATGGCAACCCGTGGGTTACGAACGGGGGGGGCAGCCCGGCCCGCATCAGTAATTTGAACTCCAGCGGGTCGCCCATCTCCGGCTCGGAGGGATACATCGGCGGGGGGCTTACTGGCTCTCAGGCGATCGCGCTCGACGCCTCAGGGAATGTCTGGATCGCCGATCAGGACCCGCCCAACGGCCTCAGCGAGTTCAGCATCTCCGGATCACCCAACGTCAACTCCCCTTTTACCGGCGGTGGGTTGAATGTACCCCAAGGCATCGCCATCGACGTTTCAGGAAATGTATGGTGCGCCGACAACGGCAGCAATAGCATCAGCGAATTCAACTCTTCCGGAGCAGCCAACGTCAGCTCCCCCTTTACCGGCGGCGGGCTGGATGCGCCCCAGGGTATCGCCATCGACGCCGCGGGAAACATCTGGGTAGCCAACAGCGGCAGCAGCAACGGGATCAGCGAGTTCAATTCTTCCGGAGTGCCTAACGGCGGCTCTCCTTTCAGCAGTGGCAATGTCAACGGGTCCACCACGGCTATCGCCATCGACGGCAACGGAAACGTTTGGGCAACCGCCGATGGCAGCATCCTCGAATACAGTTCCAGCGGCACACCGATCACCGGTTCGAATGGGTACCAGCCAGGGCTTTATGGCCTGCAGGGGATCGCCATCGACGGCTCTGGAAACGTCTGGGCTACAAGCTTCGGCGGGGGCACTCTCACGGAGCTTGTCGGCGCGGCTGTACCCGTGGTCACGCCCATCCTCGCCAATCTGCTTCCACCCTATGGTTCCCACGCCGTGAATAAACCGTGAGGTTCGTGAGCGGGCCGGTTTGATTGAATTGGCAAGGCTGGGCGTCAGCCAGTTTCGACAAAGACGCCGCCTTCGGGCGGCGTTTTTGTTGGGCGCGGACTGAAGCCGGTCCTCCTGATTGGCGAAAATCCCGCAACTGCAAGTTCCCCGGGCACCACCCCAATGAGCCGCATCGCAGTCTAATGAACGAACAGCCGAGGCTTGCGCCCGGCTCTTCCTTGGGAGATCGAGATGCAGACCAGATGGCTCCATTGGGCTTCTCTCCTCCTCGTCCTTTGGTTTTCACCTGTTCTGGCCGATGCCCAGACCTCGGTTGCTGCCAGCCTCTACGGCGCATTCAACGGCACAACCAATGGCAACGGAACCCAGCAGAGCCCGGCCAACCAGGCAGGAGGAATGTTCGAACTCCGCCACATCTCCAACCCGATCCTCGGCTTCGATGCCACCTACTCCTTCAACCGTGCCGATGAGACCTATTCTGAGATGGTCTACCCACCGGTCTCCTCCTCTTGCCCTGCTCCCTGCGGTCCTTTTACTCAGACCCTGCATGTTCCCGCCAACGCCCACGAAATCACCGGCGACTGGACGCCCTCTCTTCACCTCGGCGGCATCCGCGTATTTGGCGTGCTCGGCGTCGGTGTTCTGCTGAATGTGCCCACTGGCGCCCAGACCGAGACCCTCACCAACGGCATGGGTGAGTCCTCCGGAAGCACCACCACCTCCAACACCAGCACCTCCACCAAGCCCGTCTACGTCTACGGCGCCGGCCTCGACTGGGCAATGCTGCCGCACCTCGGACTCCGCTTCCAGTACCGCGGAAACCTCTACTCGGCGCCCAACCTGAGCGCGCTCTACGCCTCTACCGGAGCCTTCACCCACACTGCCGAGCCCATGATCGGCGCCTACTTCAGTTTTTGATGATCCGTAACCGAAGTGCCCGCACGTTTTTCACTAGGTAGGCGCGACGCCTCGT
>Ga0335073_10009803_pt1 | contig 13440 bp, 12 predicted proteins | sample Lox_Sample_22_FD_207093 | JGI IMG/M metagenome (GOLD analysis project Ga0335073, IMG submission 207093) | Soil microbial communities from Loxahatchee National Wildlife Refuge, Florida, United States - Lox_Sample_2.2 | ecosystem: Environmental > Terrestrial > Soil > Wetlands | place: USA...
CATTGCCGGGTTCTACGTGATCGAGGCGCCCGACCTGGACGCGGCCATCGCGATCGCCAGGACCAACCCCGTCGTGCGGGACGGCGGCGGCGTCGAGATCCGCCCGGTGCACGGCGGTGGCTTCGTGCAGCGGGGCTGACGGGTGACCGATGTTGAGGCGGCGCTCGCCGACGCGTACCGCCGCTCGTGGGCCATGGTGCTCGCCGCGACGGTGCGCGTCGCGCGGAGCCTGGACCTCGCCGAGGAGTGCGTGCAGGACGCGTACGCCTCCGCCATGACGGCGTGGGACAAGTCCGGGGTGCCGGACAACCCGGCCGCGTGGCTCACCACCGCCGCGAAGCGGCGCGCGATCGACGCGATCCGCCGGGACGTGGCGCTGCGGTCGCGGCTGCCGCTGCTGGTGGTGGATGACGAGGAGCCTGCCGGCCTCGCCGACGAGGAGAAGGACATGGAAAAGCTCAGCGAGGTGGTACCGGACGAACGGCTGCGGCTGATCTTCGTCTGCTGCCACCCGGCCCTGGCGCAGGAAGCGCAGGCGGCGCTTACTCTTCGGCTGGTATGCGGGCTGCCGGTGCCGGACATCGCACGGGCGTTCCTGGTGACCGAACCGACGATGGCGGCGCGGCTCACGCGGGCGAAGAAGAAGATCGCCACCGCGCGGATCCCCTACCGTGTCCCCCGCCCCGCCGACCTGCCCGAACGGCTCCGCGCCGTGCTCGCGGTCATCCACCTGCTGTTCACCGCCGGCCATACCGCGCCGTCGGGCGCCGCGCTGGTGCGCGGTGACCTGGTGGACCGGGCGATGCACCTGGCGCGGATGCTGTCCTCGCTGCTGCCCGATGACACGGAGGCCCGCGGGCTGCTCGCGCTGCTGCTGGTCACCGACGCCCGCCGGGCGACCCGCGTCGACGCGTCCGGCCACCTGCTGCGGCTGCAGGACCAGGACCGGTCGCAGTGGGACCGTGCCGCGCTCGCCGAGGCCGACGCGATGATCGTCAGCTGCCTGCGGGCCGCCCCGCCGGGGCGGTATGTGCTGCAGGCGGCGATCGCGTCGCTGTACGCCGAGGCGCCGGCGTACGACCAGACCGACTGGCCGCAGCTCGTCGTCCTGTACGACAGGCTGCTTTCTGTATGGCCGTCTCCGGTCGTGGCGCTCAATCGCGCCGTGCCGCTTGCGATGGCTGAGGGCCCGGAGGCTGCTCTTGCCGAGGTCGAGTCGCTGGAGGGCGACGAGCGGCTGGCTGGCTACCAGTACCTGCCCGCGATCAAGGCGGACCTGCTGAGCCGGCTGGGCCGGACGGCGGAGGCCGCTGCGGCCTACCGCCAGGCGTTCGACCTGGCCGCGAACGAGGCCGAGCGCGCGTTCCTCGCCGGGCAGCTCGCTAGCTGGACTGGTGTTTCGTAATGAACTGACCGAGGGCCTTTTCCTGCTCGGCAGTGGGCGGATTGCTCAGCGTTACGCTATCCCCGTCGATGGTCAGGTCTACACTGCTCGCACTGGACCGCTGCAACCAAGAATGGACCGCGTTCGCCACTCGACGGCTTACGTTCGGTCCAGACTTTACCATGAGCTTTCCCAGGCCTATTGCGTCAAATCCGCGTGTATTAGCCGGAGCTTCCCCTGAATTGACGGGCTCGATCGCATTTACGGGCAGGATTGACAGCTCTTCCAGCAAGTTTATGCGAAGCATGTCCAGTTCGCTATCGTCCCCATCAGTAGCGATAGAGATAATCATTTCCTGAATATCGCTCACTAATCCCTACCCCCTTCTACCGAGACTGACGATACGCACAAGGCGTCTCTTCCTGAGCTCTGAAAGTGCCTCCCCAGCCTGTGCCGTATACTGCGGGTCACCCAGCTCGGCCAGCCTCTTATAAAGCTGCGTTGCCGAACGAAGATTCTGCCCAGAGTTTTTTATCTCCCAGAGAAGAGCGGTAGCAGCCGGGTCCGGGAAGCCCGAGAGGTCTAGCATTAGAGTCAGAACTTCGGCCCCTTCCGCAGAAGGCATGAGAGCATCGTAACGGCTCTTGGCCGCCGCAGCGAACGGATGATCGTCATGATCGGCCGCTTTTCCGTAGTACAGCCACGCCTGTGAGAGTTCTCCGCGTTTCTCGTAAAGCCGGCCGATCAGGAAAGCAGCTCGCGGGCTGACCTTGGCATCGCCATAGCTCATCGCGCGTTCGTACATGCCTTCCGCCGCTCGCAACTTTCCTGCGGCTTGGTGCAGGCACCCGAGATTGAGGGCAGCCCGCGCGGCAGCGACGGGCTGGCCGGATTCCACTGCCGCACGGTAGTTCTCGGCTGCGTATACCGTGTCTCCCGAGGCGGCAGCCAGAACGCCACGATTGAAGTGCGCGAACGCGGAAAGATCCGCGCTTGCGGACTCTGTGACCTCCTTAAATTCAGCAGCAGCGCCCGCTGGGTCTCCAGAGCCGGCGAGCACGAGCCCGCGCTCGAAATGAGATCGGGCTACGTCACCCAGGGCCGCTTGCGCGGAGGCGCGCACCAATCGCTCGCGGTCCTTGGCCAGCCGTTCGAGGGCAGCCTGCGCCGACTGGGCAATCGTCGCGTCCGCATCCTCAGTGAGTTTGCGAAGTTCGAGAGTGGCCTCCTCCCGTTCCCAGCGGCGTTCACTCGTGACGGCCTGGAAGGGATCGACCCCTGATGAGACCGGCGGCGCCTCTATGCGCGGGTTAGCTGCCAGGTAAATGCTGCCCTGAACCATATCGAGCTTGCCAGGCGTCTGGTTCGGTGTCCGATCTCGCACCGCGCGCCATGTGAATGTATAGAGATCATCAACCGACACCCGGCCGTCTTGATCTATGTCCGCATCGCCGCTCTTCAGCCCGCGCACTACAGCACCAGTGAAAACCGATGAGAGCGCCATATCCTTCGTCAGCTCCTCATCCTCGAAGGCATATTCGAGTGCATCAGAAGCGGTAAGGATTACGCGGCCTTGGCCCTCGAAACTCTCGACGGCATTGACGTCCTCATCACTGCGGGGAGTGAATCCCTTGGCGTAAGCTCCGCTATAGCAGCAATCTAGCATAAGAACTATGCGGCGAGAGTGGCTGGTCTCCAACTGCTCATTGATGAACTGCGCGGGTATTCCGGTCGCCGCGAGCAGGCCGAGCTTGGTGTCAGACATCGCCAGGTACAGGCGGCCACGCAGGTCTTTAACTCCGTGACAGGCGAAGTAAAGGAGCAGCAGGTCTTCTGGCTCCCGGAACTTGAAAAACCGCTCCACTTCCTCACGCACATGTTGCACGGACCCATTTATTATCGGCTCGACCTCGAAATTACCAATTCTAGGATCCGCCAGAATGCTGCCTAGCTCCCCCGCGTCACTGGCAGGAGTTCGCAGCTGAGCTAGCTTTTGGTCGTTGTATTGGTCGGCTGCAACAATTAGTGCGAAGCGTCTGGCCAACCGGGCTCACTCCTCTCCCCAGAACTTCACTGATCTCGGTCATTTGGCTCGTCGCGGTCATTGGACTCGCCGGCATCCAGCAGATCTAGAGTGAGCAGGTCCACTACCGGTCCCATCCGGACGGCAAGGTCGTCGTCAATTTGATGATCAGCCGGATTACCGCGACCGACAAAGCCTTGCGAATCGGATCTCGTTCTCGCAGCAGCGAAATTATACTCGGCCTTGAATGACTCTTTATTTGCACGGAATGAATCTACGAGCTGCTCGCGGGCAGCAGACCTGCGGTATGCCTCTTCCTCGGTTTCCGCGGCCTGGTTATATTTCTTCAAGAGACCCTGAAGGTCCCGCTGCACTGTGGCAAGCCGCGTCGTGGCGGCATCAGTCGCGGCATCATTTCCAGCCGCCTCGGCCTGGTCCAATTGTTGCTTTATCCTTTTCTCCTCGTGCTCAAGCGAGTTAATTTGAAGCTCGATCCGCTTGCGGCCCGTTGACAAATCGCTAAGCATTGTTCGTATCTTGGTAAGTTCCTCAATCAGATGTTGATAGAAATAGTCGATAGATTTCCGAGGGTCCTCCCGGTAGTTTGCAGAACTGAACATTAGCGATTTCCCAACTGAAGGGGTGCCCCTCGCGCCGTGGATACCCGCCGATGGCGCCTGATGGAGGCAAGCTTAGAAGATCCGGCGGCAACCCGCTAGCCTCGGTTTTGCGCGATCGTTCCTGCGGCATCCCGGCGCATCGGCGCTGGCCGACTGGATGCCTCGCGAGCTGACTCAGCGAGCGCCTGTGGCCCGGAGCAGTGCTCGATGACGCCATCGTCGCGGACTGCCAGGATCATCGGCATCCGGCACTGGATCAAGCAGTCTCTGAGCCGACGGCCGTGCCACAATGTAGTCGTGCACACAAGCCTTGCAGTTACTGCGGCGACCGATACATTCAATGCAGATTACTATCTGGCAATCGTCACGATACTCCCTGTCCTGCTGATTGCCGTAGAAGTACTTACCAACTTCAACAAGTCGATCCCGATCCAGATAGTCCAAAAATGGCCGCTCCCCGTTCAGTTCGGGGTGGTCTTCTTTTATTTGTTCTCTCCAATTATCGCCGCCGCTGGGGTTATCGCTGGGGTTCTTGCCCTTATGTTCCGGGACACGAATGCCGCGTATCAGTGGACTACGTTCGCCTGCCTTGTCAGCGTCCTTGGTTTTCTAACTATTTCGTCGACCACCTACCTGCTCGCTTTCGATACTGCCCAGACTGCCGCGGAAAGAGGGGGTCCAAAGAAACCGGATCCGCCCGACTCCAGTGGCTGATGCCCCTGCCGCGCCAATTCCAAGTGCGCGACAGGGGCACGCCTCCCTATTGCTGGGCTGGCAGGCGGAGTGTCGCGGTGACGGTGACGTCGACCGTCTGGCCCATGAGGAGTCGCGGTGCCCGGATGCCGAGGGCACGGCGGTCCAGCTGGGTGTGCGTGGCCACGGTCAGATCGCCGGTCACTGGCAGCGGTACGGCGGGCCGGGCGCCGCGTCGCACTGTATGCGGTGGGCTCGCGAGGCGACGCGGTCCGCGACGGCGGCGCTCGCCTACGACGAGGCGGCCCGGTTCGCCGCGCTGGCGCTGCAGGCCGCCGAGGCGGACAGCACCTCGGCTGACGGCCTCCGGCTCCGCATCGAGCTGACCCTCGACGCGGCACGTGCCGAGTTCCTCGCCGGCGATATCGAGTCGTGCATCGGGCACTGCCACACGGCCGCGCGGCTGGCCGAGGACGGGGGCCATCCGGACGTCGTGGCGGCGGCCGCGCTGGTGATCACCGGGATCGGTGATCCCGGCACGATCGCGGCGGTCGAGGCGCTGTGCGCCACGGCTCTGCGTGCGGTGCCGGCCGAGGACACCGCGCTGCGCGCCCGGCTGCGTGCCAGGCAGGCAATCGTCGCGGCGGAGACCGGCGCGGGGAACAGGGCACGCCAGTTGTCCGCCGAAGCACTCGCGCTCGCGGAGGCGAGCGGCGATCCCGACGCGCTGCTCGACGGCATCCACGCGCGGCACCTGTCCCTGTGCGCGCCCCAGTTCCTGGCCGAACGACGCGAGCTCGCGGTCCGGGCGTGCCAGGTCGCCCAGCAGGCGCGCCAGCCGCTGGCCGAGCTATGGGGTCACGTCTGGCTGGTCGAGGCGGCGCTCCAGGCCGGAGATCTCGCCGCGGTTGACGACGAACTCGGCCGCATCGAGCAGTTCGCGGCCTACCGCAAGCAGGGCATCGCGTGGTGGCACCTGCACCGGCTGCGGGCGACCAGGGCCGGGCTGGTCGGCGACCTGGCCGTGGCGGTCGAGCACAACGAGACTGCCCGCGCGGTCGCGGCGCAGATCGGCGCGTTCAGCATGACCGGCATGTACTACGCGTTCCGTAACGAGCTAGCGCTGCTGCGCGGCACCATGGACCGCGAGACGGGGCTGGCGACGCTGCGGGCGATGCAACAGGCAGCGGGCATTGCCCTGGTACGGGTCTTCATCCCGCTCATCCACGTGCTGCTCGGCGACCATGACCTGGCGCGCGCGACGTTCGAGGAGTTCCGGTACATGCCGGAGGCTGTCGAGGTCGGACCGCGCTGGGCCGCGCTGGTCAATCACATCGGGATCGGCGCGCTGCTGCTATCGGACACGGAGACGGCTGAGCGCGTGTACCAGGCGCTGTCCGGGGTCACGCCCTCCTACATGGCCGACGGGTCGGGCACGGTGTTCTGCGCGGGCTCGTCGGAGCGAGTGGCCGGCGACCTGGCGCTGGCCACCGGCCGGGTCGACGAGGCGATCGCTCGCTATACCGGCGCCATCGAGATGAACGCGCGGATCGGCGCCCGGCCGTTCCTCGCGCTGAGCCGGCTCGGACTGGCCAGGGCGCTGGTGGCGAGGGGCAAGGTTGATGACTGGCCCACTGCCCGCGCCCTGGTGACGGAAGCTGCCGGGGAGTTCCGGCGACTCGACCTGCCCGGCCCGCTGTCCGCCGCAGACGCCCTGCTCACCCGCATCGACGCCGCGGCGAGCGCGGCCAACCCACTGTCCCCTCGAGAATCCGAGGTCGCGTCGCTGATCGCGCTCGCCATATCCAACCGGCAGATCGCCGACCAGCTCGTGCTGTCCGAACGCACCGTGGAAACCCACGTTCGCAGCATCCTCGCCAAGCTCGGCTACTCGACCCGCACCGAAATCGCCACCTGGTCGCTGCGCCGCGCCACCCTGTAGGCCTGCCTACCTCTTGCGGGCCTTCCAGACTTCTTCGCAGGGCCATTGCCGCGCCCAGTCGAGGGTGACGAACGGGTACCGGGTGGTGGCGTCCGGCCCGGGCCTCAGCTCGAGGAGGTCTTCCACCTCCAGGCCGCAGCCGCGCAGCAGCCGGATCATGTCGCCATGGCCGATGTGGAACTCCACCGACTCATCCTCTTGCCATTCGAACCGGTGCATGCCGAAGAACGGCCGCACCATCCGCTCGGTGGCGGGCTGGTCATCGGCGTCCGGGACGGTGAGCATGAGCAGCACCGAGTTCAGCAGGAAGATCAGCTCCCCGCCGGGGCGCAGCAGCCGGGCCGCCTCGGGAATCCAGCGGTACGGATCACACCAGATGCTGGCGCCGTACTCCGAGATCGCCAGGTCGAAGCTGGCGTCAGCGAAGGGCGCCTGCTCGGCGCTGGCCTGGACCAGCGGGAACCGCTGTCCGAACTGCTCCTGCAGCCGGCGGGCGGTGGCCAGCTGCGCCCTGGAGTTGTCCAGGCCGGCTGGCCGCGCGCCGCGTCGCGCCAGCCACGCCGAGACGTATCCGGTGCCGCAGCCGAGCTCGATGCTGTCCCGGCCCGCCACGTCCGCGGGCAGCAGACCCACGTGCGCCTCGGGGATGTTCCACAGGCCCCAGGCCGGCTCGGAGTCCCAGAGGCGCAGGCCCGGTCCGGCGTACTCAGCCGCCTGCCGGTCCCACACGGCGCGGTTACGCAGCACATGATCACCGGTCCCGGTCACGCCGTCAGCATGGATGCCCGCCCGCTGCGTCGTCAACTGGATAAGTCCGCTGAGTCATCGTCCGCCGTGTAGGGGCGGTCCGGCCAGAATGGCCACTCCTCGAACCACGTGCAGCGACCATCAGCGGCGAACCGGATGACCCACAGATCGCGGTACTCCTGGCGAGGCGGACCCTCGTAGCAGACCTCGACCCGGACGACGGCCGTCGGTCCGTCGACCGCGACGATGTCCGTGGTCATCGAGAAGATCTCGTCCGGACCCTCCCTGGTCTCCTCCCACATCCGGCCGATCGCGTCCAGGCCGGTGACGGGCTGTTCGTAGGGAGACTGCGAGTAGACGGCGTCGCTGGTGAACAGCCCGGCCAGCGCCTCGGCGCCCGCCGCCCGCCACGCGGTCTCGTATCCGGTCAGCCACTCGCCCACCACCGCTCGGTCGATCACCTGCCTCATGATGCCCTGCCGCCGGACGCCGGCCAATCCCGATGGTGCGATCATGTGCGCGTGCGTGACAACACCATTTCCTGGCCAGAGGTCGCCGCGCGCCTTGGCGCGGCGCGCAGCTACTGGCTGTGCACCACGACGCCCACGGGTGCCCCGCACGCGGCCCCGGTCTGGGGAGTGGTGCTCGACGACACCCTGTACCTGTACACAGAGCGCCGCACCGTGAAGGCTCACAACCTCGCCGCCGACCCGCGGCTAGTGGTCCACCTGGAAAGCGCCGAGGACGTGCTGATCGTGCGCGGCACCGCCGAGGATCTGGGCACGCCTGCTCAGGTTCCCGAGGTGGTGGCGGGCCTGTCGGCGAAATACCCCAGCGAGAAGGACCGGCAGTACCTGCCGGAAGGCGACCCCGCTTTCGACGTCGTCTACGCCGTCAGGCCGCAGTCGGCCAGGATGTGGCTGCTGGAGGACTGGGAGGGCTCGCAGCGCGGGTGGAGATTGCCGCCCGGGCCGTAGCAACCCGACAATGAGCGGGTGCCGTACTTCGCCAGGCCGGTAGCGGACGAGCGCGACGCGCTGCTGACCTTTCTGGCGCTGCAGCGCTCGGCGCTGCGGGCGGCGGTGTTCGGGCTGACCGACGAGCAGGCGCGCAGCCGCCCGGCCGCGAGCGCCCTGTGCCTGGGCGGGCTGGTCAAGCACGCGGCGCGCACGGAGCGCCGCTGGGTTGTCGCCGGCATAGCCGGGCAGCCGCTGCCCGGACTGTGGCCGATCGAGGACTGGCCGGCTGACTTCGGGCTGACGGAGCAGGAGACTCTGGACGGGGTGCTCGCCTACTACGCCGAGACGGCTGAGCTCACCGCGGAGATCGTCGGCGCCATCAGCGATCTGGGGCAGCCGTCGGCGGTCAACCCGGAGCAGTCGGTTCGCTGGGTGCTATTTCACCTGATCCAGGAGACCGCACGGCATGCCGGGCACGCTGACATCATCCGCGAGACGCTGGACGGCAGTCGCGCCGGGCAATTGCTGGATGCCTACGAAGCCGGGTAGGTAGCCGCAGAGCGCTAGCCGAGATATTCGTTTCCGTTCGCGACGCTTTCTGCGCCACATCCGTGCGAGCCTGGAAGCCCGAGTCCATCTTGAGCTTCAGTGTCCTTGGAACAAGCGAGCCAGTAAAGAGCTGTGTACGCGTGATCGCCCCAGTTGTAGCTGTCGTTAATGGTGGCGCTATAGGAGTTTGCCCCTGTCTGCTGAGGAGCAGAAATAGTGCCGGTTCCGTTGGGGAGCGGGGCACTTCCGTTGGCGAGTGGCAGGGAGGCTGGCGCGGCGTTGATGTTCGATCCTGGAGGCGCCAATACCGCAGCGATGTACACGTACCAGCGGCTATTTAGCTCCGCGCTCATGGTGGAAGGAGGTACATAGACCGTTCCCACGTACTGTCCCTGACAGGATGGGCGCGCACTGCAATGAGTAACGTTCCAGCTCACTGTCTCGACAACGTAGATGGTACTGATGGCCGAGACGGCCTGTGGAGCGGTGGCAGTGGCGCTGCTGAAGAGCTTGACCTGGTAGTGGGTAGCGAGGGTGGGGGTCACGCTGAATGAGAAGTCAGCGCCGCCGTCCAGGTTGACCGTCCCGGCCGGTACGGGCGCGCTAGTGAAGGGGAATTGCTGGGCGTAAAGCCGGACGACCTCCGCGGCAGTAGGGTTAGGCACGGTCCCTTTAAGATCAGCGCTCGAATCCTTGCCGTCGTGGTACTGAACGTAGACGTCACTGGTCACCGGGGCTGAGCTGGAGCTGGCGGTGACCGGAATGTTCACGGGTACTGAGCCAGCTGCGCTGCCTGGGCCGGTCGAGTTGCTTGAGCCCGCTGAACTGCTACTTGAGCCCGCTGCGGCAGTCGGGCTGCCTGAGCCGCCGCCTGAAACCAGCACAATGCCGATGATCACGCCAATGAGAATCGCGATGGCGATGATCGCTCCCGCGCCGTGCCCGGCGGACAGCGTCTTGCGGCCGCGGCGGCCCAGGCGACGGAGCCGCGTGCCACGCGGCGGGCCAGAGGGTGGCGGGGCCGCAGCCGCGGCGGCCGCGGCGGCGGTATCGCCGGTTCCGACCTCAGCGCCGGTGGCCCCGGTGGCGGACCCACTGGTTGACCCCGTCGCCGGGGTGCTGGGCGCTGCCGAAGCCTGGGCGGACTGCCCGGCGTGCTCGACGTGCTCGACGTGCTCGACGTGCTCGACGTGCTCGACGTGCTCGACGTGCTCGACGTGCTCGACGTGCTCTAGGTGCGCGACATGCTCGGCGTGCTCGTGCTCCAAGTGCTCGACGTGCTTGAGATGCTCCGCATGCGCGGCGTGCTCCGCCTGCCCGTGTCCGGCGTGCCCGGGGTGCTGCGGGTCCTGGGTTGCCTGCGGGTCCTGGGATAGGTGCACCTGTTCCACGGCCTGGCCTTGGACCGCGGGGGCTCCGCCCGACGGCCACAACGCCGCCAGCAGCAGCGCCGCCTCGCCCAAGTGGGAGCGGCCGCGTTCCTCCCAGTCCTGGCCATAGAAATAGCCGGCTGCCGCCTGCAGCGCCGCGACGAAACTGGCCGCGTCCGCGGGCCGGTCACGTGGGTCTTTAGCCATTCCGGCGGTCACCAGCTGCCGCAGCGGTTCTGGCACCGGCTCCAGCGGTACCGGCTCCGATTCATGCTGGCGCAGCAGCGCCTCCTCGGTGGCACCGGTGAACGGCGGATGACCGGCCAGGCACTCATAAAACGTCGCCGTCGCCGCGTACACATCCCCCGCTGGGCTCGCCGGGCCGCCGCCGAACTGCTCCGGCGGCGCATACGCCAGCGTGCCGGCCGCGATTCCCCGGTCCCCCGATCGGGCCGCGATCCCGAAATCGGTCAGCTTGCTGGCACCGGCCCCGTCAACCAGCACATTCTCCGGCTTGTAATCGCGGTGCACCACGCCCCGCGCATGCGCCGCTGCCAGCCCGAGCAGCGACCCCTGCAACACCACCAGCGCCGCCTCCGCCGTCGTCTTGCCCTGCCGCGACAACAGCACCCGCAGCGAAACACCATCAACAAGTTCCATCACGATCGCCGCTCCCGACGGCGACTCGACGTACTCGTACAGCCGCACCACATGCGGGTCATCCAGCGACGCCAAAACCCGCGCCTCCGCCCGGAACATCTCCGCGAACTCCGGATCAGCAAGCAGCCCGCTGCGCAGGTACTTCACCGCCACCAAGGTGCCCGTCGCGTCGTCACGCGCCAGCACCACATCCCCGAAACCGCCGGAACCCAGCACCCGCACCTCGGTGTACCCGGGGACATCCCACTCCCGCATCACAATCGCCCTCTCTCAGCAGTTGATAAGCACATGGACTGACGCGGACCCCGAGGTGGGCCCAAGCACCTGCAAGGTGACGTCCTCAGCGGCGTGGTTCTGGCCCTGCAAGGCGACGGTGACGTACACCGCGTCCTGCCCGGCTGTGACCGACTGGTTCAGCGGCTGCGGCGCTCCGGGCTGCGGCCGCAGCAGCCACTGGTAGGACACCGTCCCGGCCGAGCCGTTGGTCGCGATCCGCCCGGTCACATCCACCGCGCAGCCATTCGTGACCTGCCGGGTGATCGCGACACTGGTCACCTGCAGCGGCGCATGATGGAACCGCAGGAACAGCACCACCCCGGCGGCGGCCAGCAACACCACGGTGAACGCGCCACTCGCTACCCGGCGCACCCGGCGACTGCGCCGCGGCGGCACGGGCAACTGCCCGGTCCGCCATACCTGCTCGGCCGTCCCTCCGGCCGGAGCCGCCGGCGAGGAGACTGGTACCCCGGGACCATGCCGGATGAGTCCCCCCTCGGGCGGGGCGCCAGGAGGCGCGGCACCGGGCGCGCCGGTCACGGTCGGCAGGTACTGCGAATCCGTTTCGGCCGGCGGGCGCGACGATCCTGGCTCGGTCGGCAGGTGTGACCCTGGCTGGGTAGGCGGGTGCGGCGCGTCCGCTCCGGCCGACGGAGGCGACGGGGCTGTCGGAGGGTGCGACGGGGCTACCGGGCGCGCCGCCCACGGCCGGGTGACCGTGGGAACCTCCGGGCTGGGCGTTGTTGGCTGCCCGGCAGGATCACCGTCAGAAGAATCAGGTCCGGCCTCGCCGGGCGACTGTGCCATTAGCAGCTCCCCCACCGCCATATGACGTCATGAAATGGCATCCTTGCGTGGAGCGAACTATCTTAAGAAAATCTTTACCCGGCTCGCATCTGCGATCCGGATGACTTAGCCCCACCCCGGATAACCTATCCAAGAATGAAGTCCCCGCGTGGTGATGTCAATGCCTTCGCCACTGTGTTATTAAATCTCAATTTCGAGGCATTCACCCGGCTGACCAGCCCAATTAAATATGTGCTGATGCCGCTATAAAAATGTTTACTCAACCCTGCCGCACAAGATCACACAATCGGGGTAAGAGATCTACAGCTGCGTAAAAGCAACCGCGAAGTCGCTGTTATCCGTAGGGTAGAAGGCGGCATGACAGGAAGGAGATCCAGTGCGGCTGATCGTCGTTGGTGCAGGGATCGTAGGAAGCGCGTGCGCTTACGCCGCGAGCGTGCTCGGTGCGGACGTGACCTTGATCGACGCGAACCGGACCGGCCGGGCCACGTCCGCGGGCGCCGGGATCATCAGCCCCTGGTCAGCAATGATTGACGACGCTGCCTACACCAACCTGGCCTGTTCCGCCGCGCGTGCCTACCCCGCGCTCGTCGCCGGTCTTGCCGGGGAAGGCGAGACGGCGCTGGGCTACCGGCAGGCTGGCGCCCTCATGCTCGCGGACAGCACGCAGCAACAGCAGGAAATCAATCAGCGGCTGCTCGCGCGGCAGGCCGAGTGGCCGGAGATGGGTGACATCAGCCTGCTCGACCCGGAACAGGCGCGCGAACTGTTCCCGCCGCTGCGGCCGGACACAACGGCCGTGCACATCAGCGGCGCCGCGCGGGTCGACGGCCGCCTCATCTCCGCGGCGCTGCGCCGCGTGGCCGGGCGCAACGGCGCGACCGTCATCCCCGGCGACGCCCAGCTCCGGTGCGCGCATGATGCGGTCGAGGGCGTAACCGTAGCCGGCGAGTTCCTCGAAGCGGACGCGGTGGTGGCGGCGACCGGCGCCTGGACGGACGCCTTCCTGGATCCGGCCGGTCTCACGCTGGGCGTCACGGCGCAGCGTGGCCAGATCGTCCATATCGGCCTGGGCCTGACCGACACCAGCCGCTGGCCCGCCATCCTGCCCAGCGATACGGGCCATTACATGCTGGCGTTCGACGACTCGCGGGTGGTGGCCGGCGCCACCCGCGAAACCGGGGCTGGCCTCGACTACCGGGTCACCCCCGGCGGCCTCGCCGAAGTGCTCAACCAGGCCCTCGCCACTGCGCCAGGCCTCGCGGACGGCACCTACCTGGAGACCAGGATCGGCTTCCGGCCGATGGGGCCGGACATCAGGCCGCTGCTCGGCGCCGCGCCAGGCACCGACGGGCTGTTCGTCGCCACCGGACTCGGCGCCTCGGGGCTGACGATGGGGCCCTACGCGGG
>Ga0335073_10009804_pt1 | contig 13440 bp, 12 predicted proteins | sample Lox_Sample_22_FD_207093 | JGI IMG/M metagenome (GOLD analysis project Ga0335073, IMG submission 207093) | Soil microbial communities from Loxahatchee National Wildlife Refuge, Florida, United States - Lox_Sample_2.2 | ecosystem: Environmental > Terrestrial > Soil > Wetlands | place: USA...
TGTGGTTGTGATACCGGTCGTCGTACTTTCGGTCGGGCGGAATGGACACTGCTACTCGATGGTCTCCGTTCAATCCGTGCAAGTGCTACATAGAAAAAATCAGCTTATGTCCAACATCCTAGTCGTGCGGGGATAAACACCATTTCCCTCACTCAAACTGCGTTGCATGCTTGCCCCACCAGCTCTGTCCACAATTGAATGTATTGACAAATGTTCCCTGGGCCCATCGTCTGTATTTACAGTCGTCAATGCCGTGAGTTTATTGAGTCCCTTGCCATAACTCGGTACCCGGTGTCCAAAACTGGTTGTCCGATGATGTTTTGACCCAGAAGTGTGTGCGACATGGGCGTGATGGTGGTGATGTTTCGGTGCGAGTTTGGAAGACTGTCCTGTCGAGGAAACGCTTTTATTTGAGACTGCACGGTGGAGAGAAGAGGAAGAGCTCGTGCGGTGGACAAATCCGGGTTTTTCGGTGGATGATTTTCGGTGTTGCAGAGCGCGGGCGGAGGTAGTGGAGGAGTGGGAGGAGGAAAGTTGGTGCGGCGGCAACGGGGACGGCATCGTCAGATAAAAATACAACGCACTCCACAGGGACGAGAGGGAAAGAGGGAGGGAGGAAAGGAGAGGGAGAAGAGGAGACGGTGAAGAGGAGGTTGGTGATGACTGAAATTGGTTGAACTTGCGCTTTGGATTGTCTTTCGGCTTTCCATTTGTGAGATGACATCATGTCTGTCATATGATTGGCGACGATACCCGCTCCGCATTGTTACACGACCCAACACACTTTAAATCGGGCACAAATGACAGATCAAAGAAAGCGAAATAGAATATTTGGTTTGAATCCAGTTCGATATCCTATATCTCACGACAAGCCCACATAAAACTAAAAATACTAAACACTACAGTGAAATCACTTACACCGAAATATCACAGTCACTCTCCGTCTCCCGTCTCTCCCAACTACAAATCTTCGAAACTGTCATTATCGTCCGACCCCGGAAAAATTTCACCAATCCAATCTTTCCCTCCCAGCGCCAGAAAAACAAAGTCAAAAAACAAAGAAATAACGATAAAACAATAAAAATTTAAAAGCACGAAAATTTTGACTTTCTCCGATGCGCAATCTCCTCCATCCGATCCTCCAACTGTCTCCTCGCTGCTTCCGCCTACCATTAGTCCTTGAGCCCTAAATGAGGAGGGACATACCTTTGCACGTTGAGCTCTTGCTTCATCCAATTGCTGGATACTATCTCGACTCTTCATCGCTTCCTTCTTTGCAATCTCAAGTTGATGCGATACATCCAACATCTTGGTATGCAGCATTTCCTTTTCCGCCGCCAGAGAATTTGTCTGTTTCTTGAGTTGTTTCATACTCTTTTCCGTATCCGACAATGCCTCCTCCAAAGTCTGCACCAACTGTCGTTCAGAGTGGAACTGTTTCTCGAGATTCGCAATCTTGCTATCCTTCTCTTCTATTTGACGAAGAAGGGCAGCATCGGGTTCAGGCGACCGAAGTTGATCACGCGAGCCCGATCGTAGAAGTTGATCTTGCGAGTTTGTACGAGCGAGGGATCGACTTTGAAGTGTCGGGGTGGTACGACCGGGAGAGAACGTGGGTGAGACGGGAGGGTTGGGAAGGGCGCTTGGGAGAGGAGGTAACGGCATTTGTGGTGGAGGAGTAGGTATGCTATTTGACCATCGTCCTGTCAGAGAACCGGATCGGAGACGTTTGGTGGGGTCCGCAGACGACGGACGGGCTTCGAATTCGGCGAGACGAGTTTGAAGATCTTGGACTAGTTCTGCTTGGTCTTTGAGGAGCGCGTCTTGTTCTCCCTTTCGAAGTTTGAGGGTATCGTATTCGCGCTGGAGTTGGTTGAGAAGCTCAGACACCTCGGCCAATCTATCGCGAGCCTCTTGGCGTTGTCGGGTAAGAACGTTGACCTCATTGCGCAGTTCCTTCAAGTCGCGATCGACCGCGGCTTTGGCCCGTTTCGCTTTGTCGCTCTCTTTCGTAGACGCCTCGAGCTTTTGTTGGAAACTCGTGATTTGGAGGAGATGTGTAGAGATGGAAGTTTCACTCTCGGAGACTTGATCTTTCAAGTGTTGAATGATTGTGAGGTACTCGGAGTTATCCTTCTTGAGGTTCTGAATCTCCTCGTTGTGACTGCTCTCCGTCTTCTTGACTGACGCTTCGTGCTGTTTCGCGAGTTTGTCCAGTTTCGTTTGGAGGTCCGATACCGTTCGAGAATGGATGTCGCGTTCCGCCGTTACCGACTCCAACAGCTTCGTCGCATTGGAATGTTTCTGCTCAAACTCCTTTGCCGCAAGTTGTGCCGCATCCAGAAGTTGCAGAGACTCCATATGTTGAGATTTGATGGTTTCGAGTTCGGCAGAGAGGGAATCGGCCTTGGCAGAAGCCTGAACATGATCCGTTCGAAGCGATTCGAGGGCCATACTCAAATCGTTCGCTTTCCGTTCTCGATCCGTTGCCAATAATTGCGCAGTCTCGAGGAGTTGGATGACTTCTTTGTGATCCTCCCGTTGTTGCGCAATCTGTCGCTGCAGACTCTTGACCTTCTCAATCGCTGACTGACCCGACTCCTTTTCGCCGTCCGACCCACTCGACTCGGAAAGAGAACGTTGACGCGAGAAATGGAGGAGTTGAGATTTGACTTCTGACAACGTTTTTTGCAATTCGGAAGTATCCTCTTCGTACGCGGATCGCACCTCCTCGAGTTCTTGTCGGAGATCCTTGACGACGCGACTGTGTTCCGTGGTGTCGATGATACTCAGACGCGAATCGTCCTTCAACATAGCTTTGAGTTCCGAGATCAGTTGCGTATGTTCGACTTCTTCCTCATCGCCGTCTGCTTCAGCCAACTCCTTGTCGAGAGTATCGTGATCGCCATAGTCAGAGGTTAGCTCGGTGCGGGAGGTGTGTGTCATCATAGCGGATGCGGAACGGTACGAGTCGACGGAGGATTGGGACATGCTGCTGTTGCGTTTCTTGCCGACGAGAATTTCATTGAGGAGCTTGCGGTAGTCTTGTTGGATGTTCTTATGCTTGTCAAACTCCTGGGTGTTGATTTCGAGTTGTTGAGCGAGGTCTTCGACTTTGTTGATTAATTCGATTTCTCGAGCTTTCATGGTTTCGATGACTTGTTTGTGCTCGGACTCTTTCTCGGCCAATTGGTTTTGCAAAGCAGAAATATAGGCAGGATCCGCAGTTCTAAAGGTCAGAAATAGCAAGAAAAGGATAATGTACCTGGATTGAGCCTTGGTGAGACCGACAATGAGTCTGGACTTGGCATCCACATCGGCCCGCAAAGTCGTAATCTCCGTCGCTTGTTGCACATTCTGCGTAGACTTTGAGATAACTTCCGTTGTAACCACGCTCAAACTCGACTGCAGAGTCTTCTTCAACTCTTCATCGTCTCCCGCAAGGTCTACAATCTTGTCTGACAACACATCCAAAGCCCTTGTCGCCCGCTCATTCAACTGCACCAACTTGAGATCACTAACCGACCTCGACCGAATCAAGCCCGGACGCATCGGACTCACAGGCTGCACGGGCGACGGCGGCGGTCTCTGCAACTGCGCCTTCAACTCGTCCAACAAATCCATACTCTCATTATAATTCTCCGTCAACTTCGCATGTTCCCGCCTCAACTCCTCCAACCCATGCACCTTTTGTCTCAAATCCTCAATCTCATCCTTCAATGCCTCGACGTCTTCCTCCTCCGACTCATTGACGTTCATTTCGTTCTTGCACGTATCGGAGACCCCAGCCAAGTATCCCTCCGAGGAGAGCGAGCGCGAGAATGAGCGCTGTGGTCCCGCTGCTAGCAGTGCTGATGCTAGTGCTGCTGTCTTTAAGGTTCTCACTCCCGCTGGCTCTAAAAACGGCGGGGTCTCTTCTTTGGGTTCGGAGGAGGAGGGCGATTGAGTTGTCGTGGAGGAATGATGGGTGTGCGAGTCTTCGAGTTGTTCTTTGAGCTCGGCGATACATTCGAGACTGGAGTTGTACGTGTTGGTGAGGTCTTCGAGTTTGCGGACGGTGGTTTCGTGGGATTTGCGGAGACTGGCGAGTTCGGCTTTGAGGAGATTGTCGTCAGAAGGAGCGCGATTCTCTTTCTCGTCGGAAGATCCGGGACCGTTTGGAGTGGGCATTGGAACTGTCTCGGTGGTCGTGGGTTCTGTTGGACCATCTTTGACGATCTCAGGGATTTGTAGCGCCTGAACACTTTCGTGATTGGAGTCCGCGATCTCACTCTTTGCCCTTTCCAACGCCTCATTCTGGACCTCATCCAACTCATCCAACAACGTATCCAACTTCCTCAACCCCCTCTGTCGTTCGACAACTCTCTCCAACCGATCCACCTCCCTCTTCCAAAACTCAATATCCGCATCGGCCTCCGCCAAATTCTCCTCCAACACCGCAAGATACGCCTCGGCAGATTGCTCATTATCCCGCATACGTTGATTCTCGAGACGCAGTTCTGCAATCGTTTCCGCATCGAGCGGGTCTGCGCCTTGGGACTGGGCTTCTTTTTCGTCGAGACGGGATTCCAGTTTGCGGACGTATTCGGCAGTGGAGGATTCACGGTGCGTGAGTTTGGAAACGCGGGCGGTGAGCTGCTGGTTTATGGATTCGGCGTAGGCGAGTTTACTTTCCTTTTCGAGGAGCGTGGTTTCGGCTTGGGAGAGCGAGGCACGGACTTCAGCCAACGTATTCTCGAGACTCTGAATCGTCTTTTCGTATTCTAAAATTAGTGAGATTGTACAAAGGGGATACCAAGAATGACCATCTCAACTGCTTCGGCGAACGAGTTGGATCGCTTAATTCGATTCATTGGCGAGTTTGGATCATCGTCTGCGGCGATGGTAATTTCACTTGTCTCGATACCTCGCTCACGACTCAATTCTGCCATAAGACGTGCATGTCGCGCAGATAGTCCGGAATAACTTTCCTGCAAGTCGAGTAACTGGTCTTGCAGTTCCTGTTCGATGATACTGCGATGTTCAGGACGATCGTCGCTGTTCTTCGCATTGCGAAGTTGTTCACGTAGACTGGCGACTTCAGCCTTGAGTCGATCAACGACAGCGCGGAGTTCAGCTTCATCGAGGACTTCAGAGATTTGTGGACGCGATTGAATTGCTCGTGCACGTTGTGCGTACTTTCATTAGCCCGATTTATTTGTGAGGAGGGATACTTGCACTGTATTGAGAGTTTCGCTGCGATGGAATTCGGCAGAGGTGATACAGGCCACCATGTATGTGATGGCGTTTCCTCCAAGGGAATCGGAGAGGATGCGCGTCAGTTTAGAGTCACGGTAGGAAATGTGTCCGGAGGTTCCGCTGCGAGCAGAGAGTTGAGAGATTACTTTTCCGAGGGCGGCGAGTCCAGCGTTGATGGAGATACCTTCTTTTGCGCGTTCGCCTTGGGCGCCGGTGTTCCTATCACGTCAGTTACGCGTCTATAGAAAGAGATACTTGAGTCGTTCACTTCCTGCAAGATCGACGAAATGCAGTTTACTTGAAATTGTAACCGTCGCTTCATCTCCTTGTTCCCCATTGATGGTATCGATACTGGAAATAGTCCATCGACGGTTGACATCTTTCTTCCCCGTAGCTCCAACACTTTTACGTTTACGTTGAACCAGGGCAAGACTGAAGACGGCGTGGGAGCGGGAAGAACGCGCGTTAATTGCAGTCGCGTCAGTTTGACGGATACTTGAGCCGTAATTCAGTGCGGCGAGGAGGTCTTCGACGTCGTTGACCACGACTTCTCGTAGACCCGTCAGAAGTATTGTGCCTTTATCTTCTCTGATTGTAATGGGGAGTCGTTCTTGGTCCCGAAGTTCTGGTGGGAGGAGAAGATCGCGCAATTCGTCATTATAAATCTAATGTTAGAGACGCGTTTTATCGGGGCATACTTCAACGTACGTGGCTTTCAGACTCCAGTCCTTGTTGCTGGGTACGATTTTGTGCATTTTGGGCTTCACTCCTGCTGGAGTGGGACTCAACTGCATTGATAGTCGTGATGGAGGACGGATTCCTGAACCCGAGGCAGTTCGTCCTGAATGCGTTGGCATCTTCTCCGTGTTCTCGGATGCCAATTTCGCGAACAACTGTCGTGCAGCACGGGGAATAACTCCTGTTCATCAACTATCATCCTCGAGGAAGTTCAAACCCATTTGCCAGGGATCGTTCTGTTCAGTCGGTCCAGAAGTTCCCATTGTGTACGATTTTCCCGCACCCGATTGTCCGTACGCCAAAAGCGAGACATTGTATCCTGTGACGAACGATTCGATACTCTCCTTTAACCATTCCATGACTCCCTCCTGTCCAACATTTTCATTAAACACGCGATCAAATACAAAATTTCGCTTCCCCTGAGGACTCTCGACGACAAGACTCGTGTTACTCGTAACCTGTACGATTGACCGTTGGAACCGTTGCGGCACAAGTTCGTATCCGGGCTGTCCAGGTTCAAGAGGGGGACGTACACGGATAGCTAGAGAAATAACAGTATTAGCACAAAGTTTTTAAACATTTGTTGTTTTAGGGAAAAAGGGGGGGTGGGTGTCAGGTACCAACTCTGACGGCAGTTTTATTCTGGTCTTCTTCGCTAGATCCACGACTTGCAGAGCTCATTCTCGAAGAGCTGCGGGCGAGTTTTGTCGCTGTGGGATTTGCGACTTGGGACATCATTCTCTGGTGGTGCGGGAGGTTGTGTGGTGAGGAGGACGGCAGGAGAGTGTGGGTAGCCATTTCCCACTGCCAGACTCGACTTGTGTTTGTGATGCACACACGAGGCCCAAGCGGCCACACACCACACACACCCCTGCTACAGCCTTTTCCCGTGGGCCAATAATGGCAGCGAAAAAAAGTCTATATCACGATAACTCTGTCAGTATAATCCATACAAACAACAATAATAATAGAAATAAACATTTTGCAGAGAATGGAAGTGGGGAAATTACAACCGTTCAACTCTATTCTTCCCTCTTAAAATGGCGATGGCCCTTTTGCTGAGGGTGAAAAAGGGGCGACAATCAAGGATCGTCGGCGGATAGCCCACCCCTGAACCACGACACACAGAGAAAAAAATGGAAAAAATAAAATATGGCGGGCCCTCAAACGGTCACAGCCAACGCCGAAATGAAAAGCTTCCGGAGTATTTTCCTTTCAACGACACGCTTTTGCCCCTGAACCTCCTCGCCGTGCGTGTGGGTGTGTGTGTGTGTGTGCCTGACCGCCCCCTCTCCAACGGGGAAAAAGTTTGGCAGGAAAATTCCCCTTCCGTGTGAGTGGATTGCATTGCATCGACCGTATTCCGTCGTGGGGTGGGATACGCATCCAATCTCCCACATTCTGCATCTGCGCTCGGTCCCTCCTCCATTTCGCTTTGTCTACACCCACACAATTTACGGATTTTACGTGGAATGGCGTGTTATCATTGGAACGCTGCAGGCAAGGTTCTGCACTGCAGGACAGGGAGCAAAAAATTAAGTTAATAATTGTGCTTGGGGACGCAAAGACCGCTTGGGCTGCTGGGTAGTCCCCTGTTCCGCCCACGTAATTTGGTGTTGATTATTGGGTGGAAAATTATTGGAGGCGCGGTCCCGTTGGAAGAGCTGTCCTCCCGCGTGTTGCGTGTCACGCTTGTCCCAGGGATCGGTAAATTGGTTACTGCAGAGTTATGGTTCTTTTGCAGCTGCTCGACGATCGTTAATCAAACATTGCATGACAACCGCGTGCTTCACGCTCCATAAACATGGGCTGAGGTACACGGGGAATGGGCTGCTCATCCGCTCCGCTCCGCACATCCTAGCGTTTCGACGGTGAGGACGTTGAGCGTCTTTTCGTTGACTGTGCGCATCTCTTTACTCAGGGTCAATGCGGGATACAATCTCGTGGGGGTCGTCAGAAGATACGTTCACAAGACAGCTTCATCTTCAGTTTGAGAGTTTTTTTAAAAAAAATTAGACTCCGAGTGCTCAAATAATAATATACGATGACCCTGGCTTTAACTCACGTGTCTACTCAATTATCGCCGATATCACAACCCCTCAAACTCCATTCCCTTAAAAGTTTTCCTACAAGATCAGTCACTGCCTCCAAATATCGTGAAAAGCAACCTTTCCAAATGTAAATGTCGTGCCGTCCTTTCCCGGCTGACTCCATTCATTACACTTCAAATGAAGCACATGTCCTAACGGCTTTGGCCCACAAAAGAAAACACCCACATCTGTCGACGGGTGAAGTTGTCTCACGCCCTTGAACACTCTACACATTAGCGCTCTCGGTCTTCGAAGCGGAGATCAAGGTTACCGATCCCAATTTGGCCTGCCGAAATTGGTTGGAGCTTTCAGACCGGTGATGGCGTCGACTTCAGCGCCGGCATCGTTCACCATAATGTTGATTGCGTCTGCCTCTTTGACGCGTTGAGTCAGGTATGTGTGAATCTCGATGAGATCGCCGATATCTTGTGCCTCGATTGCGGCGAGGAGAGATCGGAACCATTCGAACGATTCAAAGTCTCGACAAATCTGATATAAGCAAGGAGTGTACTTGGGATTGTACCCAGAAGAAGTGGACTTTACGAAGCTTGGTGCGTTTTTGAGTGGGGTAGTTGACGCGATACCAGATCGATTTGAGGATACTGGCGAAAGGTGTGACTCCAATTCCCGCACCGACAAGAATGACAACTTCGTATTTCTGGAAATCCTCGGACGCAGATCCAAACGGTCCATCAATCATGACTAGCAGTCAACCATATCACTTTGTTGAGAAATACCTCTGGGAAGAACACGATCGACACCAGGATCATACTCGGTCGTATCTTGACGATCCACACCGACAACTCTCGAAACGCGATGATCCAACTTTTTCCCCTCTCCCTTCCCCTTTGAAAAATCACACCCTAACTTTGTCGCCAACGCCGTCGTGAAATCCCCCACGCAACGAATATGCACCGACACATACTCCTCCTCGGGCGCCGACGTAAGCGTAAACGGATGATACTGCCAAAGGCTGATTTCCGGACAACACAAGAAAATGTACTGTCCGGCCTTGGGTTTGAAATTCTCCTTTCGAATCTGAATCTCGCAAACTTTACTCGGATGTTGAATGACCTTTGAGATGTAAGTCTTGTGCGTCCCTCGAATTTCTCGCAGCAGTCGTTCCACCCCATACACCACCCCACCCACGAGCCAGTACTTCCAAAACACCCCAATCTCGGAACAAAACGGCGGGGAGTTGGGTTTAATCATACAAAACGCGCCATGGAAACTCCACGCGAAGAAGAAGACGAGGAATAAATGGTGCACATACCAGAACCGTTCGTAGTTTTTCCGACGAGGTTTTTCGATGGCGGTGAACACCATAGCCATGAGTGCTATCAACATGACATAGCCTGTTGCACCAGGTCCAGTGCGAAAGTTGATGATGAGCCAGCCTTTGAACCCGAGATTTTCGGCCATGGCGAGACGGGCAAAGTTTACCCAGTGGGCAATAGTGTGGACCCAAGAGAAGAAGACGATGGACCAGGCGATGAGTTTGTGGAAGGTGATGTTCTTGTCAAAGTCGATGATGCTGTTGAGAGGGGTACGACGGAGGAGTGAAATGAGACCGCGACAGATGGCTATACGTTAATAAGTTTTCGTTACTGGAAAGGGGAGGATACGGAAAAGGATAAGTGCTACATCGACGTGGAGTGTCAATGCAGAGGCTCGAGCAATGGGATATGTGATGCCGAATATGGCTCGTGCATTTGACAAGGAGTCCTGCTGTTATTTACGAGCTGAAAGGGGATCGCACCTTCATCGAATAGTTCATGAATCCGAATGTGTACACCATGACATGCAGGAGAATGAAAATAATGACAAATCTACAAGTCAACTCCATAGAATATAGACAATACATTCTTCGAGATCCCTCATTGATCATCCATCGATCGACTTTTTGTTTAAACGTCAGTTTTGGCGCCGGTTCATCGACCATTGGCTGCGAAATAAACTTGCCCAACGTGGGCAATCTCGTCGAACTCGACCGGAACGGTTTTGGCGCATCCATGAAGTCCATGACAGTCTTGTTTCCCTTCGGATCTAGTTCGACAATTTAGGCGACTGGCACCTAAAATATCTTCGGAAAGAGGGAATTCGATCCACGTACGAAGCTTAGCCTCCTTGCGAACGAATCCAAAAGCTCGGACCAAGTTCAAACTATACAGGAACTCGATAATTCAGGCCCGCTGAACGTGATGCGTTGATAACCCAGAGAATAACGACCAAAACACCCAAAGGAACGAACAAAGATTGGAGGGGAGGCTGAGGTCCGTTGCGTTTTGATGGTCAGTGGGGGGAGAGGTTGGAGAGTAAATAAAGTGGACCCGCCGTGTGATGGTGCCGCGTGGAAATGGATGTGATACGGACAAGTGAAACGACCCGAGCCGGTCGAGGTTGCGTGACGAATTTCCAAGAGTGTCCGTGCGGAATTACGCCAAGCAACAAGTGCCGAGAAAGAGATGAACGGAAGCAAAAAAAAAACGAGGGAAAAAAAATGGATAAAGCTGTTGCAATTCCCAATTTTGAAACCGGTGCGAAAGAGGACAAGACGAAGGGGTGGGACCGTCCCCCGTTACATCATCCTGCATTGCTGGCGTCTATTGTTTCTTAGTGCTTCCCCCCTTATGAGCTGTGACATGAGGCGGCAAGCTTAATTAGTGGGGCAATATGCCTCATATGAAAGGAAAGAGGTGGCGCTTTTACCCCTTGATACGCCATCATACGCGAGTTTCGAAAAGATTTTATTTGCTTGGCGGCACAGCGAATCGGCGAATCGGAGCCACGCCGCACGGCCAAACTTCGGTATCAACGAGTTTCAGCGGAAATTGCACATCTCCCGTTACTCTCGGCTATGCTGGACAACGAGCACAGGCCTCTTCATGGCATTACCCTTGTGAATTGCAAATCTTCTCCAAGTGACGCACTAATCAAAAGAATATCACATTCAATAAACCTTTATAAACTATTGAAATCACAGAAAATTAATGTGCAGGTGAGAGAATTGAGGATCGTCAGTCGTTTGGATGACCGTCGATCACCTTCTTTCAAACCGTTCTCGCTCCTGTGGAAACGTGAATATGGGAGAAGGTTTCAAATTCAATCGCACGTCCGACTAGCCTGTGAACCTGCTTCTCACTCCCTCGAACCAAGCTAAGGGAACTCGAGGATGGGCCAGTGGCATTTTATGGTTACTCGCAGCATTAAATAGCACCAAAGCTTGTTGGCATTGAGGCTGTGATTTTCGTCGTCATCCGTGCACCATGCGCGGGATGGAATGCTGATAACCCATTTAGGGCTATTCTCGTGGGGGCTTCCTATCCACCGAGCGGAACGCTCACATGAAACACGGCGCGAACCACGGATAACTTACAACTTCGGGAGCAGTCCGTCATCCGGATGACGCCGTCCTCAATCGCTGCTCGCCAAGAGGTAGGCTAGAAATGTGCCAGTCAATTCAAATTTGTCCTATGAGACTGAAGTTTCGACAGATATCCTCAGCTATGTCCTGAGGCAATACTTCGGATCGCACTACTTGCTTTCCACGCTCTTCCTCATCTCCATCCTCTACTGCACACCACTGTCGACAACACAAATCCACGAGTTGCTCCACATAACTATCGAAAGTCACCATCTTTTCTGCAACGCGGAAAATCTCGTTATTCAAACAATGCCCCAACTTATAATCCCGGAAAAGCACATCGCATCGCAACGCCGCAACTTGCAAGGCTCGATCTTCCTCCGAAATGAACTCCCACGTTTGCCAAATGTCGCTATTGAAGATTTCTTGGATCAATTTCTCCTTGACTTGTAGATATTGGTCGTCATTGAGCTTGAAACTTTTCTTGAACTCGTATCTGAGGAAGACATCATCGTTGCGCTGTGGCTCTGGTTTGGGGGCTTCGGGGGCGGGAGTCGTAGGTCTTTCGACTTTGATAATGGGAAGTTGTTCGGAGGAAATTTCGTCATACTGCGGAGGGGGAGTGTCACCTCGAGAAGGAGGAGCATCTTTGTATGGAGGAATGTCACTGGTTTGGGACATGTTTTCTTCTTGGATTGTACCGTCGTCCATCCGGTTTATATACGTCTCGCTCTTGATCGTCGTCGTTTCTTTGGCTGAATTAATCTCCCTGGGAGGCTCTGTGAGCCTGGGTGTTGCGGACTCGCTTAGACCCATTTCTGTATTCTCATCAACATCCCGTTCATTCGTGGCTCTGTTTAGGGTGGCGTCCGATTGGAATTTGTGATTCGCCATTGCTGTAGAATGATTCGTTTCAGCTCCGGGATCTGGTTCACCCACATGTTCATCTCCTATATCAGGAGGGTGAGGAGTTGCGGACTGACTCATTTGGGAAGTATCCACGACAACCCACTCGGGATCTTGCGGTGAATTCTCCAGTTCTTCAAGCTTAGCTATATCCAAACTGAGACTGCGTATACGTTCTTGAAGTACTTCCGTAATGTCTGGCATTCCAGTAGTTATGTGTTCTTGCGTGTTATAGCCGATAATAGAAAGTTGGGGTGAAGAGAAGTCAAATGGAAAAGGGCCCAATATCCGATCGGCGGATTTGCGCTTCTATTGCGCCGTAACGCACATCCGGCGCAATTCAAACTTCCCGGTGCTACAACGTGCGGCACGAAAAAAGTCGTTATCAGCCGGTGCCCCAAAACCACATCCATACGGAACAAGCAGGGATCATGAAATGGCGGGAGTGCGGAATCTAAGTGGATATCGCAAATCCTTTTCGTCATTAGGCTTTGGAAAATTGGGAAAATTTAGCGATGAAATATGGTGAGGCTCAACAATTAATTTCCCCGATTCTAACCGTCCCACCTATTTGATGATCCGGGGTATTCTCGTATAACTCTATCCTCCCCATCTCATACGGCAGACGGGAGCAGATCTCAAACGTGGCTCCCAGTGATTCATGCCGACAACCAATCACTTTTGTCCGCGATATCGCTCTCGATCGATTGCGAAGTGGCACTCGCTGGTATTCTTGAAGTACACATGGCCTCGAACAGGATGGGGGATGGGCCCCATATATTGTTGTCTCTCACGTTGAGAAAGCTCTGGTCCCTCATCATCTTCTGCACACCCCTTTCCAACTCTATCAATACTTAAATCTCCTCGAGCGTTGACCAGCTAAAACACCGATAAAGTATCCAGCCATGGGGATAACGATGACGCCAACCACAACGCAAACTCCGGTTGCTCATTTAACCGATCCCAGCGCCATGTCCTCTTCGTCTTCGGCCATGAGCGCCGCATCTGTGGCCTCCGCTTCCGCTTGCGCAGCATCCGCAGCCGGTTCTTTCACTTCAGCCTCGTCCTCCATGCCCACTTCGATGGTAATGACGTCTTCCGTTA
>Ga0335073_10009805_pt1 | contig 13438 bp, 11 predicted proteins | sample Lox_Sample_22_FD_207093 | JGI IMG/M metagenome (GOLD analysis project Ga0335073, IMG submission 207093) | Soil microbial communities from Loxahatchee National Wildlife Refuge, Florida, United States - Lox_Sample_2.2 | ecosystem: Environmental > Terrestrial > Soil > Wetlands | place: USA...
CGAAATGCAACATATAAATTGGTGTCATCCCACAAGACCATCGCGCGAGTATCAAACAGGCCGGGCTTGCCGCTGATAATGTCCACAAACCGCGGAGAAGTTGGCGCCTCCTGCCAGACTTTTTCATCCAGGCGCCCGTCAATATGGACCGGTTCGCGAATATGATAGGCCGTATAATGGGCGATCTGATCTTCAGAAGGAAATTTCCATTGGCCGGGCCGGCATACCATCGGCAGGAGAACCAATATGAGACAGCATTGAAAGAGCAGGTTTCGCGCGACAATGTTTGCCATGCGCGTTTTCAACCCGCTCCGATGTTCCACATCTATGGCAGAAAGTGGCGCCGGGTTCCGCATGGCACTTAAGGTTTCAGTTTCCGGTGCTACAGTAAAGGGCAAACGGTTCGCATGGCCGGGAAAACGAAAGGAAAACCTTCATAAATCAAAATCTTTTAAATCGCAATGCGGGCTTGACACAAGCCGGACTCCGTTGTTACTGGAAGCGTATCCGTTGGGGTCGGATCAGAACGGCAACCGTCCAACATGGAACATTTACCTAAACGCACAAGTTTGGTAATTGAAACAGCGTCCACGCTCAAAGAGTGGATCGCTACGGGCGTCTTGCGCGACGTGCTGCCCGGCGAGCTCCAGCTCAAAAGAAGATTGCGAGTGGGCCGCGACACCTTGCGATTGGCCCTCAAATCGCTGACTCAGGAAGGGTGGGTGAGCCCGTCGAGCAAGGGCAGGCAACGCTGGGTCAATGCCCAACACCCGTCGCTGGGCGCCGATACCAATGCCACGAAACTTCCGGCCACGTTCCTCTCGCCCAGGCCCACCGAATCCGTGGTAACTTTCCTTGAGATGGAGGACACCCGGATACGTTTGGCTGAACAGGGCCGGCAGGTCCAATTTCTCGCACCTGCGGTCTTCCATCTTAAGCAGCCCGATCATCATTTGGAACGGCTCGTGCGCGCAAACCCCTCCTGCGCCTGGATTCTTTACATGGCTACGGACCCTATGCAACGCTGGTTTGAACGGGCGGGTCTGCCGGCTTTCATTTACGGCTCGCCGTTCCCGGGGGTTGGCCTGCCTTACGTCGTGTCGAATTGGGAAGAAGCGGCATTTCACGCAGGCGTCCAACTGGTTCGACGCGGCCATCGAACTATCGGAATCATGGAGTACTATGTTCAGTTTCCCGGCGTGCTTAGAGAGGAACGCGGACTGGAACGGGCGTTGGAGACTCTCAAAGGAGAAGGCCGCCTTCTGAAATTTAAGGATGATCGGACGCCGGATTCAATTGCGAAATCCCTGGAGTCGGCTTTTTCGATGCGCGAACGTCCCACCGCGCTTGTCTTTACTTATACTTCGCAATTGTTGACTTGTTATTCGTGGATGGTCTCGAAAGGACTTCGTGTGCCCGGGGACGTTTCCGTAGTGTCGCTGGCCAATGATAGCTGGTTTGACGATCTGCATCCGCGCCTGTGCTACTATCGGCCTGACACCCAGTTGATGTCGCGCAGCATTGCCGACCGCGTCCTTGAACTCGTGGAGACCGGACGGGTTACAAAAGAAGACGGGCATATTCGACTCGAATACGTGCCGGGCGCAACCATAGGCACGCCGCCCGGGCAACGCGGATAAAGAGGCCCGGTGTAATGGTTAAAGTTTTAAGCGAGAATTTGTCTCCCTGATAAAGCGATGGAGATCCGGAAACGGCGCTAATTCTATACAAATTGATTTATTTGTCATGAGATTTGCGTGCACAATTTGATGATCCTCATGCGCAAACGGGCATTTACGAACCGTGGCCTTGTCAGTAGAATTCGGAAAACTGGTGATCAATTTAAAACAACTTGACGTCTGGTTTGTAACCGGCAGCCAGCTCCTTTACGGGCCAGAAACACTCAAGCGCGTGGCCGAAGACTCGCGTGAAATTGCCGGCGCGCTGAATGATTCCCCGGAAATTCCCGTCAAAGTTATCTTCACGCCTGTTATTAAATCGCCGGACGAAGTGTCCGCTCTCTTCGAAAGAGCCAACCAATCCGCCCGCTGTATCGGCCTGATAACCTGGTGCCACACGTTTTCGCCCTCAAAAATGTGGATTGCCGGCCTCAAACGCCTTCGCAAACCCATCCTGCATCTTCACACGCAATATAACCGGGACATCCCGTGGGCAACCATAGACATGGATTTCATGAACCTGAACCAGTCCGCGCACGGCGACCGCGAACATGGTTTCATCATGAGCCGGATGCGGTTGGACAGAAAAGTCGTCGCCGGATTCTGGCGGGAAGCAGGCGTGCAAAAACAGATCGGCGCGTGGGCCCGCGCGGCGGCCGCATGGAACGATTGGCAGGGCGCAAAGTTTTGCCGTTTCGGCGACAACATGCGCGAAGTGGCTGTGACGGAAGGCGATAAAGTGGCCGCGCAACTTAAGTTCGGTTATTCCGTCAATGGATACGGCGTGGGCGACCTCGTGGAGCGCGTCGACGCCGCAACCCAATCGCAAGTCAACGCGTTATTCAAGGAATACAAAAACGCCTATGCCATCGCGCCCGCACTGGGCAAACGCGCCAGGCCAAACTCATTGTGGGAAGCGGCAAAGATCGAAATCGGATTGCGGGCGTTTTTGAAGGAGGGTGGCTTCGCTGGTTTTACGACCACGTTTGAAGATTTGCATGGCCTGGCGCAATTGCCGGGACTGGCTGTCCAACGATTGATGGCTGAGGGCTATGGGTTCGGCGCGGAGGGCGATTGGAAGACATGCGCGCTGGTGCGGGCCATGAAAGTCATGGCGACAGGCCTAAAAGGCGGCGTCTCGTTCATGGAAGATTATACCTATCACCTCGAACCGCATCTGGCCAAAGTCCTCGGCGCACATATGCTCGAAATCTGCCCCAGCATCGCGGCAGGCCGGCCATCGCTGGAAGTTCATCCTTTGGGCATCGGCGGGAAGGCCGACCCGGCGCGGCTGGTTTTTGATACGCCACCCGGTCCCGCTCTCAACGCGGCTATTATGGACATGGGAAATCGTTTTCGTTTGCTCGTCAATGAAGTGGAAGTCGTCACGCCTGAGCATGCGCTCCCGAAACTGCCGGTGGCCCGGACATTATGGGTGCCCAAACCGGACTTTCATACGGCCGTCACTGCCTGGATCTACGCCGGCGGCGCGCATCACACCGGTTTCAGCCGCGCCGTGACCACGGAAATGCTTGAAGATTTCGCTACGATGGCTGGAATCGAATTCGTGGCCATAGACAAAGACACTACCCTTCGCCGCTTCAATCAGGAATTGCGCCTCAATGAAGTGTATTACGGCCTGAGTAACGGATTCGGGCCATGAGACCAGTTTATCATTGAAAAAGCCAGCCATCGTTTACAAATTCTTCGTCGAACAAATCCAAACAAAAACATGGTTATGAAAAAAATCCGATCCATCATGCTGCTGGGCTTCGCGGCGCTCATTGCCGGTTGCGGAAAAAGTTCGCAGACTCCTCCAAGTGGCGGCGGCGCGGCCCCGGCGCACCTGAAACTTGCCTTCGTCAGCAACAACACGGCGAATTTCTGGAGCTATGCTCGCGCTGGTTGCGAGGCGGCGGCAAAAGACCTCGGAAACGTGGACGTGGATTTTCGACTTCCGACCACCGGCAGCGCCGCCGAACAAACCCAAATCCTGAACGACCTGATCGCCCGCGGCGTCAACGGTATCGCCGTGAGCGTGGATGACCCTGAAAATGAAACGGCGCTCTTAAACAAAATCGCCAGCCAGGCGTTGTTGATCACTACCGACAGCGACGCGCCCAAAAGCGCGCGTGTGGCCTATATCGGCACTGACAACGTGGCGGCAGGCGTTCAGGCAGGAGATATGGTCAAGGAATGCCTGCCCAACGGCGGCAAGATTATGCTGTTTGTCGGACACATTGACGCGCAAAACGCCGTCGAACGCGCCGCGGGAATCAAAAAAGCTTTGGAAGGCTCAAACGTTCAAATCATTGATATCAGGACCGATGACACGGATCCGGCGCGGGCGCAGAAAAATGCCGAAGACACACTGGTAAAATATCCCGACATCGGCTGCCTCGTCGGCTTGTGGAACTATAACGGCCCGGCAATTCTCAACGCCGTGCGTAGCGCCAACAAAATCGGCCAGGTCAAAATTGTCTGCTTCGATGACGAAGACGATACGCTAACGGGCATCGCCAACGGCGCAATTTACGGCACAGTCGTCCAGAATCCATTTGAGTTTGGCAGACAGGCTGTCACCGGCATGGCCAAATATCTGGGCGGCGATACCAACGCCTTCGGCGGCACAAAGATTTTTATTCCCACACGCGAGATTAAAAAGGACGATGTCGCCGCATACCAGGCCGACCGCGCAAAAATGCTGGGCAAGTAATTTATGCCCGAATCGCCACTCCTGGAGATGCGGGGAATCACCAAACGGTTTTCCGGAGTCACGGCATTGGATAACGTCAGCCTGACTCTGGGCCGTGGCGAAGTGGTCGCGCTTTGCGGCGAAAACGGCGCGGGAAAGTCGACGCTCATGAAAATCCTCGGCGGCGTCCATCAACCAGACGCCGGCGAAATTGTCCTGGATGGGCGCAAGACGCAAATTCCGGGCGTAGCCGACGCCATCAAGCTGGGGATCGCATTCATCCATCAGGAATTAAACGTTTTAGGAAACCTGGACGTGGCAGGGAATGTATTTCTTGGCCGCGAACCGCGAAACGCTCTTGGCCTGATAAATTCAAAAAAAATCCATGCCGACGCCGAGCCATTCGTCCGGCGGCTGGGCCTGGATATCTCGACCCGAACGCGTCTGGACAGGCTCTCCATCGCTCAGCAACAGATGGTCGAGATTGCCAAAGCGTTGTCGCTCAACGCGCGCCTCATCATCATGGACGAGCCTACCTCCAGCCTGACCGTCGCCGAAACCACACGGTTGATCGACCTGGTCTGCGATTTGAGCAAGCAGGGCGTGAGCGTCATTTACATTTCACACCGCCTCGGTGAAATCGAGCAATGCGCCGATCGCGCAGTTGTTTTGCGCGACGGCAAAAACGCCGGTGAATTGGGTTCGGACGAGGCGACGCACGACAAAGTCGTCAGCCTGATGGTTGGGCGAGAGATCAAAAATTATTACGTTCATTCCGATGCGCCAAAAACGCCGGGATTTTTCAAAGTCCGGGACGCCTTTTCGTCGCTGTATTCCCGCAAGACGGTTTCCTTTGACGCGGCTCGCGGCGAGATTCTGGGTTTTGCCGGCCTGGTCGGCGCGGGCCGTTCGGAAATGGCCAGGGCCATCGCCGGCATGGATCATTGCCCCTCCAAAAAGATCACGTTGGATGGGAAGACGATTCCCATCGCTTCGCCGCGCGATGCCATTCAGCATGGCATTTTTTTGGTGCCGGAAGACCGCCGCGTCGAAGGACTCATCGTGGAAATGTCCGTGCGCGAAAACGTCAGCCTTCCCTCACTCAGGGACTTTTCGCGTTTCGGGCTGATTTCCCGCAAGCGCGAGTCTGACGCCGCGCGGCGCCAGGTGGATTCGTTGCGCATCAAAACTCCCACCGTCGAAGCGCGCGTCCGTAATCTGAGCGGCGGTAATCAGCAAAAAGTTGTCCTGGGCAAATGGCTGACGATGAATCCCCGCGTGATGATTTTTGATGAGCCGACACGCGGTATTGATGTGGGCGCCAAGGCGGAAATCTACCGGCTCATTCGCGACCTGGCCTCCCAAGGGGCGGTCATCCTGGTCATCAGCAGTGACATGGAGGAAGTCCTGAACGTCAGCGACCGCATCGCCGTGATGCACGAAGGCGAAATTACCGGCGCGCTCGACCGCGCCGATTGCAACGAAGAAAATGTCATGCAACTGGCTGTTGGCAAAAAAGTCCCCGCCGCTAAACCCGCCTTTAAAGAATGAAAAAAGAAATCGGCATTTTTATCCTGTTGGTCATTTTGTGCGCGATCACAGGCTTCGAAAACCCGCGCTTCTTCTCGCCCATCAATCTCGGTAACACCGCTAATCTCATCGGATTGTTCGGAATTTTCAGCATCGGCGCCGGCGTCGTGATTATTACCTCCGGCATTGATTTGTCCGTGGGTTCGATGATTGCGCTCAACGGCATGTTGTCAGTCATCGCGTTGACGCAATGGCATTTGGCGTGGCCGCTGGCGGTGCTGTTTGCGCTGGCAGTCCCCATGGCGCTGGGACTGGCGCACGGGGTTCTCATCACGCGATTCAAAATGCAGCCCTTCATTGTCACGCTCTGCGGCCTGCTCATCTATCGAGGCATCGCGCGCTTTTCGTCAAACGATATGACTAAAGGTTTCGGCGACGCCAATGGATTCCAAACCCTGCAGCGATGGGCAACTGGAACCCTTTGGGGTCTGCCGACGCCGTTTATCTATCTCATCATAATTTCCATCATTATGTGGCTGGTCCTGCACCGTTCCGTGTATGGACGATATTTACTGGCCGTCGGGCGAAATGAGGAAGCCGCCCGTTTTTCCGGTGTCAATACCAAGCTCGTCATCGGCAGCGCCTATGTGCTGGCCGGCCTGCTTACCGGCATTTCGGGGATACTATTCGCCTTTTATACCAATGATGTTTCACCTTCGACCCAGGGGAATTTCTACGAACTCTACGGGATCGCCGCGGCGGTGCTGGGCGGATGCAGCCTGCGCGGTGGCGAAGGCTCCATCGTGGGCATACTCATTGGCACGACGCTTCTGTTGGTGCTGCAAAATCTGGTCAACCTCCTCAACATCCCCAGTTCGCTCAACTTCGCCGTCATGGGCGGCGTCGTCCTCATCGGCGTCCTCGCCGATGAACTGATCCAAAACGCCCGCCGAAAGAAGTGAACCCGGCAGGGACGGCGATTGCTTTCCTTCTGGAAAATGATAATGAATCGCAAAGCCAAAAGCCGTGTCATCATTCGCCCGCCGGCGGATGACGATCGCAAGGCGTTCATTGCCGCCGTACGCCGCAGCCGTTCTTTGCACCGAAATTGGATCAATCCCAAACCCACTACACGCGCCGCCTTTGACAAATACTTTAAGAGCGGCCCGACGGGCCTGAAGTACCGTTTCGTCGTCATTCTTCGGGCGACGCGTGAACTCGCAGGCGTTATCAACATAAACGACGTTATCCGCGGCAACTTTCAAAGTGCGTCCGTCGGTTATTACGTCTTTCAGCCGCATGCGGGAAAAGGACTCATGCGTGAAGGACTGCTGCTGGCGCTTAAGCACGCCTTTCGAGTGCTCAAACTCCATCGCGTCGAGGCCAACATCCAGCCCGAGAATCAGCCCTCGATTGCGCTGGTAAAAAGCTGCGGATTCGTGCGCGAAGGTTTTTCGCGTCGCATGATAAAAGTGTGTGGCCGCTGGAGAGACCACGAGCGCTGGGCCATCCTCGCCGAAGATTTTCGCGCTGGACGGTGAATCTTTCAAAAAAATCGAACATCGAAGGGTTCTATTTCGGCGTTCATTGTTGGATGTTCGATGTTCAATGTTTTTTTCAGGGCTGCGGCTACAAAATCTACTCGAATTGGTCGTGTCTTCCACATCCGCTGCAGGTAAACTTCTCCCCATGATCCGCAATATCATCTTCGATTGGTCTGGCACGCTGGTGGACGACTTGCCCGCCGTGCTCCAGGCCTCCAATTTCGTTTTGGCGCAGGCGGGCAAAACCGAAATGACCCTCGAACAGTTTCGCGCCGAATTTTCGCTGCCCTTCAGCAACTTCTACAACCGGCATACGCCGCACGTGCCCATGGAGCAGCTTGAAGAATGGTTTCACGCCGAATTTAAGCGCGCCCAGGCGTCCGTCTGCGAATTGCCGCACGCCCGCGCCTTCCTGGAATTCTGCCGGAAAAACAAGCTCCGGCTCTTTCTTTTGAGCAGCGTTCACGCGGACCATTTCCTGGTGCAATGCGGTGTGACCGGCCTTGGCGCGTTTCTCGAAAAGCCCTACACCGGCGTGTGGGACAAGCGCGAAAAAATCCATGAAATACTCCACGAAAACCGTTTGCGCCCGAATGAAACCCTGTTCATCGGCGATATGGAGCATGACATCGAAACAGCACGGCATGGCGGCGTCCATTCCTGCGCCGTGCTGACCGGATACAACACGGTGGAACAATTGCGCGGCGCCGGACCGGACCTGATCGTCGAGCATCTTTCGGAACTGCGCGACATCCTTGAAAAAAATGATTTCCATCTCAAAAAAGCAGTCACAAGCCATGCTGAGGCGCGCCAGCCCGAAGGCACTCCTCTGGCCACGGTTGGCGCCCTGATCTTCAATTCAAAACAGGAAGTGTTGATGATTCGCACGCATAAATGGTCGAATCTTTGGGGCATTCCCGGGGGAAAAATCAAGTTTGGCGAAACTTCTGAAGCCGCTCTGCGCCGTGAAATACTCGAAGAAACCGGTCTCAAGATATCAGATATTCAATTCATGCTCGTCCAGGATTGCATCCATTCAAAGGAATTTTATCGGGATGCCCATTTCGTCCTGCTCAATTACACGTGCCGTTGCGCCGGCGCGCATCCTCAGGTCAAACTGAATGAAGAAGGCCGCGAGTTTCGCTGGGTTGAACTGGCCGGCGCCAAAAAGCTCAAGCTCAACATCCCCACGAAAATCCTGGTCGAGGCTGTTTTAAAAAATCAAAAATTCCGGTGAAAATAACCGTCGCAGACCTGGAAGTGCATTATTGCGTTGGCGTTCCGGACCAGGAACGCGCCCGGCCCCAACGGCTGTTGTTGACCGTGGAAATGGAATTCGATTTTTCCACCGCCGCCAAAACCGATTCCATCGCCGATACCATTGATTACTTCGCCGTTTCGCAACGGCTGCTCAAATTCGGCGAGGGCAAAAACTGGAAACTGATCGAAAAACTTGCCGCCGACCTGTGCCAATTGGTTTTGGCCGAATTTCACCCTCAAAGCGTTTCGGTCGAGGTGAAAAAATTCCCGATTCCGCAGGCGAAATATGTCTCGGTGCAACTGATGCGAATGGCTCGTCCTTAAATAAATATGTCCTATACGTCGTATAAGTCCTATGTGTCATGCTCAGGGCGCGCCGCTTTCTATGCCGTCACCGCTGTATTTTTGTGCGCGGTCCTCCGGGCGACAGCCGATGCTCCGCCGGCTCCTGTGACCTCCCGCGCGGCTAAATCCGGCTTAACCCTCGCCTTTGCCGAAAAGTTCAAGGGTCCGGACGGAAAGAATTCAGGTGTCGGCTGGACCCAGGCAGCGCACTATGGCTTCGTCGACGAAAAAGTTTCACGTCACCGGTTGGACTTTGAGATTCCCAGTGGCCATGACATTCCGTGGGGTTCGGCGACGCTCGATTTGAAAAATCCATCCATCCTCGGCCACGGCTTGCACCCCGGCGACTATTTCGAAGTCACCCTGCGCCGCTTAAGCGATGCAGGCAGCCTGGGTGTGGAGTTGTTTGATTCAGATCAATTGCGCGTTGGCAGCGACATTGTTCGCGGACCATCCGCGCTGATGGCCTGGAATGGCACCACCTGGGTGCCCATTGCCTTCGACAAACACGGCTCGCCTTTGCAATTTGATTGGAACACCCGCCACACCATTGGCGTTCGCTTTAATTCCGCGGATGGCCACCACGCCAATTTCAGCTATTACCTCGACGGCCAATACGTTGGGTCCTGGCCCGTCAATCGCCCCGAAATCGTACTCGACAAAATCGGCATCTATACGCAATCCAAAACCTCCAATGCAAAATTCGAATTCAGTGATATGAAAGTCTATACCGGACCTCGTTCGTAGCATGGAGGCAGCTTGCAAACATGCAGATACCGGTTTAATGTCCAATGTGAAATTTTAAAAGCAGCCGAATCTCAAAATTATGAGCACGAGCACCACTGCCCCGTTAACGAAAGCGGCCCGAAAAGACAACCGCCTTGCAGAATCGCTGAACCTTGTTCTTGCCGACTCCTATGCCCTGATGGCGCTGACTCATTTGGCGCATTGGAATATTGAAGGGTCGGATTTCTTTGCCCTTCATAAGGCATTCGAACACCAATACGAAAATTTATTTGAAGCTGTGGATGAGGTGGCCGAGCGTGTTCGCGCCCTGGACGCCTATTCTATCGGCGGCCTGGCTAAACTGGCCCGGACCGCCGGAATTGAGGAATTCTCCTCGCCCATGCCGCAAAAGGACTACGTCGCCGCCCTGATTGTGGCACACGAAAAAGTCGTCGGCGACGCCGTGCGAACCCGTGAACTGGCCGGCGAAATGAGCGATTTGCAAACTCAAGACCTCATGATCAAACGCCTTCAATGGCATGAGAAGACTCTTTGGATGCTTAAGAGTTATTTAAAACACTGACCCGTGACTGCCGACCATCAACTCGTTTGCGCTGACCTTTGTCACGCCGGCTCCTGCCGCCCGAAATGTTCCCTGGAAGTGGTGGATGAACTGCTTTCCGTGCCCGAGTCTGTAACCGGAGAGGAGATGGACCTGCTTTTGGACTTTCGATCCCTTCTTCGAACACGAAGCAATGCCGAGGCTGCGTTGCGATCATTTTGCGATCTGCGAAGGCGGTTGGAGCAACGACATTATTTGGCCTTTTACCGGTTGCGCCGCTGGCTGGAAAATCAGGTCGTTGCAACGGTTTCATCGGCGGGGTCGAATCAGAATGCTCACGTGCATCTGCGACTTGAATTCTATTGTGTAGAAGCCATTCGACGCCAATGCGTATGCGCTGCCCTTCAAAAGGGTTTTTCCTCTTCAATCCCGAGCCTCGGTTTCATCTTTGTGCCAGAGCCGCAGGTTGTGCAGGCCCCGTCTTCTCAAGAGGCCCTAATCTTATACTGAACCTGGGAATATTTCGGCGGCCGTAGACCAATTCAATAATAATTGCAAGACGATCTACTGCGGGCCATTGTGGGCAGTCACAACGTGATAAAATTCGTAACCGGTCATTCCATGACCGGCTTCTCCAAAGCAGGCAATTCGATATTCAGTTTAGCCAGAACCGGCCATCGCGAAAGCCAGACCCACTTTCGTAAGCCTGGCCGAAGAAACCGGGCCGCGTAGGGATCAAAAAACAGCCGCGAATTCGGCGGACGAACTGATTCGAACGCCCGGAAAAGAGCCATGTGTTCCGCCGTCCGGCTCGGTTGAAAGGGTTTCATCTTAGGACAAATCGTGCCTTAAATTGAACCAGGCATGTCACTTCGCCAGCACTTCACGCACGAGCGTATCGTCGCCATCATTGGGAGCGGGTTGCAAGCCAAGCGTGGCGCAGAGCAAATTATAAATGTCCACGTTGGATGTTGGCGGCAGCGTTCCGTGGTGTCGAAACGCCGGGCCATAGGCGATGAAGGTTGCGCCCATGGACGGCAATTCATTGTCAAAGCCATGCGTGGCGCTTTCGAAATTCCTGGTCGGGTCGAGCGGGCGCTTGTTAATATACCAGCCTTCATCCGCCACCAAAACGATCGGCGGTATCCGCGGATTGTCCGTGTAATGAAATCGCGCCGGCATGTCTTCGCGCCGGTAAACCTTGAAATGATTTTCTTTGCCGGCGAATTTGTCATAAAGCGCGTCCACATTTCCGTCCAAGGGACGCAAACCGCCGACCGCGCCCCACGTATCTACATGGACGGTCCTCAAATCCACGTAATCGCTTAATGCAATAACGCGGTTCGTGCTCAAATCGGTCATGCCATGGTCGGAAACGATGATGACATCAGCAACATCGTCCAATTGCAGGCGATGCAAGCCGTCCATCAATCGGCCGACCGCTTCATCCATTTCGGGCACCGCTTGCGCCACTTGCGAGGATTCAACCCCATGACGATGGGATTCGGTATCCACTTCGTGAAAATACAATGTTACCAGGCTTGGGCGAGCGTTGGTTTGCGCCAGCCATCCAAGGCCGGTATCTACAACTTCATCCGGAGTAATTTTTGCGTCAAAAGGCACCCACCTTGTAGGGCGAATTCCGTCAATTTCCGCTTCGGAACCCGGCCAAAACATACAGTCGGCCAGACGGCCCTGTTTAATCGCCGTCACCCAAATCGGTTCTCCGCCCCACCACAGACCATTGGTAGGTCCCGGATTATCGAAGATGTAAAACTCGGCTTTAAAGTTTGGGTCATACATCCGGTTGTTGACAATGCCGTGATGTTCAGGGTACAGCCCTGTGACGATAGTGTAATGGTTTGGAAACGTGAGCGTTGGAAACACAGGAATCAGCCGTTCCATCCGGACTCCTTCGGCAGCCAGTTCGTTTAAATGAGGCGTTTGGGATTTGAATTTATCCAGGTAATCCCATCGAAAGCCGTCCAAACAGACCAGGACCACAATCCGGTCACGCGGGGGTACACGGCGTGAATTTTCACGGCCGATTAGAATCGCCAGCGCGAGCAAACACAAAACGATAATTCCGTAACGAAACAGCCTCTTCATTATTTTCATCATGCCCGACGAAGTTTGGATGACAAGAAAATCAATACAAATACCTGATTTTTAATTGCGTAACAGCCCCCTTAAACGATAAAACAAATCGGTGAAAAGAATTTTTCTCGCCCTTTGTTTGTTGGCAGGCTTTATAACTGCTCAGCTCAATCTTCCTGCCTGGGATGGCGCGGGCCACATGCTGATCGCCGCGGAAGCGTTTAACCAATTGCCCCCGGAGCTAAAAGCGCAAGCGATCGAAGTCTTAAAAAACCATCCGGACTATTCGCATTGGGTCGCGGCGTATCACCCCAATCCCAATTACGATTTGGCTTCTTACGTCTTTATGCGCAGCAGCACCTGGCCGGATGAAATCCGCCGAAGCGGCAATCCCTATGATCATCCCAATTGGCATTTTATCGATTATCCGTTGCGGCCGCCCATTTTCGCTTTCGAACCCGATCCGCAACCGACCAATAACGTGCTTTTTGGCGTGGCTCAATGCGAAGAAACACTCAGCGATACCAATGCCGACCCGGTCTTACGCGCGGTCTATTTGTCCTGGCTGATCCATATGATAGGCGACATGCACCAACCATTGCATTGCGAATCTTACTTCAGTGACGAGTTTCCGAATGGCGACCGCGGCGGAAATGATTTTTTTGTGAAGCTGGACCGGGGTGGCGTGCGCCTCCATCCGATTTGGGATGGACTGCTCGGAGACGCTGAAAGCCCGATCATTCAATGGCGGTACGCGCAGCAGCTTCAGATACAATTTCCCCGCTCGTCGCTGCCTGAGTTGACAGATCACACCACGCCAAAATCCTGGAGTCTCGAAAGTCGCAAGCTGGCTATCGAATACGGGTATCTGTATGGCCATCTGAAAGGCGGCACCAATAGCGAAACGGCCGAACCGCTGCCGGAGGACTATCTCACTAGAGCCAAATCCGTTGCCGAACGCCGGGGCGCGCTGGCCGGGTATCGTTTGTGCGATGAAATC
>Ga0335073_10009806_pt1 | contig 13438 bp, 11 predicted proteins | sample Lox_Sample_22_FD_207093 | JGI IMG/M metagenome (GOLD analysis project Ga0335073, IMG submission 207093) | Soil microbial communities from Loxahatchee National Wildlife Refuge, Florida, United States - Lox_Sample_2.2 | ecosystem: Environmental > Terrestrial > Soil > Wetlands | place: USA...
ACGGTCGAGTACCTCTTCGGAAAAATCTGGACGCGGCCAGGGCTGGAGCTGCGTGAGCGCTCGATGATCACGATCACGACGCTGACCGTGCTGGCGCGCAATCCCGAGCTGAAGACGCATCTGCGCGGCGCGCTCAACGCGGGCATCAGCCGCGAGAAAATCACCGAGATCATGATTCATCTCGCGCACTACGCGGGATGGCCGATCGCGGTGAACGGCATGCGCGTAGTGCGCGAGCTGTTCGACGAGCTCGACGGCAAGACGAAGCAGGGTTAACGGCGCTTCGGCTGCCGCGCGCGCAGTTCTCGCAGGCGCGGCATGTCGAATTGCGGGAGATCGTCCGCGATCGCAAACCACGGCGCATTGAACTCGACGAAGATGTGCTTGTCGGGTTTGGTTCCGGGGTCGTCGTCGAGCAGACCAGCCGGAATTTCAAACCATTCCTGGCCCGGCTGCGGATTCGGCACCTGCGAGCCGCATCGCGAGCAAAACGCGGAGCGATAGGGCGGCGGCTCACGAAGAATCGGCGCCTCGTAGACCGCAATCAACTCCCGGCCTTCGAGCAGCCGGAAGTCTGCGCTCAATACGCCTAGACCGGCAGTGAACGCCGAGCCAGACAGCTTGCGGCATCGGCTGCAATGACAAAGCTCAAACGGCCCAGGCGCTTTCGCGATCTCAAATCGCACGCCGCCGCACAGGCAACTTCCTTTGATCATCGGAACCTCCGACTGCAGAGCTGCGAGCGCTGCACCTATCCCAAGCCCTCCCATTGTACAGGAAAGCTTTGCATCACCGATTTCTCGGCTGGGAGAATCCCTCTCCCTGACCAAGAGCGCGTTGCAAAACACTGCATACGAGTCGTGGAGGAATCTGTCCCCTATCCTTGTCCCTGGGATAAGGAGAGGGGACTTGAAAACGCATACGAAAGTGCAGTCAATTCGAGTTTTGCAGAGCCTCGTTGGACGAGGGGAGGAAACAGGATTCAGTAAACGCCGCCGAGTTTGTTGTGGTCCCAGCTTGTGATCTTTTTTGGGATTACTTTGAGGACCACGCGCTTGGGTGCTGTCGTCAGGGGGCCGATTTGGGCGTTGGATTCGCCGGAGGCGTGGCTGCGGATTGCGCGCATCGCGGCTTCGACGGTTGGCGTGTCCTCGGCGATTTCGCATTCGCCGCGGATCATCACGCCGCGCAGTTGCGCGTAGTTGCGGCCTGATTCCGCCATCACTGCGACCTTCGGATTGCGCTTGATGTTGATGACCTTCTGCGCCTTGCCATAGGAGGTCATCAGGATCGCGCCGTCGCGCCACAGGTAGTTCATCGCGACGACGTGGGGATAGCCGTCCTTGCCGATCGTCGCGAGCGCGATCTTTCTTTCATCGCGCAGGAACGCCTCAAGCTCCAAGGGCGTCATCTTGATTTGATCGCGGCGCTTCATTGTTTTCGCTGCCTCAGAGTTTCGCGATGATGTCGTTGCTGATCTTGTCGAGACCGCGCTTGAGCTCATCGGAGGTGAATGCCGGCGGACCGATCGTGACGCGCGCTACGCCGAGGTCGCGCAGCTTCTTCAAGGTATCGAGGTCGGCAGGGCCGATACAGGAAATCTCCAGCTCCGCCGAATTGCGCCCGATCTTATTGCATTCAGTTTTGAGATCGTCGAGCAGTGCGCGCAGCCGTTCCATCGCGGCCGCATCGATTTCCCACGACAGGCCTTTCAGCTCGCCGACCGCCGGGAAGAAGCCGTCGCCGAAGCGCGCCGCGCGCCGCACCGCGGCCGGAGAATGACCGCCGACGAGAATCGGCACACCGCGCGGATTAACGGGCTTGGGCAGACTGCGCACGGGACCGAAGTTGAAATACTTGCCGTGGAAGCTCGATGGGTTGTCGCGCCACAGCGCGTGTATCGATTGGATCGCTTCGTCGGTCATGAGGCCGCGCTTCTTCCAATCGAGTTGCAGCGCTTCGAATTCCTCGGCCAGCCATCCGCTGCCGATACCGAGCAGCATGCGGCCGTTCGACAGGCGATCGAGACTCGCGAGTTCCTTCGCGACGTAGAGCGGGCTGCGCTGCGGCAGGATCATCACCGCGGTGCCGAATTTAATCTTCGTAGTGATCGAGGCGGCGAACGCCAGATGCATCAGCGGATCGGGTAGCGCAACATCGTCCGTAACTGAAAGCTTGCCGCTCGCGGTGTATGGATAGGGGCTCTTGAAGCCGTCGGGGATGACGACATGCTCGACGCTCCAGAGCGATTCGAATCCCGTCGCTTCGGCGTGGGTTGCGAGGGTGCGGAAGGGCTCGGGCTCGCTGAAGGGCCCGGCGTTAACGAATATCAATCCGATTTTCACAATCTGTCACTCCAAATTGTTGTGCGTTGGCCTCGGGCGCTGCACCCACGCCCGCGTGTCGATTCACGCAGTGAATCGACGCGCGGGCTCTCGGTTTGCGGCTTCCGCCTGCGGCGTCAGCCGGGGGCGAGGCTATTCGAAGAGCTCTCTCGCGCTCCGCAAAGTTTCTTTCAGCTCTCGAAGTCGAGGCCCAGCGCGGGATTCTTCACCTGGCCGCCGCATGCTCTGGCGAGGAGCGGCGTCACTTCTTCGGCGAAGTACTGCATCTGGTCTTCGATTTCCCTGGAATCGAGGCCGCCCTTCTCGAACCACGCGTTGAAGGCGAAATCCTCGTAGCCGCAGCTCTCCTTGATACGCATGATCTGGGCGGCGACGTCGCTCGGACTGCCGAACAGCGCGACTTCCTTTTTCAGCAGCAGCTCGGGCGACACTTTTGCCGCGGGGTCGAGCTTGGCCTCGTTCGCATCGGCCAGCACCGCGGCGAAACCGAACGGCCCGTAGTAATCCCATTGCACCTCGAGCGCGTCGCTGTAGCGCTTGAGCTCACGCTCACGATTCTTGCCGGGCAGCAGCATGTGGATATAACGGCCAGTTAACACACCGCGCCGCTTTTCCGCGTCCCATCCGTATTTGAGGCGCCCGCGTCCCAGCCGATCCGGCCATCCAGCTTTTTCGGACTCGTTGTAGAAAATGTCGATGTTCTTCTTGAGGCGCGTGTTGGGCTCGACGATGAAGTAGCCGTTGAGGCCGCGCTCCGCCGCCCATTTGATTGATCTCTCGGTCGTAAGCGGCTCCCACATTTGCGGATGCGGCCGCTGGAGCGGCTGCGGGAACACCTGGAGCTCCTTGAGCGTGGTCGCGCTCTGCATCACGGGGTTGGCGCCGCCGTAGGGATCAGGTGCGCCGATGTTGAGCACCTCTTCGAGCTTGCGGCCGGCCTTGCCCGACTCGAAGTAGGCGATCGTTTGTTGATGGTTCCAGCGCGTGAAGACCGGCGGGATGGTGAAGAATTGCCCACGATGCGAGAACGAGGGCTGCGTCCAGGCCTTGATGATGATCTCGTAGGCCTCCTGGTAGTAGGCGCGATTGCGCTCCTGGTCCTGGATGGTCGCGAACGGCCAGCCGAAGACCTCGGCCTCGCGCGGCTGGTAGCCGCGCCCGATTCCGAATTCGAGCCGCCCGCCGCTCAGCACGTCGAGCATTGCAGCCTGCTCGGCGATTCGAATCGGGTGCCACCAAGTCACGATGTTAGCGGCCTGGCCGAGCCTGATCTGGTTGGTGCGCGCCGCGATCGCCGTCTCGGCAAGGAGCGGATTCGGGCTGAACTCGGCGCCTTCGGGCTGGAAGTGATGCTCGGTCATGAAGAAATAGTTGAAGCCGAGCTTGTCGGCGAGGATTCCCTGCCGCACCTGGGAGACAAGGCATCGCTGGCTCGCTTCGTGAACTTCGGCGAGATTGCCGTCGTTGATCGCCACGCCGCTCTTCGTGCGCAGCACGGGCAGATCGCTGGCGCCGTTGTGAAAAATTCCGATTTCGAACATGGCATCTCCTCGGCGCGGCGCGCCGCGTGCAGTGCGTTCAGACGCTCGCGCTTTCGCGCCGCTTCAACAACAAGTCAACATCGAAGTTGAACATCCTGGCGGCATTGAGGCCGAGGATCTTCGCGCGCGAATCGTCGCTAAGATGGCCCATCTGGCGCTCGATCGCTTCGGCGGAATGCGGCCAGGTGCCTTCGGCATGCGGATAGTCGTTGGCCCACATGAAATTATCGACCAGGTTCCATTTTTCGGCGAGCTCGAGTCCGGCGCGATCTTCCTGGAAGCTCGCCGCGCCGTTGCTGCGGAAATATTCGCTTGGCAGTTGCTTCAGCCGCGGATAAGCCCACAGGTGATGCTTGCGATAGGCCTCGTCCATCGCATCCAGCGCCCACGCGACCCATCCGATTCCGCTTTCGATCGCGGCGAAGCGCAGCGTCGGAAAACGCTCGATAACGCCCGAGCCGCACAGGCTCGCGACCGGCTCGATCGTCGGCGAGAGCGAATGCGAGACGTAGTTGATGACGGCGCCGCCTTCCTTGCGCGCGACGCGCGGGTCGCGCCCGGTCGAGACGTGAAACGTAATCGGCAGATTGCATTCGACGATCGCCGCCCACATCGGATCGTAATCGTGGAGGTTGTAGTTCGTGTCGCGTGAATCGTGGCCGCCGAAAATCGGCTTGCAGGGCAGGGTGAGGAAGCGGAAACCCATCTTCGCGACGCGCTTGATTTCTTCGATCGCGAGCTCGACGTCGGCTGTCATGATCGCGGCAGCGGGCGACATGAAATCGTTATATTTGCCGTACATCTCCCACGCGAAATCGTTCCAGACCTTGCACTGCGCCATGCCGAAGCCGGGATCCTTGGTCGCGAACATCATCAGCCCCTTGTTGGGGAAGATGATCTCGGCGTCGATACCGTCGCGGAGCTGATCCTTGATGCGTTGCTCGGGATCGGCGCCGGCGTTGCCGCGCAAGCGATCTTCGCTGTTCTCGCGCGGCACGTCGGCGATCATGCGCGCGCGCACCCGCGAGCGCCCGAGGCCTTCGGCGACGAACCATTTCTCGCCGTTGGCGTCGGTCTCGACGTGCGGCAGCCTGTCGCGATACTTCGCGTCGAGGCGCTGCTTCCAGAGGCTGCCGGGCTCGTTGGCGTGGCAGTCGGCGGAGATCATCAGGTACCTATTGGGATCGCCGGGGCGCGCCGTGCGCTGCCATCCGTCATGGCCCGGAGTCTCGAGGCGGTAGCGATTTTTTTCATCAACGAGGAGTTCGGCCTGTTCCATGAGCGCCCTCAACTCAATTCAATATTGGTTGAACCATTGCGATAGCGCGTACGCGGCGAAATTTCAACCGTCGAACTATCCGCGCGCGAGCCGCGCTCAGCCGGGCTGCTTGTCGAACTTCGGCAGATCGTCTCGCACCGGCGCCCAGTGCGGCGCGCTTTGCATGTACACCTGCACCATCGGCTTGAACTGCGACTGATCGTCGAGACTGCCGGCCTTGAGCGCGACGAACTCGGGCATCGCGCCGATGAGCGACAGGATCGGCGAGCCGCAATTGGGGCAGAAGCCGCGGCTCACTTCGGCGCCGCTGTCGCCCTTAACTGCGTATTGCTTGAGCGTGCCGGTGATTTTGAGCGCGGCCTTCGGCACGAGCATCACCGATGCCATCGCGGTGCCGGTCGAATGCCGGCAATCGGTGCAGTAGCAGTTTGCCGCCATCATCGGATCGGCCGCGCATTCGTAACGGACCGCGCCGCAGGCGCAGCCTCCGGTAATCGCCATAAGAAGAGACCTCCTGAGAGCTTCACAATCCCGCAATGAGGCGGACGTGATCAACCGCTCCATCGTCCGAAAGGACGATGCCGCCGAGGCGAACTCATTGCGACCATGCTCTCGGCCTCGAAAAGGGCGGAGGGTGCTAATGGCGGTTTCACATCAAATCGAAGCATCGCCGATCGAAAATCGCTACGCGCGCGGATGGCATTGCCTGGGCCTCGCGAGCGAATACAAAGACGGCAAGCCGCACACGCTCAACGCATTCGGCACGCGCCTCGTCGCGTTCCGGGGCGAGAGCGGCAAGGTGCACATCCTCGACAGCTACTGCCCGCACATGGGCGCCGATCTCAGCCATGGCGAGGTGCGCGGCGACAGCGTGCTGTGTCCGTTCCACAACTGGAGCTGGGGCGCCGACGGTAAGTGCAACAATATCCCGTACAGCAAGCGCATCCCGCCCAAGGCGCGGGTCAAATCGTGGCCGACATCTGAGCAAAATAACCTACTCTTTGTATGGAACGATCCCGAGGGCACGGCGCCGACGCCTGAGCTCGACATCCCTCATCTCGTGGCGTGCGATTCGGAGGAGTGGACCGACTGGGTGATCGAGAAGTGGACGATCAACACCAACTGCCGCGAGCTTATCGACAACGTTTCGGACATGGCGCACTTCCCGGTCGTGCATGGCGCGCCGGTCGATTACTTCGCCAACATTTTCCAGGGTCACAAAGCGACGCAGATCATGATCGGCAGCGGCTCGCCGGGCAGCCAGGGCAGCCTCGCCACCTGCGCGACGTATTTCGGCCCCGCGTATCAGATCACCGAGATGAAGGGCGAGGTGGGCGGGTTCCCGGTCGATTCGATCCTGCTCAACTGCCACGTGCCGATCACGCTGCGCTCGTTCGATCTGCGCTTCGGGATGATGGTGCGCAAGATCGAGGGAATGCCCGAGGACGCCGCGAAGCAGATGGCTGACGCGTACATCAAGGGCATCCAGCAGGGCTTCTACCAGGATGTCGCGATCTGGGATAACAAGGTGCGCATCGATAATCCTCTTCTGTGCGAGGGCGATGGGCCGATCTACCAGCTTCGCGACTGGTACAAGCAGTTCTACACCGACGCGGCTGCGGTGCCCGAGGAGCTGCGCAAGCGCCAGGTCGTCGAGATGAACATCAATCTCAAGGAATCGCCGAACCTGCGGCACGTATTCGAGGACTGATCTTCGCGTATCGCAGTCCGCGGCGCCTTGGCGTACATCAATTATGTGCGCAAGGCTGCTCATCCGCGGCGCAACGGCGCCGACCCGTATCGCGGCGTGCCGCTGTCGCTGGCCGATTTCAGCGAGCTGGTTTCCGCGATCTACCAGGGGCCGCTGGAGCCGGTGCCCTGGAAGACCGCGCTCGATCTGATGCGCACGCATCTGCGTGCCAGCTATGTAACATTGATGCTTCGTCCACCGTCGGCCGAGCGCGAGGCACTGATGGTCAATGCCGCTGGCGATCGCCCCGTCACGCGCCAGGACGAATACAACAAGTATTATTACGCGCTCGATCCGTTCGTTGACCTGCCTCCCGATCGCGTCGTCACCGTCGAGGAGCTGATCGGCGACCACCAGTGGCGCGATAGCGAATTCTACAAGCAGTTTCTAAAGCCGCTCGACATTTTTCATGCGCTCGGCTTCGACATCCGCACTGACGACGGCCTCGAATGCCGCTTTCGCGTCGCAAGATCGCATCGCGAGCGGCCTTTCTCGCCGAGCGACAAGGCGCTCTGCGCCGTGGTGATGCCGCATCTGAAGCGCGCGGTGCATCTGCATTCGCAGCTCGAGCAAATTGATTCCGAGCGCCGTCTCTACGCCGGCACGGTCGATCGGATGCTGGTCGGGATGGTCCTTCTGGACGAGACCGGCGTGATCGTGAAGAGCAATCCGGTTGCCGACGAGATGCTGCGCGAAGGCGACGGCCTGCGCATCGTTGGCGGTGCGCTTCATGCCGGTTTGCCAGCGGAAAATCGCGAGCTGCAGCGCCTGGTGAAGCAGGCGCTCAATCGCGAATCGGGAAAGCCGGCCGTGGCAGAGGCGATCGCGATTACGCGCAAGGCGGGTCGCGGCAAGCTCGGTGTCGTGATCCGTAGCGTGCCGCCGACGGGATGGACCGAGGGCAAGCATCGTCCGTCCGTTGCGATTTTGATTCGCGATGCGGAACGCAGATCGGAAGCCTCGCGCGAGACGGTGCGGCGGCTCTTCGATCTCACTCCGGCCGAGGCCGCGCTTGCGCTCGAGCTAGCCAACGGCCTCACGCTGGAGGAGGCGGCCGAGAGCCTCGATATCAGCAAGAACACCGCGCGCGCGCATCTGCGGGCGATCTTCTCGAAAATCGGAATCACGCGGCAGACGACGCTGGTGCGGATGCTGCTCGGCAGCGTCGTATGGCTCGGCTGATCGAATCATAGTCTTTTCAGACGATTCCGCTGTCGGTGCGCGGATGCGAGCATCGCCTCGGTCCGGATCCTACAAGCTGTGAGGCGGCGGAATGGCCACACACCTGTCGCGCGAAACGAATGACGCCGCGCAAAGCGGCGCTCTCGCCGCAACTCTATTAGCTCGCGCGCGCGAGTTCGTGCCTCGACTCGCGGAGCGCGCTTCGCGCGCCGAAGCGCAGCGCTCGATTCCTGCCGAGACGATGGCGAACTTCAAAGAGGCCGGGCTCTTCCGCGTGATGCAGCCCAAGCGCTACGGCGGTTACGAGCTCGATCCCAACGTCTTCTTCGATATCCAGATGACGTTGTCTGAAGGATGCATGTCGAGCGGATGGGTGTATGGCGTCGTGGGGGTGCATAACTGGCAGTTGGGGTTGTTCGACGAGCGTGCTCAAGAGGACGTCTGGGGGCGAGACAGCTCGGTGCTGATCGCATCGACCTACATGCCCAAGGGCCAGGTCGAGCGCGTCGATGGCGGCTTCAACTTCAAAGGCCGCTGGGGTTTCTCAAGCGGTGTGGATCATGCTGACTGGGTGTTTCTCGGCGGATTAGTACCGTCGGACAACGGCATGCCGGATTACAGGACGTTCCTCGTGCCGCGCGCCGACTTCGAGATCAACGATAACTGGCACACGGTCGGCCTCAAGGGCACCGGCAGCAAGGAAGTCCTGGTCAAGGATGCATTCGTGCCTGAGTATCGAACGCATCGCGCGCTCGACGGTTTCATGGGCACAAGTCCCGGCCTCAGCGTTAATCAAGCGCCGCTCTACAAACTGCCGTTCGGCCAGGTATTCGTCCGTGCCGTATCAACCGCGTCGATAGGCGCGCTTGAGGGCGCGCTCAATACGTTCCGCAGCTACGCGACGACGCGGGTCAGCAACAACGACGGCAGCAAGCCTGCCGACGATCCTTCGGCGGCACGTGCCGCCGCGGAAGCGGCAGTCGCGATCGACGAAATGAAGCTCGCGCTCCATCGCAACTTCGACGCGATGATGGATAGACTGAGTCGCGGCGAAGCGCTCGACGTTAATGATCGTATCCATTACCGCTATCAATCGGCCGATGTGGCGGGCCGCTGCGCAGAGCTGATCGATCCGATCTTTCATGCCTGCGGCGGGCAGGGAATCTACACCGACAATCCCGTCGGCCGGTTCTTCGTCGATATCCACGCGGCGCGGATGCATTACGCGAACAACGCCGACAAGTTCGGGCGCAACTACGGCGGCGTGCTGCTCGGCCTCGGCAACACGGACTTCTTTATATGAGCGGCGGCACGAGACCCGCGAATCCCGACGCGCGATGGGATCACGAATTCGACGTAGTCGTCGTCGGTTCGGGCGCGGGCGGCATGACCTCGGCAATCTGCGCGCACGATCTCGGGCAATCTACCGTGCTGATCGAAAAGAGCGATCAGTACGGCGGTACGACGGCGATCTCAGGCGGCGGCGTATGGGTGCCGTGCAATCATCTCCTCGAAGCCGCGGGCGGGAAGGATAGCGTTGACGAGGCGCTCACATATCTGCGGCAGGCGACGCGCGGCATGGTTGCCGAAGAGCGAATCCTCGCATACCTCGAGCAGGCGCCGCGGATGCTGCGCTATCTCGAGGACAAGACGCATCTCAAGTATCGCACGATGTCGCACTACTCGGACTACTACCCGCAATTGAAGGGCAGCAAGCCGGGATACCGGACGCTCGATCCGCTGCCGTGCGATGCGGGTCAGCTCGGCGATGATTTCAAAGCGATGCGCCCGCCGCAGCCCGGCACGTTAATCGCGGGCCGCGTTGCGATGACGGCGGGCGAAGCTCACACCCTGTTAACAAAGGAATCGGGATGGATCGCGCTCTTCATGAAGCGCATGGCGAGCTACTGGCTCGATATCCCGTGGCGGTTTCGCAACAAGCGCGATCGACGAATGACGCTCGGCAGCGCGCTAATCGGTTCGCTGCGCCGCTCGATGATCGATCGCAACATCCCGCTGTGGCTCAACACGCCGCTGGAGTCACTTGTGACCGACAGCCGCGGCATCGTTGGCGTCGTCGCGAATCAGAACGGCAAGACGATTCGAATCGGGGCGCGGCGCGGCGTGATTCTCGCCGCAGGCGGCTTCGAGCACAACCAGTCGATGCGCGAGCAATACCTGCCGAAGCCGACACGCGCCGAGTGGACAGTGACGCCCGAGGCGAACACCGGCGACGCGATCCGCGCGGGCCAGAGCGTCGGCGCCAAAGTCGATCTGATGGATCACGCATGGTGGGCGCCAACGGTTTTTATCCACGGCCGCGAAAAGCGCCGCGCCTTGTTCGTCGAGCGCGCGCTGCCCGGATGCGTGATGGTCAATCGCAACGGCCGGCGCTTCGTCGATGAAGCCGCGCCCTACAGCGACATCGTGTATGCGATGTACGCCGACAACGAAAAGAGCGGCGCGAACCTTCCGGCGTGGCTCATCTTCGATGCCGAGTTCCGCCGCAAGTATCCTTGCGGGCCGTTGCTGCCCGGCATGGCGCGGCCCGACAAGTCGCTGCCATCGAGCTGGGTCGGCAGCGTTTTTTATCGGTCGGATTCGCTCGACGATCTCGCAAAGGAGATCGAAGTTGATAACGAGGGCCTGCTCGCCACGATCGACAAAATGAACGAATACGCGCGAACCGGCGATGACAAGGAGTTCGGCAAAGGTTCGAACACCTTCGATCGCTACTACGGTGACCTGAACGTGAAGCCCAATCCATGCCTTGCGCCGATTGCGAAGCCACCGTTCTACGCGATGCGAATCGACGCCGGCGACATCGGCACCAAGGGCGGCCTGCTCACTGACGAGTACGCGCGCGTGTTGCGCGAGGACGGTCAGCCGATTCCCGGGCTTTATGCGACCGGCAATACCTCCGCCGCTGTGATGGGTCCGAGCTACCCCGGCGCGGGCTCGACCCTTGGTCCGGCGATGACTTTCGGTTATATCGCGGCCCATCATCTGGCAGGAGTCTGACGATGCTCAAGGATCGGGTGTGTCTGGTGACCGGCGCCAGTATCGGCGTCGGCAAGGGGATCGCGATCGCCCTGGGTGCCGCTGGCGCGACGGTCTACGTGACTGGCCGCAGCGCGAAGAAAGGCGACAACCCATTCGGCGGGACGGTCTTCGCGACCGCAGAAGAAGTTACAAAGCGCGGGGGCAAAGGTGTCGCGGTCGTATGCGACCACAGCAGCGACGATCAGACGCGCTCGCTGGTCGAAAGAATCGAGAAGGAATCAGGCCGGCTCGATATCCTCGTCAACAACGCGACGGCGATTCCTGACGGCCTCACGGAGAGCGGGCCGTTCTGGAAAAAGCCGCTCGGGTTCACCCGCCTGCTCGATGTCGGACTGCGCTCGTACTACACGACGACCTGGTTCGCCGCGCCGATGCTCGCGAAGCAGGGCGGGCTTATCTTCAACTCGTCGTCGCCGGGCGCCAAAGCCTACGTCCACGGTCCTGCCTACGGCGCCGCCAAGGCCGGAGTTGACAAGATGTCACACGACATGGCCCATGACTTCAAGCCCTTCGATGTGGCGGTGATCTCGGTTTGGCTGGGCCTCGTGAAGACCGAAAAAGTTTTGATGATCGACGAGAACAAGTCGAAATACGGGCCGATGCTCGCGATCGCGGAATCGGCTGAGTTCGGCGGACGCATCATCGATGCGATTTACAACGACCCGAAGCGCATGGAGCTCACGGGCCAGACGTTCTATTCAGCCGAGCTCGCCGAGCGCTACGGCGTCAAGGATATCGACGGCAGCCAGCCGCCGTCCGGACGAATGGCGCTCGGCTCACCCACCGAATTTTCTTCAATCGTTATCGAGTGAGGAAGCAGCCACGGCGAGCCACGAATCTGACACGGCGATGTTCGGCAGCGGAGCTGGAGCGACTCCAATCTACGCGCCGACCCGCGTCGATCGCGACGGCGCGTCCAGGTGGGACGACGAATGCGATCTGCTCGTGGTCGGATTCGGCGCCGCCGGCGCGGCTGCTGCGATCGAAGGGGCTCATGCCGGCGCCGACGTGATCGTCACCGATCGTTTCGACGGCGGCGGCGCGAGCGCCAAGAGCGGCGGCGTTGTTTATTGCGGCGGTGGCACCCGTCATCAGAAGACGGCCGGCTACAACGACACCCCAGCAGCGATGTTCGACTACCTGAGCAAGGAAGTCGGCGACGCTGTCAGCGCAGATACGCTGCGTGATTTCTGCGATCACAGCGTCGAGATGCTCGAGTGGCTCGAGGCCCAGGGCGTCGAGTTCGACTCCACGGTTCCGCTGCACAAAACATCATATCCAGCGGATGGCTACTACCTTTATTTTTCGGGCAACGAAGCGGTGAAGGAATATGCCGGGAGCGCGCCGCCGGCGCCGCGAGGGCATCGCGTCAAAGGCTCGGGACTTTCGGGCGCGAATCTGTTTGGCGCACTGCGCAAAAGCGTCGGTGCGTCTGGCGCGCGCGTGATGACCGAGACCACGGCGCGGCGACTGATCGTCGATAGCGATGGCGCAGTCATTGGTGTCGAACTGTGGCATTTGCCGCAAGGGAGCCGCGCAGCGCGCCAGCATCAGCGCCTGAATCGATGGGTCGAGCGAACGTCGTATGCGTCGGCGGGGATTTCCGACATGTTTCGCCGTCGCGCACTGGCGGTTGAACTTGCCGCGGCGCGGCCGATTCGCGTCCACGCGCGACGCGGCGTGGTGCTCAGCACGGGAGGCTTTATCTACAATCGCGAGATGTTGAAGCGGCATGCGCCCAAGTATCTGCGCAACTTCCGGCTTGGCACTTCAGGATGCGACGGCAGCGGTATTCGCCTCGGCCAATCCGTCGGCGGTGAATGCGCGCGGCTGGAACGCGTTTCGGCCTGGCGATTCATCAATCCGCCTTTGGCGTGGGCGCGCGGCATGATCGTCGATACGACGGGGCGGCGCTTCTGCAACGAGGAAGTTTACGGCGCCAGGCTCGGCCTCGAGATGTGCGAGCATCATGACGGCAACGCCTGGCTAGTGATCGATTCCACGATTCGCCGCGACGCTGTGCGAGAAGCGCTCTTCGGCGGCCTGTGGGGATTTCAGAGTGTGCCGGCTATCATGCTGACCTTTGCGGGCGCGAAGCGCGGACGTTCGATCGACGACCTCGCGCGTCGCATGAGAGCCGATCCCGTGGCGCTGCGCGCGAGCTGGGAGAGTTACAATCGCGCTGCCGCCAACGGCGCCGATCCGCTCGGTAAGTCGCGTGATCTCCTCGCAGCGCTCGACGCGATGCCGCTCTGCGCGCTCGATATCTCCGTGGACA
>Ga0335073_10009807_pt1 | contig 13437 bp, 12 predicted proteins | sample Lox_Sample_22_FD_207093 | JGI IMG/M metagenome (GOLD analysis project Ga0335073, IMG submission 207093) | Soil microbial communities from Loxahatchee National Wildlife Refuge, Florida, United States - Lox_Sample_2.2 | ecosystem: Environmental > Terrestrial > Soil > Wetlands | place: USA...
CGCCGTAAAGCTGCGGATAGAGGCTTGGCTGCAGGATGTACTCGAGCACGCTGAGCTTGGTCTGCTCCTTGGTGCGGAAGCTGTCAGGGTCTTCCAGCACCTCGCCATCGCGATTACCGAGGATGTTGGTCGAGTACCAGCCCTGCAGGCCCAGCATGCGGGCTTTCAGCATCGGCGCCAGTACGGTCTTCAAAAGCGTCTGCCCTGACTTGAAGTCCTTGCCAGCGATGGGCACGCCAGCCAGGTGGGAGAGCTCCACCATCGCCGGCACGTCGACGGTGAGATTGGGCGCTCCGTTGATGAAGGGCACGCCCTCCTTGAGTGCCGCGTACGCATACAGCATCGAGGGCGGGACGCTCTTGTCGTTCGCGTCTATCGCGGCTTCGAGCGCCTCCAGGTCCTGGTGGGCCGGGCCGGGCTCGATGAAGATCTCGGTGGATGCGCACCAGATAACAACCATTCGGTCACAGGAGTGCGCCGCCTGGAAGTCGCGGATGTCCTTGCGGACAGCCTCGGCCAGGTCGCGCGTGCTCGCTCCGGACTTGACATTGAGACCTTCGAGCCGCCGCACGTAGTTCTGGTCGAAGACGGCCGGCATGGGCTCGATCTCCTTCAGTTCGGCCGCGACTGGCTCGATATGGGCTTGCCGGTCAAGCACGCCCGACTTGAGCGCGGCTTCGTAGGCCGTGTCCGCGATCGGATCCCAGGCACCGAAGACCAGCTGGTCAGTGCCGGCCAGAGGCACGAAGTCGCGAATGAGCGGCGCTCGGTGGTCGGTACGTTTGCCCAGGCGAATGGTGCCCATCTGAGAGACCGAACCGATGGGCTCAGCGATGCCGCGCCTGATGAGCTCGACGCCGGCGATAAAGGTCGACGCCACGGCGCCGAGCCCGACAGTTAGGACGCCCAACCTGCCAGCGGCAGGCTCGATGTGGTGCTTGGAAGTCTCCACGGAATCTCTAGCCTCCTGGATGGTGCCGCGCTCACGCGCAGGCTATGTCGTTTCGATGTATCGAATCGATACATCGAAACGATATGAGTTTTGCGCATGACGGCGCAAGTGGGTAACACCAGGCTCCTGAGGCTCGCCCGGATCGTTCTTCGGCCGCAGTGGCGGAATCTGAAGCGGAGTTGTCCGGAAGCTGCCCGGTGCTTCGTCGTCAGAGCGGATGCTCTCGCTAACCTCGCGAGAGGCGGGTAACTGCGGCGATGCAGTGCAAGGAGGCAAGAGTGATCGACCGACCCGAAGATGAGATCAGGGCGCCCGAGGCAACGGAAGGTGCGCCGCTGCCGCCTGTGACAGACCGGGCGAGCTGGCAGGCACAGCTCGACGAGATGGCAGTCCGCGAGAAGGCGCACACGCGCGAAGGTGACGCGATCGCGGCAGCCCGGCGCCGGCTCCCGATGGTCGAGATCGACGGCTCGATCCCGGTGATCGGTGAACACGGCCGTGTCTCGCTGCTGGACGTGTTCGAGGGCCGGCGGCAGCTCGTCGTGTACTACCACATGTGGCACGACGGGAAGCCGGCTAAGGACCAGTGCGAGGGGTGCACGTTCTTCAACGGCCAGGTCAGCGAACTTTCGTACCTGCATGCGCGCGACGTCACCTACGCGACGTTCTCGCAGGGCCCGTACGAGGAATCCGCTGCCTACCGCCGTTTCATGGGCTACGACATGCCGTGGTACTCGGCGCGGGAGTCCGAGGATGCGCTGCTGGCCGGCCGCTGGTTCGGCATGCTCGTGTCCTATCTGCGCGACGGAGACCGGGTGTTCGAGACGTACTGGACGACCGGCCGCGGCACCGAGGTCATGGCCCCGGCGTACGGGATTCTCGACCGGACTATCTACGGCCGCCAGGAGCCGTTCGAGGACTCGCCTCAGGGTTGGCCGCAGCACTGGGTGAATAACGGCAGCCAGTTCCGCACAAACGGCCGTCCGAGTGCCCAATGGCCGCGCCTAGCTGCCGGCCGATCCGACGCCCTGACGGCAAGCCCAACGTCCTGACAGCAATCCGGGGTCCGCCGCGAGACGGGCCCCGGGATCGCTGCCCGGTCTTCTGGTTACGGCTTGCCAGCGGTCGTAGTCGCGGTCGGCGCGGCGGCGGGGCTAGGAGAACCGCTGCCACCTGTGGCTGCTGGGGCGTGCTGGTGAATGCTACCCATTGCCGCTGACTGAGGGCGTCGCCTTCGACTGGCCCAGATTGCGGGTGACCACCATGCGAGCGATCATTAACTGCGCCCGGCTTGGCGTGCTGTTCAGCACGGTGGCCCGCTCTGGTAAGTGAGGATGACGTGACTGTTTACGTCTACAAGATGCAACACCAGGGGAGGTTCGCGACCCCTACGAGGTCTGACCCCTGGTATGACCTGACGGCCGACACTGAGGATGAGCTGCACGCATTCGCCGCACAGCTCGGTATTCCCCGCCAGGGGTTCGAGCTAGGTCCGCCGGTCGGGGTGCAGCAGGTCTCAGTCTCCTGGCACTACCCTGTCACCGCCGGTGAGCGTGACCGCGCCACAGCGCTGGGAGCGCAAGCGATCACGCCCGCGGAAGTCACCGAGATCGAACAGCAGCGGGCGGCCATGCTCGGAGTCATCTACCGGACGTAGGTTCTTATCGCTGATGTCGTGCCGCCTCGTCGGTGCTAGTGCCTCATGGGCCGGTCCGACCGTCGATTTGCTTTCTGATGATGTCGGCATGGCCCGCATGGCGCGCGGTTTCCAAGATGACGGCAAAAGCGCTGCACGAAGATTTCGTACTGAAGGATCGACCTGCACTGACCGAATGCCCTTGACCTTGCGTCCAGCGACGTTCTGCTCGAACCACTTTGACTCGACGAATGTGAGATGCTGCAGCAGCCCAGCGAGATTGGTGCCGGAATCGACAGTGCTGCGTCGGCTCCTAATGCGGCGCCAGTCACCGACCAGAGTTGGGCTGACGCATACCACAGGTGAGCATCGGCGAGCACATCTGGCATCTAACCGTGCGGGTAGTCAGTTCTGCTAGAGACAAGTCGAGAGCCCCAGCAGTTGCCGTTCCGAGTCGTGTTACAGCCCAGGTTCGCGCTCCTTACCGTTACTCATCATGAGCGACCTGACAAATGGCATCTTCGCCCTCGTCGGAACCGCCATCGGCGCAGGCATCGCGCAGATCGCCCCGATTGTGGCCAGTGTCAGCGCCGGGAGGCGGCGCCGCGCAAAGGCCACTGAGAAGCAAGCCCAGGCGAAAGCCCTGTTGCGCCGACCGCTCTACACGAACCTGATAGACGCGATCAACGACGCCGCCACAGACGCGTACCGTCTTGGGCTGTTTCTTGAAGAACCGACACATCGGGAGGCGGTGGAGGCCCAGAAACGGCTGACAGCGGATCAACTGCGGCGCGTTGAGAATCTCGCTACTCGGGTGCAGATCGACGGCAGCGAGCGGGCGAAGACCATCGCGTTCAACGTCAGTTCCGCGATCGTCGACCTTGCGGGCCGGCTAGCGGGAGACTTCGACGTCACCACGGAAGTCGCCAGGGACGCGATGGAGGCCCTAGCCACGGCGGAAGTTGACCTAGTTGAAGCCGCGCGCGCGGACTTCGGCGGATAGCCCGGATGATCCGGCCAGTAGACCTCCCGCTAATCGAACATGACCACGAATCTTGCCGAACTGGTCGGCCGACCCCCTACTCTCAACGGCATGAAGTGGATGAGCAGCGACGGCACCTGGGTCGTTGAACTGATCCACCGGACGAACAGCAACGGCCGCGACGGCACTGGCTGCTCGTCAGCCACCACGGCTTCAAGGTCGGCGAGGCCCGCGACTGGGACGGCGTTGCACGCCTGGGCGTCGATATCGGGGACCTCCGAGAGACTAGCTTAGGCAGTCTGCGATGTTTCGCAGTGTTCGCGGGCTATTGACCCCTTCCGATCCCGGTCGTACTGTCGGCCAGACCGGGGGCTCGCTCAGAAGGCCCCACCACGCATCCGCAAAGGGAGAACCGTATGCGGGGGAAGATCAAGGTCGGCATCGCGCTCGGACTCGCCGCATTAGCGACGTCAGTCGCGTTGCCTGCTACCGCCAGCACTACCAGCCCGGCACAGGCCGCAACCAAGGCACCGCCGATAGTAGTCCGGGGCACCCTGACCGTCGCCGGGGCCGCAGGCACGCAGACCAGCTCGCGGGCGCTAGGCGGCGATCGAGTCGCGCTGTACGCGATGCCAGCCCAGCCTTACATGAACAAGCTCCAGCCCGGTGATCGCGTCCAGGGCAAGCTCGTCGGGGTGACAACATCGTCGACCAGCGGCGCCTACGCGATCAGGCTGACCCACCCGGCCGCGCTCAGATCATCGGCCTACCGCGGGCTCGTGAACCTCGAGGTTTGGGCAGCCGGGCACGGCTACTGGACGGTGTACGGCTTCTCACGGCAGGCAGCCGGCGCCAGCAGCCCAGTAAGAGCCACCCTGACCATGCACCCGCTCAGCACGCCGGCAGCCGCGGCCCCGGCCAGCAGCGGGTGCTGGGTTCTTGCCCCGAACGGCGATCTTGGCCCGGTGTGGACGAAGCTGGAAGGGCTGTGGTCAACAATCTCGGGCGTGAAGAAGTACCTGTCCTACACGGTTGGTTCTAGCAGCAGCGTTTCGATCGCTGTCGAGGTCAATTACAAGTGGGTGAGCGGTCAGGACGGGAACAACACCGTCACGTCCACGACCGGCGGCGAGGATTACCCCATGCTCAGGGGAACGAAAAGCAGGGTCGGCAAGACCGAGATGGAGGAAGGCCTGTTCAACAGCTGCGAAATCTCGGGCCAGGACGCGACCTTCCCCTACGCGGTCGACGGCGGCACCGGCTGGATCAAGAGCAAGCCACCCAAGGCGAGATACTGCGTTCCCCAGCTCGCGGGCTCAGACATCCACATGGAGAAGACCCAGAGCTTCACGTTTGCTGACGGCATCAACCTGGAGGCCACCTTCGGGATTAGCCTTTCCGCCACGACCGGCTACTCGAAGGAAGCGGCAATCAAATACACCTACACCGCCAACGGCTACGCCTGCGGCACCCATAGTTACCCGCTTCGTCCCGGCGACACCGCGCACGGTGTCGTCGCCGACCATACGGTTCACGGCAACGCATGACCCGACTCAGCGCAGCGGCGGGAGCGGGGCTAGCTGGGCTGGCCCTGCTCCTGGCCGGGTGCGCTGACGGCGGGCCACCCCCGCTAGGTACCGGCCGCGGCGGGAGCACTGGCCTGGAATGCACGCCCGGCAAGACCCTCGCCGACGGCTTCTACACCCTGCAGAACAGCAGCGGTGAGACGGTCACCGTCACCAGGGTTCGGCTGATCGGCGGGTCTGGGCAGCAGATAACGTCGCCGGCCTGGCTGGTGCCGATCTACCACACCAGCAATAGCTCCGCGATCATCGGGCTGAACTACTGGCCGGTGCGCTGGCCGACGTGGAAGTACCGCAAGCAGGTGCCCGCGACGATCCCGCCGCACAAGACGATGAATCTCGTGTTTGCCCAGACCCGCACCAGCGACGATCCGAAGTCGGCCACCATCGAGGTCTCCTACACGGCGGGCGGCAGCAGCTACACGTTTACTGAGCCGCAGATCCGTGTACTTGTGGCCGTTAAGTGCTAGGTCTCTCGCAGACCCCGATGCGGTAGGTACTACTCCCGCTCGACGTGCGGCGGGTCTCGCCACACTGAGGTGCAGCCCACTAGCGCACCGCTGGCGAGATGATCAGGGCCGGGCGCGAGCCACGGCGCGACGCGCGTCCCGCCGCTACAACAACAGCTCGCCGCTGCGCCGCCGTGACTCTCCGGGATTACGGTTGTGCTCGCCGGCCCCGGTGTGCTGTGATCGGCGTCGATACCAGCGAGGCTGAAGGAGGGGTGATGCGCAGGCAACACGAGGCGGTCACGCCACGGCTCTGATCACAGGGGACGGCGCCGACGCCAGTGAGAGCGGGATGACACCTACCGCTGGCAGCTGAGGAGGCTTGGCTGACAGTGACCGGGACAATCAGGCAAACCCGGTCCAGGTACGGATCCGCGGGATGAGACAAGCCCCGGTGAATGCAGGAAGCGGAAGTAATCGCCGACCCCTGAGGAGGGGGAACGGGCGGTGAACCGGTCCCTCGCCCGCATCAAGCCTGGGAGCAGGCCGAGCGCCTAGCGCGAACGGCGGCGAGAACGGAACGGAACCCTGCACTCGGATTGAAGATCACTTCTTCGATCCGGAGGCAGAGCCATCAGCAGGACCGCCCAAAACCAGGGCTTCAGCTGCGAGAACTGCGGTGCGAGCGTCGCACCGCTCAGCAACGGGAGCTACCGCAACCACTGCCCCGCGTGCCTGTGCTCCAGGCACGTCGACATCAACCCCGGCGACCGGGCCTCGACCTGCCGCGGCATGATGCGCCCCTGGCGCGTCGAGCACCGCGGCGGCAAAGGGCTCGTGCTGGTCCACCAGTGCGTCGTCTGCGGCTTCGCTCGCGCTAACCGGATCGCCGACGACCCGGTGCAGGGCGACGACATCGATGCGGTCATCGCGCTGATGTCCAGAGCCGGGTAGCAGCACATCAGTGGCTTTGTTCTTCGACTAATTTGGCCTCGATAACCGCGCAGTTTGCGGGCTGCTGGCTAGAAACCGGGCCCTGTCGTGCAGGCCCACGCCTGGGACGTCCCGGCAGGGCACTGGGCGCCGGGGGTGAACACGATGTACCGAGCGGCAACCCCAAGGATCGCCAGCGCGATGATGACGAGTAAGACGCGCAACGCTCTGTCAGTGAATTGGCCCATAAGGCATTGTGCAGCCCGTCTTCGGTCTCGGCGGGTCACTCTCAGAGTTTGTGCCCGACTCTGAACCTGCCGGGAAGGCGGTCATCGGCGCTGCCAGCCAGTTGGGCTCGTTCCCGTTTCGGATCTGCCCCCTTATGCTGACGGGATGACCCGCGAAGTCGAAGATCTCTGCGCGGTTCTCGACGGTTTGCGAGCCGGATTCGTGAAGAAGCTCGCCGGTCTCAGCGAGGCTGACGCTCATTACCGCCGCCGCTGGCGGAGTTATCGCTGCTCGCGGATCCCGTAAAACCCATGACGATGTGCCGAGGACGTATCTACACGAGCACGCTGCCCGGTACGCCGCGCACATAAGGAAGCACCCGCGGCCGATCCGTATCCGCGGCGGGCTTGGTGAGCCCGCCAGGAAGTCGACGGAGCACATGAGGCATACAGCCTGCGAGCATACGATGCGCTGGAGCGCTTGGAGATTGACGAGCGGGAGGTCGAGCCAGCCGAGGAACCGGCGCCGCCCTCCTAAGCGAGAACACGTTCGGTAACTCCCCAGCAACTACACGACGAGCTGGCAAAGCAAGCCCAGCAATTACAGCGCATAGCTGTCCCAAGAAGGTTCCGGCCTCGGGAGCACGGTTAGTAACCGGTGCCAGTTCAGCAGCTCAGCGAGCTGGCCGAAAGACGGCAGCAAGGCTACTCCGATGCTGCGCCAGGTCACCTCAGTGGCGCTCGCCAAGCCTCGGTATTAAACGTAGTTATTCTCTGCAAGCCTGGGTCGGCTACCGTTTGTGCATGCCAGACGACGGGCCGCTGCTCCTCACCGATCGCCAGCTGAAGGCAGCCAGGGTCCTCCTGGAGCAAGCGGTGGGCGGCCCGGCCGTGCTGGCCGAGATGGAGGCGTACCTGACTGCGATCGGGCCCTGGACCGAGGTCCTGAGAGAACCTCTCTGGACGGCCCTTCAGCCCGCTCTGCTGGCTCACATCGCGAGGTGGCAAGCACAAGCCCTAGTCGCGGTCCCAGGGGACGACGCGACGGTCTCGGCTGACGTCGCGCTGTTCAATCAGCTCGTCGCCCTCTGGCGCAGGATGTGGAACGACGCCGGGCGGTACGGGTCCGCTGGCCTAAAAATCCGCCGATGGCTGATCGTCTTCCTCGCCCTGATCATCGTGACCTTCGTACTCGACGTTGCAGCCGCTCAGGCCCACCTGACGGCGCAGCAGGCGCTCGACCTGACGCTGGTCGAAGGCGCGGTTGCAGTCGGCGTAACCGTCGCCAAGAAGTAGGTAACCCGCGGGGTGCTAGCACTGCACCGCCGATGACCCGCGGCTGGTGCAGCTCGACGCCTTCACCGCGTGAAGTCGCTCACGGCCCTGGTCGAGCGCGGGATCCTCTTCGAGGCTGGATTCGGTGTCTATCAACCCTCTCGACACGGTGCTCAGGCTGCTCATCCGCGAGTACGAGGCGCTCCTCGGGTTAGCCGGAGCGCTGCGACGCGAGCCGAAGACGGATGCCTCGCTCGCCACGGTCAAGCTCGACGAGATCAGCCTGGCCGCGCTGAAGGTCGTCAAGAAGGAACAGCGCGCCGAGCAGCTGGCTTTCGGGCAGGGCTGGGTTAATGACGGGCTCGTGTTCACCCGGCCCGACGGGAGCGCCTATCACCCGGCTTACGTCACGAGCCGGTTCGAGCACATGGCGTTCGACGCGGGCCTGCCGCCGATCAGCCTGCACGGCCTGCGGCACACAGCTGCGACGCTGGCGCTCGCGGCGGGTGCTGACATCACGGTTGTTTCGCGGCTGCTGCGCCACTCGTCGATTCAGATCACGGCTGACATCTACGCTGAGGTCCTGCCCGAGCTGGCCGCCGAAGTGGCCGCGAAGGTGGTCGCTCTGGTGCCTCGGAAGGGGCGCCGCGGCGCGGCCGTCTGAAACTGGCGGTCCCGCTACGGTCCCGCAAGGCGTCCCGCGGCCCTGTTCATTCTCGGACCGCGGGACGTTTTCGCAGGTAGAAGGGGAGCCGCCTATCGGAATCGAACCGATGACCTATTCATTACGAGTGAATCGCTCTGCCGACTGAGCTAAGGCGGCGCACGCCCGGCGAACCTGGCGGCTCCAGGAGTCTACCGGTCTGGCGCGGGCTCGCGCGCACCGCCGTGCATGGCCTCGTAGGCCTTCCTCGAACCGCAGACGCTGGCCTTCGGGCAGGCCGTTCGCCGACCATCTTCGGCCAGCTTCACGATCACCTGGTCAGCCGGTACGTTGTGCCCGACGACGGTGCCGGGACCGTCCGGAGTCTCGACAACATCACCCTGCCGTGGCGCTGAGGCGTGAAAGTCCTGGTAGAGCGGGTGCTCGTACTTGAGGCAGCACATCAGCCGCCCGCAGGCCCCGGCGATCCTGAGCGGGTTCACCGGCAAGTCCTGGTCCTTGGCCATCCGCACCGAGACTGGCTCAAAGTCCTTCAGGAACGTGGCACAACACAGGTCGCGCCCACAAGGCCCGATCCCGCCTTGCAGCCTGGCCTCATCGCGCGGCCCAATCTGGCGCAGGTCAACCCTGGCGCGCAGGCGTGCAGCCAGATCCTTGACTAGCCCGCGGAAGTCCACCCGGTGCGGTGCGCTGAAGTAGATAGTGAAGACGTTGGACTTGTCCACATAGTCCACGCCGATGATCTTCATCGGCAGCGCGTGATCGCGGACAAGCCTCCGGGTTGCGACCCGTGCCTCGGCGCGCCGCGCCCGGTTGGACTCATCCCGGCTCAGGTCCGCCTCACCGGCAAGCCCCGCGCAGACCGGCAACCCGCCGATCTCGTCATCGACCCACTGCGGCGCCCAGATGCACTCCGCTACTTCTGGCCCCGAGTCGGTGGGGACCAGAACTTTAGTTCCTACCGTGGGCTGATACGGGCCGGGATCGAGGTAATACAGTCGTCCGTTCCGCTGGAAGCTCACCGCCATCATCATGCCCACGGTCCCAGATTACGGCGTGGTAACAGCACTCGCCATCCGCCGATGGTTTCTCGTGTTACCAGATCCCAGGTGATGCAGATCAGTCACAGATGCGGTCGATGCGGTTAGCTGCAGGGCATCGTACGCGCAGGGAGATCTAGGCCAGACAGGGCCAGCGTCAGCTCCTCGACCGCGAGCAGCGGGGCCGCGTTGGCCTCCAGCCGCTGCCGGCAGCGCATGATGGCCTCGATCCGGCGCACGGTGTCGGACGGGGCCGACGCGGCGGCTAGCTGCCGCAGCTCGACGTCGCGGGTTTCATTGGACAGCTCCACCGATGCGCCGAGCTGAACCGCCAGCACATCCCGGTAATAGCCGGCCAGGTCGAGCAGAGCCCGGTCGAGCGAATCTCGGGTGAGCCTGGTCGCACGGGACTTCTGCCGTTCCTCCAGGTCTTTCAGCGCCCCGGCCCCGCCCCGCAGTGCCGTTGCCACGCCCCTGCCGGTTGAGCCTTCTCCGAACGCCCGCCGGAGCGCCTCCCGCTCTGGCTCGTCCAGCTCTTCGGTCGTCGCGTCCGATTCCGCTTTCGCCGCCTTTACCAGAGCGGCCGCTGCCTTAAGCGCCTCGCCGAGGCCGTTAACCCGGCCCGGAACCCGTAGCACCTCGCTCCGCCGACGGGCAGCTTGCTCATCGGTTGCCAGCCGCCGGGCGCGGCCGATGTGTCCCTGAGCGGCCAGCGCCGCGGCCCGGGCGCGATCGGCTGGCACTCCCTCGCGCTCGAGCACCTCAGTGACCGCCGTAGTGCGAGGCGTCACCAGCGAAACGAGCCGGCACCTTGACCTGATCGTCGTCGGGAGATCATCGGCGTACGGGGCGCATAGTAGCCAGACTGTGCGCGGCGACGGCTCTTCGATGGCCTTCAGCAGCGCGTTCGCAGCCTGCTCGGTGCACCGGTCGGCATCCTCGAACAGCACGATCCGCCAGCGCCCGTTGACCGGCGCCGCGGCTGCCTTAAGTACCAGATCCCTGGTCTGCCGGACCCCGTACGAGAGCCCGTCTGGCCGGACGAGCAGCAGGTCCGCATGCGTGCCCGCAGCAACCTGATGGCAGGACGGGCACTCGCCACAGCCCCCGCGCTCGCACAGCAGCGCGGCCGCGAATGCCCGCGCGGCTAGTGACCGGCCCGATCCCGGCGGCCCGGTGAACAGCCACGCGTGCGTCATGCCCCGGTGCGCAGCACCAGTTGGACCCCCGGCGTTCTGACCTGATGGTCCGGCCAGGCTGCCGACCGCACTCGCGTTCACTGCGCGCTGCAGTTGGTCGACCACGATTTCCTGACCGGCCAGCTGACCGAAGACCGGTGCGGGACCAGTCAATCCCGCACCGCAGGGAAGGACCCCGTGTTCTCCTCGGCCGCGAGCGGGATTGGGTCGGGCAGCAGGTCACGCACTCGCACCTGGATTTCCCGGCTGATCTCGGTCTCGGGCCTGGCAGCGTCAAGGACGAGGTAACGGCCCGGATTGGCCGCGGCCTGGCTGAGGAACCCTGACCGAACCCGCTGATGGAACTCGACTGGCTCGGACTCCAGCCGGTCAGCCGAGCTAAGCCGGCGACCTAGGCCAGTGGTAGGCGACAGGTCAAGCAAGATGGTCAGATCCGGCACCAGGCCACTGGTCGCCCAGTCATTCAGCTGGGCAATCTCACTGACCGGCAGCTGCCGGCCAGCGCCCTGGTAGGCCAGCGACGAGTCGACGTACCTGTCGGTCACCACGATTGCGCCGCGTTCGAGCGCTGGGATGATCACGGACTCGACGTGCTCGGCCCGGTCCGCTGCATACATCAACGCCTCAGCCCGTGGCGACAGACCGGCATGTGCGGTATCAAGCAGAAGTGCCCGCAACCGCAGGCCGACCTTCGTCGCGCCGGGCTCGTGCGTCGTCACCACGTCGTAACCCTGCTCACGCAGCCAGATCGCGAGCAGGCGCGCTTGGGTCGACTTGCCAGCGCCCTCACCGCCCTCGAGCGCCAGGAAGACACCGGGGAGCCGTGGCTGCTCCGGCGCGGGCTCATGCAGCGTGCTGCCGTGACCATTCACGTGCCGCCCCCCGTCATGCCGGACACGATAACGGCGGAATACTGAGCCAAGGTCGGCCAAGAGTGGCACCCCCTTACGGTCGTCCATGTGCCGGTAGGCCATCCGGCCGAGCACGACCGCTACCACTGCCGCTAGCAGTAGTACCAGGTTATTGCCGACGTTGCGGTAGACGACACCGCCTACGTGCAGGCTCGTGCTGCCATTGGCGCCCAGTGAGTTGAATGCGCCCGCCAGAGACGGGGCTATCGCGATGACCGCGAACAAGATGACCCGGATCGCGGACTGCAGGAAGGCAAACGTGCGCCCGCGCGTCTCGTCGCCCACCTCCAGGCCGATGGTCGTGTACCCAGTCACATACGCGACTCCGGCGCAGCCGCCCAGCACAATGGTCAGGATCACGGTCAGCACCAGGTTGGGGATTACCGCGATGATCGCCAGCGGAACCGCAGCGGACATGATGGAAAGCCCAAACAGGCGCCGCCGGGAGAACCCGCGCAGCACCCGCAGGCCAAGGAACATGCCGATGGCCAGCCCGAAGAAGATCGCGGCGAACGCGGCGCCCCAACCCGCGCTGCCGCCTTGCAGGACGTTCCTGATGTAGGACGGCCCGAGCCCGACTATGGCACCCCCCGCAGCGAACGCGCCAGTCAGGCCCAGGATGATGCCGCGCACCACCTGACTCTGCCGGAGATATCGCCAGCCGTCCCAGATCGATTTGAGCACCGACGGCGAAGAAATCTTGTCCGTCGGCGTGCGGCGCAACTCCTTCAGCATGTAGACGGTCAGCGCCGATACCAGGTACATGGCCGTCCGGAAGTACAGCGACAAGTCGAGCTGGTTAGTCGAGAAATAGTGCGAGATGTGCCCGAGCGCGGTGCTGAGGATGGCCAGCAGCGAGAACAGCACTCCGGCGACCGGCGCCGTGCCGTAGGTGGCGAACAGGCTGAGCTGGTTGGCCTGCTCCAGCTTGTCCCGCGGGACCAGGTTGGGCACCGACGCGTCCTTGGCCGGCGCCCAGAACAGCGACGCGCCCGAGGCCAGGAACTGGACCACATATATCCAGGTCAGCTGATTGGTGAAGTGGACCGACATGTTGATCGGGATAGTGATGTAGAGCCCAGCCCTGAGCAGGTCCCCGATGATCATGTTCAGCCGGCGGTCGAATTTGTCGGCCACTGCGCCCGCTACCGGCCCGAGCACCAGCGCTGGGAGCAGCGAAGTTAGCCAGACGCCACTGACCGCGTACGCGCCGCCGCTTGGCCCGCCGATCTGGGCAGCCAGGGCAGACAGCGCGAGCAGGCTAAGCCAGTCCCCCAGGCTCGCAAGCGTGAGCGCCACCCACAGCCGTCGAAACGGGGTGATCGACAGCACGTTTGTGCCACGGTCGGCCAAAGGGGATCTAAAGTTCACTGCGCCAGGGTATAGGTCGAACCGGGAGACGGTTGCTGACAGCGTGAAGCTGCCCTGACTCCAGGATCAGAATTCGGATAGTAACGGGGTACGTCCAGTTCACAGCCTTCCGGCGGGCTAAGCAAGCCCAGCTTGCATTCATCCTCAACCGTCCTGGCCGTCCTCGGCCGCGGCTTTCTTAGCTGACCGGGCGGTTCGCGACTTTGCCGCACCGC
>Ga0335073_10009808_pt1 | contig 13437 bp, 11 predicted proteins | sample Lox_Sample_22_FD_207093 | JGI IMG/M metagenome (GOLD analysis project Ga0335073, IMG submission 207093) | Soil microbial communities from Loxahatchee National Wildlife Refuge, Florida, United States - Lox_Sample_2.2 | ecosystem: Environmental > Terrestrial > Soil > Wetlands | place: USA...
CTGCTTCCCTCGTAACGAACGCTCAGTTCTTTGGGATGGTTGGTCAGGCGATGGGCCGCAGTCGCAATCAGGCCGCGGATGCCATACAGTTTGTGGCAGTCGGCGATTCGTTCGAGGGCGCTCATCGCACAGGCCCGCTGAGATGCACGAATCCGCCCTCAGCGTTGCCCGTCCTCTGAACGGATCGCGCGCCTCGCCCCACACTCCACCCGCGCACACCACAGATTCCTGAAGGGGACAAACGCGCCCCATTACCTTCGTTTCCTCCGCCCCCAAATTTCGCTTGCCGGGGTCTTTGCCGCCCGGCTATCCTGATTCCACAGCTCGAACCTCGCGAAGGCCGCCCTTTTGGCGGCCTTCCGCAGTTTTGAGAAGAAACCAAAGCCTTTGAAAGGTACCGTGTTTCCAGGTAAATAGCGTTCAAAGGCTTCACAAATTTCGCGCATTTAACAGGAAACAAAGGAGTTATCGAAAAAGTTGCCCCCGGGGGGAGGGGGTGGTTCCGAACGGGAGGCTTGCTCCCCCAGGCAATTGAAAACAAAGTGCTTGGAGGTAAACACTTTCGATTCAATTGCTTAGACGATTTTCCGTTTCGTCAGATCCAATAGAATCAAATGCTTAGCGCAAAATCAGCAAAAAAGGCCGACTGCTTCCAGCGTGGGATGGCCTAACACCCCCAGGGGATTCCACCTCGTGGCCCCTCGGGTCCAGGCTTCCCCATGTGACCTTCGCGGCTGGACAACTGGTTCGCATCAGAACGAATGGGGTGATCGGTAAGGTGTTTCTCAAGCTTCCTTTAGCCGAAGTCTACCTGGTCCAGTGGCCGGGCTTCCCGCTGATCGAGAAGCTCTATTATGCTTCGGATCTCGAGCCCGTCGACCTCGCCCGCCGCAACGTCACCCAGCAAATACTGGGCTGACCACAGCATGCGATTGATTCTCAGCCTCCGGCCGCCAGCGGCAACTGGGCAGCCTCCCAGGCAGCCAGCCCACCTGCCATTTCGGTCAGGCCGGAGAAGCCCTGGGCCGCCAGCAGGCTGACCGCAATCGACGACCGGTATCCGCCTGCGCAGTGAACGAAAATGGCTGCGCCCCTCGGGATCCGGTCCAGTTGCCCCCGCAGGCGGCTGAGTGGAATGTTGGTACTGCCGGCGATATGCTTTGCGGCGTATTCGCTGGGCGTTCGGACGTCGAGGATGAATGGCCTGGCCTCGCCAGTCGCAAGATCCGCATCACGAACGACCGACCGGGCGCGAATTGGAATCCCGGCGAACGTTGGGTGCGCGTCGCTGGCGCAGGCCACCGGTTCGGGCGCGCTGAGCCCCGCGGCCACTTCCGGGGCGCTCAGCCGGACCGTGCGGATGACAAGATCCGGACGTGCGACGAGCGCTTCCATGCCGCCGGCCAAATAGCCGGCGACCCGATCGAACCCAATGCGGCCGAGCCGCGTCGCAGCCTCCAGTTCGCGGCCTGGCTCGGCGATCAGGACGATCGGCCGCTCCTGCTCGAGAACCGTTCCAGCCCACGTGGCGTACTGCCCGTCGAGACCGATGTTGATGCTGCCGGGGAGATGGCCCGCGGCGAAACGGTCGGGATGGCGAACATCGAGCAACTGCGCATGAAGGAGTAGGCCGCCTTCGGCGACATTCGGCGAGACTTCGGCGGGCGGCCGGGAAACTCGCGCGAGGCGCAGGAATTCATCGAGCGGGATGGGACGAAGCGCCTGGTCAAGGCTGGCATCGAGGGTGGCGCGCTCGCGAGTATTGAGGATGGCGTCGTAGGTGAAGTAGGGCGGGGCGTCGGGCTGATCGGCGGTCACCAGGGCAACGAACTGCTCCTGACTCATCGGCTGCAGCGCATAGTTCAGGCGGCGCTGTTCGCCGAGGGTCGAGACAGTCTCGGAGGAAAGCGCCTTGCCGCAGAGCGAACCGGCTCCGTGCGCGGGATAGACGAGGGTGCTGTCGGGCAGGTTGAGCAGTTTCTCGTGGAGCGAACGGTAGAGTTGCGCGCCGAGATCGGCGGCTGACCATCCGAGAGAAGCACGCAGGTCGGGGCGGCCGACGTCGCCGATGAAAAGCGTGTCGCCGGTGAGAACGGCGCTGGGGCGATCCGGATCCCTGGCCGTGTCGTACAGCAGGATCGAGATGGACTCGATGGTGTGACCCGGCGTTTCCAACACCTGCAGGCGAAAGCCGGGAAAGACGAGGCTGTCGCCGTCGCGCATGGGTTGGAAGGCATACTCGGCCTGGGCGCGTGCGCCGAGGTGGATGGTCGCGCCGCACCGGTCGCGCAACTCAAGATGGCCGGCGACGAAATCCGCGTGGAAGTGGGTGAGAAAGACGTGCCGGATCGAGAATCCGTTGCGCTCGGCGTCATTGAGATACTGCGCGGTGTCACGCTGCGGGTCGACGACGACGGCGGTTGCGCTGGCCTCGTCGGCGATGAGGTAGGAGGCGTGCGCAAGGCAACCGAGGTAATACTGCTTCAGAAACATTGAGGCAATTTTAATTCCGCACGTCGGCCATGATCGAGGCAATCTCCGCTTTCTGGTCGGCCGCAAGCGGGAGGAGTGGAATGCGCGGATTGCCACCGTAATAGCCATTCAGATCGCAGGCGTATTTGAGCCCAGGAATGCCGTACTGGTTCGCGACGAGGCGGGAGGGTTCAGCAATGCGACGTTGTTTCTCCGCAGCGACGATCGGGTCGTTCTCCTTCCAGGCTGTGTAGATCTCCTGGCAGGCCTGGGGCGCCGGCGCGGCGAAGGCAAGGATGGCGCCAGCGACGCCGGATTCGAAGGCGGGTAGCAGATTGTTGGCGGAGCCGGTGAGGACCTGGAAACCGACTTCCTTTTTGCGGACTGCTTTCAGCCGCGGCGGCGGCGGCGCGACGGCAACGGCCCCCAGCGCCTCCGCGGAGACGAAGTTGGCCGGCGGCTCGAGCTCGGCAAGCAACATACGTCCGGTGACCGCCTGGAAGACCGGCGTCACGGTGACGCTGCGCCTGGGTGCCGAGCGTGTAGCGGCGAGCAGCGCGGCGAGGCGGTCCAGCGAGCCGGAGGACTCTTTGATGCCAACGATGTTGGGGTGGTGGGCGAGCTCGGCGACCACCTCGACCGGGATCTCCAGGTGTGTGAATTTGGGGATGCTGTACAGGATGACAGGCAGCCCGGCGCGGTCGGCGACGGCGCGGTAATAAGTAAGCAGTTCGAGAGCGCGCATGGCGGGACCATAGTAGTGCGGCGTGCGGACGAGGAGCGCGTCGTACTGCTGCTCGGTGGCGTAGTCGGCGAGGCGGAGCGTTTCGAGCAGGGACTCGCGGGCGACACCGGCAAGGAGAACCTTTTCGGGTGCGGCCGATGCGCGGGCAACGCGAAGAACCTCACGGGACTCATCGTCGGAGAGCATGACGGCTTCGCCCGTGGATCCGAGAACGGCGCAGCCGGCGACGGGGGTGCGGGAGTAACGCTCGATGTTGTGTTCGAGCTTGCGCAGGTATAGGCGGCCGTCGGGGTAGAAGGGCGTAGTGATCGCCGGAAAAATGCCTTCGAGGAGCATGAGGCTATTGTAGGACGCCGCCTGGATTGACGACGGGAAAGTCGCGCAGATCCGCGAGTTGCAGATGCTCCGAGCGGAAGCAGCTGAGGGAATGCGTCAATCCGCGGCGGAGAGCCCTGCTGCCCTAAAAAAGGTCACGGGTTGCGGCAGGTAAGAGAGAGGCGGATGCAGCACGGGCTCGCGGAGTTCATCCGCGAGCCCGTGGGTTGCGTGGTTGGCTGAGTATCAGGCGGAACGGCGCTGGCGTTCCTGTTCCTTGTAGGCGTCGATCTTTTCCTTGGCGCTGTCTTTTGCGTTTGCGACGTTCCGGGAGATGTTCTCGCGCGCCTGAGCAGCCTGTTCGTGGCGCTCGTGCTCCTGGGTCTTCGCTGTTTCATGGGCAGCGTCCTTCACATTGCCCCATGTTTCCTGAGCGGCGCCTTTCACCTGATCGGCGACGCCCTCGTTGGCGAGCCGGTCGCTCCCGGTCACTTCGCCGGCTCCCTGTTTCATCTTGCCGGCAACCTGATTCGCCTTTCCCTTTATCTGGTCTGAGTTCATCGAGTGCTCTCCTTCCTGCCCGCGAGCGGACAGAACTTTTTCACACCACCGGCCTGCGGCCGCTGATCAACTGGATGATGAGAACCACGAGCGCCAGTACCAGCAGGATATGAATGTACCAGGCAACGACATGGAACCCGATCAGACCAACAAGCCACGCAATCAACAGGATCACGAACAGTGTCCAAAGCATCGGGCGTACCTCCTTTCCTCGGAATCTTTCGATAACTGAATTTATTCGTCCAAACCCTTGATAGGGTGCGCGACGCGCTCGCCGGGTTGCCGTTGCACCGGAGCGAACCTGGCTTGCGGGGAATCCGGCTTCGCTCCAACGAACTTCGGCCCGGCGAATGATGCGGTACAAATGGAAGCGAGGAAAAACTTTGCGGATCGCGATTCAGGGAGAACCGGGTTCTTTCAGCCACGAAGCAGCGCTGCGGGCCGCGCCGGAAGCAACCATTTTTCCGTGTGCTTTGTCGGGGGAAGTATTCGCCGCGGTGATGCAGGGCGCGGTTGATGCTGCGGTAATTCCGATTGAGAACTCGCTGGCCGGGTCCGTCGCCGAGCACTACGATCTGTTGCTGGCGCACGATGTGGCCATCGAGAGCGAGTGGCTGCTGCGCATTCGCCATAATCTGATCGGAGTGCCGGGGGCCGTGGTCGACCGCATCCGCCAGGCCTGGTCGCATCCAGTAGCGCTGGCGCAGTGCCGGCGGTTCTTTGTGGAACATCCTGCGATCGAGGCCTCGCCTTTCTACGACACGGCGGGCAGCGTGAAACAGATGATGGAGCTTCGCGATCCAGGTATTGCGGCAATTGCCAGCGGGCAGGCGGCCAGGGTCTACGGTGGGCAGATTCTGCTCGAGAGCCTTGAAGACAATGCGGAGAATTACACGCGGTTCTTTCTGATCCGGAGGCGGGACCGTCTTCAGCCTGATCCTCAGCCCGACAAGGTGAGCCTTGCGTTTGCGGTCGAGAACCGCGCGGGAACCCTGGTGGAGACCCTGCAGGTCTTCGCGGGCATGGGGACGAACATGACTCGGCTGGAGTCGCGGCCGGTGCCGGGGCGGCCATGGGAGTACATCTTCTATGCCGACTATCAGTTGGCGGACCCGAAGGTGGCCGACTGGGCCCTGGAGATGTTGCCGCGGCACTGCTCGATGGTTCGGGAGCTGGGACGCTATCGAGCCGCGGGATAGACCGATTCCCGGGCTAACAGTTCGTCCAGATACTTTGTTTTCAGGTAACCTGCGATTCTGCCCGAGAGCTTTCTATGGCGATCAACGGGAAACACGGTAGTGATTCAGCTGCCTTCGATGCCCGCTTCTTCCCGTCTTGCCCGGACTACGAGAAACAGGGCAGTCATTGGAGGGCGTTACCCCCTCAGACGCGGGAGCCGACACCACGGTTGGCATTTTCGGCCGACCGGCTTCCTCGCGCTGCGGGGCGGCAGCATCAGCCGCTCTTTTTTGTTGAGAATCGTCCCCTAGCTGGCGCGGCCAGGGGCATCTCAAAGGCTACGCAGTTCTGCCGATAAGAAAAGCGGGAAGAAGTATGGCTCACCCAAGGGACGACAGGGACTTTTGTTTTGCTTTGGTTAGAGGACGGAATAAGGCTTTTGAGCGGCACCGTTTTACCTCCGGCTTGATACTTTTTTAAATCTGCTGAATCCAATGGGTAATTATTTGATATAAGGACACTCATGGCTAGCGATTTCATCAGCGTTATCAAATCGGGCGACCCCAGTTCCCGCGAGGGGAGCAACGACCGCGTGCTGCCGATTCTGCCGGTGCGCGACACGGTCCTCTTTCCCCATGCGGTTCTGCCGCTGACGGTGGGACGGGAAAGCTCGATACAACTCATCAACTCGCTGGGCGAGGAAAAAAGCATTGTGGTGGTGGCACAGCGGGACGCACGCGTGGACGCTCCCCAGCCCCAGGATTTACATGCTTTCGGGACGCTGGCGACGGTGCACAAGGTCGTGAAGATGCCGAACCAGAGCCTCTTTGTCTTCACCGAAGGCACCGAGCGGGTAAAGCTGGGCGAGTTTGCCCGGATTGAGCCGTTCATGGTGGCGTCGGTGGATACGGTACCGGAGGTGATTCCGGACAAGAACCCGGAAGTGGAGGCGATGCAGCGCAACGTGGTGACGCAGTTCCAGCAGATTGTGTCGGCGTCGCCGACGCTTTCCGACGAGCTGCAGACCATCGCGATGAACATCGACGAGCCAGGGCGGCTGGTGGACTTCATCGCGTCTTCCCTTCCCTTCCTGGCCACCAGCGACAAGCAGGAACTGCTGGAGACGCCGGACGTGGCGGCACGACTGGAGCGCATCAACAAGCATCTTGCGAAAGAGCTGGAAGTGCAGCAACTGCGCAACAAGATCCAGACGGAAGTGCAGGATCAGGTGCAGCAGTCGCAGCGCGACTACTATCTGCGCGAGCAGATGAAGGCGATCCAGAAGGAACTCGGGGAGATGGACGAGGGCCAGAAGGATATCGAGGAGCTGAAGCAGAAGATCGAAGCTGCAGGCATGCCGGAGGAGACGAAGAAAGAAGCACTCAAGGAGCTCAACCGGCTCTCGCGCATGTCGCCCATGGCTGCCGACTACGGTCTGACCCGCAACTACATCGAGTGGCTCGCGGTGCTGCCGTGGTCGAAGTCCTCGGGGTCGGCGGTGGACATCAACAAGGCGCGGGAGATCCTGGACGAGGACCACTACGACCTCAAAAAGGTGAAGGACCGGATTCTCGATTACCTTTCTGTTCGGCGACTGAAGGCCGACATGAAGGGGCCAATCCTGTGCTTCGTCGGGCCTCCGGGCGTGGGCAAAACATCGCTGGGGCGGAGTATTGCGCGGGCGCTGAGCCGCGAGTTCCGGCGGATTTCACTGGGCGGCATGCACGACGAGGCGGAACTGCGGGGGCATCGGCGCACTTACATTGGCGCGCTGCCGGGGCAGATTGTTCAGAACCTGCGCCGCGCAGGCGCCAACGATCCGGTATTCATGCTGGACGAGGTGGACAAGCTGGGACGGGACTTCCGTGGCGATCCGGCATCTGCGCTGCTGGAAATTCTGGACCCGGAGCAAAACAATACGTTCCGCGACAACTATCTCGACCAGCCGTTCGATTTGTCGAAGGTGCTGTTCATCTGCACGGCGAACGTGCTGGACACGGTGCCGGAGCCGCTGCGGGATCGCATGGAGATCATTGAGCTGCAGGGGTATACGGAAGAGGAGAAGAAGCACATCGCGTTCCGGTATCTGATTCCGCGGCAGATTAAGGAGAACGGAATCCAGCCGGAGAACATCGAGTTTCCGGAAGAGAGCGTCGGCTACATTGTGCGGCACTACACGCGCGAGGCAGGCGTACGCAAGCTGGAGCAGCAGATTGGAACGATCTGCCGCAAACAGGCGCGGCGCATCGCGGAGGGCAACACGGAGAAGCTGATAGTGACGCAGCAGGTGATCCAGGAATTCCTCGGCGGCATCAAGGTGCGCGTGGATACCGAGATTGCCGAGCGGACGAAGCGGGCAGGCGTAGCGGTAGGCCTCGCGTGGACGCCGGCGGGCGGCGACGTCCTGTTTATCGAAGCCAACCGCATGAAGGGCAAGGGCGGCTTCACCATGACGGGACAGATCGGCGAGGTGATGCAGGAATCGATGCAGGCCGCGCTGACCTGGGTGCGCTCGAATGCAAAGAGTCTGGGTCTCGAAGAGGACCTCCTGAAGGACACGGACCTGCACATTCATGTACCGGCAGGCGCAATCCCGAAAGACGGACCCTCCGCCGGCGTGACGATGGCGACAGCACTGGTTTCCCTGTTAACCGACAGGGCGGTGCATCCGCTGACGGCAATGACCGGCGAGATCACGCTGAGCGGAAACGTGCTGCCGGTGGGCGGCATCAAGGAAAAATTCCTTGCCGCGAAACGAGCGGGGGTGAAGCAGGTGATTCTGCCTGCGGAGAACCGGCAGAACGTGGAAGAGGATCTGATGCCGGAACAGATTGAAGGCGTGAAGATCCACTACGCGAGCCGCATTGAGGATGTGCTGGCGGTGGCGCTGCCGCGCTCGACGGCCGAGGAGCGGCACGACGAGGAACTGCGGGAAGAGGTGCTGCAGCACACGGCGTGACGGAAGAGGATAGGGTGCAGCGGGTTCCGCTGCACCCTTCGCTTTTTCAGGAACGCTCTCGATCCCGCCTGCCAAATCCGAACACGGTCTTCCGGAGGTAAATAGAGCGTCTGGCCGGGCCGGACATCGAAGGCTTTGTACCAGGCGTCGGAGTTTCGGACGGTGTCGGCGCGGTACTCTGCGGGTGAATGGCCGTCGGTGAGGATCTGGCAGCGGAGCGCGGCCTCGCGGGCCTTCGAACGCCAGTTCTGCCCGAAGGCGATGTAGAACTGCTGGTCTCCGTTGAATCCGTCCCGCATGGGCGCGGGCTGGCCGTGGAGCGACGCGTGGAAGGCGTCGTACGCGGCGGCAACGCCGCCGAGGTCGGCGATGTTTTCGTCGATGGTCTGCTTCCCGTTGACGTGCAGGCCGGGAAACGGCTCGTAAGCACGCAGGAAGACGGGTTCAGAAATCACCGGCAGGAGATTCGGAAGCAGTGTCCAACCCCGTTCCTCACCAGCGCCGGCGGAGCCATCAATTCCTGTCGTGATGAATGATTCCCTGGTATAGTAAATTCCCATGCATATTCGCGATATCTTCGCATCCGACCAGACAACAGTTTCGTTTGAATTTTTCCCGCCGAAAACGCCGGAGGATGCGCAGGCCCTGTACGAGAACATCGCGGAACTGGAGGCTCTGCAGCCCTCGTTTGTGTCGGTCACGTACGGAGCCGGCGGTTCCACGCGTCAGCTGACGCACGATCTGGTGGTGAGGCTGAAGGAGACGACGACGCTTGATCCGATTCCACACCTCACGTGCGTCTGCCACCGCGAAGAAGAAATCGAAGAGATTCTGACGAAGTACGCGCACGCGGGGGTGAGCAACACGCTGGCGCTGGGCGGCGATCCGCCGCGCGATATGCCGAATTACGACCGCAACGGGGATGCGTTTCATCATGCCGTGGATCTGGTTCGATTCGTGCGCCGGTGGAACGAGAAGGGCGCGCATCCGGACAGCCGCGGCTTCGGCATCGGCGTGGCGGGATTTCCCGAGGGACATCCGACGACGCCGAACCGGCTGGAGGAGCTGGGCCACCTGAAGGCCAAGATCGACGCGGGCGCGGACTACATCTGCACCCAGCTCTTCTTCGATAACCACGATTTCTACGATTTCCGCGAGCGCTGCGAGCTGGCCGGGATTCGCGTGCCGATCATCGCGGGGATCATGCCGATCACCTCAATCAGCGGCATGAGACGGATGGCGCAGCTGGCGCTCGGTGCGCATTTTCCGGCGAAGCTGCTGCGCGCGCTGGAGCGGGCCGCAAACGATCCGGAGGCGGTAAAGCGCGTGGGGGTGCATTGGGCAACAGAGCAGTGCATGGATCTGCTGGAGAACGAGGTACGCGGCATCCACTTCTATACGCTGAACAAGTCGGATGCTACGCGGCAGATCTACCAGAGCCTGGGATTGCGGGACAGCGTGACCCTGCGGCGCACGGTTCGGTAGAAAGCTTTTCTCTTCTGCCGCTCAGGCCAGTATCAGGCTTGCCCGGAGCGGCCGCTTTCGCACACAAGCCAAAGACGGCCTTGCGTGAGGCGCCGGTGCTCTATCGTTCGGCGCGCTGATTTTCTGCTTTGTCCAGCTCGCGGTAGATTTCCTCGTTGCGCAGGATGGCCTGCACGTATTCGCGGGTCTCGGTGAAGGGGATGGACTCCACGAACTCGTCGATGCCGTGATAATTGCCGATGCTCTGCCAGTCGATGACGCGATCGTCGCCGGCGTTGTAGGCCGCGAACGCATATTCGGGCTGGTTGTTGAACTTGTCGAGCGTCTGGCGGAGGTAGTGGGTGCCAAGCAGGATATTGGTGGAGGGGTTGAGCAGATCGTCGGTGCGGAAGTGGCGGATACCTTCTTCTTTCGCCATGGAGCGGCCAACGGAAGGCAGAAGCTGCATGAGGCCGTAGGCGTCCTTGTTGGAGACGGCGCCCGGATTGAACTCGGTTTCCTGGCGGATGAGCGAGGCCACCATATAAGGATCGAGATTGTTCTTCTCGGCGTCGGCCTTAATGTCGCTCCAGTAGCTTTGCGGGTAGAGAATGCGCCAGTAAGCGACGGGGATGGCCTCCATGGGCGCTGACGTGTAGAAAGGCAGGGCGCGCTTGAGCAGACGCATGGCGCGCCAGGACTCGCCGTAGGAGGCATAAATCTCGGCTTCGGCGAAGGCGCCCCACTCGTCGCTGCCATCGGCGGCGCGAATTTCCGGCTCGATGTATTCGTTCAGGCCGGCGTTGGCGAGCAACTGCGCTTTGACGACGTGCGGATCGTCTTCCGGAACGTCGTCGCTCAGCTCGGGAATCGGCTCGGGCTGGAGAGCGTCGAGCGCGGCGATGCGCGTGGCCGTGACGGAGCCCAGCTCCTGGAGACGCTCGCGCGCGAGCACGCCGTAATAGTAGTGGGGATAGAGGCGGAGGACGGTGCGGTAGTAAGCGGCGGCGCGGGCAGGGTTGTGCTCCTGTTCCTGACAGACGCGGGCGCGCCAGTAGAGCGCGGAGGGGATTTCGCGTCCGCCGGGATAGAGGCGGATTTGTTCATCAAAAAGGCGAGCGGCTTCAGCGTAGTTGCCCAACCGGTAGTTGAGCCACCCCGTCCGCCAATGAGCGGAAGGCGCGTACCTGGAGGTGGGGAAGCGCCTCGCCAGCTCGGCGTAGTACGTGATGGCGTTGGGATAGTCCTTCTTCAGCAGATACATGTTGCCGCTGGAGTAGAGCGCTTCGGTAAGCCAGGGGCTGGAGGGAAAACGCGATTCCATTTGCGTGACGATGGATTGCTGCGTGCCGGTGTCGTCCTTGTCGCGCGCCAGCTCCATGAGGAGATACAGACGGCGGGCGCCGGTTTCGTCACTTGTGTCGGGAATGGCGTCGAGTTCTCGGGCAGAGAGGCGCTTCAGCTTCCAGTCGCACTCGGCGGCCGCGACGAGGAGCGCGTTGCGGTCAGAATCGCCTGCGCTCAGCTGGCCGGCCAGGGAGCGATATTCGTCGGCAGCATCGACGTAGTGCCCCGCGTCGTAGAGCGCGTCGGCGTGGCGACGACGGTCGGCGGGCGGCAAGGTATCAAGCACGCCGCTCGAAACAAGCTGAGCACGGGCGTAGCCGGCTTCGATGGAGAGGGGGTAGTCAAGGTAAACGTGTTCGTAAAGCTGGCTGGCTTCCGCGGTGCGACCGGCAAGGGCTTCTGCTTTGGCACGGGCCAGCTGGAAGTCAGGGTGCCCTGCGATCGGATCGGCAAGATGGCGGCTCAGGATGGCGAGGGCCCGCTGCGCATTGCCCTCCTGCGTAAAGAGGTTCGCCTGGAGGATGGGCACACTGGAGTCGAAGATGCTGTCAGGATATTTGACGGTGAAATCGTTCAGGACCAGCTCAGCCTGGGGCAGTTGATTGCTCTGCAGGTAGGCCTGAGCGGTGAGGTAGTCCGCGTAGTCGGCGAGCACACCATCGGGATGGGCGGTGGTGGCGCCGGCGAGGCGCGCGGAACGCAGCGCGGTGACAGCGTCCCCATATTTCTGATCGAGCAGATACGCGTGCCCCAGGGCCAGGTATGCAGCGGCGGCAGCTTCTCCGCTGTGGCTGTGCGCCCAGGCGGAAACGCCGGCGTAGGCGGCGGCAGTGCGGTTCTGCGCCAGCTGCTGGGCCATGGGACGCAACTGCGAGGAGGCGACGAAGGCGCTGCGCAGGCGATGCGAGCGGGCAATTTCGCGTGCGGTCAGCGGATGGCGGCGACGATGGCGATGATGGGCGACCGTCCGGGTATGGGCGGTGGTTTTGGCCGCGGCGCTGCGCGAGGTGACATGGGCGTTGCTTGGCAGCCTGCGGTGGTGCTCGGATTTCTTCTTTTCGGCTGATGCGGTGTGGTGCTTATGGTGCGAGGTATCTGCGTCGGACTGCGAGGCGCGGGCTGAGGCAACGACGAGGAGGGCGGCTGCGACGAGGAGCACCAAAGCGATTCTGAAGGCCCCGGTTGCGATGGGGCGGGACTGAAAACTGCGCGCTTCCCTGCTCTGCATGCGGCCATTGTTTGTGGTGAGACCGCTGCTGGTGTTACCGAATGACTCCGTAGCTTCCTGCCCGATGCTGCTTTTCCTGCTTAACCGCGACATCCACACCCTCTGGTTCCACTGTATGACGAAACGGTGGAAATTCCAGGAGAGAAAAACGGCCGAAGATCGAAAAAGTTGCTTCCCTGATTACCTGGGTTATGCGGCAAGACGAAATCGTTCTCCTTGACAGTCTGGGAGAGGCGGATTACTCTCCCAGACAGACTGGGAGAGTAAAGGAATGGGTCATGGAACGCCGATCGATTTGTTGCAGGGCACGCTGGACATGCTGGTACTCAAGGCGGTGTCGCTGGGACCGCTGCATGGGTACGGCGTGCTGTTGCGGATCCAGCAGATTTCGCGGGACCGGCTCGAGATTCAGCAGGGATCGCTCTATCCAGCGCTGTACCGGCTGGAGCACGAAGGCTGGATCGCGGGCGAGTGGGGCCAGAGCGAGAACAAGCGGCGGGCGCGCTTCTATCACCTGACGGCCGCGGGGCGGCGACGGCTGGAAGCGGAAGCGAAGAAGTGGAATCAGTTTGCCGACGTGGTGGGTACGATTCTGAGCGCGGCGCCGGAGCAGCTATGAGCGCGCAAAGCCGGATACGGACCTGGTGGCGGGCGGTGACACGGCAGGCGGACGTCGAGACGCGGGTGGATGAGGAACTGCGGTTCCACGTTGAGAGCTACGCGGAGGATCTGGTTCGCGGCGGCATGACGCGAGAGGAAGCGATGCGCCACGCGAAGGCGGAGTTGGGGAGCCTGGCGGCGGCGCGAGAGCGGTCGCGGCAGGCGTGGGGGACGCGCTGGTTCGACGAGTTTCGCGGAGATGTGCGCTATGCGCTGCGGATGCTGGGGAAGAGTCCGGGGTTTGCGCTGATTGCAGTCGGGTCTCTGGCGCTGGGTATCGGGGCGAACACCGTCATCTTTACGGCGGCGCAGCACATGCTGCTGGACCGATTGGACGTGCCGCATCCGGCGCAACTGCGGTTGCTGGCGTGGAGCGTGGGCCCGAACAGCGTGGTGACGGATATGTGGGGCGAGTTTGACAACGCGCCGGGCGGCGGGGAGCGATCGACATCGTTCTCGTATCCGGTGTATCGGGCGCTGCGGAAAGCGAACCGGTCGCTCGAGAGC